>Ga0074046_10000740_pt1 | contig 30017 bp, 32 predicted proteins | sample BogForMeECP23OM3_FD_94441 | JGI IMG/M metagenome (GOLD analysis project Ga0074046, IMG submission 94441) | Bog forest soil microbial communities from Calvert Island, British Columbia, Canada - Bog Forest MetaG ECP23OM3 | ecosystem: Environmental > Terrestrial > Soil > Wetlands ... | reverse complement strand
TGACCCCAACCTTATTGGTAGATCTAGTCTTGCACGATGCGGACTTGAACTCAATTAGGGTCAGAGACGGAGGGATCTTTGCTCTATGTTTGAAGAGTATGGATCGAAAGGCGATTCCTTGCTGAAGTTTCAGACAAAGCAGTCAAAATCCCCTTTATAGATCGGCTTTCTCTTATTCTCACAAGATCAGGAGTAAGATGGAATGGCATTAGTCGTTAAATCGGCAGTTCGTACTCGTTTGAAAGGTATGAGGGCTTCTGGTGATTTCTTGAAAGCTTTGGACAAACATCTTGCTGATGAATTGGCAAAGGCAGTTGCCAGAGCCAAAGCAAATGGCAGGAAGACTCTGAGACCTGAAGACCTCTAACCTCCCTGCTTCTTGTTTCATTGAATTCTAGCCTTCTTGTTGTAACAAATGGCGGAAAACGTGTGGGATTCTGACCCCAATTTACCGGCACGTACACGCTGCGTCACGTGCTTTCTAACTTTCAGTGGACTTTTTGCCCATCAATGTGAGTATTACTGATGTTCTAGCGGTCATTTCTGCGGTAGTAGGCACTATACGGGACTAGTTCGTACTACATAATTGCCGTTCAATGCAACTATATCGATGTGTGCAAAACAGCTAAGCACATAGAAATCGAGTTCTCAGTTCGCGCAGACAGTTTCGTGAACAGTTCCCATAACTCCCCTTAGTTCCTAAGTCACAGAACTTTAAGGGATTCAATGGTTCAGGTGACAAGAAAATAGTCCCGTGAGATTTCCTCACAGGGTCTTCTTGAAGATCCATCGTTCACTGCCCAGCTTGCATTCCTTGGTGAAGCCAATGGAAGCGAAGAGATCGGGGGTCCCGTTCCAAAGCAGATTCGATGAATGCCTCTTCCTAGGATCTACCGGGTAAGCCTCAACTACTTCCGCGCCGTGAGCTTTCATGTAGTGAAGAGCACCTTCCAAAGCCGCTCTCGCCACTCCTTCCCTCCTGTAATCGCGGTCAGTGAAGAAACAGGTTATCCTCCAGAGATTCCCATGATGCGTGGGGCTATAGTCCTTCACGTTCTCGATACGTGGCAATTCCTCGCTTGGACCGAACTGGCACCAACCAACAGGTTTTCCGCCGTGATACACGATTACTCCGTGCGCTTTCCCTTGCATCACCAGTGCATGTTTCTTTGCTTTGTTCTGCGCTCGATTCTTATCCCTCCAACCTTCCGCGACTTGATAGAACATGCACCAGCAACCACCTTGCACCCCACCGTGTTTCTCGAATAACCTCTCAAAATCAACCCAAGTTGAAGGCGACAACTCCCTAGTCTCATAATGAAGACTCATCGTGAGACTCTTCCTGCTCTGGTGAATTTGGTTCAACTAAATTCATCTTTTCCGTGTTTCGTTCAGCGTAGCGCAGGGTTCGCGGCCGGAATCATTCAGCGTTCTAAATGATTCATTCTACTAATCTCAGAGATGGGGTTGGGGATTCTGATCCCAATTTACCGGTACACATAAGCCTTCGAATGTTTGAATCTCGTGGGGGAAAACAAACAAGTATTGTTGGTTGCTTGGCTTGTTTCGAGGGGCTCGGGTTGCTCTGAGTGGTTCTGGTCTGCTCTGAGTAAGGAATAAGGCAGATTTGGATTCATGCTAGTTTAGTTCCGGATGCTTCTTCGTGTATCGGCAACCGCAGACTGCACAGCCATGAAATCCTGAGTGAAATCGAAGCAAATGATGACAAACATCACAGCACGATTCTCGATGAGCCGTCCAATGATGTTCATGCAGTTGGTCGTTCGAAGGAAATATCTTATTTGGTTGACACAGTTTACAATAGTGGCTCATGGAGTGAAACCAAACCTCAATCCAAACTCAACCCACCGCCTCCCTGAAGAATTTGCATACCTGAAAGAATTGATGTGGCCGTTCTATTTCTTCCGATTTGTTAACGATTCGACCTCTGTTAGCGGTTCGCATGGATTCATCTATGCGAACGCAGTGTGGACACGGTTTGAAGATGAATGTGCGTTTGCGAGTAGGGTGACTTGTACCCATTGTACCACCGCAATTGTGGCAGAACTCGAAAATCTGCCCATACTCAGCGCGAAAAGGGATATGGTATTGGTGCGGGGGAGGGGATTCGAACCCCTGAACCCCTACGGGACGAGGTCTCTTAACACCCTCGTTTGATGTTCCTGAGCTTCGCGCACGCAAGTTCGGATGCGTCTCGCGCCTTTGACCTGGCTTCACCCCTCCAGTGTGCGCTAGAGGTTTGGCAACCCCCGCAACAGTCAGAGGCTTACCCCGCACGCGAAACCTACGCCCGAGGCGAGCACATAAGTCTAATGCAGCCTCCGCAAATCGTCAAGAAATCTCTTCCAGAAACCCTACACTAGTTCGCTAATCAACAGCATTAGCCCCGGCTTTTCTAACCAAAGTTACTGTCAGGCGTTGAATTTCAGTTATCAGGAAAAATAGTCGACAGCATATGCTACCATCCCTCGCTTTCACATATGACTCATCCTGCGTGTCCCGCAAGTGATTAATAGTCCGAGATCGCGACTTTGGCCAGGGAGAGACTGCTACCTCATTCCTCTCCGGGACGGAGAGCATTAGTAGGTTTCGCGGCAGCGCTCTCCCGAGAATCACCCTTAGATTTTCTTGAAGTCTACTTAAGGAAGAGGAATTTCGTTGTCTCGTTTTTAGGCTCCGCTAGGAGCGGATTATGGAATGCGTAGAGCCGCGGGCAGGGTTTACTCTGGAGCCAGAGACTGCCGCTAAATTGCTGCTAGAGGGTTGGCAGGTTTATGCGAAGGGTCCGACGCCTTCGGTGATCTTTATCGCTTGTACTGGGCATTGGATTTCGCATGCTCGGCAGAAGATACAGTCCCGCTCTCGGATCGGGTCGGCCTTCCAGCGGTCCAGAAGCGTTTTGCCACTATCGTTAGGGGTCTGCTTGTCGATCTTATCCTGCTCCGCGGGGAAGTCCATCTTATCGAAGACATTGGTTGGGCACACTGAGATGCAAATTCCATCGGCGATGCAAATGTCAAAATCTACCCCAACAGCGACACCGTGCACCCCATACTCCTTGCTAACGCCATCCTTCCATCTGACCTCATGCCCCTCATGATTTTCCTTCTTGGGCCATTCATTCGGGAAGGAGGCGTCGTCAATTATCCGTCTCTCAGTCATTCAAGACACCAATCAAAACCCCCAACGGCACGACGAATTAAGAAGATTTGCATGTCACAAAGGAACCTGACAATACGGAACTTAGATTTCTCAACTGTAAATTTTCGGCTGAAACTAGGGCGGTTGCTTGGTTGAAAATTTGGATTTTGCGATTCAATTCACCCTGGCAGAGTCTTCTTGAGAAAGTTAAGCCAGTTAACTCCCATCATTCCAACGATGTCCTTATCCGCGTAACCGCCTTGGGAAAGCGCGTCCGCAATCTTTGGTAAATCAGCCGCTGTGTCCATTTCGGAAGGAATGCTCTCGCTGCCGAAGCCCCCATCAAAATCTGAGCCGATCCCGACGTGACTCGAATCACCGGCTAAGTCACATACGTGATTGACTTGTTTCACAAAATCGGCTAAGGTCACACGTTCCTTTACTCCACCAGTCTCATCCCAATCAGCACGCAAGAAACGGTTGAAAAGGGCGATGCCGATCACTCCCCCGCGTCTCACCATTTCCTGAATCATTTCGTCACTAAGATGGCGATCTGTCGGGATTAGCGCTCGGCAGTTTGAATGCGTAGCTATCACTGGCCCATGAAATAGGTCGAGGGCTTCGAAGAAACTGGCCTCAGCCATATGAGAGAGGTCGAGGACTAGTGGTTCACGTTCCATTTCGGTTAGTAGTTGGCGTCCCAGTGGCGTTAATGGTCCGGGTTTTCCTGTTCCTCCCGAGTAACGTGTCTTCCCGTGTGCGGGGCCAATGACCCGGAGTCCTCCACTAACCCATTCGTGAAGATGGGCGGGGGAGAGAATGGGGTCGGCTCCTTCCATCGAGATGATCAAGCCCAGACGGTAGTCGCCACTCGTCACATCTTGTAGGCTTCGTTTTGTTGTTACCAGCGCGAGGGGCTGATTGCGGGTTAGGTTCTGGTAATAGAACAATTGCTTCTGGCCTAGTGCGCAGGCTTCTTCGGGTGTTTTGTAGCATGGCTCCACGGGGATTTTAGTTGGGTTGTCACAGGCTGGGGCCCAAATGGAAGCGAAGACTACCCGAACGTTGGCCCGCTCAAAGTCAGGAAGACCAACGGTTGGAATTCCCCAGAGTGGGTTCGGAGGAATCTCTTTTGCGCGTTTGTCGTGAGCTGAGAGTAGAAAGTCTCGTCCCAGGTACAGTGCGTTGGTCGCAATGTCCTGATGCGAATCGACGATCATGCAACTTGGTCTAGTATATTTCAAATTGACTACCAGAATCTCTTCTTCCAAAACACCTCAGTTTTCCAGTTTTGTCTTGATGCTTGGAAGGGTGATACCACGCCAATCGCAGACACATCCAGAAGCTGATGAAACGGCATTCGGCTTGAATTAGATTAGTTTCTGGTTGAGAATTTCGTTAGGCAAGCTGGGCAAACGCAATCCTTAGCCAACGCCTCTAGCTGAGCGGTGGCTTCGGGGGTCAATGTGAACTCGTTGCACCAGCACTCCCCTATACCGGTTTGACAGGTGAACGTAGAACCACAGAGGCCGCATTCTAACTCTCGAGGCATTTTCGCTCACGTTAAGAAGCAGGGGCAGGCATATATTTTCTGACCCTTATTCGGTTGCGGGAAGGTTGGATGCGAAGTTTGGACCGCGGGTCCCAATGATTGCGGGACTACTTTGCTCTCTAGTATCGTTTACAGTGATAGCTGTTATTGCGCTGGCTGGTTCGTGGCTTCTCCTCCTTTCAATGCTTGGGATCGCTGGGCTGGGCTTAGTTTATGCTACGACGGACGCCGCAGCGTTAGCGGTGGTGCCTCCTGAGAAGGCTGGGGCAGCGTCGGGCATTGCGCTCACTGGATTGGTATTGGCGGGTTCGTTCGGAGTAACCGCAACGGCTGAACTCATTGAAGCGTTCGGAGGCGAACCAGTGGTTACATTACAATCGATAAGTTCCACAACCCTCGTCGGAGCAGGCATAGCGGCCGCCACCATTTTCCTAGCCCTAGCGCTCCTCCCTAGACGAAGTTCACTACATCGGACCAGACGCAAGTGACTGGCTGGAGATAGAAAGGAGTGCGCATCGTCTCACTTCTCCCGAGTGCAACTGAGATCGTTTACTCACTCGGTTTAGGGAACAGTTTAGTTGGCGTGTCCCACGAATGCGACTACCCCGAAGAGGCGATGGGGAAACCCAAGATAATCGAACCCATCTTCGATACGACAAAGCTGAGCAGTGAACGGATCGACGCGCTTGTGATCGAGAACATGCGAGAAGGTAAGAGCATTTACCGGATCAAGTTCGAGGAACTAAAACGAGCAAACCCCGACCTCATCATCACACAAGAACTCTGTGACGTGTGCGCAATCGGAGCAACCGACGTCTTGGAAGCTGTGAATAGGTTAGGGAAACCCGTACAGGTGCTCTCACTCAACCCGCACACTCTCGAAGACGTCCAAGATGATATGAGGAAAGTAGCCGAAGCGACAGACCGCAAGGAAAATGCGGAACGGGCGATCGCACAACTAAACGCGAAAGCTGAGAAAATTAGGGGGATAACGGAAGGCAAGAGGAAGACGAAGGTCTTCTGTGTCGAGTGGTTGAAGCCGGTGATGAATGCAGGCCATTGGGTTCCCGAAATGCTCGAGTACGCGGGTGGAGTCGATGAGTTCGCAACTAAGGGTGAACCATCAACCTACGTAGACTGGAATCGCGTTCTGGAGTATGATCCGGAGGTGGTTGTTTTGATGCCGTGTGGCTTTACGACTCCGAGAACCATCCGCGAAGCAACACAGTTCCTTAGCCTCCCTAACGCAAAACAAATCTCGGCCGTGCGAAATGGCCTAGTGTACGCTACTGATGGGCACAATTACTTCAGTAGATCCGGCCCTAGGCTCTTCGACGCGATCGGAATTCTAGCCCACATGCTTCATCCAGAACTTTTCAGTCAACCACTCGACCCGACGTTCGGCAGAAAGGTGGATGTTGTGGAAGCCGAGGCCTAGAGCGACCCTCCCCTACCCATGAAGCCAGTCGTGATGCATACCACTTTACGTTACCTTTGGTGAACGTAATTCCCTTTGACAATAGGCCCGCCATAGGCCATCTAGAAATATGTGCGCGTGCATAGCATGAGCCCGCTCGTCCAGCGTGTCAAACTTTGGTCCAAAGAAGGTTCAGGCTTTCAGCACGCATAAGCAGCGACAACCCATCCGCCATTAGAACCATACTTGAAGGATTTTCGACTGAGAAGGGTTCTTTCAAAGCTACAGAGGACGGATTCGAAGTTGAAGCTGAGCTAACGGGAGAGAGTGCACGCGATCTCAACCGCCGGCTACTGTCAGAGATGCGTAAAGCAGAGCGCCGTACAAGATTGCGTGCAGAATGGACCGCCGACGGTGTCACAGAACGGTTCTTCGACTATGTACCGAAAGGCAAGAAAAAGGCCAACACTTGAATTCCCAGGGTACGAGGGAATTGATCGTTAGATAGTTCTCATGCGTTCGTCGATCGATTCCAAAAATGGGAGGTTTAGTGGTAGCCGAGTATTGAATGTCAGTTGCTTTAGTGATGGTTGCAGCTGTTCCAGTTCCTGTTGTTACAGTGTGGGGTGTAATTGTTGTGGTATCCACCGTTGTGGTAGTAGTTGTAGTATCCGCCATTGTAATAGTAGTAGCCTCCCTGATTCGGGTTGTAGTAGCCTGGATAGTAGGGGTAACTCGGGTAGTTCGGATAGCTCGGGTAATTGGAGCAGCTTGGATAGCTTCCATAGTTCGGGTAGCTTGGGTAACTCGGGCAACTCGGATAACTGGGGTTGCTCGGGTAGCTTGGGTATGTTGGGTAGCTGGGATAGCCGCTCTGATAATTGTTAGAATTAACCATGTATGTTTCTGACGCTGTTGCTAGAGGTTGACCGCCGTAGTATTGCTGATAATAGCCACTTTGTGCGTTGTAAATTGAAACTGAGAACTGCACTGTTTGTACCGATGTTGGGAGGTTAAATTGGAGCTGTCCGCTGAAACTGTTGCTGTATGTTGTGGTTAGCACTGCGTTTGCAGTTCCAAGGTTCGAGTTATACCCGGTATAAGCCGTGCCGACGGCGTATAGCTGATTGGTGTAGATGGAGCATGAAGCTGACACGGGCACTGTAACCTGAATGTTTGAACCGTAGTATTGCGGCGCTGCCATTTGGGGATAGCCAAGTTGAGCGGTGCAGGGCTGAGCCGAGACGGGGTTGCTGTTCGCTCCGACTGCGATGATTGCAATGATTAGAACCATGCCTAGCAAGGCGTAATTACGCGTCTTCGCGTATGTTTCGACCAAACTTTATTACCGATCGACTACGCCATGTAGTTACCTATAACGTGTGTGGATGAATCATCCATCTGTGTAAGAGAAACGGAACCTAACCCCCCTTCATTGGGAGTACAAGACTGGATAATTGGGGTCAGAGAATGGTCGACGCAAATAAGATGGTTGAAAACAGAACACTGCTTTTGGACCCTTACTGGTTAGGAGTGCGGCGTCTGATCAGTCTGTAGGCGACAAGCATGAGGGTCGCGAGCAAGGCCAAGCCTAGCGGGTATTCAGGAATCATCGTTGAGGGTTGAAGATCAACCCCGATCAAATCACAACTAGTGCCAACCCCAGAACCTCCGAGCAACCACGCACCAACCTACCCACACACCGTTATCGAATTCCAGACTGTGATCGTGGTCATCACGATAATGAAAAACTAGTTGGAACATCAGACTGATCATCTTACAAAGACTGCCCCAACGCGACCGATCTATAAGATAACCAGCCGCCGTCTGCGATTGCGATGCCTTTCGCGCTGCATCCTCTTCTAGTGAGATCTGTGTGATCGGAATCGTCTTCCCATCTACTTTCAACCCGCGGCTTCCTAGGTTGATATCCTGATCATTTCTTGAAGGAGAATTGCGCCGTTGGTCATGCTGACTTGGACTGTAGCGGGCGCAAAGCTGGATCCAGTCATCTCGCTGTTCGATATAACGGCGATCTTCAAGAACGGAATCCCAAGTCTGTAACACGTTAGTGCGAACCCGTATGCCTCTTCCTCTTCAGCGTCCGTACCATAGCGCATGCGCACCTGTTCGATAAGAGTTGAGTTCGCCATCCAGAAGTCGGATGACGCGATTGTAGCATTCAGGAGTATAATTGGTTGGTGCGCCTTTCCATCTCCCGTTAGGCTCCCTGGAGTTGCGGGTAGGACAACTTGCTTGGAGGCCGTTGCAGCCAAATCCACTAGTGAAGACGTCGAGTTCAGATACTGAAATCTTAGCTGCGTTCCGTTCGGGAAGAATATTCCATCCCCAAGCAGATTCCATGCCGTGAAACTGCTATATTTTCTGGAACCGGCGCTGATTATATGTGCTCCGACGAGGATGTCGCCGACATCAAGGTCGGGTGAATGCGCTCCTGATGTCCCGATGTTCACGGCCCATTTGATATTGAACAGAACGCTCATTGCCAAGACTGCTGAGGAGGCGCTCTCCTCACCAATGCCGCAAACGACTATGACTACCTCTTTATCCGCGATTTGCCCCACGGAAAAGTTAAACCCGAAGGCAATGAGCTGCCTCTCTCTTGAGAACTCGCCGAACACCGGCAACGCCTCCGAGGGCAGTGCGACAACTATCCCGATTCTAGGGGTCGGATCTCTACCGATCGAGTATGATTGTTGCATACGTAATGAAGTGTTCTCTTCGTAAAGAAAGGCGCAAGTGCCACCCAGAACCACCGTCAATACGACCATTGCCAGGAATGCGTGCTTCCATTTCATGATCAACATTCCTCCACGTGCAACGCTATTCATCTGGCGGCTATTTGTAGTATTTTTCTCACGTGAGCGAGGCTGAGAGGGAGAGGGTCGATACGGCCGCCGCTAAGTGCGTATGCCCTCAATGGTTCGGTCGAACCAAACCGGACCGTCGTCGTTAGAAAGTGTGTGGGTCTAATGGTGCGAGCATGGTAATTTGAATCGTAATTGTGCATGTGCGCACCGTGAGTACCACTCGCAGATGTCATTGTGGGCGTTTGCCTATTTCGAAGTGAATGAGTTTGTTCCAGTGTCGTTTGCCGCAATTAGGGCACTTGACGTAATACCAGGCGTAGCCGGGGATACCTCCGATGCCAGCTCTCGCTCCAATAATCCAGCCAATCTTCTCGAACGGAGTGTGACATTCGGAACATAGCAGGGTAAGTTTTGGCGGCAGTTTCACCAGGTCCTTGTTTTCAAGTGAGGTCAACATCCAATTAGTTTTGTGTGTGGGTATGCTGGTGCGCACACACACGAAAATGAATTACACGTGAACTACCTACTTTTCTAGGGTGACTTCGAAGTTCTGTGCGGTTTTAAGTCGATACCATTGGCCGTCGAATCCGCTGTTTCTCATGTTCCTAATCCGGATTAGATTTTGAGCTGGGTTACTTGTCTCGTCAAGTTTGAAATCGATGACCCCATCAACCGCTGCCTCGAGTTGTTTGTACGCCCAGTTACTGTGAATCCCGTCGATAATGCCATTAAGATTAGTTATTTGCCTCACTTTCGACATTGGAATGGGTCTGGTTAGCCACAATTCGACCCAATTTTTCTCGGCGTTAAATCTATCGAGAACTGAAACATTATCTGCTATTGTGAGAAATTCAGGGGCGGGTGAGGGGTCACTCATTGACTCTCTCCCTATGTAGATGCTTAGGTCCGCGACCTTTAACGATTGAACGGCGAACCTTTCTTTGGATTTCTGTCCTATCGACACGCTGTATGCATCGGTGATCCATAGCCGATCGGTCCGTTCGAACTCCTCAACGTCAAGTCCAAGTTGTCGGATCTGAGAACGAATATCATCTGGGGGCCGGGAGAACGCAACGTAACTGACGCTTCCGCCAGTTCTCAACCAGCCGGCTGCAATAGTGACCGATGCATTATTCCATTGCGAGGCCGGGTCAAATTCAACGAGAATACTGGATCCCGGAAGAACGGATCCCTTAGTCAAGTCTTCGATTAACGGAATCCTCGGCAATGAGAACACGTGAGAGTCCTCTGTTGTAGCAGATTTGTAGTTTTCGTGTGTGAGCAGTATGCTGGTGCGCCACCCAAAATAGGAGAAGACTCAAAAGTCCCACGAACCTGATGGAAGCGCATGGCTTCTGAAGTTCTTAATCTCGAATTGATGATTCGTAAGCCTCCGGGTTCGGTTCGTGCTTGGTGGACTGACTACCCGGATGACTACCACGCTAAGGATTCGCGAGAGCAGCCTTACCGAATTCTGACAACTCGTCGGTTACCGAACGGCCGAGAGCTTCGCACTTATTGGCGAATGCCGGACGGTTCAGCATTCGATTTTCAGGAGGTACTTGCCCTGAAAACGGATGGAAGTTGGACCTTCGAAATCCCAAACGGAATGGGTTTCCACATCATGGACGAATTCCGAACCGAATCCGTTCCAACCGGCACCAAACTCATAATTCGCAGTACCCTGACACCGCTGGACCCTTCCGCTGCCAGCCGTGTTTCTGCACAAAAGGAGCTTATGACTCAGGGTTGGAAGGGCGCGGCAGAAATTTGCGAACGCGACGCGCCCTAAGTCAAGTCACATTCATAAGAAACCACATGAACCGTTACGTTTTGTGTGTGCGGGTATGATGGTGCGGGCAATGAATTTGAACTATCATCCTGTGTGCCCGTATGACTCGTTCGGGGCGTTGGGCTGTAAAGTGTTGGAAGGTTAGGCTAGCGTTAACCCGAGAAGGGTCGGCGTTCGAGGGGTTCAGGTTTCGGGTCGATGGGTTTCCACGGGACATTTACCAAGTCTGGTTGAAAGGCGGTTGGTTCAAGATTGTTTAACGATATCATTTCTGTTCGCGGATAGATGGTCGAGTTGGCTGATAATGACTGGGGAGATTCGTAGCTGGTCAGTTCGCGATTGGCGTGGGGGTTATGGTTTGCGCCATTTCTTCGGTTGCTTTGGTGATGTGGTCGAAGAGTTGGTAGGCTGCTGCGATTTGTTCCGACTCGGTTTGGCTGGTGTAGGTGTCGGTTGAGATTGTGATTCGGCCGCCGCTTATTCGGGCCTGCAGCTGCATACGCCCGTCTTCGCTGATCCAGCTCATTGAGAGCATGCTCCCATCCTGTGAGTATCCAAGCCACCTGAAGTTGCTGAACCATCTACCCCTAAGTTTCTGGAATAGGACGGTGACGTCAATCTGGCTTGGTAGGTAGGCTTCGATTACGGGTTTGGGGTTTGGTTGGCCTGTTCGGACGGTGAACTGGAATGTGTTCCCTGAACCCTTCACCTTGTATCCGTCGGGGGAGTGTTCGATGGCGTGCGCTTCCTCAAGCCTCTTGAGCGTTCTTGTGAGTGTCTCCTGGTGTAGCCCCAGCCTTCGCCTGAGCCCTTGGAACGAGTAGTGTGCGTTCTGGTCGGCGGAGAGAAGTTTCAGCACTTCCAGTTCGCGGGGGTCGAGGTCGAATTCCTCGATTTCGGGGGTTACGTTGATGCTTTCTGTTAACATTGTTGAACCAACCTCTACCCGCATCCGTCCTTATATTGACTAGGTCAAAGCGTTCGAGGAATCGAGTTTTTCCGATGCATTCGACCCATACGTGAAGATTTGAGGCTCACCACCTCGAAACGTGCCGAGGCAACGCGTCTAGTGACAAAAGGCCGCATAAAGCGGAAAACGAAGAAATAAGGCGTCAAAAGTAGCCAAGCAACGATTTCTTCCATTCTCCACCCGTTATCTCGCTTCTATTTACCCTCGTTTCCTTCTGGGTCGGCCCAGGCGAATTTGGTGATCAGCGCTTTGGGGTAGTAACGTTTCCAGTCGTAGTCGACTTTCCGGCAGAACTCCACCGAAACTCTGGGGTCTATGTAGTTTCTTAGCGACGTTCCCAGATTCCAGTTCTTGCCTAGCCGCATTTGTTGGATTCGGAGTTGAAGCCCCTGCTTCCGTTTAGCGATGGATTTCCCTTCCTTTCCTTTCAGGGATTTCAGCATCTCCATTCGTTTCTTGTAGGTTTCCTGCCACTTCTTCGGCACCGCCTTCTGGTGGTTGAGCAACTGGGCCACGGCCGCATTTGCTTCGGTCAACGCCATCTTCTTCTCCGTCTCCAAACTCTCCGCGTTCACCTTCGCTCCTGCCAGTTTCTTTTCGAAGAGGTCGGTTGCGGAGAATGTGCGGAATACTTTCGGACTTAGTCGGGACATGGCTTCGGAAAGAAACTCCCTAATCATTTCGGTGGTGACTCCACTGAATATGCGTCCCTCGTTAGCGGTGAACTCTTTCAAATTCCGGAACGCCTCCTCGGACACCGACAATTCTCTCTCGAAAAGGACCCAGTCTTTGCCTAGAAAATGCAGTTTCACCACGTAGGGGCTGTTGTGAAGGGTGATGTGTTTTCTCTGCAGGCTTGTCGCCCCAACCGTCCCACTCTCGGTTTCCTTCTCGTCGCCGACACGAATTTTGAACACGTCAATCAGGTAAGCCACCGTAGCCACCTTTCTCCGCTTTACATCCTCATCCACCAAACCCTTCGCGATGTGGCTTCTGACCTCATCAATCCTTGATTCAAGATCCCTAGCCAAGTCGAACTTCTCTTGCGTCCTCCCTTGTTTCATTGGTGTGGCGTCGTGGAACCAAACATACTTCACCTTTCCAACCAACTTGTCCGTCCACCGGGCTATCCAAAGCTCATTCGAACGCCACTCCCGCCCCGCCCACTCACCCGGCGGCGTCGGCGCATCCGGGCTCAGGTTCAACGTTACATCCTTTGTGGAGACGGCTGGTTTCCACCGCCCTCTGAGCGGATGCTTGCCGCGTCCGAGGAAGATTCCTGGGGGTTCGACGGAGTAGTTGGCGATCTCCATACGCACGCCGTCAACAGTCGCCCAACCGTAACGTTCCTTGCGTTCCTCTCGGATCTTCTTCCTCGAAGCCGCCAACTGCTTCTTCTCTTCCTTCCCCATGTTCGCTTTCCGAGTCTTTTCAGCCTCAATCCATTGTACAATAGGGGCCCAGTCGAACTCTTCAACCGTAATTTTCCCCTTAACGCCCAAGGCTTTCGCGAAGTCTTCCATGAAGTTTGATCGAAACTTTTGATCCTCCGCGTATGGGGTGCCGAATTTCTGAGCGAACCTCACCGCCATCTCTTCTTGAAGAGGGCTTAGCTTGAGGGGTGTGCCGCGAAAAGTTAGGGTAAAGCCCTGAGGGGGGTAGGGGTCGGGAACTAGAACGCCGTTGTGTATCAGCTGCTTAAGGCCACTGGTTTTTGTCTTAGCGTCCTCTACGACCTGAACCTGTTTTGATGTCTTCTCTCGACGCTCAGACACTATTGTTCATCTACGCTTCTGTCGGCACTTTGAAGTAAGTATTACATACCCAAGTTTTGGGAACAGAAAAGCTTTCACGTGTGAAATGCCTAATTCGACACGTCGTTTTCTTCGATCAGTGGCTAACGCTGTTGGGGCGTAAGGGGTCTAGGAGTTCGATCCAGATGCCGTTTGGGACGGCGACAACGCTCCGCGGCGGTCCTTCCAGCTATCGTGAGTGACTCTCTTTTTCTCAGCATCCTTGCTGACCCTCGAAGAAGAGTCCGGGTTCCGTCTCATTATTAGTGTAATCAAATCAATCGGAAACTTACCCCATGGCCTAGTGACGAACCATGGAAAAGGCATATGTGCATGGTTTATGGGAGTTTTGCATGGTTCGCCCCTTTGACTGAAACCGCGACTGTTACGAGCAAGAGCATGGTTACAATACCATCGTCACTCAGGCGGAAATATGGAATCGAGGAAGGGGATAAGGTTCAATTCGTCGAGGCCGACGGGGCGATCATGATGATTCCCGTCAAGAGTCTTGCAGATATGCACGGCATGTTTAGAGAACGCGCTAAGGACCTCATTGAGGGTGTCCGCGAACTTGATCGGGAACATCGAAAGGAAGCCCGTGAATTCAAGTAAGATTCTTCAATACATAGCGAACAGAGCCAACAAAACAACGTCAAAGCTAAGCCGAGTCACAGGAATTACGAAAAAGGTTGTCTAGGGCGATGTACTCCACAGTTTAGGATCCGAATCCATAATCCAGATTTAACTTGTGGCTCCGTGCAGAGGAAACGGCGACGAAGTCTTCATCCACACCGACCCCGCAGGCCACTTAACCGGTTTAGGAAACAAATTGTACACGAGGGCAACGCCCTGGGGGAGCTGGTTGGAATATCAAAACTCTCACTCCCCTTCCTCCACAACCTTTGCAACCACGCCGAAACCGAATTCAAACAGAATAACAAGGGCATCTCATACGAGGACGCGATCATGTTGACCGTGAAGAACAGTTCCGACCCCGTCGACTGCATACTACTCAACAACCTCCTATGGACTGACATCGACACCAACGAGGATTTTGAGAGAGCCAAAGAGATCCTTCCGAAGATCATTAAGTTGGACACGCACACGACCAACAGCCCTGGGACTTGACCTCCCTGAGTGAAGGTTACGTTCTCATACGCACGATATCCGGACACAGGGTGCTGAGAGTTAGAGGAATCTGCATGCCGGAGTTTTGTGAGAAATCGTGAGAGGTTTTTAACCCCTCCTGATGGCCTAGCTGCGAACCAAACTGTGCATTTGCATCTTCGCCGACAATGCTTCTAACGATCTAGACTTCTACAAGACCTACTTCTGGGCTCGGATAGGAAGTAATGGAGGGACTTTTTCTCTCCAGTCTCCATTCTTTATCTCGCATATCAATGGGTTAAATCCAAACCGTTTCCCCTTCGTCGCTTCATAATTCAAGATCCGCAATAACTCCCATGCATCACGCTTTATCCGCTCACCGTAGGGAATCCCGACTCGATCGCTGCACTTCATAATCCCTTTCTCCATGAAAACGGCGGCGATCTCAAACTCTCTGTCAATCATAGCGTTTCTAGAATCATTATTCTTGCATTGTATTCTTTTCTTCTCGCTCGCCGTCAACAGAGCCGACACGAGAGGGAGGATTCTCTCCTTCGTGAATATTTCGTTCTGCTCTTCAGCTGGAAGACTCATGAAGTCTCCCGTTACGGTTTCAGAGATTCAGCCGGCGCCATACAACCCTCGGTGGATGACTGACGAGCAGCTCGAGACCCTCAAGAGGTCCATGCGGCACTTCGGGGACCTTTCGAGTATCGTAGTCAACCGACGCACCTCTCACCTAGTGGGCGGCCACCAACGCGTTAAGGAGTTGCAGCCTTCCTGGAAGATTTCGAAGCGCCCCCTCTCAGACAAGGTGGGCACCGTCGCGGTCGGCTACATTGAGACCCCGTTCGGCCGCTTCTCCTACCGCGAAGTGGACTGGGACCTTGCCAAGGAGAAAGCCGCCAACCTAGCCGCGAACAAGATCTCAGGAGACTGGGACAACCAGAAACTAGCGCCCCTCCTCGAGGAACTCGTAGTTACACCAGAACTCTTCGATGTCACGGGCTTCAACATGCCAGAAGCTAACCTGATCATCGAAACCATGACCGAGGCAGGGGACGAGAACATCGACGAAGCCCCACCGCTACCCGCCACGCCCTTCACAAAACCTGGGCAGTTGTTGAGGCTAGGGAAACACCGCCTCTTATGCGAAGATGCAACGGACCCCAAAGCTTGGGCCCGGCTATTGGGCTCAGAGAAAGCGGCCCTCTGCATCACGGACCCACCCTACGGCACATCCTACAACGTCCACAACAAGAGCAAATACAATAGGATCAAGGGCACCCACAAACCCCACCGTAGTCGTCGGAATATCAAGGGTGATACTGACACCAAAGTAGCCCTCAACGCGTTGCCGCAAATATTCAGGAACCTAATCGATCAAGGCGTTCTGTACCTCACCTGCGGAACCGATCTAGCTGTGGACACGATTCAATGGTTGCGCGAGCACCACATCCACTATGGGACGCTGATGGTTTGGAACAAGCAGTTTGACGTGGTTTCCTGGAACCGTTACCACGCCGCACACGAACTCATCGTATTCGCTGGGAAAGGCAGCCGGCCGGGGAAGCTGGCTCGATGGTTTGGATCTAAGCATGAAACCACCGTTTGGGATATCAAGTTAGATGTCCGCGGCGACAGAGTCCACCCGACCCAGAAACCCGTCGCCCTCTACGAACGTGCGATGATCAACAGCAGCGGCCCACTCGAGATTGTACTGGACCCGTTCGCAGGATCGGGCACCTGCGTTATCGCCGCCGAGAAACATGGCCGACGGGCCTACATGATGGAGTCAGACCCCGCGTATTGCGATGTTATCGTCAAACGTTGGATGACGTTTTGCGGGAAATCGTGAAACTGCTTTGAAGCCGATCCGCGGAGACAAGAATAGCTCCAGTGAGATTGTTGCTCGCCAAGGATTAGTGCTTCGCTACTACCTGAGAGGGATGGGCCCCGAGGGGATCGCCCGCGTTCCGGGGATCAACGCATCCCAGGCGACCATATACCGGGACCTTGAGGAACTGAAAATCCATCTAGCGCAGAAGATCGACGCCGAACAACTCTGGCCAATCAGACGCGCCGTTGCGCTGCGAGAGGAGCTGCAACGCGAAGCCTGGCGCATCTACCACCTCCCACCTAGGAGGCACTTAGTCGGCCGCGGTCAGGAACAGCGCGAGGTTGAAGAGGACCCCACTCCCCGTCAACTCTGGGCGCTAAACACCATCGCCAAAAACGCTGACGCTCTCGACCGTTTGGCGTTCATGGTTAAGATCCAATTGCAGCATGTGCCGACGTCAGAGGCCCAAGCGATTACCGACGAGTATGTGAAACAGTTACCGGAGGATGAACAGGTTGCCCTTGCCAAAGCCATTGCCTATCTTGAGCAACGTAAAAGTGAGTCTGGCAGCGAGTAGCCCCGTCGCCCTCGCGATCCTGTACGCGGGCATGGATCCTTCGCCCGGCCAGCGGGCGTTCATGCGTGCCATATACTCGAAGGAACCGAAGTACCGTCAGGTCGTCGCCAAGGTGCATCGCAAGGGTGGGAAGACGAAGAGCGTTGCGATCGCTTTCGCATCTCTCTTTCTCCTCGATCCGACCCTCCGCATATTCCATTTGAGCGGGAGTTACTTGCAGGCTAGCCGCCTTTACGACTACCTCAAACCCATCCTCATGAATCAAGAATTGTTCCCAAACGCATTGGAAGCTGAACCTACCAAGTACAAAACCCAATTCAAAGCCGGCGGCAGCCTCGAAGTTCTAACCGCTTCCGCGAAAAGCATCCGAGGCGGCGACGCTGACATACTCAGCATCGACGAAGCCGTCCTAGTCCCTCAAAGGCTGCTGGACGCCGCGTGGCCTCTCGTCCGCGCCAGCAAATGTCCGAAACGTGTCGTGACCTCGACCGCCAGCCCAGACGTTTCCTTGGAATGGCTCGTTGGGTTATGGCAGAACGCTAACGCTAAACGGTTTGAACGGTTCGAGTGGCCTCAAAGTGAATGCCCCTGGATCAACCAGGAAGATACAGAACGTGCGAAGCTGATGCTTGACAGCCGAACCTTCGCTGTCGAGTACGGCGGGAAAATCGCGGAACGCACCGGCGCCGTCTGGGGAAGCCAACTTGTCGACAATGCGCTCGTTGATCCCAACGACCAGGCCCAGTACCCGATACCTGCCGAGGATCCTTTGACCCAGAAATGGACAGCGCTGGACTGGGGGTTCATTGGGCAGACGGTTCTCACTTTCTGGGAGAAGCAGGGCGAGACGCTGTATCTGCGCGATTGCAGAATTTGGACGGAGATCAGTTACATGGAGATTAAGCAGGAGATCGCAGCCGACTTCGGCAAATATCCCATCTACCCCGACTCGGAAGCTGTCGGGGACAACAATGACCTCAGCAACCTAGGGATGACCGTGTGCCCTGTCATATTCAGCAAGGACAAGGACTCGTTGATCAGCCGCGTACGGTGGCGCCTCGAAAAAGGCCTAATCAAAATCCCGAACCCCGAGAAAACGTCGAATCCAAACATTTTCACCCTCGTACAGCAGATGAAGGCGTACCATTACCACGAGAAAACTGGTAAACCTGTAAAGATCAATGACCACTGTTGCGATTCCGTCATCTGCGCCATGAAGCCCGTTGAAACTGGTTTCCCACACACAACCTACGAAGACACCACGCAATATCTGAATCGACGGAGTCATTCGAAGAATTGAGTCGTACTTCCTGCGAAACATTCGGCTCGGGCACATTAAGAGCAATGCAGACAGGCTTGAGTCGTACACTTCTTCGCCTGGACTGATGTTTGAATTCACGTCGACATCGTGATCTTGATCAGTGAATAAGTTCAATTTTCAGGTACCACGGGCGCCAATTTAGTCCCCCAGAAAAACCATGAGTTCAAAATACGTGCCCGCACTAACAAACACACACACTTTACGAACGACGACAGTTCAATTTGCGATGCTCGCACCAGGCGATACACACACATTTCGAACGAATAACGAAAAATCTCTCTATCTCTCGCAATTAGAGCGTGTAGCGGTACGTGAAAGAAGGCGAGACCTAAATGCTGGGGAAGATTGAACTAATCCGTCGATAGCTGGGGCAATCCACAGCTAGCGGAATTCGACTCCCTACCTGTCTAATCTGGAAGACTACTACATCGAGCTTGTCAATATGTTCTTTAGCCAAAGCTTGCAAAAGTCCTCCTGACGATGTTCTTGCGGTTCGGACATCTGATTCTTCTGTCTTTGGTTTCTGTTCTTGTTCTAATCTCTAATTCAGCCTCTGCACAGAATCCGCCCGCCTTGCTAACAATTTCATCGGTTCAGATACAGTTCGGCAACAACGTCAACTTCGACTGGGCGTGCCCAAGTCAACAACTCTCCTGGTACTACTCTGCGCTGCCATTCATCTACGCTCAAATTACCATTAACAGAGTTCAAGAGGCCCCAACATCAATGACTCCGTACGTTAGTCCTCCTCTCCCAAATGTCGGCGGACCATTTTCCTACACGCCGCCAACGGCCGGAACCTTCACAGTCATCCTTCGGTGCCACTACCTAGGCACTCCGATAGGTCTTGGCGATTTTTCTTGCCCTAACACCATGTGTAAGAGCGGAGGCGAATTCGTGGTGACCCCGCCCCCGACCACTGCTTCCACGTCGAACAGATCGAGTTCCGTAGCTCCAACGCTTTCTTCAACTACAGCTATAATTCGATCAAGTCTGGTCTTGTATTCGTTTCCGTAGATTCTAGTTTTTGTGTTCTAGGTGAGCATAATTCACGTTCGACATCTGGGTTCAAATTCCGTTGCCCGCACCACTAGACCCACACACACAAAACCAGGGACTCCAACAAATGATTGAGTCGACCTACTGCGCCGCGTGTAGCTGAGGGTCATGGGTTACTTTCTAACCCAAACCCGACACAGATGGAGGAAGCTGAAGTAATCGGTTTGTATTCTTTGGGGATTACAAAACTTGGGCCGAGAGTCTGCCTTTCTGAGATGCTCCAAGAATCGCCGCACATAAGCTGCCTACGGGTAAGCCACTTCGGGATTGTTTTCTCGCGTGGAAACCGAAACTAATCATGAGAGCAGTTCAAGAGACAGATCATATTTCCCTGCCTAGCGGTGCCGTAGCCAGTCGCCGAAAACGGAACCGTTGCATTCGCCGCAACCAGTGATAGCGTTCCTGAGACTGTATAGGCGCCATCGTTCACTACTAAGAGAGCATACGTGCCAGCGGCCGGTGCGACCCAGTGTGTAGAACCGAAAGCACCTGAATAGTAATACAGGGCCTCAGGCCCAACATCGCAGAACCATCGCCCACTAGCCGCTGATGGGGTTGTGATGTACAGGTCAACCGCGATAGGGATTTGGCTACTCGTACTCCACTGCACGCGGACCTCTTCTCCTCCAGTCAAATTGAAGCCCGCCCACCAGTACCAGCAAGCATAGGGTGAGTTTTGCCACCCTTGGATTGTGAAGGTGTTCACAGCGTTACTTTGCGCTGACACCTGAAATAGAACGTTGCCTGCCAACAGAATTAAAGCAGCTGCACCCAGGTGGCCGCCAAGTCGCATGAATCTTCGAACGTCTAGAGCCGAATTTAAGAGTAGCTTCGAACGGCTCTGTCAACTTCTCGTCCGGGGTCCATCTTTCTCCATACATATGCGAACGACGATGGTTCAAATTGCGATGCCCGCACCAGCATACCCACACACACACTTTTACGACGACGGACAACGGTCCGGTTTACGACGGCCGCACCAATAGATACAAATAACGACGAGTCGTGCGGAATTGGAATCGATGAACCTATGTCAAGTTGTGAGTTTTCTTAAACTTAAAGACGTTAACCAGATAGTTCGGTGTAACAAACTTTGCAAGCCTGTCACTCATTGATTCACTTTTCGCGTCCAGGATCTTCTCAGCTGAGACAAGTCCTGCGCTCATCAGTAGCCCACCAACTCCTGCGATTCCACCCGCGGCGGTTCCTACAATTGCTGGCGCGATCGAGATAGCGCCTATTCCGACAGAGGCAAGTTTCCTTCTCTCTTCGTAAACATTGGATTCAGCCCAGATTTGGTCGAGAGCATCCGATAACGTCTTTGCACTACCCTGAATCATTTGACGATCACCGGTCGTCACGGCCTGCTCCAGATCGTGAATCGTGTTTTGGATTTCAGTCTGATCGTACCTCAGACACACATCTCTGCATCCTTCAAAACTGTCCGGTGACAAAGTCAGCTTGTTCATGAGAAACTTACCGATTTCGACTGGTAATATGCGGTCTCTGTGGAGACCCAATGCAGCGCTCTTGGGGAGATCGTAGGTCAATTTTGGGTCATCGATGAGAGTTCTACCTACATTCTGGATTGCACCGAAAATTCCCGTGCGGGGCCCGGTCACCAACTCACGAAAAAGACTAATGAGACCAATGGCCCTCTGCGGATCATCCACTATTACGTCTCCGATGAAATCTGTAAGCTCTTCATACCCGAACATTTTCAAATACGAAAAACCGTTCCTGTTTCCAGAAATCACGCTATCATAGGTGGCACTTGGACCTAAACGACCAGTCAGTTGAGAAGTCAATTGTTTGATGAAATTGTTGAATCTGATTCCGGCCAAGGCGTCAAATTCCTCCAGACCCAGTTTGAACTTGGCTATGTCCTCGGCGGAAAGGGAGTCAAGAGCAGAAAGCAACTTCCGCGGCTTGAGTTCTGAGAAGATTGGATCTAGGAAGTTGAGGTCTGCATATTCGCGCGGGTTCTCCTCTAGAACAAACGCGACCCGTCTAGTGTCCCTCGCGAAATCAACTAACCGGTTGACATCTCGTGCCTCAAATCCGTGGAATCCTCCGAACCGATTTTCTTGAAGTGGAGAAAGACGAATAATCAGAGTCCCATAAAGCGGAATCTGAGGCCAGATACTTTCGAAAGCCGCTGAGATGGCCAGAGGCTCTCTTAGTTGGTATCTTGACTTGTAATATGTTCTCGCTGCCTCTAAGCCAACGTCGCCCATAATTTCAAGTGTTTTCTTTTTCTCCTCTTCCTCCTTGGATGCGTAATCCGATAGATATTCTGAATTCATTTCATCAAGCCTAGGCTATCATCGAGCCTTTATCCTGAACGGAGAGGTCAAGCCACTAACTTCATACTGTTCCAGGGTTAATTTGTCGTTTAATCGGGTTTCTAATATAGGGTTGGTCTGAAGGTGCGCACACACACTGAAAGCGTGATTCTCATCCCGTTCCCACAGATGGACGCTACAGCTTCAACTCTCCATTTGTTTCGAATACAAGTTTTCGAGCCTTTAGTTGATCTTTCTTAGATAGCTTCCACAGTTCAAATAACGTAACGCAGGTCATCGCACAAACCTCCTTCAGTTTCAGGTATTCTCTGACTGGAGGTGTGAAGTCCTCCTTCCCGGCACGGTTCGAAGGAATCTCGCGTTTGTATGTGTTCGCAATTAAAACGACCTTCTCCTTCTTCCGATGTTTCTCAAAGAATTTGGTCAGTTGAAACATCTTCGGAGAATTTGAGTCCACTTTCCCAGTTATCGACGTCACCTCTACCGCCAATTCCCTTCCTAGGAGGTCGACGGGGAAACCCGGGATGGTTCGCTGTGTTTCAAATCCAATTTCGCTTAGTACCATTGTCACTGCATCAAGCTGTGGCTCTTCGTGGGCTGAAAACAAATCGCGATATTTGTCAAGAGACGACCGTTTCAATTGCAGAGTGCCCATTTGTTGCTTGAAGTCAAGCTCTAGCTTACTGATTTGCTTCTCAACGGCATCGATCCCAGGAATTTCTACTTTTGATCGCCATTCCGGCTCAAGTCTTTCTTGGCCGCAACCCATGTCGATCAGTGTTTCGATGCCTTCATGCGTATCACTTGGTTGAGGTAGTAGACAAACGGAACCATCCTCGCCAAACGCCTCAGGACTGACGCTGATAATTCGTCCTCCAATCATTTTGCCTGACTTATTTTCTAGCAGAGGCTCAAGTACGACACCTATTGCTTCGACAGGGCGTTCCAAACCAGCTTGCAGTTCAAGTGTGTAAATATTCTCAATTTCCAAGTTCCACTGCTTCACTCTCTCTGCATAGGGAGCGAATTTGTTATCAACGACCTGTATGGAGCTGCCCGGAAGTACTGGATTGATTGTAGGATACACGAACAACCAATCATAGTTTGTCGGAGGGGCATAGCCGGCCACGTAACCTTTTGGTCCAGTCTTTGGGGGGGAAGGAAGCATAAGTTTCTCGATTATGCACCAAACAGGCCGACCAGTTCTAAAGACTGTGAAGAATTGTGAACGAAATTCTTTCAGTTTGAATGGTATTTTGTCAAAGATTTCCTGAGTAAGCGTGTTAAGGGTTACTATTACTAGATCAAACTCTTCGATATTTGGCCAGGGAGCCATCCAATCGACGCAAGTAGCCCTAGGATGATCTTTGTCGCCCATTACAAGAATTTCCATTTACAGATCACTTGCCCAAAACTTCCATTCGCATCAACTTCTCTCGGGTCACACGATAAGTTCGTGGCTTACTAGCATTCTTGCGTAAGTAATCACTCCACGTCATAGTAGTAAACAACCGAATCCCAAATCTGTCTGGGAGAGAATTCGTAAACACCTTCTGTATAGGTCATGTTGACCAGATAACTTCCGGCCGGTAGGTTTCGAAGCAGATGATTGAAACTAACCGTATAATCTCCAGGGCGTGTAAAAGTGATGCTGTAGGCGACGGGGAATGTTAGGCCGTTCGCCAAGTATGTCAACGTGAGGTTTAGACTCATGCTCAGCGGATTGTCGAGTTCACCAGTGGAGTACGCTATGACCGTTGTTCCGTTGTTTCCGCTGGGACGTATCGTCCTCATGAAGCTTACGGCCAAGCTTTCATTTATTACTTGCGCGTAATCGCCTCCCGCCTGTTTGTTTTTGTAGGCGTAAACCTGGACATGGAAATTAACTTGGACTAGTCCATAGTACAGAGAGTAACTGTATACCAATCCTGTTGCGATTACTAGTAAGAGCAAGGCTGTGACGTACACGTCCGAAACCCTTGGCGACTTCATGTGTAGACGGCTCCTGAGTAAGTGACGTTCAAGGCGAAACTAATTGTCTGACCCGGACGGAGTTCTTGGAGCCAGAGCCACAGCGTCGAAGTGGAATTGCTTGTACAACCTACGCTGGTTACAACTCCATCTCGAGCGCAAGAAATATCGAGGATGTCACCATAGCGACCTATCTGAAATTGATTGTATCCAATGGATACACTCTCTTGCAGAGGATCCGAGAGTGTTATGTTGATGAGTTGATAATAGATGGGGCCACTTTGCATAGGCGTCGAGTAACTGGCGACGACGGGTTTGCTTGTCACTGCATCGTCGTAACTCATCGACAATATTGACGTGTAGGGCTGTGGTGTCTGAGTCAGTATCACTTCAAATGATTTGATGCTGCCAGTGGCGTTAGTTTGAGAAACGAGTTCCGCTTTTGCGTCGGAGAGCGAGGCCGTGATCACACCACAAAGGACCACGGATCCGGTGTAATAGCCGTAGTATGAATTGGGACACGCACTCGAATAGCTGTAGTTACTTGGATTAGGAATTACAATTGATTGCGTCGTCCAAAGGACAGGAGAATCAATGAAATATTTTTTGTTCACTTGAAAGACAACGCGGTAATTAGACACGCTTCCGACCACAGAGTATCCCACGGGGTACTGCGTGACGACGTAGTCTACCCGAGGACTGAGAATGCCGAACCGTGCATCAGTAATCGGTACAAAAGCGCCTACAAGTACAAGCAAGATTGCACCCTTGATTAGCAAAGGACTTGAACATTTTCGCCAAATACGCGACGCTATTGATCTAACCGATCCTCGGTCAGGAATGCTTACGGTACACCCCAAAATCCCCTCACGATAAACATAAGCAATTGAGAGGCTCCATACTAATCCCAAGAGAACCAATATTGTTTGGGCGTATCCAAACCAGAATGCTGCCATCGATTGCCCATTGAAAGCATAAAAGTACAATGAAAAACATCCGAGAGAAAACGCGAAAACGAATGGAAGTAGCAAAACCGGATTCAAGATTTTTGCGCATGGTGTGTATAACCGATTAGACTCAGCTCTCACCTCGACAGATTGTGCAGTAAACTGTCTCTGGTCTTTCTTGAACGCGCCTGCCTTGTCAAGTGTCGAAATCACTTTACGCGCAAGATCGTATTTCGAATCGACTGAATCGAAGTCAATTTGTTGATAGTCGCGGGCAGAGATTCCTGCCGCGCTTAGTTGTTCATCCTGTCTTGGCATACCGTCCATGTGGCAGATTAAGATCGAGAAGTTGGGGTCTCTCTTGTTTCGATCGAACGCCAGCCTAGTTTCGCGCGTCACTTCTGGACTTAGCTTGTCTGCGCTCATGATCAAGACGAAACTGTTGCATGATTTGGAGCTGAGGACTTTGTTGATTCTTTCTTGCCACTTTTCGCCCAACCTTATCTCAGGCGGTATGTCGATAAATGCGACAAAACTTGAATGCTGTCGTTCCTCAAGTTCTTGTTTCAAATGTTTGGCCAAGTCGTGGCCTAGCCCGTCATCGTACGCTACGAAGATCGTGAACTCTTTTGAATCAGTCAATTGTTCTGCTCTCGGAGCAAACGGTTTAGCTCCGTTACTCTCCGAACTAAGCAAGTCACGAAGGGCCAACACTTCTTGTTTTAAATTCATCCACAAATCGTCTTGACGAAAAGCATCACCGTCAGGTTTAGAGAGGATCAGGTTTAACATCTTAATTTTTGAGTAAACCTTGCTGATATTCTCGGCACTTGGCAACAGCCACACGTCTCCTTCGAACTTGTCATAAATCGCAGTGTCAAGTTGCGTTGGAATCGGACCAGGAAACAGTGAAATTAGGTTTCGTTGGATCTCACCCAAGATACTGTTTTGAACTACGCGCCTCTTGTTATCGACTGACAACTTCAACGAATCCTCCAGTGTGATAGCTAAGTCGGATTGACCTCAAGCTCTGCTTGTTCTGACCTAGAATCCATCAAGAGCTGAATATTCTTTAGTCCTGCCATTCTTACTCCCTTGTACTCCGTAATTGGTGGAAAGTCCAGACTAAATGGACGATTAGGCGGTTCTTTTTGAACTGTTTGAGGTGCCTTAGGAATCTATATTGTATATCCGACAGTCGTTCGATTGAGATGGTGATTGCGAGGGAGCGGTCCACTATGAGGAGACCATGGCATTTTGGGCATAACGTCTTCATAGTCAGAGGCTGCGTTACAAGAAGTTTCGCGCCGCAAATTTGACATGGCAATGAGCGCACTATCTACGCTTGAATTCTGTCCATCACACTGCTGTAAACAGTCAGCGACTTCTGTGCTTTGGCTCTGTTCCGCAGGTAATGAAGGGTGCTCTTCCCAATCCCAATTTCTCTTGCCTGAGTCAAAGCTAGAATCTTAGTTCGCAACTCTCTGCTGTCCTGACTATCTAGACCGGGTGAGGGTTCTTCGAAGTCAAGCCTGGATGCCTTTCGCGTCAAGAATCGACCTAGCTCAGTCGCTTTTTGTTCGATCACGGTGTCCCACTTCAACACCCGACCCTTGTACGCTACGCCAGCGTTGAAACGATCACGCAACACTTCTATGAACCGCTGTTTGGCTTCAGCCTCGAAACGGTAACGGTAATCATCGCCTGTGAAATGGAAATCATGCAACTTCAACGTCCCAGACTCGAACGCTTGAACCACGGCAAGATCCACCAGCCACCTGAACGGCTCCTGCAAATCGTAGACCAACGATTGTTTCGTCTGATAATCACTGAAATCGTGAAGGAAACCAACACTCGGCTCCAGCCCAACCGCGTTGATTGCCATTCGACATTCAGCCTCAAGAAAACCATACCCGTAATTCAAAGCCGCATTGAACGGGTCCGACGCGTTATTCTGATGGGTCATAGTCATGCGGCCCTGGAAATCCAGCCATTCAGGCAATGCTTTCTTGAAAGCCTCCCAGTAACGCAATGCGACGCGGCCCTCAACCGTACGGAGCCGAATTACAGAGACAGCATCACCGAGCTTTGCAGCTTCACGTTTCGTTACGCGTATTTCCTGGTCAATATCGTATCGTTGCCCTAACCAATCTAACACTTGTAAGCTTCTAGCGATCTTCGCCTTCACAAAGGCATGGGCTATGGTGAACTTCCGCTTAGGATCGTTAGCGGCTTGAAACTGGGCAGCACGCAAGTTCGCTTTGATTGGTGAAGGTGGAAGAATACTGCTGATTATGGAGCCATCGTAGTTCATGACGAAGACCGGAACCTTGTTTCGCGACAACCAATGTAAGGCTCGTAGTGAAAAAGCCTCGGTTACCACTGAAGGTCTATGGTGCGGAGTGTTGTGTAGTTGGTTAGATGCTTTGGCAAGGGAGTCATCGCTGAGCTTTGGCTTGCCTTGTAGGCGAGGGTTCTAATACGAGTAATATGGCAGGTTTATTCTGCAGAATCTGAATTGAAGCTCAAGCTAACATGCGCCGTACTAATCCTGCTTTCAATCGCATCGATCACCCTGCCTGTCTTCGGTTCGACAGTTCTTGGGGATACAAATGTTGAACCTGTGTTCTCTACGTTCAATGCGCAGTATGTTGAGGCGTTGACGAAGATCACGGTCACCCAACCAACAGTCATACACTCTGTGTCCATGTATCTGCAATACACTGGTTCTGATGGTAGCCAGTGCTTGAAGTTCGGAGTTTATGCGGATAATGGTGGAGCCTACGGCCAGAGTAACCCTCTGAATGAGCCGCTCATTGCAGCAACACAAAACGATTACTGCTTTCCCGTGACGATCAGTTTCGGTCCGGCTTGGGAGACATGGACCCTTCAATCCTCAGATTACCTAACCATACCGTCAGCAGGGGTTTACTGGCTTGCGGTCCTTCCAAAGGAGTCCTTCGGAAATATCTACCACTTCACGTACACAGGTATAGGGTTCGGCTATTACTCGTACACTTACGGGTACTTCATGTACGGGTTCCCAGCTTCATATGCGCTTGGCTTTCCACCAACAGCTTTCGGTGCCAACCCATACGGTTACGGTGGCCACCTCATTCTACCATACAATTCGGGAAATGTTGGAGAATACAACGCCCCATACAGTTTCTACGTCGCAGGGACCTGAACCCTAACCTTTGATCAAAACCTTCGATCAAGTTCGAAAGTTGCTAGGTCAAGGATCTGAACAACGATTGTGGCTATTTGAGGCGTTTTACATATTCCTCATAAACAAGCAATGGGATGACTGCTCCGTTGTCGATGTCAGATCGAGTTACGGTTGAGCGAAAGGAATTCGAGGGCTTCCTCGGAGAAAACCAGAAACTCCTCGACCGCTCCCAAGCACTCATGAATAGAGTTGACCAATTGGAAAACGAGAACAAACAGTTACGGGATGAGCTTCAAGCTACAAAGGTCAGGCTTGGGTCCATGGAATCAAACATTGCGAATAATACGCGTCAGGCTGATGATTCCTTGCGAAAGGCTCGGGAAACTATGTCTCGGCTAGCGAAAGAAGTCGATAAGCGAATCTCAAAATAACACGTCCACCGCCCGCAAACCTCCGCCCCTACCCTCGTAACACTCGTCCGCAACGGTCACAGAACTTATCCCCGCACCCAACTCGCGCCCACAAGAACACAACATCTTTCCGAAAGCCGCATCACAACGCTGGCAGAACCTCGTAGGCTGAACTATCTGGGAACCACAACGGCTACAGGATGCGTAGGTTTGCGGCCTGCTCAGAATCCCTGGCCGCGCGTGTTCAAGCTTCGTCTTCAACCGGCTCAGAAAGCCCACCTTAACTTCCCCGGCTTGCCGTTTCTCTGGACTCTTCATGGACACCTGCCCCGAGGCTTCCTCACGTTCCACCTCTTTCTTTTCAGGCGCAGCCAATCCTTGAAGTCTGCTTTCATCCATGTCCAGCATATTCAAGAGAAGTTTATACTTCTTCTCGAGTTGAGAGAGTTCCTCAAGAAACGCTTTCCAATCATTCTTGTCGACCTGGATAAAGGAGTCCAAAGGCTTCTTCGCGCGAAGGTCTCAGCCTCCCCTTAGAAAAGTATGACGCACGCAAACCTATGGAAAAGTAAAAGGGCAGTAACAAGGAAAAACGCGTACCTCCTCCACCTCCGCGACCACCCCCACCACTAGGCGTCAAGTTCTGCTCTGCCTGTTGGTACAAGGGATTGAGCCGGCTTATCCGAGAAGCGTTAGAATTTCGTCAATTGGCGTAGCTATGCATGTGAAGATGGGAGTTTCTAGCTCTGTGTAGCGACTCGCTTCGCTGCTCCTCAACTCCATAACCAGGTCTGAGAAGTCGGCAGGTTGATCTGTTTCAAAGGCGAGAACGAATTCTTGATCGTCCAGGCCGAAGGAATACCCGGTGTGAATTTGGACTGAAGGGTACTTGTGTCCGATCTTGAAGTGTTGTGCCATCATCCTGGTTCTTTCCGCGTGTGGAAGGAAATACCAGTCGCGTTTCTTGATGAATGGGTAAACGAACATGTATTTCGAATTGTTCGTTGAGCTGGTTAGAGAGGCGCCCTCTTGTCCTTCATGGTGGTGGCCGCCTAGGTATTCGGATTTCTTGGTCATGGCTAGGTAGGAGTAGGGAGTCTTCAGATGCTTTCCGAGATTAGACGATAGCAGTTCTGAGGTGAAGTCTTGGAATTGTTCAAGCTGCCCTGCAACTGTCCATAGCATGAAGTCGGTGTCGCCACGGATGCCCACGAGAGAATAACTCTTGAGAGGGTTTTCTTTCGCAAAGCCTGTTACTATTGATGCGAACTCATGTTTCGCTGATGATTTTTCCTCAGTGCTGAGCCGTCTCCATTCCGAGTCGACCTTGAAGAAGGTATACTTGAGGAATTGCCGTTCTGTGATTTGAGCTGGTTCAACATCTGTAGAGGTCTGCGTCTTCACTAGTTAGCCTCCTGTAACCATTTGGCCGCATCCTTCGCAAAGTATGTGATTATGATGTTTGCTCCAGCTCGTTTTATGGCTGTAAGTGTCTCTAGTGCCACCCGTTTGTCGTCGAGCCAGCCTTTCTGTCCGGCGGCTTTTATCATCGCATACTCTCCACTGACGTTGTAGGCTGCGAGTGGGTGACGGAATCGATTTCTTGCGTCTCTAATTACGTCCAAGTAGCTGAGTGCCGGTTTGACCATTACAATGTCCGCTCCTTCTCGGATGTCCATTTCAATCTCGCGCATTGCCTCTCTGCGGTTCGGTGGATCCATTTGGTAGCTGCGTCTATCTCCCCATAGCGGAGATGATTCGGCCGCTTCACGGAAGGGGCCATAGAAGGCGGA
>Ga0074046_10000739_pt1 | contig 30073 bp, 20 predicted proteins | sample BogForMeECP23OM3_FD_94441 | JGI IMG/M metagenome (GOLD analysis project Ga0074046, IMG submission 94441) | Bog forest soil microbial communities from Calvert Island, British Columbia, Canada - Bog Forest MetaG ECP23OM3 | ecosystem: Environmental > Terrestrial > Soil > Wetlands ... | reverse complement strand
GATCAAAGCCGCCGTGTTTGCAGACGCCAGCGGCGCTTACGGCGCTTTCACCTACTACTGTTCCGACGAGATGGGGGAGGAAACAATTGGCGGGCAGGCGGCTTTTCTGAATAACCGCGTGCTGTTCTATCAGGGGAACGTGCTGGTGGATGCTGTGTTCGACAGAATGAGCGTGATGTCGGCGGCGCAACTGCGGGAACTGGCTGGGCTGCTGCCGCAAGCTGAGGGCAACAAGCGGAACCCGCCTTCGCTGCCGACGTATCTTCCGAAGAGGGCTTTCCAGAAGAATTTCGAGAAGAACACGACGAAGTACATTCTGGGTCCGGTCACGCTGGATCGGGCCGGATCGCCGCTGCCGGGTTCGATGGTGGATTTCAAGTCGGGCGCGGAAGTGGTCATGGGCAAGTATGCGGCGGCCGTGGGCGATGCCACCCTGATGCTGATCGAATATCCGACGCCGCAGATTGCCGCGGAACGTCTGAGGCAGATTGACGCCTCGGTCGATGTCTCGCACCGGGTCACGCAGCAACCGCCGGGGGTTGCGTCCATGGTTGATGTGGGTCCGTTCTTCGACGCGCGCACCGGTCCGATCGTGGTGATCGCGGCGGGCCCGCTTTCAAAAAGCGAAGCGCGATCGCTGATGTCATCGATCAGCTACGAAGCCGAGGTCACCTGGAACGAAAACACGTACGTGAGCAAGAAAGACAATGTGGCAAACTTTCTGTTCAACGCGATTGTTCTTTGCGGAATTGTGATCGGCCTGGCGCTGGTTGCGGGGATCGCGTTTGGGGGCTTGCGGGTGATCGTGAAACGGATTTTTCCCGACTCCGTGTTCGATCGCCGGGAGGCGATGGAAATCATCTCGCTGCACCTGGAAGACGACGCCCGACCGGCGCCTCGGGGCGGTAAGTGACTCAATCGAATATCGTTAGCGTCGAAAACAAGGAATTCTGCCCGATTTTGAGGCCGTTTGCCGACTTGTGGACGTGTCGTGTAACTTGTTGAAAATAAGACTATTTAAGTCACAAATTTTGCTTGACACTGTGCTTTTGAGGCTCATAAGATTCCCGCAGAAAGTTCTGATGGATTAAACCTCCGTTGGAACTATTCTCCCTTGAAAGAAAAGGCTGCCCAAGTTGCCGGGTGGCCTTTTCGTTTGTGCAGCAGTTCTGAGTTGTCAGTTCTCCGTAAATAGTAGCCGACTGAGAACTGAGAACCGGGAACTTGTTTCGGAACTATTGAGTGCTAGCATCCGTACAATACTGTGTACGAAAGTGTGAGCAGTGGAGGAGCGGCGATGTTTTGCGATCAATGTGGAGCGCAGTTGCAAGCGGGACAGTCGCGCTGCGGACGCTGCGGCAAAACCGTGCTTGGACTGATCGAGCTTCGGCGCAGCCGGGTTCGCGACCATGTCCGGCTGGTAGGCATTCTCTGGATGGCGTACTCGGCGTTGCACGTGGTTGCAGGAGTGGTGGTGATCGTGATCGCGCAGACGATCTTCGGGCACGTGATCCGTATTCCCAACGGCCCGCCTCCCGAGATCACGGTCTGGCTGCGGCCTCTGATCAGCTTCGTCGGATGGTTGATCCTGGCGAAAGCCGCGGCCGGGTTCGTCGCCGGCTGGGGTTTGCTGCAGCGGCAGGGGTGGGCGCGAATCTTCGCCCTGGTCGTGGGCTTCGTGGCGTTGTTGAACGTCCCGATTGGTACTGCGCTCGGCATCTACACGCTGTGGGTGCTGCTACCCAGGCAATCCGACGACGAGTACAAAGCGTTGGCGCAGGCCGCGTAGCGCGTTTGCAGGAATGGCAGGCGGGTTTTAGAATCGACACCAGGCCGACGTAGCTCAGTTGGTAGAGCAGCCGATTCGTAATCGGCAGGTCATCAGTTCAAGTCTGATCGTCGGCTCCAACTTTTCAAAGACTTGCCGTTGTTTCCTACGGCATCCGGCGCGTCTAGTCCGCCGTCATCCCTTGCGCTGCCCGCTCCCAGCTTTCCCGATCGACTAGCGACGATCCAGGGTCGCTGGCTTCACGCCGGAGCTGGGCTTCGAGCGCTGCCAGTTGGGCTTCAATCTCCTGCGCGGCTTTGCGTTTGCGAATGACCTGCTCGCGATAGCGGCGGAGGAAATAATCTATCGTTTCGATTCTGATCTTGATTGAGCCGGAAGGCTTATTCTCGTCGAGATCTTTGAAGCAGAAATAGGGCGTGCCAGACTTCTCGATGATGCCTTCAATTACGCCGTAAATGGGCGCGTCGTGGCCACACTTGAAGCTGGACATTTCGAGCGCCACCAGATTGGGATGGCGCGCCGTGAACTTCGCGGCCCAGACCTTGTGGTTGGTGCTGCATGAATAGGAATTCTTCCAGGCGTCGCTGATGTCGAGTGGGCTGCTGATCGCACCCGCCCTCACTTCCTCGCCAAAGAACCTTTCCAGCAGGTCTTCATCGAGCGGGAGGGTGTTCTGCGAGAAGATGGGATAGCCGAGCTTCTGGAATTCGTCCAGGATCTCGTGGTTCAACCCTGGATCGTGATGATAAGGCCGGCCCAGCATGACGATACCAATGCGGTCTTCGCGCTCAAGCTGATCGAGCACGTGCCGCGCGCGCCTGCGAATGCTGGTTTCGTATTCTTTGAGCGCAACCAATCCGGATTCGACGGCGCGATCGTTTTCTTCTTCCGAGAGGCCGAGGACAGGCTGCCACGCCTGCAGCATCTGGTAAGCGAAAAGTTTGCGGTCGGCGAAGTTGAGCATCGGATCGATATATTTCACGTTGTGCTCGGCGAAAACGTCGTTCTCCTTGGTAAACGCCGCCTTCACGGTTTCCGGCGTTGCGGTGACGGTGGGGCAGGCATTCGAGCCCGTCAGCTTCACCAACGGACTAAGCAGGACGTCATACATCGGGAAGAATATGACGTTCAGCGGTTTCTTGCGGTGCTTCTCCTGCACGAGATTGTAGACATGGGAGATTCCGACCTTCGCCGGGAAGCATGGATCAATCGCACCACGGCTGGCGCCGGCACGGTACAGTTCCGAACTGGTGTAATCGGAGTAAACGATGTTTTCGGGCTGCACTCCGAGACTTTCGAAATATGCATTGAACAGAGGCGCGTACGCGTAAATGTTCAGAACGCGCGGAATCCCGATGCGCAACTGGCTTCGGCTCCGCATCAGTGCGACCCGCTCTTTGGCCGCTTTGGTCCAGGCGCGCGCGGGGATCGGGTCGGCAACGCTCCTGGCGTTGGTGGGACGGAACACTTCTTTCGAAGCGATATCGACAAAGTTCGGATGCCGATCCCGAATATGGTCCAGTCCGGCCTTGATATCCTTCATATCGTTAAGGTCTTCCACGGCGCCTTTTTCGCAGGTAGCAATAATCAAGCGCTGCTCGCCTTGCATGAGCGGAACCTTGGTGACCCGCTGCACGGGAACAAGGCTCTTTACAGGTTGGGTCCGGATATCGATGAAGGTGCGCAGGCAGTTGTTCTTGCAGAAATAGCAGCGCGTGGCTTCGTTGCGGGTGGTGCGGTACTGGATTCTTCGCACGGCGTCCAAGCCGACGAACGTTGTGCGCTGGCCATTTCGCCACAAGCGCAATGATTCTTGAGCGGCGCCGATCGCGCCCGATTCTCCGCAATGTTCGTGAACGATAATCTCTGGTTGCCTGCCGGCGGCACGGAAGCTGTTGCGGATGAAATCCACTTCGGCTTTCACCACGGCCAAGTTATTTTGCGTTCCTCCTTGCAAGACAAAGCGCGAGCCCAAGGCCGCGAGATTGGGAATGCTGGCGACGTAAAGAAAAACATTTTTCGGTAACACCGCAGCGAGGCCGGCAAGGATTTCCTCCGCCCGCCAGCCCTGGCGCTGGAAATTCACAATATCGGATTGCATGAATACCGCGCAGCCGTAGCCGAACACCGGCATGGCTTGCGCGGAGAAAGCCAGATCCGCATATTGATTTACACCCAGGCCGAAGCCCTCTGCCGTGGATTGCAGGAAATACCCGTTGCCCGCCGAGCACTGGGTATTGAGCTTGAAATCTTTGACGCGGCCGTTGTGCAGAATGATGATCTTAATGTCTTGCCCGCCTACGTCCACGATCACGTGCGGATCTTCGTAGAACTTCAGCGCTGATTCCGTGTGTGCGACGGTTTCGACCAGCGCGACGTCGGCCTGGAGAACGTCTTTCAGAATGTCTTTGGCATACCCCGTGGTTGCGACTCCCAGAACCTCCAGCTTGGCGTTTTGCGCCTCGACCTGGCCGCGCAGGTTCTCGAACATCTCCATCGTGTCCTGAATTGGATTGCCGTTCGAGAGCTGATACGATTTGCAGAGTATGTCGCCGTTTTCGTTCAGCAGAACGGCTTTCGTCGAGGTTGAACCGCCATCAACCCCGATGAACCCAGCGACGGTACTGCCTTTCTGAAACATCGCGGGAGTGAATTTCCTGGGGCGGTAGGATTCCTTGAACCGATCGAACTCTTCGCGATTATCGATGAGCCCCTTGCCGCCAGATTTGGCTTTTTCCTCCTGCCGTCCGTATTCGATGTAGTGCATCAAGTTGGAATGACCGCGATAGCAACCCACGCAGTCGTCCTCGGTGCGTCCAAACTCAATCGCACCGAGGGCGGCAAAATATTGAGCGTTTTGCGGAACTTTGATCAGATCCTCGGGCTTGGCGTCTTCAGGAATTGCGACCTTCCGCTCCTGCCACATGCGCGGAATATTTGCTTGCCAGGCTTCGCGCATGCCGCGAATGAAGCTGTTCGGTCCGCCGAGGAGTAACACATGCGGCCGCAAGGTATGGCCGCGCGTGAGAACGCTCAGGTTTTGCAGGACAATGGCTTCAAACAGTGACGCCATCAGTTCGTCCGGCGGCGTTCCGACTTTTTGCAGGCCGTTGATGTCAGTCTCCGCGAACACTCCGCATTTGCCCGCAACTTTGTGGAGCTTGACGCCGTGATACTTCTGTTCGGCAAGTTCGTCTGGGGGGATTTTCAGCTTGGCATTAATCTTGTCGATGACCGCACCGGTGCCGCCGGCACACTTGTCGTTCATCGAGGGAATCTTCTTTTTTCGCCCGGTTTCTTCGTCGTCTTTGAATACGATGATCTTGGCGTCTTGTCCGCCGAGTTCGATGACCGAATAGACCTCAGGGTGCAACTTCTCGACCGCCAGAGAAACCGCTGTGACTTCTTGCACGAACTTTGCGCCGATCTGGTCGCCGATCATACCGCCGCCAGAGCCGGTCATAAAGATACGTGTATTGTGGGAGTTGATGCCAACTTCGGCCTCCATCCGCTTCAGAAACTCCAGCGTTTTCTCGGGCTGTTTGGTTTCGTGACGCTGATAGTCCTGCCACAGCACTTGGTCGCTGGCTGCTTCAACGACCACAGCTTTCACCGTGGTTGAGCCTACGTCGAGCCCGAGCAGAAACTTGGCGTGGTGATCGTGTGGTTTTTGCGCGAGTTTGGTTCGTGGAATAGGCTGAACCTGGGCATCGAGGGGAGCGATCTGAATGAGCTGCGAAGCGTTGTGGTCGTGCATTTTCTTCCTCTCTTGCATTCACGCCTACCGGTAAATTGGTGCCCGTCCCCTAAAGGGGCGTCTGATTTCGAACCCATACGGCATCGCTAAAGCGATGCCCTGATACGAAACCAGTTCGTCCGCAGCCGGCGGGACTTTCGTCCCTCTCAAATCAGTCGCCGCTCGCAGGCGCTGGCATCGCAACGGAAACCCGAGCCCGTTTCCAGAACCTTTTCTGCTCATCCATCCGATCGCTCACGTGCAGGACGAACTGCGCGGCCGTTCCAGCAACTCCCTCGCGATGCGGCACGTGATAGAACGGCCGCTTCAGCTCGGGATGGTCCTCGATGTACTCACGGATTTCGTTCAGGCTCTTGCCCGTGGATTTGAGGCACTGCTCGAACTCCGTCTTGGCCTTCAGCTTGGCTTCTCCAAGCGCCATCTGGACGCGGCTGTGAGCATTGACCTCCCCTTCACCCGAAGTCTCGATCGGAAGGAAGATCATGTCTTTGAACTTATTGATCACGGCGGATTGCACCCCGTCTGACTGCGAAGAAGGCATGCAACCGAACGGTTTCAGCGCCAGCACCATGTGGCAGAGTTTATGCACGGTGTAGTAAACGTTCTTGCCGACTTCCAGGTGTCCTTCGCCTCCGCGCGCGAACTGGTTGTAGAAGGGATGTGCCATCTCCGCCAGTTCGGTCTGCGGCACAAGATGGTGGGTGATTCCTCCTAGCTGCCTGATGGTGCGGTGGTAGAAGAAATTCCACATGCGCTCGCCCGCCCCGATCCCCCACAGTTTTTTGTGCAGGCCAATGTAGTTGGCAAATTGCTTCTTGGGCGCGTACCACTCCGGGTTTCGGTGCGGGCGATTCACGGGCCATTTCGCTTTGGCGTGCGCCTTCGCCTGGTGCAGCAGGTAAGCCACCCAGGTCGCGATGGGCTCGACCAGCACTTGCGCGCCCTCGTGCTCCAAAAATTCAAACATGTGGAAGTTGCCGTCGCCTTCCGTGGTCTGCGCCCAGAACTCGCCGGTGATTTTTACCAGGGGCTTTACGCGGGTGCGGTCCACTTCGATGGAGTTCATTTTTTCCCGGGCAGAGTGCAGAGCATTCAAGTAATCCTTGCCCCACATGTGTTCATGCCATTTACCAAACACGTTGAAGGTGTTTCGTAGAATCTTGTTGCTCTTAAACTTGGGTTTCGCCCAGTCCGGCGCATTTTGTTCGATCTCAAACGACGTGCGATTCTTCAGATCCTCGCACAATCCATCGACTGCTTCGCGAAAGACGCGATCGGTTTCACCTTTATTCGCCTCATAGGGACGAATTTGGTAGATCAGATCGTTGATCACATCGCCCAGGTGCAGGGCATTCAGCATTCCGAAGCCGAAATCTATTGTGAACTTCAGGCCGGGCTCGCCGGACGCGGCCTTAATTCCGTCACTGTCTTTGAACAACAGGACGCGGAAACCGTCGAAGCCCGCGTTCTTCAGCGCAAAGCGGTATTCAGCTTCATACATGCCGAAGCGGCAGGGGCCGCAAGAGCCGGCGGTGAAGAAAACGTAGTTATCCAGAATCTGCTGGCGCGAGAGGCCCTCTTTCTCCAGAAACTGGAGATACTGCACGAGATTGCCAACCGTGAAATATGTTGGATTGCACTGGCCGTTATTTCCGAATTCTTTGCCGGTCTGGAAGGCGGCGACGTTTGGCACGGGCAATTTATCGCAGCGGTAACCGCAGCCCTGGAAGACGGCGCGGATCAGGTCTTCGTGCTTCCATGTAAAGCCACCGAACAGAATCGTCACGCGGCTGCGCTCTTCGGCCGTAAAGGCTCGCTCCATCGGACGATGGAAATGTTCGGGCTGGTCAAGTCCGGCAATCTGCCGCAGGCGCGCGCGTTCTGCTTCCAAGCGCTTCTTGATTTCCGAGTCATTCTCAATCTGGACGAGATTCGTCGCCATAAGTTCCTCCGGCGGTGCGCTGAATTTTGGCGGTGGTTTTAAAGGTAATTGTGGGCTGGTGGGCTGATCGCCGGTCTGCTAGTAACTGAGCGCGGCTCACAGCAGGCAGGGCACAGGGAAAGCTGGGACGAATCGTCCTCCCGATCACTTCCGACCTGCTACCGAACGGCATCCGAACTCCAAAAAGGTTGACTAGGAGATTTGAAGTCTTACACCGGCGGAACCGCAGCGAGAGAGTTCCGTAGGCGCCGTTTGCACATTTGCCCGTGAGATGCGGACAGCGCGCGACCCAGTTGCCTAAATTTTTCCCAGATTCCCGGTCAAGGACGAAATGAAACCCACAAACATTTTTCTAACAGAAATTGCATTCCAGTTCAATTGTATTCCGGTTCAATAGACCGGTGTGCGGGCACTGTTACAGTTTCCGAAGTGTAACAGCGCCGGTGTGTGGGTAGCAGGTTAGTTTCTTCCTTCCCCAAGCAGTCTGGGCGACACGACCGCTCCAGATCGAATGGTAAAGTTATGTAAATGAAGCAGCCAATTGTTGATTTGTTGCGTTACAGCGGTCGTCGGGATAATGCCGATCTTTCTCCCGAATCTCTCCCGAATTAAGATAAGCCCATGCAAAACGCAACGCCAGCGGCGATTGCGGTGCTTGTGCTGGAGCTTACACCGGCAGCCATATTTGGGTTTGCCGGGGAGCGGATTGGGCAGGCATGCGCCCGTTGGCCGTCAACGGTACGAAGCGCCTTACCGGTACTCTGCGCGATGCCCTATGTCTTGCTTTCCTGTTCGCAACAGATGTTTTCATGGAAATGGTGCGCTCTCTACGCGGGGCTGCCCATGGCGATCGCGTGGCTGCTGGGGCAGGCAGCAATCGCCGATCCCGAACAACGCGGCAACTGGCGAGACGCGATCATTCTCCTAACGCTGGGGCTGGCGGTTGATTTGCGCTGGTTCGAGCGAGCGTGGCCGAGCGGGCTTACGGGCTTGGGGAAACTGCTTCTCGTCGATGCGGCATTGTATGGATTCGTCGCGATCCGTCGGCTCCGCGGGACCGGCTTTGACTTTCACATCCGCTGGAGCGACTGGAAAACCGGGCTGCGGGAACTGGCTTTCTTCACGCCCTTAGTTCTGGGGCTGGGGATGGCGCTAGGCTTTCTCCATCCGCATGGCACCGCGCCGCGGCTCTCGATGATTCCGACGTGGATCTATATCTTCATTTTCATTGCGGTCCCGGAGGAACTTTACTTTCGCGCCTGGGTGCAGAACCTGCTGGAACGGCGGGTGGGACGGCGAGCGGCACTGGCGATTACAGCGGTGTTGTTTGGGCTTTCACATTTCAACAAACGATCGGTGCACTTCAACTGGCGCTACGTCTTGCTGGCAAGCGTCGCCGGGATTTTCTACGGCCGGGCATGGCGCGAGCAACGGCGAGTGCCGGCCTCGGCAATCACTCACGCCAGTGTGGACGCCATCTGGTCGTTCTGGTTGTAGGGAGGGAGCGGAGGATCTACAGCAATGGGCAAAATGGGGGTTGAGTCGAAAGCTTTTCCCGCGGAAACGACCGCCTACCGCCGGTACTTCGTTTGGGCCCAGATCATCATCACGTTTCTGTTTCTGGAGTTGGCTCTTTGGGCGCCCACGACGCACATCCGGAACCGGTGGGCCGTCATCGTGATGTTCACGATTCTTGCCCTCGTGCTGATCGACCGGCCGTCGCTGGAGCGCCTCGGCCTCCGATTGCCAAAAACGTTCGGCGCCAGCGTAGTGCTGGGGATCGGTTTTGCAACGGTTGTTTTCATGGTGATTCTGGTGAGCTGGGCGGGCGGCCAAATTCCCGCCAATTCGACCTGGCCGAAATTGAGGTTGGCATGGGAGTACCTGATCTGGGCCCTGCTTCAGGAATTCATGCTGCAATCGTTTTTCTTCAACCGCTGCGAGGAGCTGTATGGAAGCTCGGCTGCGGTTTGGATGACGTCCACACTCTTTGCTGCCGTCCACCTGCCCAGTCCCGTCCTCACTACCGCTACGCTCATCGGCGCCCTTTTCTTTTGCGAAATGTACCGCCGCTACCGCAGCATCTATCCCCTCGATCGTCCATGCGGTGCTGGGACTGACCATTGCCATCCTCACGCCCGACAGCCTGCTGCACCATATGCGGGTGGGGATTGGGTATCTGCGGTACCAGTGAGTGTGGGGCGCTCCTGAAGACCAAAGGCGGCGCCCCTTTGGAGTGGCGCTGGTGGGTGACAAACTTTAGAGAAAACGTCACAAAACTCTACAGTTCAGGGCGGGGGAGAGCGGTATGATCCGAGTCAGGCAGCACCAACCATCTGCGCGACGCTATGAGGAGTTCCGGTCTTCGCTTTCTGGTGATTAAGGGCAGGCTGCGCCCTGAGTTCGTCTTTCAGTTCCTCTTCTTGTTTCATGTTGTCGTGTTTTACCCGCATCTATTGTGGGGGCAAGTCGCTGCGCCGTTGACGGGAGGGCGAACCATTCACGGCATAGTGAAATCGGGGAATATGCCGATTCCAGGCGCTGGAGTTTCCGCGGCAAACACATCCACGAAGGAACAAGTCAATACCTCGACGGACGTGGACGGCAGTTATTGGTTGCGAATTCCCGCCGATGGGCGCTATACCGTGCGGGTGCAGATGGCGGCGTTTGCCGGAAGCGCGCAGGAAGTGGTGCTGGATGCAACCCATCAGGACGTGCAGGCGAATTTTGAACTGGTGCTGCTGTCGCGGGCACGCGAAGCCGGCAATGACAATGACCAGCGGCGGGCGAATGCCGGCGGACGTGGTTTTCAGAGTCTTTCCGTGTTCCCGAGTGAAGCGGGGCAGGATTCGGCCAGTGGTTCCATGAGCGACGTAGCGCCTTCCGGTATGCCGGTTCCGGGGATTGCGCCGAATGGTGCGACGGAATCTGTGGCGGTTTCGGGCAACACTTCCAATTTGTTTAATGCGATGAGCGCTGACGAACTGCAGCAGCGCTTCAACGATGCCCGCCAACAGGGAGGAGGATTCGGAGGTGGAGGCGGATTCGGTGGTCCCGGGGGCGGTCGCGGAGGCGGAGGGTTCGGTGGCGGAGGGCCGATGGTTTTTGGCCGGCGTGGTTTTGACATCAATCGCCCGCATGGATCGTTATATTACGGCGTGGGGGATTCGGCGCTGAATGCATCGCCGTTTGCGCTCACCGGCCAGCCAACGGAAAAACCGGCATATTTTCAGAACAGTTTCGGCGGCTCCGTGGGCGGACCGCTGAATATTCCCCATATCTACCACGGCGGGAGCAAGACTTTTTATTTCATCAACTACAACGGCAGGCGCGCGGAAAATCCTTTCGATCAATTCTCGACGGTGCCGACGGTGGCGGAGAGAGGGGGAGATTTGCCGGTAGCGATTTTCAATCCCGTGACCAAGACCACTGGGAACGAGATTTCGCCGCCGCCGACCACTCAATCGGGAACCTGTATTCCCACACCCGGGGATATAAGTTGCATCGCGCTGGGATTGTTGCAATATATTCCGTCGCCGAACTTGCCGGGCAATTATCAAAACTTCCACTACGTGACATCCGCCAGCAGCGACAGCGACGATCTGAACATCCGCTTGAACCACTCCTTTGGCGCAGCGCCCGCCGGAGGACGCAGGGGCGGAGGCCGCAACGCGCCGCGCAACAACCTGACGTTTGGCTTCCACTTCCACCAATCGAGCGCCGCGCTGACCAATCCGTTCCCCAGCGTAGGCGGCAATACAACGGTCCGCAGCTTTGACGTTCCCGTGTCTTACACGCGCAGCATCGGAAAGCTGACCAACATTGTTCGCGCCGACTTTAACCGCAGCCGGACGCGCACGCAGAATCTGTACGCATTCAGCAACGACATTACCGGCACGCTGGGAATCACGGGAGTTTCCGAGAATCCGTTCGACTGGGGACTGCCGAATCTGTCCTTTACAAACTTCGCCAGTCTTCAGGACACGACTCCGCAGCTTACGCGAAACCAGACTTATACCTTCTCCGACAATGTCGTCTGGAATCACGGCAAGCACACCTGGCGCTGGGGCGGAGATTTCCGGCGCGTGCAGGTGAATGCGGAAACTGACAGCAACCCGCGCGGCTCGTTTGTCTTCACCGGTGTCAACACCTCGCATCTGGATAGCAGCGGAAACCCCGTGGCCGGTACTGGGTATGACTTTGCCGACTTTCTGCTCGGATTACCGCAGCAGACTTCCGTGCAATTTGGACAGAATAATCACTTCCGCGGCAACTTCTGGGATCTGTATGCGCAAGATGAGTGGAAGATGCGCGCGAATCTGACGCTCAATCTCGGGGTGCGCTACGAGTACGTTTCGCCGCTCACGGAAGTGAACAATCACATTGCGAACCTCGACCTTTCTCCCGGGGTGCTGGTGCAGAATCCGGCGCTCACGCCGGCGGTGACGCCGATTCAGCCGGGGCAAGTGGGGCCATACAGCGGCAGCCTGCCGGCCAGCCTGGTGCGTCCGGATCGCAACAACTTTCCGCCGCGGATCGGCTTTGCGTGGAAGCCGTATTCCAAAACGGTGGTGCGCGGCGGATATGGCATCAACTACAACACAGGCGCGTATCAGAGCATCGCGCAGCAACTTGCCGTGCAGCCGCTGTTCGCCACCACGGCGACCAACGTTCAGGCTCCTTTTCCGTCTCCCCCCAACCTGACGCTGCAAAGCGGATTCCCGGCAGCCACCGGCATCACCAATAATTATGCAGTGAATCCGAATTACCGGCTGGGCTATGTGCAGATTCGCAACCTGGATATTCAACAGCAGATTCGTCCCACTCTGCTGCTGAATATCGACTACACCGGAACCAAGGGAACGGATCTCGACATTCTGGAAGCGCCGAACCGGACCGCGACCGGGATTCGGATTACGGGAGTCGAATCGTTTAATTACGAAAGTTCGGTGGCGGATTCGGAGGCCAACGCGGGATCGGTGCGGCTGCGCAAGCGGTTGTCGGGAGGAGTCGCGATCGGCGGCATCTACACGTTCTCCAAGTCGCTGGACGATGCATCTTCCATCGGCGCGGGAGCAACCTCTGGGGCGAATACCCCTGGACTGGGTGCGGGCGGCACCGGCGGTGGCGGCGGTCCGTCGGGCGGGGGTGCGACCAATGTTGCGCAGAATCCTTTCAATCTGTCTGCGGAGCGTGGACTTTCCAGCTTCAACCAGACCCATAAGTTCACTGCGGATTATTTGTGGGAGCTACCCTTTGGTCGCGACAAGCGTTGGCTCACGGGAAATGCCCCGCTGCGCGCCGTTGTTGGCGACTGGCAATGGAGCGGCGACTGGACGATTGCATCCGGGCTGCCGTTTACGCCGCGACTGCTGGGCAACATCAATGACGTGAACGGGGGAACGAACGGTACGCTGCGGCCGAACCTGATTTCCGGGCAGTCGGTGAGCCTGGCGCATCCCTCGATTGCGGAGTGGTTCAATAAGGCTGCATTCATTGCGCCGTCCACGGGTAGCTACGGCGATGCGCGCCGCAACAGCATCATCGGCCCGGGCAGCAAAGTATTTGACATGGCGTTCACAAAGATCTTTCCCATGAAGGAAGCGCGCGTGCTGGAGTTCCGGGCTCAGGCCACTAACATTTTCAACAAGCCGAACTACTCCTCGGTTGATACGAACTATTACTCGCCCTCCTTTGGCCGGATTACGGCGGCTGGGGCCATGCGACAGTTCACAATTACGTCGCGCTTTCGTTTCTGAGGAGCACGCTGCTGCGCAAGATGCTACGGAACAGGACGCTCTCGAAGAGGATCGCCATGACTCGCACTCCAAATCGATTCGCCGATAGAGCTGTAGCGGTGCTGCTGGCGGTGGTGCTCTTGTGTGCCGCTTTGCCTTCGCAGCAAACGGGATATGTGTTTCACGCGGAATCGGATCTCGTGCTGGTGAATGTGACGGTGAGGGACAAGAGCGGAAAGCTTGTGCAGGGAATGAAACCGGAAGATTTCACGGTTTTCGAGGACAACAAACCGCAGAAGATTGTTTCCTTCGATGTGGAAAACGTCGATGCGGTGCCAGGGTTGGAGGTAGCGCAGGCGAAGCCGCTGCCGGCATCTGGGCAGACGAGTCCGGCGGCTTCCGCGGCAGATACGGCGGCCCAGTTCAAAGACCGGCGGCTGATTGTTTTGTTCTTCGATCTCTCGGCCATGGAACCGGATGAAATCGACCGCGCGGTTACGTCCGCCGAACACTATGTGGATACACAGATGGCGCCCGCGGACCTGGTGTCGATTGTTTCGCTGGGAAGTTCGCTGCTGGTGAATCAGGACTTTACCGAGGATCGCGCGCTGCTGAAAAAACAGTTGCAGGCATTCAATTCGGGCAGCGGGCAAGGGTTCGAGGAAGGCACCACGGGCACGACCGAGGGGACGCCCGACACCGGTCAGCCCTTTACCGCCGACGATACGGAATACAACATCTTCAATACCGACCGGCGGCTGGAGGCGTTGCGATCGGTGGCGGAAAAGCTGGCGCACGTTCAGCAGAAGAAATCGCTGATTTATTTTTCCAGCGGCATGAACCGCACCGGCATCGAGAATCAATCGGAACTGCGTGCGGCGGTGAACGCGGCGGTGCGTTCCAACCTGGCGATTTACACCATGGACATGCGCGGCTTGCAAGCGCTGGTGGCAGGTGGAGAGGCACAGAACGCCAGCCTGCGCGGCGTTTCGGCGTATTCGGGACAGTCGACACTCAATGCGTTGAATTCCAATTTCACGACGCAGGAAACGTTGGTGACGCTAGCCAGCGATACCGGCGGGCGCGCTTTTCTCGACTCCAACGACTTCAGCAAGATTTTCAAGGGAGTGCAGCAGGACACGTCGACTTACTACTTGCTCGGTTATCACAGTACGAATACCGCACGCGACGGGCGTTACCGGCGCATCGTCGTGAAGAGCAATGTTCCCGGAGTGAAGATCGACTACCGCCGCGGTTACTACGCGCCCGCCGATTATCAACATTCCACGAAGGAAGACAAGGAGCGGCAACTTGAGGAGGAACTTGCTTCCGATCTGCCGGCCACGGATTTCCCGCTGTATCTGGGCGTCGCCTACTTCCGGCTGGAGGGCAACAAGTTTTTCGTTCCCATCTCGCTGGTGGTGCCAGGCTCGCAGATTCCATTCGTCCGCAGCAGCGACCGCGACAAGGCAACGCTCGATGTGATTGGCATGGTCCTCGATAGGGAACACCACCCCTTGAACAGAATTCGCGATACCGTGAAACTCGCGGTGAGCACATCGGCCGAGGTGCAAAAGAAGAATGTGCAGTATGACACCGGGATGAGCCTGCTGAGCGGCAAGTATCACCTGAAATTTGTCGTGCGCGAAAATCAGACCGGCCGCATGGGATCATTCGAAACCGACATCGAGGTGCCGGAGCTGAAGACGCTGCCGCTGAAGATGAGTTCCGTGGTGCTCGCCAACCAGGTTGAAACGGTAAAGAAGACTGCGAACCTGAACCCGCTGGTTCACGACGGTTCCGAGATTATCCCAAACATCACGCATGTTTTCTCGGCCACCCAGCATTTGCTTCTTTATTATGAGGTGTACGATCCGGCGCGGCCCGCTCTCGCCGATTCCGCAAGGGGTCAAGACACCAAGCCTGGCATCCGACTGTTGTCCAACGTCGCCTTCTTCCAGGGTAAGGCCAAAGCCTACGAAAGCTCGCTGGTGGAGTTGACGGAATTGAATGCGCGAGAGCGGAAGGCTGCCGTCTTCCAGTTAGACGTGCCGCTCACATCGCTCAAACCGGGTTTTTATACCTGCCAGGTAAATGTCATCGATGACGCCGGCGGGCACTTCCTGTTTCCGCGGCTTGCCTTGCTGATCCGGCAAGAGAGTTCGAGCGGTGCACGATGAACCCAAATCTCCCAGTTATGGCGAAGTCCGCTAAGTTTGCCGGTGTTCCCGGAACCAACGTGAGGACGGGCCGCTTGTAGGGAGCTCGCTTCCGGCCTCAGGAGCGACTGGAAGAGCTACGGGTTGATTCCGCGCGTCGGCCAGGGGCATGTTGAAGATAAGCGCCAACCCTCACTGGTTCTGTCCCACCAAAGCATCCTCGTTGAGGCTGTCCTCCGGACGGGCTTCCGCTTTTCGTCCACCAGACCGCTTCCGGAACTTTGCCTGCAGCTTGTCGAGGTACACGTAGTAAACCGGCGTGATGTAGAGGGTTATGACCTGCGAAAAGAGGAGACCGCCCACTACCGCCAAGCCCAAACCTCGCCGCGAGTCCGCGCCCGCGCCAAAACCAATCGCGATGGGCAGCGTTCCCATCAGGGCCGCCATGGTGGTCATCATGATGGGACGGAAGCGGACGAGCGCGCCCTGATAGATGGACTCTTCCGGGGTCTTTCCTTCGGTCCGCTCTGTTTCCAGGGCGAAGTCAATCATCATGATGGCATTTTTTTTGACGATGCCGATCAGCATGATGATCCCCACGAACGAGTAAAGATTCAGCTCCTGGTGGAAGAGGGTGAGAGTCAGGAGCGCGCCGACGCCGGCGGAAGGTAAACCGGAGAGGATGGTCAGGGGATGAATAAAGCTCTCATACAGAATTCCAAGAATGATGTAGATCACCAGAATCGCCGCCAGGAGCAACAGGCCCATGCCGGTGAATGAGTTTTGGAAAGCTTGAGCAGTGCCCTGGAACGTGCCTTGGATGTCTCCGGGGAGCACTCGAAGTGCCTCGCGCTCGACTAGTTTGGTCGCGTCGCCCAGCGCGGTTCCGGGCTTGAGGTTGAAGCTGATGGTGGCAGCCGGCAACTGGCCCAGGTGATTCACCATCAGGGGACCAACGGAAGGCACCAGCTTCGCGACGGTGTCGAGCGGAATCATTTTCCCTGAGCTGGAGCGGACGTACAGAAGGGAAAGCTTGTCAGGATTGTTCTGGAATTCCGGCAACAATTCTACGATGACGTAGTACTCATTGTTGGGCGAGTATATGGTGCTGATCTGGCGGGTGCCGTACGCGGAATAGAGAGCATCGGAAACCTGGGCCGGCGTCAATCCCAGTGCGTAAGCTTTATCGTGGTCGACTTCCACGGTGAGCTGTGGGTTCTTCACCTGCAAGTCGCTGGTAACATCCTGCAATTGCGGAAGTGCGCGGAGAGCGCTTTCCAGCCTGGGTGCATCCTGGTAAAGCTCCGTCGTGTCGGGCGATTGCAGCGTGTACTGATATTGCGACTTGGTCAGAGATCCGCCGATGCGAATGGTCGGTGGAATTTGCATGAACACATTGAGGCCGGGAATCTGCGATACCTTCGGACGAAGTTCCTGAATCACCTCCATCGCGCTCATGTGATGGACGCGATCTTTCTTGTCCTTCAAGCGAAAGAAGATGCGGCCCTGATTGGTGGGACTCCCGATAGCAGACATGGTGTTCTTGACGCTGGGATCGAAGCGCACAACATCGGCTACTTTCTGCTGCAACTGCATCATGTCCTGAAATGCAATTCCCTGTTGTGCTTCAGTGAACGCGAAGACCAGACCTTGATCTTCGTCGGGAATGAATCCGGTCTTCGAGATCGTGTACAGATAAAATGTCAGCCCGATCACAACGAAAGACACCATCAGGGTTGCGAACTTGTGCCGCAGGACTGCCTTCAGGCTGCGGTCGTAGCCACGCAACCAGGCATCGAAGGCGCGCTCGCTGAAATTGAAGAGCGGTCCGTGGCCCGACCGTTCCTGGCGACGGAGAAACCGGCTGCAGAGCATCGGAGTCAGGGTCAGGGATACAAATCCCGAAACCAGGATCGCGGCGCCGATCGTGACCGCGAATTCGTGCAGCAAACGTCCGATGATTCCACCCATGAACAACAGGGGAATAAAGACGGCGGCCAGCGACAGCGTCATCGAGAGAATGGTGAAGCCAATCTGGCTGGCGCCATCCCTGGCGGCTTGCAGCGGTTCTTTGCCCATCTCCATGTGGCGGACGATGTTCTCCAACATGACGATGGCGTCGTCCACAACGAATCCGACGGACAACGTCAGTGCCATCAAGGAAAGATTGTCGAGACTATAGTTCAGCAGGTACATCACGGAAAAGGTCCCGATGATGGACATGGGCAAAGCGAGAGACGGGATGATGGTGGCGGAAACGTTTCGCAGGAAGACGAAGATCACCATGACGACCAGCGCAATGGTCAGCAACAAGGTGAACTTCACGTCGTTGACCGAGGCACGAATCGAGACGGAGCGGTCATAAAGGATATCGACTTGGACCGCGGCAGGAATATGCTCTTCCAGCCTGGGCAGCAGCTTCTTGATGTTGTCCACGACGGCAACGGTGTTGGTCCCCGGCTGCTTTTGAATCGCCAGCACGATGGCCCGAACTCCGTTGAACCAACTCGCGGTCTTGTCGTTCAGCACGCTGTCAGTCACGCGGCCGAGTTCGTTCAGGCGAACCGGGGAACCATTCCGATAGGCCACCACCATTGGCCCGAACTGCTGAGCATTCATTCGCTGCCCGTTGGATAGAATCGTAAACGTATGGTTCTGTCCATAAAGCGTGCCCGTGGGGAGGTTGGTATTTCCCGATTGCAGCGCGGCCGTGACTTCGTCGATCCCGATCTGGCGTGAAGCCAGAGCACTCGGATCGAGCTGCGCCCGCATGGCGTACTTCTGCGCTCCATACACCATCACCTGGGCCACGCCATTCACCATGGAGACGTTCTGGGCAATGGTCGTCTCGGCGGCCTCGTCGACATCGGACAGCTTCATCGTCGGCGAACTCAGTGCCAGATAAAGGATGGGCGAATCGGCGGGATTCACTTTCTGGAAAGTCGGCGGCGTCGGCATCTCCGGAGGCAATTGGCCCCCAGCCGCTGTCATGGCTGCCTGGACGTCCAATGCAGCGCCATCGAGGCTCCGGCTGAGGTTGAACTGAATGGTGATGCCGGTTTGCCCAAGGGAATTCGTGGACGTCATCGAGTCAATGCCGGCTATGGTCGAGAATTGCTTTTCCAGCGGGGTGGCAACGGAAGAAGCCATCGTGTCCGGACTCGCGCCGGGAAGAGAAGCGCTCACCAAAATCGTGGGAAAGTCCACATTCGGCAGGTCACTGACGGGCAGCAGTTGATACGCGAAAATACCGAAGACAAGAATAGCGGCCATGACCAACGTGGTCATAATGGGCCGATGGATAAAGAGCTCGGAGAGACTCACAGTCCGCCTCCGGCAGGACCACTGGCAGCAGCCGTATCCGTCTTAGTTCCGGGCAGGGTGCCTTGCACAATCACTTTTGCGTTCGGGGCCACGCGCAGCTGGCCGTTCACGATCACCTGCTCGCCTGTCTTCAATCCGTCCGAAATCAGTGTCAGATTCTGATATGCCCCCGCGGTCTTCACGGGACGCGATTCCGCCGTGCTGTCCGTCCTGACGACATATACGTACTCGCCCTGCTGACCGGTCTGAATTGCCTTGGTTGGGACGACGATGGCATTCTTCTGGGTCGAGAGCACCAACGCAACATCGACAAACTCTCCCGGCCACAGACGCCGGTCCTTGTTCTGAAACGTGCCTTTCAGCTTGAACATCCCGGTCGTTGTGTCGACTCCGTTGTCAATGAACGTCAACCGGCCCTCTGCCGGACTCTCCGATTGTCCCTTGGGAAAGGCGAGAACTTTGAGCTGTCCAGAGGAGAAGTGCGGTCGCACCCGATCCAGGTTTGCTTCCGGCACGGAAAAGGTGACGTAAATCGGAGTGACCTGGTTCAACTGCAGCAGATAGGGCGTATCGTTCGCCTTCACCAGATTACCCAGATTGATCATCAATACTCCGGTGCGTGCGTTGATGGGAGCAACGATATCTGTGTACTGCAGTTGCACACGTGCGGCCTCGACAGCAGCCTTGTCTGCCTCCACGGCGGACGCATCGGCCTTGGCCTGGGCGCGCAGCTGCTCGGCCTGTTCATGGGAGACAATCCCTTGTTTTTCCAGGCCGGAATAGCGGTCTGCCTGAATCCGCGAATTCTCGGCCTGCGCTTGATCGTGCTTCATCTGGCCAATGGCTTTTGCCAGGTCCGCCTGGAAAGGCCGTTTGTCCAACTGAAACAGCGGTTGACCTTCGCGTACATCCTCTCCTTCCTTGAAGAAGATTTTCTGGATTTGGCCGTTGACTTGGGACCTGATCTGCACCGTTTGGTACGCCTCAACGTTGCCGATGGCCTGGATCTGAACCGGAATGTCCCGCTGCTCGACACTGGCCACGACCACCGGTGCAGGTGGACGCCCGCCGGAACCGCCTGGCATCTGATCTTGTGCTTTGTTTCCGCAGCCGGATAGGAAGAGAACAGCCGTCAGAGGGAAGAGCAAAATCGACGACCGCAGCCGTTCGACGGCGTGTTTCATGAGGATAGGCTCCCGCAAGCGTGATACGCACATCATTCTATATTGACGGGCGGGATCGGTCTGCTGTCACTGTGCGTTCCGTCGCTGAGTTCCGCTCACGCCACAGGCCCTGGCGAATGGACGCCCTATTTCACCCGTCCCACAATAAGGCCGCTAGGTCCGGGTAGGTTGATCCGGCATACTTCGGCGAAACCCGCCGCCTTCATCCAGTGAGTGTATTCGAATTCGCTGTAACTGGCGCCGGCGTCGGTGGAGACGAGCATGTTCAGTGAGAACAGAGCCGCGTGTTGCGGCCCGGTTTTGTCGGGATTAAGGATGAAGTCCTGCACGACCAGGCGGCCGTTCGGCGCGAGCGCCTGGTGTGCGCGGCGGAAGATGTCCCGGTTCTGCTCCTCGGAAAACATGTGGCAGATCGCGTTCAGCATAATGATGTCGTAGGCGGAGCCAAAGTCGTCTTGGAGCATGTCTCCAGTGCGGAGGCTGACTTGCGCTGAGACGCCGGCCTGGCTGACATATCCGATGGTGAGCGGTACGACCTCTGGGATGTCAAGGATCTCGCACTGCACATCGGGACTCGCTTTTGCGAACGCGATGGAGTATGCGCCGGAGCCGCCACCGAGATCGAGGATGCGGCGAACGCCGGCTGTGCCCAGGGCCTTCACGACTAGCGGGGCGCGATCTTTGGCGTTGCGTTGCATGCCGGTAATGAAGCTGCGCGTCCATTCGGGGGTGTGGTCGCGACTGATCGGGATGCGCGTACCGCTGCGCACGGCGTCGGTCAGTGTGCTCCAGCGATGCCAGATATTGGCGGTGTGCAACAGACCATTGCGGTGGTTGTCTTTGGAGTCCTGAACAAAGAAGCGTGCTGACTCGCGCGTGTTCTTGTAATCGCCGCCGCTCTTCGAGAGCAGTCCGAGGGCGACGAGCGCGTTGAGCAGCATGCCTGTGGCGCGGGCATTCGCGTTGATCCTCGTCCCGATCTGTTCAGCATTGGCTCCGTCCCCGATGGCGGTAAAGATGTCGAGTTCAAGCGCCGTAAGAATGCAACGGCTCGGCATGAAGCCGCGGATCATCTGATCCAGGCGATCGGGCAGCGTCCCTGCTTTCTCGCGGGCAGCCATCGCGTCACGGAACTTTTCCCCGTGCTCGACCGCCATGGCTTTCATCGCAGGGGCATCGTTCCATACGAGACGATCGGCGGGCTTACCGTCGCCGAGATGCGTGGCGGCGATTTCAGATACATCCGACGGTTGCACGCGCCGGTACCACACCCCTGCCGGATAGACGACCATCACTGGACCTTCATCACACAGTCCCATGCAACCGCAGGTAGTGAGTTGCACATCGTGGTTGAGGCCGCGCGCCTGTATCTCGCGATCGAGCGCATCGAGCACTGCGAGCGACCCGTTGGCCGGGCAAGAGGGGATGCCTTCTGGCTTTTGCTGCGTGCAGACGAAGAGATGAAAGCGGAACGGTTCCATCGCGATCTCCGAGCCGGGATTTCCGAGCTCGAATTGATGTTAGCGCTTTACCCTCGGCAGCGCAGAGCCCTGGCTACCACGTCCTTGTGCGCTGGGTCACAGCTTCCCTGTTTTCCAGAGCGCAAAATGGCGAACGACGGAGGCCAAACTATGCACGGCGACGAGAAGGTCATTGCGCAGTTGAACGCGGCTCTAAGCGCAGAATTGACGGCGATTGTGCAGTACATGACGCAGTCGGAGATGTGCCAGAACTGGGGCTACAAGGGTCTTGGCGAGCGCACCAAGGTGCGGGCCATCGAGGAGATGCGGCACGCGGAAGGACTGATTGAGCGCATTATCTTCCTGGACAGCATCCCCACTGTCGATGTCGGGTTGAAGCCTCAACTTGGCAGCAAGGTGCAGGAGCAGATGGAGATTAATCTCAAAGACGAGCAGGATGCGGTGCACCAGTACAACGGAGCCGTGAAGATTTGCGTCGAGGCCAAGGACGACGGCTCCAAGGCTCTATTCGAGCGCATGATTCACGACGAAGAGCGTCACGTGGACTACTTGGAGGCTCAGCTTCATTCCATCAAGGAAATGGGTATCGCCAACTATCTATCGCAGCAGTTGTAGGGCAGCGAATAACCTTCCATCGCTCTGTCGAATTGACGCGGTAGATTTGTTCATCCCGGCTGGTCGTGAGGTCACTCATACCTGTGACCTAAACGATTCGGTTGTGCGATCCGACGCACAGCGATCTGGCCACACATTCCCGTATCTACAGAGGGCAGCGCATTTATGAATACCTTCAAAGATGCAGGGCACCTCTTTTAGCGGGCTCAAACAGATCGCCCAACGGAAAGAGTATATTGATTTCGCAACGGTTGCTGCGTCGGGAGATTTCTCGCTGAGTTGATGAAAGCCGCTACTCTAACGGCACCTCAAGAAGTCTGGAAGCGGCCTCTTCGGATTGGCCAGGTTGCAAGGCCGGAACCGAAGCCAGGTCAAGTTCTTGTGCGGGTGCGGGTGTGTGGAGTGTGCCGCACCGATTTGCATATCGTCGAAGGCGACTTGCCGGCCTGTCGCCCTGGAGTAATCCCCGGACATCAGATTGTCGGCGAAGTCGTAGCTGGAGCTACGGAGGAACTTCCTGTCGGCACCCGTGTGGGCGTTTCCTGGATGGGAGGAACAGACGGCACGTGCCGGTATTGTCGCCTTGGTCTGGAGAATCTTTGTGATGCACCCACGTTTACCGGTTATACCGTGGACGGCGGCTATGCTGAATACGCAGTCGTTCGCTCCGATTTCGCTTTTCCTCTTCCCAATCCACTGGACGATTTACACGCCGCGCCGCTGTTGTGCGCGGGCATTATTGGTTTTCGCAGCCTTCGTGTGGCTGGCGTCAAGCATGGCGACCGTGTCGGGCTGTTCGGGTTCGGTGCCTCGGCGCATCTGGCAATCGCGGTCTTACGCTCCTGGAATTGCGAGGTGTACGTCTCCACGCGAGGCGCAACACATCGCCAGTTAGCAGCTTCTCTCGGGGCGGTGTGGGTGGGAAGTGAAACGGACAGACCGCCCGCGGAGCTCGACTGCGCCGTCACTTTTGCTCCTAGTGGCGATGTCGTAGTAGCCGCTCTATCCAGCCTGAGGAAGGGAGGAGTGGTTGCCATCAACGCAATTCACTTGGACAGGATTCCCCAATTCGACTATGACCGCCTGCTGTGGGGCGAGCGCCAGCTTCGGAGTGTCGCGAACATGACTCGAGCTGACGCCCGAGATTTCCTCCAGGTCGCGAGCGAGATTGATCTGAGGCCGAGAGTAACTGCGTTCCCACTCGACCAGGCCAACGAAGCTTTGATTGCGGTAAAAGAAGATTCCATCGACGGAGCGGCCGCCATAGTCGTGTGAGGCGGCCGGGCGTATTGCGAAAATCCCACCTTTTGCAGGTCTCTCGATTTCCGGGAGTGTCCTAATTTAACCACGCAGGACACAAAGGAGCACGAAGGAAACCGTCAGCAATTTCATACCTTGGTGTAACTTCGTATCGTTTGGGGGCGATGAATGTAGGGCACTACCAGCTAGGGGGTCGGGGTGCGTTTCAACCGCGGATTTTTCCGGCATAGAGCGCCATTCCCACCACGGCGTCGATTCCCAGCGCGTCGAGGCTGTCGATTTCCTGCTGTTCGGTGATACCGCCGGCGACCACCAGGTGCCGGGTAGTTGCGCGGCGGATGGCATGAATCGTTTCCATCGGAATTCCGCCCATTAAGCCTTCCGTGTCGATGTTGGTATAGAGAAAGGTCTCGCAGAAAGGTTCCAGCTCGCGAATCATGTCGAGGGCAGTGACCGCAGTCTGCGTGCGCCAGCCGTCGATCGCTACTCGGCCTCCGCGGGAGTCGAGAGCAAACATGAGCGCCACAGTCGGGAGTTTGTCCGCCAGTGCGCGAGCGTGTTCGTGGTTGATCCGGCCTCCGGTCAACAACGCGGACCCGATGATCACCTTGCGCGCGCCCATGTTTAGAAGTTCCTGCGCAGTTTCGAGGTTGCGAATGCCGCCGCCAACCTGGCAGTTCAGGCGGCCGACGATCTGCTTCACCAACGACCGGTTGTCACCAGCGCCGCGCGCTGCGTCGAGGTCGATGAGTTGGACTATGGGGTACTTCGAGAAGCGTTCGATCCAGTAGTCGAAGTTGTCGAACTCCAGTTTCTTCTTTTCGCCCTGGACTAACTGCACGATCTTGCCGCCCATCAGGTCGATCGACGGAATCAGCATGGCCACCTCACGGGCACGTTGGCAGCGTGCAGTTCGCGTTTCAATTGTCCGATGTTCTCGAGACCGAAATGAAAAATGGAAGCGGCCAGAGCCGCGTCCGCGCGCCCGTTGCGGAAAACGTCAATGAAGTGTTGCGGCGAACCGGCGCCGCCCGACGCGATCACCGGAATGGAAACTGCATCGGCCACAAGCTGCGTCAACTCGCAATCAAAACCAGCCTGGGTGCCGTCGCGGTCCATGGAAGTGAGCAGGATTTCTCCGGCGCCGCAAGCGGTTGCCTCGCGCGCCCATTGAAGCGCGTCCCGGCCGGTGGGAATGCGGCCTCCGGCAATGAACACTTCGAAACCACGGTTCACGCGCCTGGCGTCGATGGAGACCACGACCGCCTGCGAGCCAAAACGAGCGGCGATTTTTCCGATCAGCGCCGGATCCTTCACCGCGGCGGAGTTGATGGCGATCTTGTCGGCGCCGGCCTCGAACACGGCCGCGGCGTCGGAGAGTTCACGGATTCCTCCGCCGACGGTGAACGGAATAAACAAACAACGCGCCGTGCGGGCGACAACGTCGAGGATCGTCCGGCGTTTATCGCTGGTGGCCGTGATATCGAGCAGAACAATCTCGTCCGCGCCATCGCGGGCATGAGCGGCGGCGCACTTCGCCGGGTCGCCAGCATCGCGCAGATTAACGAACTGCACGCCTTTCACGACCCGGCCGTTGTCCACATCAAGACAGGCGATGATGCGCTTGGTCAGCACTTATCGAACCTCACGGAAATTCACCTCGCAGAAATTCTTAAGAATGAGAAGCCCCACGCTCCACGATTTTTCCGGATGGAACTGCACTCCGAAAATGTTGTCTCGTTCGACGGCGGCGGAAAACTGGGCTCCGTATTCGGTCGCTGCGGTGGTGGCAGCAACCACCGGCGCTTGAAAAGAGTGGGTGTAATAAACAAAGGAGTCGGGCGCGATGTTACGCAGCAAGCGCGAGCCTTCCCGCACAGCCAGCGAGTTCCATCCGACGTGCGGCGATTTCACCGACGACGGAAACTGCCGGCATCTTCCAGCAAAAATTCCCGCTCCCGCCAATTCGGGGTCTTCGTCACTGCCCTCGAACAGCCACTGCATTCCCAGGCAGATCCCGAAAAACGGCTTGCCGGCGCGCACGCCTTGCAGCACGGCGTCTCGCAAGCCGCTGTTGTCGAGGCCGCTCAATGCGCTGAAGTGCCCGACGCCCGGCAGCACGATCTTGTCCGCCTCTGCGACGATTTCAGGCTGGGTGGTTACGACGACTTCGGCGCCGAGATAGTCAAACGCCTTCTTCACTGAATTCAGGTTGCCCGCACCGTAGTCCACGATGGCGATCATAGAAGCCCCTTGGTGCTCGGCAGCATGCGTCCCAGGCGGCGGTCGCGGGAGCAGGCAACGCGCAGAGCGCGCGCAAAAGCTTTGAAGAGCGCCTCGATCTTGTGATGGCTGGAGCGCCCGTAAAGCACACGCGCATGAATGTTCGCGCGCGCGCCACGTGCGAAACCCTCGAAAAAGTCGCACACCAGTTCCGTCTGCAGATCGCCGACCCGCGTCGCTCGGACTTTGGTCTGAACCACGGCCACCGCGCGGCCTCCAAAGTCAACTGCCGCCAAACCGAGAGTTTCGTCCATGGTCATCAGAAAATAACCAGCTCGCAGGATGCCGCGCCGGTCACCCAGAGCGCGGTCGAACGCCTCACCCAGAGCGATTCCGACATCTTCCACGGTGTGGTGCTGGTCCACATCCAAGTCGCCTAGAGCGGCGAGTTGCAAGTCGAAACCACCGTGACGCGCGAACAGCTGCAGCATGTGATCGAGAAAACGGATACCGGTGGAGACTTCGTACTTGCCACGGCCCTCAATGGTGAGGGTAATTTGAATTTCTGTTTCCGCGGTCTTGCGATGCAGTTTGGCTTTCCTCACGCCCGCACCTCACTTGGCAACCCAGTTCGCAATCCAAGCTGCTCGACCACTTCGCGCAGAGCGCCGATGAGAGTCTCGGTGTGTTCGTCCGATCCCACGGTCAGGCGGACGCAGCCTTCGCATCTCGGGTCGGAATGCCGATCGGAGTGCCGGTCACGCACTAGAATTCCGCGGTCGCGCAGGGCTCGAACCAACTCCGCGTGGGCTGAGCCGATGCGTACGAGGACAAAATTTGCGTGGCTCGGCCAGTAATGCAACCCGAGCTTGCCAAGTTCCTGCTGCAATCTCTCGCGGTTGCGCAGCACTTGCGCGACATAGCGGCCGACGTACTCCTGATCCTGAAGACCCACGGGCAGCACTGCGAGGGCGGCCGCGTTGACGCTGTAGGGCGAGGCGACGCGGCGGACCATCGCCATCTGCCGGGCTTCTCCCGCAAGAATTCCAATGCGCAAACCGGCGAGGCCGTAGGCCTTGGAAAAAGTCCGAGCCACGAAAAGATTCTGGATCTGCCGGGTGTGGTCAATCAGCGTTTCCAAGTGAAATTCGAAATACGCTTCATCGACGAGCACGGCGGCTTGCGGCGCAGCTTGCGCAATCTGAATCAGGACATTGCCTGCGACCGCTGCTCCGGTCGGATTGTTGGGATTCGCCACCGCGATGAGCCGCGTGCGCGGACTGAGTTGCGCGAGCAGGTCTTGCGCGGGGAATGTGAAGTTGTCGCCGGCACGCACTTCGACAACGCGCGCGCCTTCGGCCTGCGCGAAGATCGCATACATGGCAAAGGTGGGCACGACGATGAGCGCTTCGTCGCCGGGATCGAGATATGTGGAACACAGCAAATGAATCGCTTCGTCGACACCGTTCGTGAGCAGAACCTGCGCCGGATCGAGCCCGAGAAAGCTCGCGACCTCGTTTTCCACCGGTTCGCGCTCGGGATAGCGCGCCAAGAGTTCGGAGTCAAGCGAGCGCAGGCGGGCCAGGACGCGCGGCGAACATCCCACGGTGCTCTCGTTGAAATCGAGACGCAGTCCGGTTCGGCCCGCCGAAGGGGGCCGATACGCGTGCAGATTCTTTACCGCTGCGCGAGCCTCAAGCATGGGAGCACCTCACTCGGAATGCCTCCGCGTGTCCCTTTAAGCCTTCGGCAGTTGCCAGCGTAAAGCCCGACGGCCCGATCCGGCGCATTCCTTCGCGGGACACTTGCTGGCAAGCAATGACGCGGACGAAATCGAGCACGCTGAGGCCGCCCCGCACGCGGGCCATTCCGCCCGTAGGCAGCACGTGGTTCGGTCCGGAGACATAGTCGCCCGCTGCCTGAGGTGTGAACTCATCCAGGAAAACCGCGCCCGCGTGCTGCACGGCCGGCGCCAACGACGCCGGGATCGTCAGATGCTCGGGCGCGATGCGATTCGCCATCTCGACGGCCTGTTCGAGCGAAGCGACCAGAAGAATGGCGCCGCGACGGGTGAGTGATTGGGCGGCGATCGGATTTGCGCGCGCGCGCTTTTGCACATCCTTCTGAACGTTTTTCGCTAACGCGCGTGAAGTTGTCATGAAGACGCACAACGCGTCGGGATCGTGTTCCGCCTGGGCCACCAGGTCGGAAGCAATGCAAGCTGGATCGCCGTCTTCGCTGATGATGACGGCTTCGGTAGGACCAGCCAGAAATTCAATGGCGCAATCGAAAGCCACCAGTTTCTTGGCTGCGGTCACGTATCGGTTGCCCGGACCGACGATCTTGTCCACGCGCGGGATCTTTTCAGTTCCATAGGCAAGCGCGGCGATGGCCTGTGCCCCACCGACGCGGTAGAACTCGCGCACGCCGAGGAATGCGGCCGCCGCCAAAGTTGCCTGCGCCGGGCGCGGAGACGCAACGCGAATCTGCCGGACACCTGCGACCTGCGCGGGAATCGCCGTCATGAGCAACGTCGAAGGCAAAGGATAACGGCCGCCCGGTACGTAGCACCCCACCGAATCCAGAGGGCGCACCAACTGGCCCACGAAGACGCCGGGCTCAATTTCGCGCCGCCATTCTTTATCCTGGTCCTTGGGGGCTTGCCATTCGGCATAGCGACGGATATTGCGCGCAGCCTGCTTGATCGCGTCCTGCAGCTCTGGACCAGTTTGCTCCCAAGCCTCGTGGAGATCGTCCTCGGGAACAAGGAGCGGCTCGTCCTTGCTCAACCCGTCCCAACGCGCAGCGTAGCGGCGCACTGCGCGATCACCGGTACGCCTAACTTCACTCACAATGCGGCGGACTACAGGCTCGACCTCCGCCAGATCGGTCGCACCGCGCTCGGCCAGCGCAGTTACAAGACGAGCTTGCTCGGGGCCTTCGAGAATGCGCATCAGGTCATCGCGCATCACATCAATCTGCATTACCGTATTGCGCATCACATGACCACCTTGTTGAGCGGATATTCGACGATGCCCTGAGCGTTGGCTTGCTTGAGCTTCGGAATCAGCGCCCAGGCGGTGTGCTCTTCGATGACCGTGTTCACCGCGACCCACTCGCCATCGGCCAGTGGCGCGACCGTCGGATTCTTCAGCGCTGGCAGAAGACCGAGAACAGCGGGCAAGTCTGGTTTGCGCACGTTGAGCATCAGACCGACCCGCCCCAGCGCAGCGATGGCCCCACTGAGCATGACGGACAGGTTCTCAATCTTTTCTCGCCGTGAAGGATCGGCCCAGGCGGCGCTGTTCGCGATCAGTTGGGTGTTGGACTCAAGAACGGTTTCGAGGATTCGCAAATGATTGGCGCGCAGTGAACTACCCGTCTCCGTCACCTCGACAATGGCGTCTGCCAGCAACGGCGGCTTGACTTCGGTCGCGCCCCAGGAGAACTCGACCCGCACGGCAATGTTCCGGCTCGCGAAATAATTGCGAGTGAAACTGACCAGTTCGGTGGCAATGATTCGACCGTCAAGGTCCTCGAGTTTCTGGAAGCTCGAATCCTCAGGCACGGCCAATACCCACTTGACCCGGCCCATGCTTTGTTTGGCATAGATCAGGTCGGTGACCTTGACCACGTCGAGGCCGCTTTCGAGCACCCAGTCGAGGCCAGTCAAGCCCGCATCCAGCGCGCCGTGTTCGACGTACCGCGCCATTTCCTGGGCGCGAATGAGCAGGCATTCGATATCGGGATCATCGGTGGCGGCGAAATAAGAGCGGGCGTTGGTATAGACGCGCAGTCCGGCGCGGGTGAAGAGGCTCAGCGTCGCTTCCTGCAAACTTCCTTTGGGAATGCCCAACCGGAATTTCATCGCTCGGCCCCCTCTTGCCCAACCTTCTCTTGTCCAAAGACGGCGGTTCTGAGCGCGCTTCCCAGAGGAAGTTCCTGGGTAAAGCAGGAGCGCGTCCCGGTGTGGCAAACCTTGCCCTCGCCCAGCACACGGACGCGCAGCAGCACTGTATCCCGGTCGCAGTCGGCGAAGGCGGCAACCAGTTGCAGACGATTGCCGGAGCTTTCTCCCTTGGTCCACAGCTTCTGCCGAGTGCGGCTGTAGAACGTCACGAATCCAGTGTGCAGGGTCCTATCCAGCGCTTCCCGATTCATAAAGCCCACCATCAGCAGCTCCCCGGTGCCCGCATCCTGAACGACCGCAGGCGCCAGGCCCTGCATCTTGTCGAAGTCGATCTCCATCGAACCCTCCTAATCTCCGTGTCAGATTTTCAAAGCTCGCCAAAAAGCAAAAAGCCCGCTGGGCGAGGTCTGCGCCAGCGGGCTTGGATTTCCTATGAGTGCTTTGGTTATCCGTGGTCCCCCGCCGACACGCTCATCGCATGGTGATGATGGTGATGGCGATGGGTCAGCGGAGTCATGTTAGGCACAATACTAGGGCAGTAGAGACATGGTTGTCAATCTGTCTGGGGGGTTGGTAGAGCCTACCCACATCGTATCCCTCTGGCGGCATTGAAGTGTATGAGTGGGAGACGGTGTCGAGAGCTGGAGGATTGCTTATGGGCTCGGTGAGAAAACCCGCAGCCGCCGTCGGG
>Ga0074046_10000738_pt1 | contig 30107 bp, 27 predicted proteins | sample BogForMeECP23OM3_FD_94441 | JGI IMG/M metagenome (GOLD analysis project Ga0074046, IMG submission 94441) | Bog forest soil microbial communities from Calvert Island, British Columbia, Canada - Bog Forest MetaG ECP23OM3 | ecosystem: Environmental > Terrestrial > Soil > Wetlands ... | reverse complement strand
GACTCGGCCAGCTTCGCCTCGGCCGCTCGCCGTTCGGAAATGTCGCGCCAAACCTCCACTACTTGAACCAGCCGCCCCGAGGCATCAAGAATCGGTGAAGCGTGGATTTCTTCCCAAGCCACCGTATTGTTGCCTGTTTTGCGCTCGCAGATCCGCACCTGCCGCGCACCCGACCGCAGGCAGGCGAGGGTGGGACAGTCGGACAGGTCGCACGGCCGCGGTCCGAGTTCGTAGCAGCAGCATCCCAGAACCTGCTCGCGGGAGTTGGCGGCGCGCTGCAGAAAGGCGTCGTTGGCCGCCATAATTTTTCGTTCCGCGTCGAGGACAACGATCCCGTCATCAATACTATTGATCACGGTTTCCAGCCGCTCCCGTTGGGTGCGCACTTCGCCAACCAGGCCTGACACCGAGTCGGCCATGGCATTAAACTCCTTTGCCATCCACGCCAGCGTGTCCGAGCCTTCCGCGGGCACACGCCGTTCCAGGTCGCCCTGCGAAATCAGACGCGCCGTGGTTTCAAAACGCTGCAAGCGACGCAAGACCGACACCCGAATCACCAGGGCGATGGCCCCCACGATGACGAAAGTCAAAGCACCGGTGCCGGCTACCATCCAGCGCAGGTCCTGCGTCATCGCGGTGCGGACCTCTCCGGCGTTGTAGTCCAGAATCAGGATGCCATTGATTTTCTGGAGGGGATCGTGGCACCGGTGGCAGTCGTCGCGGTTACGAATCGGCACCACGGTTCTCAGAATTGTTCCACCCCGGGTCTCAATCACGCGGCTGGATCCCCGGCGTTCCGGCGGATCCTTATGGCAGGCCTGGCAGGTTGGAGAGTCGATGCGGAAGTCATTTCCCACGGTCCCCGGCTTACTCGAGTAGCGTTCCACGCCACTGCGGTCCAGCAGTACGAGTTGTTCGACGCGCGCCTGTTTGCCGAAGCTCTCGATCATTTGCGCTATCAGGGTGCGGTCATTCCCCATCATCTGGTGCTCGAGCGCAGTGCGGATCAATTCGCCTTCGGCAAGCGCAGTGGTGTGCGCGTTTTCGAGAAGGCTTTGAAAGTGATAGACGGAAAAGACGTAGGCGGCGACCGTGCAGGCCACAACCACTGCCGCAGTGACACCGAGCGCGAGGCCAACCGTCATGCTGGCAATACGCAGCTTCATCATGATGGCACGGAGATGGCGGGATGATGGCACACGCGCGGACAGCCGTCAACGACTGACGAATAGTCTGACAAATAGTCAGGCTCGACCTGACACTCTGGCAGTCCGGTTGTTTCGCACATCCCCCCTCGTCTGAAAGAGAAGGAGTTAGGCCTCGGCAACGCTGGCATACCACGTGCGATAAGAAACACGGTAAGGAGGGTTTCTGCCATGGAAATGTTCTTGATGGGATTGTGCATGAGCGTATTTGGGCTGGGAATCGCGGCGGTTGCGTTTGGAGCGGCCACGCGTTCAGAGTCATCCAAGTCAGCTGTGCAGCCCGAGCTTCCGTTGGTCAAGGCGGTTGCCCCGGCCCGCTTTTTCTCGGACCGTGTCGCTGCACCACCAACTGTACCGATTGCTGCCTCACCCCGGCAGGTGCCCATTGAGGTCCTGCTGCTGCAAATCGAAAACCACGTCCGCATGGAGCAGGCTGCCGCGGAATCGTTCCTGGCATTTCCCACGCAAGCGCTGCTGCACAGCAAGACAACTTCGCCCTTTGTGAATTGAGAGAGTGGCTCATGACGCATGATCTCCTGAACGGTCTCTCGCCCGCCGACGTCGAGCAGGTTCTGGCACTCGGCACCAGGATGATCGTTCCCAGCGGAACCTCCCTATTCCAGTTGGGAGATCCAGCCGATCGCCTGTTCCTGACCGAACGCGGCCGAATCAGACTTACTCTGCCGATGCATGTAAGGGATCGGGAAGAGAATGTTTTCGTGGAAGAAAGATCTCCCGGTCAGACCGTGGGCTGGTCGGCCCTCATTCCGCCTTACCGGTTCACCCTTACCGCCACCGCGGCGTTGCATGAAGCGGCAGTGATCGCCCTGCCGCGGGAGGCGTTGAGCGGGTATTTTGCTGCGAATCCGTCGGCTGGATACAAGATCGCTCTGAATCTGGCAGTCGTCATTGGACATCGCCTGCAACTGTTCCAGACGATGTGGCTGCGCGAGATGCAGCGTACCGTGGAGGTGCGTTCTGTTTGACCCCGGAGAATCGGCCCATGAAACTGCCGATCAGGATCTGAGTGTTCCAGGGCGGGGGGCGCACCGAATGACCGCTGACCAGCTTCCCCAACCTGAATCGACCCGCCGCCGCGTGATTGGAATCTTCCTTGGTAGCGGCCTACTTGCCTCTTTTGCCTCTTTCATCTATCCCGTGCTCCGCTATCTTGTCCCTCCGGCGGTGGCAGATCTCGGCGGGGACGAGATCGTTGCCGCCAAGCTTACCGAGCTGAAGCCGAACAGTGGAAAGATCTTCCGGTTTGGTAATCGCCCCGGTCTGCTGATCCGTACTGCCAGCGGAGAGTACCGCGCCATGTCGGCGACTTGCACGCATCTGTCCTGCACCGTGCAGTACCGCGACGATCTGCGCCAAGTCTGGTGCGCCTGCCATAACGGTAGGTACGACCTCAACGGCCGAAATATTTCGGGTCCTCCTCCGCGTCCGCTGGAAGGCTTTGAGGTACAAGTGCGCGGGGACGAGATATTCGTGAGGCGTCGGCGGGAGGCTTAATAATAAGATGAGTTTTCTCCGCAACCTGCGCAACTGGCTGGACGAGCGGTTGGAGTGGGATGATCTGATCGCCCCCCTGCGGAAGAAAACTGTTCCTCTCCACCGGCTCTCCTATTGGTACTTCCTCGGTGGTATCACTCTCTTCCTGTTCGTCATCCAGGTGCTGACCGGGATCCTGCTGCTTCTGTACTACCGGTCCGGAGCGAACGAGGCCTTCGAGAGCGTGCAGTACATCATGACCAGGGTGCGGTTTGGCTGGCTGATTCGTTCTATCCACTCCTGGTCCGCCAATCTCATGATTTTTACTGCCTTTGCGCACATGTTCAGCGTGCTGTTTCTCAAGGCCTACCGCAAGCCCAGGGAGCTGACATGGGTCAGCGGTGTGTTTCTTCTATTTCTTGTCATGGGATTTGGGTTCAGCGGGTATCTGCTCCCGTGGAACACGCTGGCCTTCTTCGCCACCAAGGTTGGTACCGAGATTACTGGCCAAGTCCCAGTCATCGGGAAGCCTTTGATGATCTTTCTTCGCGGTGGTGAAGAGGTGACGGGAGCCACACTGACCAGGTTCTTTGGATTCCATGTCGCCTTGCTACCGGGAATTACAACCTTGCTGATCCTGTTGCACGTTCTGCTGGTGCAACGCCTTGGCATGAGCATTCCCCCCAAGCTGGAAGTTCAGTGGACCGCGAATCCGTCTGAGAAACGGGAAATGAAATTCTTTCCCAACTTCTTGCTGCGGGAATTGATGGCTTGGTACGCGGCCCTGGGAGTGCTCGGCGCGTTGGCAGCAGTCTTCCCGTGGAACCTCGGTGTAAAGGCAGATCCTTTTGTATCTGCCCCAGCCGGAATCAAGCCCGAGTGGTACTTCCTCTTCATGTTTCAGACGCTCAAGCTCATACCTCCCAAAGTGTGGTTTATCGACGGGGAGGTTCTAGGCGTGCTTGCTTTCGGACTAGTCGGCTTGTTGTGGCTTCTGCTGCCATTTTTTGAAAGTGACCAACCCTCGCACATGAAACGGTGGATCACGGGGCTTTCCATCTTTGCTCTTGCGTACACAGCAAGTATGAGTGTTTATGGCTATCTTGCGAAATGAGCTCCGACCGTTCAGCGGAGCCCGCTACATCGGGCTGACCGGCTTCGTCGTGCTCGCAGCGTGCCTTGGTTATGGGCAAACCACGAACTCCTGCCTGGATTGTCACTCCGCCTTACCTGATCCCCTGGGAGTGACCCAGGAGAAGTTCAGTCAGGACATCCACGCACAAAAGGGTTTGACTTGCGCCAGTTGCCACGGCGGCGACCCCACCAGCGACGATCCAGACAAAGCCATGAGTAAAAAGGCGGGCTGGAAAGGCGAGATCGATCGCAAGCAGATCCCCGAGTTGTGTGGAAGTTGCCATTCGGATCCCGCTTATATGCGGCAATTCAATCCTAGCTTGCGCACCGACCAGTTAGGCCAGTACCACACCAGTGTGCACGGCAAGCGCTTCGCAGCTGGAGACACGAAGGTTGCAGTGTGCACGGATTGTCATAGTGTCCACGATCTAAGGGCGCCCAGCGATCCCCGATCCACGGTTAACCCGCTCAACGTGGCGAACACCTGCTCTCGCTGCCATGCTGACGCGGATTACATGAAGGGATATTCCATTCCCACGGATCAATTTGCGAAGTACAGCGCGAGCGTGCACCACCAGGCGCTGGCTGTGCGAGGCGATCTGAGTGCGCCAACCTGCACAACGTGTCATGGAAACCATGGCGCGGCCCCGCCAGGAGTAGACAAGGTTCAGAATGTGTGCTCGAACTGTCACGCTTTCCAAGCCCAGATGTACGAAAAAAGTTCGCACAAGAAGGCCTTTGAAGCGGCTTCTCTTCCAGGGTGCGTTGTGTGTCATAGCAATCATGGCATCAGCCATCCAACCGACGCGTATCTTGGCACCGGTCCTGACGCCGTTTGCATGCGGTGTCATACCCCAGGTGACCACTGCGATCAAGCAAGAGCAGGATTACAGAGCGGCTTGAGTCAATTGGACGAGGCAATCAAAAGCGCAGACCAGGTTCTCCGCGTCGCCGAGTCTTCTGGCATGGAGGTAAGCGAGGCTCGGCTGGGACAGGATCAAGCACGGGACTCACTGACCAAGGCTCGCGTCACGATTCACAGCTTCCGGAAAGACTTGGTGGATCAGGATATTCAAGCCGGACTGAAAACCGCTGCCAAGGACCTGCAAGCTGGGAAGGAAGCCATGGTTGAGCGCAACTATCGCCGCTTCGGGCTCGGAATTTCGCTCATTGCGATCGGGATGGTATTGGCTGGGCTTCGGTTGTACATCAAGAAGATAGAAAGCTAGACCTTAAAGATGGGAGGGAGTTGTGTAAGGAATCTCCGTAGCCTCGCAATCGTTCCGAAAATCTAATGATGTCTTGTTCGGACGACTCCAGACAAATGGTCAGCCAATCGGAATCTATCCAGGAAACGGGCTGTGGGGAGTGATGACCAGGGATTCCGGATGGATGGTCGGCTACTCTGTCATAATTTCTCTGAAAGACTTTCGCACCTCAGGCGCTCTGCATAGCGGCACGCACCTTGGCCGGCGTGAAGGGTACAGAACGCAGCCGGACTCCCACCGCATCGAACACGGCGTTCGAAATGGCGGAGGGCACAACGGCAGCGGACGGCTCGCCCGCGCCCCAGGGCTTCTCCGTCGGACGGTCTATCAACTCGATGTCCACGTCGGGAATCTCTGGGAACGTCAAGATCGGATAGCTTGCCCAGTCGAGGCTCGTCACCCGCGAGCGATCAAACGTGACCTCCTCCTTTAGTACGCGGCTGACGGTTTGTATCACGTTCCCTTCGACCTGGTTCTTGACGCCGTCGGGGTTGATGATCTGTCCGCAATCCTGCACGATGGAAAAATGCTCGACGCGAATTTCGCCGTTCCTACGGTTCACCTCCACGTCGGCGACCGCTCCTACATAAGTGCGCGCAAGCTCATACTTGATGTAGGTGAGGCCGCGGCCGGTAGCGACCTCGCCGCTCGTTGGCTTCGGCGATTTGCTGCCTTGCCACTGTGCAAGCCTTGCCAGCCGTTTCAACAGTTCGGCACCGCGCGGGTCGTTCAGGTAGCGCAGCCGAAACTCCAGTGGATCGGCGCCGACAGCGGCGGCTAGCTCATCCATGAACGATTCATTACAGAAGGTGTTCTGCATGCGTCCGGGGGCGCGAATCCAGGATGGACGGAACGGCGTTTCCGCCAACCGGTGCGCTACCGTCCGCATGTTGGGGAACGCATAGGGTATGGCCGTGTTTTGGATGACGTTGCCGGGAACCATCCCGGCCTCATGCGGCAGACCGGCCAGCTCCGCCGCTACCAGCTTGACGTTGCCGGTCGCGCCTTCAGGGACGTAGAGCTGGGAATACCAGGCGATGACGTTGCCGGTCGCGTCGAGCCCAGCGTGCAGGTCCATCAGCGTCGGCGGCCCTTTCGGATCCCAGCCGTGCTCGTCGGCGCGCATCCACTGCACGCGCACCGGCCGCCCCACGGCGCGTGCAAGCAAGACAGCATCGGCGGCCGCGTCTTCATGGCCGTTGCGACCGTAACAGCCGGAGCCTTCTAGATAAATAGCGCGCACATTTGTGTCCGGCATGGAGAGCATGGCCGCAAGCTGCTGGCGGAGATCATGCGTCGCCTGGCTGGAGGACCAGCAGGTGAGCTTGTCGTCCTTGAATTCCGCAACCGCGCACGAGGGCCCCATGGAGCCGTGTGTGTGGATGGCGAAGTTGTAGGTCGCGCTGAGCCGTTTAGCGGCCTGCTCGAGCGCCTGCTCGGCGCTGCCGACGTTGCTGGTGACATCGTCCTTGTTGACCTTGGTGGCGCGGACATGCTCCCACAGTTTGCTCTGCTCCGGCAGACCTTCCCAGTTGGACCAGTTCGCCTTCAGTTTCTCCGCCGCCCGGATGGCGCCCCACTCGCTCTCGGCCACCACGCCGAGGAAATTGCCCTGGCGCACAACCTTGACTAGGCCAGGAACGTCTCTTACCGAGCTCTCATCGACGCTCAGCAACGTGGCGCCGATGGCGGGCGGCCTCACGACACGGCCGTGCAACATGCCAGGCAGCTTGAAATCCTGCATGTAGGTGAACTGGCCCGTCATCTTTCCCGGGATGTCGAAGCGCGGAACGGGCTGCCCCACGATCTTGTAGGTCGCCGGGTCCTTGGGCGGCGCCTGCTTGTCGACCTTCAGAGAAAATGTCTTGCCGCCGATCAGTTCGCCATAGGTGATCTGCTTGCCGCCGCTGCGCGATCGCACCGTGCCTTGTTCCGTACCTCGCTCGACGCTGAGATCTTCGACGGGCACCCCAAGCCGTTTTGCCGCTTCCTGCAGCAAGGCTTGCCGGGCGGTGGCGGCAGCCTGGCGAATCTGTACGCCGCCGTTTTGAATCGAGAGACTGCCCCAGGTCTTGCCCTGCGCGGGCGTCAGAGCTGTGTCGCCTTCGACAACCTGGATGCGCGCGAGAGGCACGTCCAGTTCCTCGGCAACGATTTGGGTCAGCGCGGTTCCGATGCCGGTGCCCAAGTCGACCTTGCCGGAATAAAGCGTCACGCCGCCACTCGGGTCGATCGCCAGGAAGGCATCCACATCATCAAGTGCGACAGTCTTCGCCATTGTGTTTGCCGGAGTTCCGCTCTGGGCGAAGGCCGTCTTTAACCGAGCGGGCAGGGAGAAGCTCACGATCAGGATGCCGGTGCCCTTCAGGAAGTCGCGGCGCCTTGGTTTGATGAGCAGCATGGTCGGCCTCCCTTCACACGCCGGCAGCGGCGCGCTTGACGGCGCGCACGATGCGCAGATGAGTACCGCAACGGCACAGATTGTAAGCAAGGGCCTGCTTGATCTGACCATCGCTGGGATTCTTGTTGGAGGCGAGAAAGGCGGCTGCCTGCATGATCATGCCGTTGATGCAGTATCCGCACTGCGCGGCCTGCTCCGCGATGAAGGCTTTCTGGACGGGATGCGGCTTGTCGGGTGTGCCCAAGCCTTCCAGGGTCACGATCTTCTTCTTGCCGACGGCCGAGAGCGGCGTCACGCAGGAGCGCACCGCCCTGCCGTCAAGATGCACGGTGCACGACCCGCACTGCCCGAGGCCGCAGCCGAAGCGCGGCCCGTGCAGTCCGAGGTTGTCCCGCAGAGCATAGAGCAGCGGTATCTCGGGATCATCGACCGTTACCCGGGTTGCCCGGCCGTTAACATGGAGTGGAATCGCTGTGGGCATGGCCAATCCCCCTTCCGTCGGTGGCGCCATCCGCACGACCGGATGCCAGCCGCGGTGCCACCGCATCGGCGACTTTACACCCGGGCTGGGGCGACATGCAACGGGGCGCATCGAGCGGTAGTGGCTGATTCAGCCACTACCCATCGAGCCATGCTAAAACGGCTACGGGTAGAGAACGCCAAGAACGGCAAGGCGCGTTCCGTTCCGATTGATGGCGAACTGGAGAAGCTTATCGAGCGGCGCCGTGCCGCCCGACAAGTCAAAACTAGCAGCGGCGTGGTTCTGGCCGCGCTCGTCTTCCACCATGACAGTGAGGCCATCGCAGATTTTCGCAAAGCTTGGGCGACGGCCTGTGTTGTCGCTGGTCTGGGCAAGTTCACGTGCCCGGATTGTGGGCAGCCTGTCAGCGGTCGCAAGTGTCAGGAGTGCAACACGGATACGCTTAAATATTCAGGCCGGCTCTTCCATGACTTTCGGCGTAGCGCCGTCCGCGACATGGTGCGCGCTGGCGTACCTGAATGAGCATCTCAGGCAACAAAACGCGGTCTATGTTCCAGAGATACGATATTTGCAACGAACGCGACCAGCGCGAAGCACTGCGGGCTACGGAAGCTTACCGGCAACAACAGGCCGCACAAGCCGAAAAAATCACGGTTATGCCCCAACAATCCGCAAGGATCCAGTAAAAGGCGGACAGAAGGCGGACAATAACAAGGGGCACCTCATAGCGGGTGCCCCTAACTTCTTGAAAAATTGGCTCCTCAGGTAGGACTCGAACCTACAACCCTCCGGTTAACAGCCGGATGCTCTGCCATTGAGCTACTGAGGAGTGAGAGCACGCTTCGATGCGTGCTTGAATTGTCAAAGAAATCATATCAGAGGCTGCAGCGGATTGAAACTCACGCGGCGTCAACTCACGCGTCAGCAGATTCGCGCCTGGCAAGTATCGAGCGATCGGCACGCGAATGCTTCATCGCCTCCGTGAAAGTTGGCCCACTCGGTGGAAACTCCACCAGCGCAGGCTTCTCTACCGCATGGTTCGGGGATGCGACACGCCCCTACACTTGCCCCTGTGCTCCCCTGTGCCCTCTGTGGTTAAATGATCTCGGTGGCCACCGACCAGAAAATCCGCGTTCTTGTTGCGAAGCCCGGCCTCGACGGCCACGACCGCGGCGCCAAGGTCATCGCTCGCGCCCTCCGCGATGCTGGCATGGAGGTCATCTACACCGGCCTGCGCCAGACGCCCGAGATGGTTGTGAACGCCTCGCTCCAGGAAGACGTGCAAGTCATCGGACTCTCGATTCTCTCGGGCGCGCACAACGCAATCGTTCCGCGCGTGATGGACCTGCTGAAGCAAAACAAAATGGACGACGTGCTGGTGCTGGTCGGTGGCATCATTCCCGATCAGGATATCGAAGGCCTCAAGAAAATTGGCGTGGCCGGCATCTTCCAGCCGGGCACACCCATGGATGACATCGTGAAGTTCATCCGCGAGCATGTGAAGCCGCACGGCGTGCCGGCGGTTTAATCTGTTTCCGTGTCGTCCACTTTCTACCAAATCGAGTCTGACGGTCCGGCACGTATCCTGCGCCTCACCTCGCCCGACAGCACCAACCGCCTCACCCGCGCCTGCGTGCTCGCGCTAACCGTCGCCATTGGAGAACTAAGAAACGAACTCAAGAAGCAACCTCACCCTCTGATCATCGCGGGCAACCGCCCATTTTTCTCTGTTGGCGCCGACCTGCACGAAATTGCCGCACTTACCGGCCCCGAAGCCTACGAGTTCTCCGCCATGGGACGAGCACTCATGAACGCAATCGCCCGCTATCCTGCCCCCGTCATCGCCGCGATCGAAGGCCATTGCATGGGCGGAGGTTTTGATCTCGCGCTCGCTTGTCACCGCCGGATCGCCGCGCCCCACGCCGTTTTCGGACATCGCGGCGCCGCTCTCGGCCTCATGACCGGATGGGGAGGTACGCAACGCTTGCCGCGACTGATCGGGAAGAGTAGAGCGCTGGAGCTTTTCATCGCCGCGGAAAAAATCTCCGCCGCGCGAGCACTCGAAATTGGAATGGTCGATACAATCGCCGACGATCCCGTTGCTGAGGCCATGCGTCAACTGCGAGAGTCTCTCTGATTTACCTGGCGCGCACACCTTCCACCGCACTGAGATCTCGAAGCTACAAAACCAGCGACCAGTTTAGAAACGCCCACATCCACATCAGGTTCAAGAAGCCGAGCGCCGTTAGATAGAAGCCGAGCTGCTTTCCATTCCAACGCTCGGCATAGGCTCCCCAGATCAGAAACGCGGGATACACCATGAGCACATATCGCACCGCTCCCAGCAGCGGGCGTCCCGTGTACATCAGCATTTGCAGAATTACCGCCAGCGCGAATGCTTTGTCCTCGATCTGCAGTTCACTCCGCAGGCTGATCACGGCAACCACCATCAGTAGGCCCAGCTTGATTGCGACCAGAGAATCGTGCTCCGTGACGATCAACCGCAGAACTTCCCACAAACCCCTCCACGGCGGAACCATGGTCATGCCTTGGTAGAGCCGGTAAGCTTCCACGACAGAAATTCGCCCCGACCAGCGCAGCCAGCCCCAATAGCCGAGCAATCCGAGAGGAGTGAGTGCGACTGCCAGCGACCGTGCTTGCCGGCTGCGCAGCGCCATCATTGCGAGCGGGACAAAAACCAGCACACCGGAAGGCCGCGCCAATCCGGCAAGAAGCCCGCAACCTGTGGCCGTTTCCCACCGTGCTTCGCGTCCGGATTGACGGCCAGATTGACGCCCAAAGACGATCGCCCACACCACCAGCGCCAGCGTCAAGGATTCCGCATAGCCCGCGAATAGCACGAAGCTGGTTGGCCACATACTCACCAGCAACAGCATGCGGACTCTTCCACCCTCGGATAGTTCGCCCGCCAGGCGCAGCAGTCCCCAGAAAAAAAAGAAGGCAGCCACGGTCGAGATCAGAAGCGCCGCCGCGATCGCCGGCATCACCACACTTAACGCCCGAATCGCCGCCGGATACAGCGGATAAAAAATCACCGCCATGGGCCGGTCGTAGCCATGCTCCGCAATGCGCAAATACCAGAGCGTATCGAAGCGCTCCCAAATTCCAAGCAACGCGTAGTGCAGACCGTGCGGCGAGGGCAAATTTTCGGTAAGCGCGTTACTACGAATCAGCGCTGGATCGGGATGCAGAATCGGAAGAAATGCCGCTGCCATCGCCGAATAAAACACGCGCAAGGTTGCGGTTATCCCCATCGCGATCTGCCAGTCTGGCCGGGATGCGAGCCGCCGCAACATTTTTAGATTGTAGCGCCCGCCTCTTGCCGGCATTCTGGTTCATCGCGCTGTTCATAGCCGAAGTGAATCGCCGCTCGCCGCCCTCGGCCCCGCTGGTATAGTAAGTAGTTTCGTAAGTACAGTAAGAGTTAGCCGTCATGCGCGAACGCATCGAATCCACCGCTCTCACGATCGACAACGTGATCCCTACCAAGGTTGACCCTAGCTCTCTGCGCTTCGAATCCAACATGCGTGCGCTCGCCGACCTCGTTGCCCAGGTCCGCAACGAAGAAGAAAAAATTCGCGAAGGCGGAGGCCCCAAAGCGATCGAGAGCCAGCACGCCAAAGGGCGACTCACCGCGCGTGAACGCATTAACCTGCTCGCCGATCCCGGGTCTTTTTTCGAACTTGGCCTCTATGCCGCGAACAAAATGTACGAGGAATGGGGAGGAGCCCCTGCCGCGGGCGTCATTACCGGACTCGCCCGCATCCACACCCGCATGGTCATGCTCATCGTGAATGACGCCACCGTCAAAGCCGGTGCCTTTTTCCCGATGACCACGAAAAAAGTCATCCGCGCGCAAAACATCGCCATGGAAAATCGTATCCCGACCATCTACCTCGTCGACTCCGCCGGAGTTTTTCTTCCGCTGCAAGAAGACGTCTTCCCTGATACTGACGATTTTGGCCGAGTCTTCCGCAACAATGCGGTCATGTCGGCCAAGGGCATCCCGCAGATTGCCGCCATCATGGGCATGTGCGTCGCCGGTGGCGGATATCTCCCGGTGATGTGCGACCACGTTCTCATGACCGATGGCAGCGGCCTTTTTCTCGCTGGCCCCGCGCTGGTGCAAGCCGCGATCGGGCAGAAAATTTCCGCCGAAGAATTGGGCGGAGCCGCCATGCACTCCGCCATTAGCGGCACCGTCGACTTCCGCGAACCCAACGACGAAGCCTGCATCGGCCGCATCCGTTCGCTCATTGAGAAATGGGGATACCGGCGCCAGTCCCTCTGGGATCGCAAACAGCCCGTGGACCCGGCACTGCCAGCCGAAGAAATCTATGGCGCGTACGATGCTTCGCCCGCGCGCCCCTACGACATGAAAGAAATTCTTGCGCGCGTCGTGGACGGAAGCCGCTTCGATGAGTACAAGCCCGAGTATGGCAAAACGCTGATCTGCGGCTACGCGCGCATTGGAGGCTTCGCGGTAGGCATAGTGGCGAATCAGAAACTGCACGCGCACCAGACCGACCACGAAGGCCACAAGCGCGTCGAGTTTGGCGGCGTCATCTACACCGAGTCCGCCGAGAAAGCCGCCCGCTTCATCATGGACTGCAACCAAGAACTAATCCCGCTGGTTTTTTTTCACGACGTCAACGGCTTCATGGTGGGACGCGATGCCGAGTGGAGCGGCATCATCAAGGCGGGAGCAAAAATGGTGAATGCGGTGTCGAACTCCGTCGTGCCGAAAATCACCGTGATCGTCGGCGGTTCATTCGGCGCCGGGCACTATGCCATGTGCGGCAAAGCTTATGACCCGCGCTTCGTGTTTGCCTGGCCCACCGCAAAATACGCGGTGATGAGCGGAGACGCAGCCGCCGGCACGCTGGTGGAAATCAAAGTAAAGCAACTGGAGCGCAGCGGCAAGAAGTTGAGCGAAGAAGAAAGAAAAGAACTTTTCGATTCAACGAAGAAGACCTACGAAGAGCAAACCGATCCCCGCTATGGCGCCGCGCGTCTCTGGATAGACAAAATCATCGACCCCATGGAAACTCGGCAAGCCATCACGCAGGCGCTCGAAGCGGCGTCGCTGAACCCCGAGGTGCCCGAATTCAAGCTGGGAGTGCTGCAGACATAGAATCGGGTGATCGGAACTGCATGAGCGAAGCCGTAAAACTGATCGAATGCCCGCGCGATGCCTGGCAAGGCCTCAAGGGCCAGATCCCTGCCGAGCTCAAGGCCAACTATCTCCAAGCCTTGATCTCGGCCGGCTTCAAGCACATCGACGCGGTCAGCTTCGTCTCGCCGAACGCTGTCCCGCAGATGGCCGACTCCGAAGAAGTCCTGAAAGAACTTGACCCGCCCGATGACGTGGAAATCATCGGCATCGTGGTCAATGAGAAAGGCGCGCAGCGAGCGATCGCGACCGACGCGGTGCGTACGCTGGGTTTTCCGTATTCGATCTCGCCAACCTTTCTCGAGAACAATCAACGGCAGACGCTGGAAGACGCGATCGAAGAACTAGAGAAGATCGAGAAAAAAGCCGACGAGGCCGGACTCGAAACCGTCGTCTACATCTCGATGGCCTTCGGCAATCCCTACGGCGACCCCTGGACCGTTGATGAGGTTGTAGAAGCCGTCGCCTTGCTCGAGTTGCAGGAAATTCGGATGATCTCGCTCGCCGATACCGTGGGGGTGGCGCCGCCGGAGAAGATTCGTGATGTAGTTTCCGCTGTGATGGCGAAGTACGATTATCTCGAGATCGGAGTTCACCTGCACAGCCGCCCCGACCAGGCCTCCGCCAAAATCGTTGCAGCCTACGAAGCCGGTTGTCGCCGTTTCGATTCCGCGATCGGCGGTCTCGGCGGATGCCCCTTCGCACAGGATGACCTGGTTGGGAATATTCCAACCGAAACGGTCATCGAAACTCTGCGCAAACGGGGCGCGCAGTTGCCGCCGCTGAAGTCGTTGGACGCGCTGTTGCGAGCGACGGCCGAGATCGGCGCGAGGTACAAAGCACCTCTCATCAATAACGCCGGCACCTCAACACATTTGTCATCCTGAGCGAAGCGAAGGGACCTGCTTTTCGATCGCGCCACCACTCCTTCGGGTCGTGAGGCGCTCTGCTCTCCCCGCCGAGAACCACACAAACCCGCTGTGACGCGCCACACACCAAACTCCCCTCAAATTTGTCATGCTGAGCGAAGCGAAGCGCCTGCTTTCCTATGCGCCACTTCTACGTTTACATTCTGTCCAGCAAATCGCGAGTGCTTTACACTGGCATCACCGACGACATCTATCGCCGTACCTGGGAGCACAAGAACGATCTCAATCCCGGGTTCACCCGAGATTACAAGGTTCATCGTCTCGTTTACTATGAAACGTTCAAGTATGTCGGCAATGCCATCGCCCGCGAAAAAACTATCAAGGGGTGGCTGCGCAGCAAAAAGGTTGCGCTCATCCGGTCAACAAATCCGACATGGGAGGACCTGAGTGAATCGTGGTTCGACGGAAAGCAGGTCCTTCGCTTCGCTCAGGATGACAAATTCTTTGGTCAGGACGAACAGCTAAGGACCAACGCTCAGACGCCTGTTCCAGGCTTACGCATGAACTACAAAACACTCCAGCTCGCATTCGACTCCAACCTCGCCACCATCACCCTCAACCGGCCTGACAAGCGCAACGCCATCAGCTATGAACTGATTGAGGATCTAGTCCACGCTCTGGAAGAAGTGAGCAACTCCTCCGCGCAAATTCTGATCCTGACCGGAGCAGGCAAGGCCTTCTGCTCCGGCATGGACCTCGATAACCTGAAAGCTCTGATCGGACGCACGCCTGAGCAAAATCTCGAAGACTCGCGAACCATAGTCGGACTGTTTCTTTCACTCTATGAATTTCCCAAACCAACAATTGCCGCCGTAAATGGCGCGGCCATCGCCGGCGGCACCGGCCTTGCCCTGCTTTGCGATTTCACGCTCGCCGTGCCCGACGCGAAGTTTGGTTACACCGAGGTTCGCATCGGATTCGTCCCCGCGATCGTCGCGACTTTTCTCCTGCGCCAGGTCGGAGAAAAGATTGCCCGCGACCTGTTGCTTACGGGCCGCATCTTCGACGCGGCGGAAGCCCTGAAGATAGGCCTGATTAACGAAATCATCCCTCCCGAAAAATTACTCGACCGGGCCCGGGAACTTGCGGCGCAGTTGGCGGAGAACAGTCCGCTCTCGCTTTTCCAAACCAAGCGGTTGCTTGCCGAGCATGCGCGCGCGGAACTCGATGCGCAAATTGAAGCCGCCATCCGCGAAAATGCCGGCATCCGTGAAAGCGCCGATTTTCGCGAGGGGATCACGTCGTTCCTCGAAAAGCGGAAACCAAAATGGAAGGGCCGATGAGTACATCTAGAACATCGATGCCTGTCAATGTAAACAAGAAGACATCAGCCAGGGTGAATGAAACCCGCATTCGCGTGCGCTATGCCGAAACCGACCAGATGGGCGTCGTCTATCACGCCAATCATTTCATCTGGTTTGAAGTGGGACGAGTCGAACTCCTTCGCCAGTTCGGTTTCAGCTATAAAGATATGGAGCGGAAAGACGACTGCTTCATCGCCGTGATCGATGCCTGCTGCCGCTACAAGGCTCCCGTGCACTATGATGACGAGGTCATCGTGCGCACGTATTTGAAGCATGTTCGGGCGAGAGTGATCCGCTTCGGATACGAACTGCGAAGCGCGGGAACAGGCAAGTTGCTGGCCGAAGGCGAGACTACGCATATCGTCGCCAATTCAACCATGAAACCTCGCGCGCTGCCGGAGAAATACATGCAGGTATTCCGCGCCGCGTTGGGGAGATAGGAAGGAGACACATGCAGGAGTTTCTCTATAGGCTGCAACTCGTGCGCGGAGACATGCTCCTTACCGGCCCGACCGACTCGGAGCAGGCCGTAGTGGCCGAACACTTTGCGTATCTGCAGGATCTCAACGCGCAAGGCGTAATCATTCTCGTGGGCCGCACCCTGAATACCGATGAAAATACGATGGGACTCACCGTCTTCCGCGCCGAGTCCGAAGACGCTGCACGCCAGATCATGAACCGCGATCCGGCTGTAAAGAAGGGCGTGATGACGGCAACGTTGTATCCGTTCAAGGTGGTATTGCAAGGCAAGTAAGAAACTCAAAACCCAGAATTAGGAACCGGGAATCAGAAACCAAGAACCGGAAAATCAGGAACTGCTCTTGAACGCTCTGCGCATTAACGGAAACGACCTGACTCTCGAAGCGGTGCGGGAAGTTGCCGCCGTGAAACGGCCGGTGTTGCTCGATCCCGATGCACGCGAGGCCGTCGACCGCGCCCGCGCCGTCGTCGACGCGCTCGTCGCCAACAATAAGATTTCTTACGCGATCACCACCGGCGTCGGCAAGCTCAGCGATGTGCACATCGCCGGAGATCAGGTTCGCGAACTACAAATCAACCTGGTGCGCTCGCACGCGGTCGGCGTGGGCGAACCGCTTTCGATTCCCGACACGCGCGCCATGATGCTCCTGCGCGCCAACTCGCTATCGAAAGGCAACTCGGGCGTGCGTGCCATCACCATCGACACCATCTGCGAGATGCTCAATCGGGGCGTGACTCCGAGCGTGCCATCGCAGGGCAGCGTGGGAGCGAGCGGTGACCTGGCTCCGCTGGCGCATCTGGCGCTGGCATTGATCGGTGAGGGTGAATGCTTTGACGAGAAAGGCGCGCGGCTCGCAAGCAGCGAAGCCCTGAAGCGCGCACAGATCAAACCGTTGGTGCTCGAAGCGAAAGAAGCGGTGTCGCTCATCAATGGCACACAAGCGATGCTGGCCATCGGTACGCTGATGCTGCTGGCGGCGGAGACACTGGTCGACACCGCGGACGTCATCGGCGCGATGGCCTGCGATGCCCTCAAGGGTACTAATGTCGCCTTCGACGAGCGGATTCAGAGGGCTCGTCCACATGCCGGACAAATCAAGACCGCGGCGAACCTGCGTCGTCTGCTCGAACAGAGCGAGATTCGCGATTCGCACCGCGACTGCGGCCGCGTGCAGGATGCCTATTCGCTACGTTGCATCCCGCAGGTTCATGGCGCGGTGCGCGACACGCTCGCCCATTGCCGCCTCATATTTGAGACGGAGACGAACTCGGCGGTCGATAACCCGCTGGTATTCGTAAAGAATCTGAAGGCGATGGATGGAGAAGGCGAGGTGCTCTCCGGCGGAAACTTTCATGGCGAGCCGCTGGCATTCGCGCTCGACTTTCTGGCGATTGCTTTAAGCGCGCTGGCCGGCATCAGCGAGCGGCGCCTGGAGCGCATGGTAAATCCCGCACTCAGTGAAGGGTTGCCGCCATTTCTGGCGCCGGGTGCGGGCATGAACTCGGGCTTCATGATGCCGCAAGTAACCGCGGCCGCCCTGGTGAGTGAGAATAAAGTGCTGGCGCATCCCGCTTCCGTCGATTCGATTACGACCTCGGGGAATAAAGAAGACTTCGTATCGATGGGGATGACCGCGGCAAACAAGCTGAAGAAAGTAGTTGAGAACACGCGCAACACATTGGCGATCGAGGCCATGGCAGCGGCACAGGCGCTTGACTTCCTCGCGCCGCTGAAGACTTCCAAGCCCTTGCAGCAGGCGCACGCGGCCATCCGGGCCGTGTGCCGGACGATGGAGAGGGACCGTGCGATGTACCAGGATTTCGCGCGCATAGCGGAGTTGATCGCCAGCGGGAAGTTGGCCGAGGTGGTCCGGTAAAAGTTTCTTGATCGGAATTCCGGGTAGGAGCTGCCTTTTCAACCCTCATTCCGCTCAAATGGTGAAGCTAGCCACAGGAGCTAGCAGAGTGCAAGTGTTTGCGCATCGAACGGTGCGTATTAGCACGCCATAAGGAAGAAGTGTTTGGCGCCGCCGACACTGTTGGAAAGGCCATTTACAGCCTGCTAGCCCATGCATTAGACTCAGCAAGCTTGTGCCTGAGCCCCCGAGGCGCAGCAAAACGGTCTAGAGGTTATCGCGGATTTTCTGCTGCATCCGAAGCGGAATGGCGGCGAGGACCGGATCGAAAACCACCTGAAGCAGTCAGAAAACAAAATTTGGAGATAGTTCTTTAAAGGATCAGAATATGCCACGAAATCGTCGAGGAAGTCGCCGCATCGGCGGCGCTATCGTATTTACTGTTCTCGTTTTCATCTGCGCGAGTGCACTGCTCGCTGTGGGCCAGACGGCGGTTACGACCTATCACTACGATAACTACCGCACCGGATGGAATCAGAATGAGTCGGTGCTGGCGCCTGCGAACGTGGGGAAGGCGACGTTCGGTCTGCTGCAGAACGTGAAACTCGATGACCAGGTGGACGCGCAGCCGCTGGTGGTGCCGGGCGTGCAGATCACAGCCGGAAATTATCAGGGCACACACGATGTAGTTTATGTGGCAACGGAAAACAACACGGTGTATGCCATCGACGTGCACACCGGGACGGTGTTGTTGAGTCCGAATTTCGGGACGCCGGTGTCGTATCCTCTGGGATGCGGGAACAACGGGCCGAATGTGGGGATCAACTCGACGCCGGTGATCGACCTGAGCAGCAACACGTTGTACGTGATGGTTTATACGCAGGCTAAGAGTGGTCCGACCTTCACGCTGCACGCGCTCAATCTGGGAAGTCTGACCGACAATGTGACCCCGCAGGTGGTGACCGCGTCGCATACGCTGAACAACGGTGCGACTTTCAACTTCAATGCGAAATACCAGCGGCAGCGGCCGGCGTTGTTGCTCTCGAACGGCAGTGTTTATGCTGGGTTTGGCAGCTTCTGCGATTTGTCGGCGAATCTTTCGCGAGGCTGGCTGCTGGGGTGGACGGCGGGATCGCTGACGCCATTTCCGTCGAACCAGCTCAACGACCTGCAGGCGACTGACGAGGATACTTTTTTTCTTTCATCCATCTGGATGTCAGGCTACGGCCCGTCGACCGATGATGAGGGCAACATCTTGTTCGTGACCGGGAACTCGGATCCGAACACATACGACGGCGTGACCAACATTCAGGAGAGCGTGGTTAAGATGTCGAATACGCTAACCACGGTGCTCGACCTGTTTACTCCGGATAACCAGGTGAGCCTGGATCAGGGGGACGTGGATTTCGGCTCGGGCGGCGTTCTGGTGCTGCCCGATCAGCCGGGTTCGATACCGCATCTGGCGGTGGCGGCGGGCAAGGACGGAAACATGTATTTTATGAACGAAGACGATCTCGGTGGTTACTCGCCCAACAAGAATAATGTACTGGGCAGTTACTCGGTGGGTGGTTGCTGGTGTGGCGAGTCGTATTATGTGGATCCAACGGACGGAGCAGGACGTGTAGTAAGCAGCGGCAACAGTACAGTGGAGGTCTGGAAGGTGCTGACCTCGCCCCAGGTAGAATTAACGCAGGTTTCGGCGTCCGGGTATATCGGCGGCCAGCAGGATCCGGGATTCTTCACCACGATTTCGTCGAACGGTACCGCCAATCCAATTATTTGGGCCGTGTCGCGTCCTTCGAACACAAAGGTGGCGCCGCTTGATCTGATTGCGTTCAATCCGGACGCGGGCAAAACAAAACAAAAGATCAAGCAGTTGTTCAAGAAGAAAGCGGGTGTATGGCCGAACCTGGGGGGCAATGCCAACCTGGTGCCGGTGGTCGCGAACGGTCAGGTATTTGTGGCCAGCAACAAGCAATTACAGATCTTTGGACTGACCGGAGGCAAGACGACGAAGAAGTGAGAAGCAAGGCAAATGCCCATGTAACGCCCCGCCACCATCCTTCGGTGGCGGATTTTTTTCGCCATGTGTCGAACCCGCGTGACGTGCCTCGGCAGCACACAAGTCTTGCTTAGGCGGACTTGGCTGCGGACCCATCCAGCCCCAACTCGCGCGCGATCGCTTTCATAGCTTCGACGCAGAACGTGATGTGCTCTTCGAGATCCAAGCCGAGATCGGCGGCGCCTTCAATGATATCTTCGCGGTGAACGCTGCGGGCGAAGGCTTTGTCCTTCATTTTTCTCCGGACCGATGGAGCCTCGACTTCGGCGAGTGATTTTCCCGGTTTGACGAGAGCGCAAGCGGTGATGAATCCGGCGAGTTCATCGCAGGCAAAGAGGGTCTTTTCCATGCGTGAGACGCGTGCGACTCCGGTGTACTGGGCATGCGACAGGATGGCGCGCCGCACCTCTTCCGAATATCCGCGCTCTTTCAGAATCTCGGAGCCTTTGTAAGGGTGGTCGTCGGCGGTCGGATATTTCTCGTAATCGAAGTCATGGAGAAGTCCGACCAAGCCCCACAATTCTTCATCGGCTCCGGCTTTACGAGCGTAGGCGCGCATGCATGCCTCGACTGCGAGTGCATGTTTCCGAAGACTTTCCGATTGGGTGAACTCAGTTAGTAAACACCATGCGGCGTCGCGTTGACTCATGGTTTTGTCCTGTTTTTCGCTGGTTTCGCTCCCCCAATTATGGCATTGTTTCGGTAAGCGCTTGGTTTGCTCGTACTTTTGTCTTGACTTTCACAGGCCCAATCCAGCAGATTACGCACTAGTTGGCTTTGAGAGTAGCCCCCGCTCTGGCACTCGCAAAACCTGAATGGCTACCACATTAACCCCCGTGGACTCACGGGAAGTTGTACGATGTGACCGTTGTTCCTTGGTGCAATTCCGCACATCAAATAGTCTTTGCCGCCGTTGCCATCTGTCATTGGATGAGGACGAGGCGGAGATTGCCGCTATGACTCCGGCGCCAGAAGTGTTGCCGGTGAACGTTGCTTCTAACGGACGCGGGCATTTGAAACTCGCGCACTCGATCCGGTCGCTACGGCTGCGCAACGGTTTAAGTCAGCGGCAACTCGCGTTGCGCATGTCCGTGCCCCGGACGTACGTATCGAAAATCGAAAACGAGAAGGCGACGCCGACGCTGTCTTCCCTGGAGCGGCTGGCAAAGGCGCTCGAGGTCAGTGTGCCGGATCTGCTCTCTGGTGGAGAACGGAACCGGCAGGAGGAAGTGCGCGAGCTGATGGAAGATCAGTTCGTGGCCGAAGTGATGCCGTATCTCTCGCAGCTGAACGGGATGCAGATGTCGAGCATTCTGGCGCAGGTGCGGGACTTGACGGTGCGGCCACGACGGAGTGCGTAGCCATCGGGCTCGGCCAGGCGCGTCTCTACAAAAGTTTTTTCCGGGCACACAACCAACTGGACAGCCGGGGCCTTCGTGCCCCGGCTTTTTTGTAACTGTGTGCAACGCGATGCACCAAGTATGCGCAGCACGTGCACACGCAGTACAGGTGGCGTGCGCAATAGTTTGCACGTTCGCCAAGAAATTTCTAGGAAATATGCTGGTTTCCGCTTGACCGCGAGCTGACAAACAAGCTAACCTCGGCGACACTCCCCTAAAGCTGGGAGAAATCTTACCCAGCTGAATTGACTTTTGATGAACAGGATAACCGCGATGAAAATCTCTCAGATTTGTGCGTTGACTTTGCTGCTGGCGGTGGCGTCGGTGATGGCCTTCGCCGACCCGATTAACGATCCAAAGATCATCGTGGGCGGCGCCGGTGGCGGAGGCGGGGGACTGATTGCGGGGAAATGCGATAAGTGTATAGGTGTTGGCTCGAATTTTAGTTTCACCGTGCCGGCGAGTGGATCGGGCAATTTATTCTTCACGAACGAGAGCGGAAAAAACTGGAGTTCTCTGTCCTTCATCGAAAAGGGCGTGCCAGCGGCCGATATCACCTGCAGTACGTACCTATTTTCGAGTTGCACAACCAAGACGCTGAAGAACGGTTCGGTGGAAATTCTCCTGTCGGGCACCGCGGGCGGCGCCCTGTGGAAGGACCATGGCATTCCGAACGGTGACAGCTTCGAAATCTCTCTCACCTGCAAGGGTGGTTGCTGGCCGGCCGGGATGACCTTCCGAGCGCATGGAAGTGGCCGAATGACTATGACTCCGGAGCCTGGAACGATTGGGCTGATGATAACTGGACTAAGTGCGTTGGTGGTTTCGCGCCGCAAGACGTGGAAGAACCGCTGGAACTCTTAGTGGTTTTTCTTCGAGAACTCCTTTACCAGTTGTGAAAACTGCGGCAGAGCCTGGAGCTTCTGAAGCTCGGGATCGTTCCAGGCTTCCTGCGGAGGCCAGCCCTTCTCCAGTGCCTGCTTCAGCGACTTCAATGCTTCCTCCGGTTTTCCGATCAGCGTTTTCACCTGAGCTTCTGAATACATCAACTGCAGGTCATCGGGCTTTATAGCGCGGGCTTGATTTGTGTACTGCAGCGCGTTGGTGGCATCGCCCTTCTTGGCATAAAGCAACCCAAGATCGCCCATGATGGAGGCCGATCGCGGGTCTACCTGAAGCTCCTGGAAGGCGAGCGAGATGGCTTTACTGTATGCGGTGGCGGCCTGGTCGGAATGTCCTGACCAGCGGTAGGAGTCGCCGAGATTGCCGAGCAGTTCTTCGTCGTTTGGCGTCATTTCGACCGCCTTTTCGTAATTCTTCGTCGCCTCGTCATAGTTCTTCAGGAAAAAGTACGCGGTGCCGAGGTCGGAGTAAGTAGCCGCGCGGGGGGCAAGCGCGAGAGACTTCTGAAATTCAGGAATCGACTCGCTCCACTTGCCTTCGCGCAGATACACCGAGCCGATGTCCATGTAGCCCAGCGGATTGTCAGGAGCGATTTCGGTAACCTTCTGATATTCGGGAAGCGCTTTGGCAGAGTCTCCGAGATAAAAATAGGCATTGCCCAGGTCAATATGATTCTGCCAATTGTATGCGTTGGTGGCGACCGCCTTTTGGTAGGCGGAGATGGCTTCGTCACTTTGACCGCTGCGGCTGTAGGCAAGGCCCAACTCTCGATAGGCTTCATCCGAGTTTGGCGCCAATTCCAGTGCCTTTTTCAGTTCCGTGACCGCTTCCGTGTTCTTGCCAGTGTTGGAATAGACGCTGCCGAGCGACAGATGAACTTCGGGCAGGTTGCTGGAGAGCCGCTCGCCCTGTTGCGCGGCCAGAGTGGCTTTCTGAGCCCAAATGCTCTCCTTGGTTTCCCTATACATGCTGAGGCTCGAGTCGGCGAGCCCAGTATAGGCAAGAGCAAAGTTGGAATCTTTGTCGATCGCCTGCTCGAACAACCCGACGGCCTGTTTAAAGGCATCCTGGCTATGACCGTTGCGCAGGATGTTTCGCCCTTGCAGGTAGAGATCGTAGGCCTTCACGTTCTCCGTGGGGTGGGCGCCGACGCGGGCCTGCTCTTCGTCGGTCGGCTTAAGGGCGAGGGCGGTAGCCACGTTGCCATAGATCTGGTCTTCGAGTGCGAGCACATCGCCTGCAGCTCCGGGAAACTCCTGGCTCCACAGGCGCTTGCCGGTCGAGGCATCGTCAAGACTGAGGGTGACGCGGAGCTGGTCGCTATTGCCCTGCACACTGCCCTGCAACACCAGGTTGACGCCCAGTTCGCGGGCGAGTTTGGAGAGAGGCAAATCCTTGGCAACCGCTTTATCAATCGAGTCCGAGGATGCGAGGTGGACTTCTTTCAGCTGAAAGAGCTTGGCGGCGAGAGCTTCCTGAATGCCATCGGCCACGTAGCCCAGGGCTTTCGGATCACCGATCTGTTTCAGCGGCAGGATCGCGACGTACTTTCCCTGTTTGAGGGAGGGGATGCCTTGTGCCATTTCGCCGGATGATGGTGCCGTACGATTCAGCAGCGTGCGTCCTGCAAAAGTGGCCAGCACGATGACGAGCACCGCCCCGGAGATCCACATCCAGCTCTTCCCCGGCAGATCGAGACTGAAGCGCGAGCGCCGGATGATCGCATGCGGAATCATCTGAGACAGCGTTTCGGCGCTGATGTTCGGGTTGGCCTCCCAGGTCGTCAATTGCTGCAACAGTTCGACGGCGGAGTGATAGCGGTTGGCCGGCTCGCGCTCCAGGCAGCGGCTGACGATCGCGCTCAGAGTTTTGGGAACCGAGGCCTCGACGTCGGAAGCAGATTGCGCGTCTTCGCGCGTGCGCTTCATGAGGCTGGCAATCGCGGTGTCGGCTTTGTAGGGAGCTTTCCCGGTGAGCAGTTCGAAAAAGATGAGGCCGACGCTGAAAATGTCGGAGCGCTGATCGAGCGTGCTACCCATGGCTTGCTCGGGCGACATGTATTCGAGCGTGCCCACGAGCGCACCGGTCTGGGTCAGGCCGGAATCGCCGAGCGAGCGCGCCAGACCAAAGTCCATCACCACAATGCGGCCGCTCTTGTCACGCATGATGTTCTGCGGCTTCAGATCGCGATGGATTACGCCTTCGGAATGGGCGGAGTCGAGTGCGCGACAAACCTGTTCCACCACGGCGATGGCTTCCTGGGGCGCGAACTTTCCGTCACGGCGCAATATCGTCCGCAGGTCCTCGCCGTCGATGTATTCCATGCTGATGAAACGGATGCCCTCCGCCTCACCCAGGTCAAAAATGCGGACCACATTCTTGTGCGTAATGTTGCGGGAGAGAATGAGCTCTTGCTTGAAGCGCGCCAGAATGGCAGGATCCGTCGCCAGTTCGGGACGGATGACTTTGAGCGCGATCAGGCGGTCGAGTTCGCGGTCGCGGGCTTTGTACACCGCGCCCATGCCGCCCTGCCCGAGCACGCCCAGGATTTCGTAACGCCCACCAAAAAGCACGCCGGGCTGCAGACCCTGAAAAGCGGCGATGCTGCTGACCGAGGGAGTTGAGGGCGGTCCCTGACGGACGTAGGGTAGGGCCTGGGTTGCTCCCGGGATCGCGGTCCCATGCGGCAAGGTGGGCGCGTCGGATACCGGCACGTTCGAAAGCGGCGGAGGTGTTAACGCCCCGGCTCCAACGGCATCGGAGGGCGAACGGGTACCCGGCATCGTCGGGCTGTCGGGATCATTGTGCCTGTGGTCGCGCTCATCCATTAAGATCGCCCGGATCGGAGAGCCAGCGGGGGAGCGCGCTTCGGTCCCACGACAAAGGCAACATTCGCCTCAGGTTGTCGAGGGGGAATTCGAGAACCTAGCACTCCGATATTGCAACGAGAGTATACCCCGGAAAGGGTCCTGGGGAAAGCAGGGTAACCCCTAAAATATAGTGTTTCTTGGACCTAGAGCGTTTCACCGGAGTCCCGGCGATCCGCCCCCAAGACGTACGACTTCGGAAGAGTATCCCAAGGTAAGAAGTGGCGTTGGCCAGGTCTTTCAAGCTTTGGCTATTCGTCGCTATTCCTCCTGGATAGCATATTCGTGTCGTTCTTTCTGGTTCTCCGCCCCATTTTCTCCAAACCGCTGGTTGGAAATTGATCGGCAGGCGCGGCGATTTTGTCCGCCTCCCCAAGCCAACCGGTCGGTTCGAGGATTTCGCCGATTGCCATCGGCCGTGCTTAAATAAAAAGTTGGGCGCCAATTTTTGCGTCGTCCCCGCGCGCGGCCTCCAGCCTCAATTCAGAACTACAGTTCCCTCGCTTCGCTCGGGATGACAAGTCTCAAGCGGGATGACAAATCCTTAAGTGGACGCGGGAAGATCCAGTGGAGGAGCTTTGGACTTTCAATTGAACGAAGAGCAGTTGCACTTGAAGAAGAGCGTACGCGAGTTTGCCGAGCGCGAGATCGCTCCGAACGTCATGAAGTGGGATGAAGCCTGCGAATTTCCGCTCGCAACGATCAAGGAACTAGGGAAGCTCGGCCTGATGGGCATGATCTTTCCGCCCGAGTATGGCGGGGCGGGCATGGGCTACGTGGAGTACGTCACGGCCGTCGTGGAACTCTCACGCGTGGATGGATCAGTCGGCATCATCGTGGCGGCGCATACTTCGCTCTGTTCGAACCACATTTACGTGGCGGGAAATGAGGCGCAGAAGAAGAAGTATCTGCCGAAACTCGCCACCGGCGAGTACCTCGGCGCCTGGGGGTTGACCGAGCCCTCGGCGGGGTCGGACGCGGGCAGTGCGCGCATGACGGCGGCGAAGGCGAAAGGCGGATGGGTGCTCAACGGCACCAAGACTTTCATCACTAATGGCCACTATGCGGACATCGTAGTCGTGCTGGCGGTGACCGATCGCGCGGCGCATACGCACGGGCTCTCTGCATTCATCGTGGAGAAAGGCGCCCGGGGATTCCGCGCCGGGAAAAAAGAAAACAAACTCGGCCTGCGCGCCAGTGATACCTCAGAGCTGATCTTCGAAGACTGCTTCGTGCCGGCCGAGAATCTGCTGGGCGGGGAAGGGAACGGATTTCGCGATGCCATGCGCACCCTCGACGGCGGACGCATTTCGATCGCTGCGCTCTCGCTCGGCATGGCCGAGGGCGCATACGGGGCGGCGCTGAAATATTCGAAAGAGCGCCAGCAATTTGGGCAGGCGATCTCGGAATTTCAGGCGATCCAGTGGAAGCTGGCCGACATGGCAACGGAAATCGAAGCGGCAAAACTGCTGACGCTGCGCGCCGCCACCATGAAAGATGCCGGCATGAAGACCACGCTCGAATCTTCGATGGCCAAGCTTTACGCCAGCGAAGTGGCCGTGAAATGCGCCAACGAAGGCGTGCAGATCCACGGCGGGTATGGGTTCATCAAGGACTATCCGGCGGAGAAGTTTTACCGAGACGTGAAGCTGTGCACGATCGGTGAAGGAACGAGCGAGATTCAGCGACTGGTGATTGCGCGGCAGTTGCTGAAGGATTAAGAGTGGAAACACAAAATGAGCGAGCGCGGCGCATCCGTCCTTATCATCGGTGCGGGGATTGTCGGCACCTCCATTGCCTACCACCTGGCCGTGCGGGGATGCACCGATGTGTTGATTTTGGAAAAAGCGGAGACCGAAGTCACGGGGAGCTCGGCGCGCTCCGCTGCGGGAGTACGCCATCAGTTCGCGAGTGAGATCAACATCCGCTTGTCGCTTTACAGCATCGAGCAACTCAAACATTTCAACGAACGTGTGGGCGGGTACGCCGACTTCAAGCAAGTCGGATATCTGCTGCTCGTCAATAATGCCGAAACTTGGGAGACCTACCAGCGCAACGTGGCGCTGCAGAATTCGCTGGGAGTGCGCTCCCGGATCCTGGGGGCGAGTGATGTTCTCGACTTCATTCCAGGCACACGAATCGACGACTTGTTAGGCGCGACCTATTGCCCGGATGACGGCTATTGCGATCCGCACGGGATCGCGACCGGATATCTCGCTCGCGCCCGGGAATTAGGGGTCAGGCTGAAGCGATCGACGCCAGTCGTCGGCATTCAAATCGGTATGCAAAAGGCCGGGCAACGGGTGGTCGCCGTCAAAACACCCCACGAGGTTTTCAGTTGCGAGACGGTGGTGAATGCAGCCGGTCCTTGGGCGGGCCACGTGGGAGCGCTTGCTGGATTGGATATTCCGGTGCGTCCTTACCGCCGGTGTGTATACATGACCGAGCCCTTCGCGCTGGTCCCGAATGGCATCCCGCTCACCATCGACGTGGGCAGCGATTTTTACATGCGCAAGGAAAACCAAAAGGTACTTTTCGGGCTTTCGAATCAGAATGAGCCGCCAGGCGAAAACCTCGCCGTGGACTGGGAATGGCTGGATGTCGTGATGGAAGCGGGCATCTCGCGATTTCCCATGCTCGCCGAAGCGGGTCTGGCAACGAAGAATTGCTGGGCAGGCTTGTACGAAGTTACCCCAGACAACAACCCAATCCTGGGAATTCATCCCGATCTACCGTCCTACGTGGATGCCAATGGGTTCAGCGGTCACGGAGTGTCGCACTCCCCCGCTACCGGTATGTTGATCGCGGAAGAAATTCTCGACGGCCGGGCCCACACCATCAACATTGATGAGCTGCGCATTACCCGCTTCCGGGAGCAAATGCTCAGACCGGAAAGCAATGTGTACTAACAGGCTGCGGGGAAAAGTCTGCGTTTCACTTGATTTTGGGTGGCGCAGCGCTTCAGCGCTGCGGTAGCTGCATCGTTTTGCGCGGCTTTAGCCTCTGAGGTCACACTCTGCGCTCGGCGGTAGTGTCCTAAACTTGCGTTGCTGATTAAACAGCGAGCGGTTGCACTCGGATCGTTGCGGTGCTAAGGTTTGCTGTCATGGCACGCACTGATCTCCGAGCACTTCAGCGCGGGGAGTGGCCGAAAAAGGTCTCAACGCAAGTTTAGGACACTACCCGCTCGGCAACTAGTTTTTCCGGCGAAGAATCCTTGTTAAGATGCTGGCCATTCACCAAAGCGAGAAGGAGCTGCCATGATCAACGGAGCGCACGTCATCGTTTACAGCAAAGATGCGGAAAGCGACCGCGCTTTCTTTCGCGATATTCTCAAATTTCCCGCGGTGGATGCCGGCCACGGCTGGCTCATTTTTGCGCTGCCGTCCACGGAAGCCGCGTTTCATCCTGCCGAGAAGAACGATGTGCACGAACTGTACTTCATGTGTGACGACCTAAAGGCGACGATGGAATCGCTGAAAGGGAAGAAAGTGAAGTGCGGGGCCGTGCACGAGGAACGGTGGGGCAGCGTGACTACGATTTCTCTGCCTGGGGGCGGGAAGGTTGGGCTGTATCAACCTAAGCATCCGAAGGCGATTGGGGGCTGAGCCCGATCGCTAAGCCCCGATCGCTAACTAGGATCAGCGCGGATCGGCCCGAATTGTTAGACTGTTACACTATCCTGTTTGATCCCTGCGAATACAACTCTTGTCGACCGTCTGCGCTCGGGCGACCCTCGCGCCCTGGCGCGCGCCATCTCTATGGTCGAGAACCGCACTGCAGGCTGGTCGGAGCTGCTCAAGGCGCTCTTTCCGCACACCGGCAAGGCACGAGTCATCGGACTAACCGGCGCACCCGGATCAGGCAAAAGCACGCTGGTCGATCAGCTTGCCAAGCACTATCGCAATCAGAAAGAGAATCAGACGGTCGGCATTATCGCCGTCGACCCGACCAGTCCTTACACCGGCGGGGCGATTCTGGGCGACCGCATCCGCATGCAGGATCACTATGGCGATCCGGGAATTTTTATCCGCAGCATGGCAACACGAGGATCGCTCGGAGGACTGGCGCGCGCCACCGCCGATGCGGCCACTGTGCTCGATGCTTCCGGCCGAGACGTGGTCATGATCGAGACGGTTGGCGTGGGGCAGGACGAGGTCGACATTGTGCGGCTGGCCGATGTCACCATCGTGATTCTTGTTCCCGGCATGGGCGACGATGTGCAGACGATCAAAGCCGGGATCATGGAAATTGCCGACATCTTCGTCATCAATAAAAGCGATCGCGAGGGCGCCGAGCGCGTGGAGCGCGAGATTCGCTCGCTGCAATCGCTGGCCAAGCGCACGCCGTCCACTGGCAAAGACCATTGGACTCCGCCGATCGTGAAGACTGTAGCCAGCGAGGGAGTGGGAACCGCAGAGTTGGCGAAAGCGATCGCCGACTACGAGGCGTTTTTGAAGAAAGAAAATCTCGTGTTCAAGAAAAACGTCGAGAACTGGCAAGAGCGGCTAGTCGAGATGCTGCGTGATGCCATGCTCGAAAAAGCGCGAGCCCACATGGATGGTGGCAGCCTCGAGCGTTATGCGGCCGAGATCGCCGAACATAAACGCGATCCGTATTCGCTGGTGGAGGAGATTGTGCGGGGCACGGAGCGCGCATAGATTCGATGGAGAGACGGACGTCCTCGCCCCGCCAATCAGTCGCCGCGCGCTAGGGCCGGGCGAGGACGCCCGGCGCTCCATCGGCAAACTTCGTTCGACAACGGGGCAGGCAATATGGAATTCCACATTGATCATATCGGCATCGCGGTTAAGTCGCTGACGGCAGCGAAATCCATTTATGAGAAGCTGGGGCTGACCGTTTCTCCGGAAGAAACCGTGGAGCAGGAAAAAGTTCGAGTCGTGATGGTGCCGGTCGGCGAAAGCCGGCTGGAGCTGCTGGAAGCGACTTCGCACGATTCCACCATTGCCCGGTTCATCGCCAAGCGCGGCGAGGGGCTGCATCATGTTTGCATGCGCGTTCCAGATCTGGAGGTGGTGGTTGCGAAATTGAAGAGCGACGGCGTGCGCCTGGTGTCGAATGAGATCAAGACGGGCGCGGGCGGGCATCGGTATGTGTTCGTGCATCCG
>Ga0074046_10000737_pt1 | contig 30154 bp, 22 predicted proteins | sample BogForMeECP23OM3_FD_94441 | JGI IMG/M metagenome (GOLD analysis project Ga0074046, IMG submission 94441) | Bog forest soil microbial communities from Calvert Island, British Columbia, Canada - Bog Forest MetaG ECP23OM3 | ecosystem: Environmental > Terrestrial > Soil > Wetlands ... | reverse complement strand
TTCTCCGCCGCCTCGCCCCATTCGAACGCGGCCGTGGAATCGTCGGAACGCAGTTCACATGCCCGCTTCAAGTGGGCGGCGGCTTTGACGAAATCTCCAGCGGCGAGTTCCAGTTCGCCGAGTTGGCGAAGCGCCGTCGGCGAGCTTGGGTCAAGCACCAGCGCTTTTTCCAGGAACTGGCGCGCATCACTCGATCGATTGTCATAGTCGGCGAGCATCGCGTTATGCAGCAGGTTCTGTACTTCGATTTTGTCTTTGGGATCGGGTAACGATTCGGCGGCCTTGGCGGAAGCGCTCTGCGGCGGCAGCTTGGCCTTCCACTTCGCCATTTCGGCCTGCATGCTCTGGACTTTGGAACTGTCGGGACCGTAAAGATTCTTCAGCTCTTTCGGGTCGGCTTGAAGGTCGTAAAGCTCGGGTCGTGGAGCTTCGATCCACTTAGTGCCGTCGGCACGCAAGGCGCGTAAAGGGGCCCATCCCCAACGGAGGGGATAGTCTGTCTCGCCGAAGAGTTCACGATTTGCGCTAGACGTTTGCTCGATGAGGGGAAGCAGCGACTCGCCGTTCAGTTCCGCCGGTGCAGCCACACCCGTTGCCGAAAGAATGGTCGGAAGGATGTCAGTGGTGCGCACTTGGGCATCAATCACAGTGCCGTGTCGAGCAGCCGCAGGCATTTTCAAGATGAGCGGGATGTGCAGCGTCGAGTCGTACAGAAACAGGCCGTGAGTTTCTTCTCCGTGATCACCGAGGCCTTCGCCGTGATCGCCGGTGATGATGATGATGGCGTTGTCATAGACGACTGCTTTTTTCAGAAATGCAATCCAGTGGGCCACTGCAGAATCGGCATAGGCAATCTCGCCGTCGTACAAGTGGTCTTTGTATTTCTCCGAGAACGGTGGCGGCGGCTCGTAGGGATCATGCGGATCGAACAGGTGCACCCACACGAAGTGAGATCCGGTGCGGTGCTTGTCGAACCAGGCTTCGGCGTGCTCGACAACCTCCATACCGCGGCGCTCGACGCGGTCCCAACGTTCTTTAGTGTCAGTCTTGGCGGGGAAGTTGTCGTAGAAATCGAAACCGCGATCGATGCCGGGAGCGAGCGTGTTGCTGTCCAGAATCACGGCTCCGATGAAGGCCGCGGTTTGGTAGCCTTGCTTCTTCAGCAATTCCGCCGCGGTTACATGCTGGGGCGAGAGAGGGACCCCAAAATCGGTGACGCCGTGCACGCTGGGCAAGAGGCCTGTGAGGATCGTAATGTGCGAAGTGTTCGTGATCGGGCTATGCGTAAACGCCTGGGTGAAACGGACACCATCGGCGGCGAGCGCATCCAGTGCGGGAGTTTCGACCTGCTTGTATCCGTAGCAACCAACATGGTCGGCGCGCAGCGTATCGATGGTAATGAGATACACGTCGGGGGCCGAGCCGTGCGGGGCTGAGCTGGGAGTGGAAATCTGGCACCAGGCCGTAGTTCCGAGAAAAGTTCCAAGGAAAGTTCCAAGGAAAGTTCCGAACAAAGCTCCGAGCAGTGTGGTCCCGACAAATATCCCGATGAACGCGCGCACTACACAAATAGCCGACCGTCGCATAAGCGCCCAGCGTATCACAAATCTTTCTGCCGACTTGAGCCACTGACGTCCACATCCGCATCTTTCATGCGATAAACTGAACTTACCGATGGCATCTTCTTTTTGTCGATTGATTCTCGTCCTGACGACCTTTTCCGCGCTTCATGCAGCGGCGCAAACTCCTGCCAAGCCAGCGTCGAATGTGGTCCTGATCACTATTGATACGCTGCGCGCCGATCATGTCGGCTGCTACGGATACAAGCAGATCAAGACACCCAACATTGACGGCCTGGCGGCCGAGGGAACGCGCTTTGATCGCGCCTTCGCGGTCGTTCCCGTAACCCTGCCCTCGCACAGTTCGATTCTGACGGGAGCATATCCCATGTTGAGCGGCATGCATGACTTTAGCGGCAACAAACTTAGCCCGCTTCAGCCAACGCTCGCATCGGTTCTCAAACAGGCCGGCTACCAGACGGGAGCGGTCATCGCCGCGGCCGTGCTGGATTCACGGTTTGGACTGAATCAGGGATTCGATTTTTATTACGACCACTTCGAATTCAGCCGCTTGGACGAAGCGAATCTCGACGAGATGCAGCGTCCAGGCAATGTTGTGGCCGATGTGGCGCTGGACTGGCTGGAAAAAGAGTGGCTAAAAGACGGCCTGGCGAAGAATCCGCAAAAGAAGTTTTTCCTCTGGATGCATCTCTACGACCCACACCTTCCCTATCACTTGCCCGAGCCTTACGCCAATGAATACGCGGCAAGGCCGTACGACGGCGAGATCGCTTTCGCGGATGAACAGGTCGGGCGGCTGCTGCGCTTTCTAAAAGAGAAAGGAATTTATCAAAACACAGTGATCGTGCTCTGCGGCGACCACGGCGAAAGCCTGGGAGAACACGGCGAAAAGACGCACGGCTTCTTTATCTACAACGCCACGATGCATGTGCCGCTGATCATTAAATTGCCGAAGAATCGCTTGCCGGGAAATGGCACGGGGCGCGCGGTTGGCGATCCGGTTTCGCTCGTCGATCTGATGCCCACGATCCTGGGCGCGGTCGGAGTGGAGATTCCTTCGCAGGTGCAAGGACGCAGTTTGCTGTCTGAGCTTCGCAGCGAACGCGATGATCGCGAACACAATGACAAAACCAACCGCGACCGCGTCCTCTATGGAGAGACCTTTCTGCCGCGAATTCACTTCAACTGGAGTGAACTGCGGGGCTCGGAGAACACAAAGTATCACTTCATCGACGCGCCCCGGCCCGAACTGTACGATCTGGTGAAGGATCCGGGCGAAGTTCACAATCTATTCACCGACAAGAGTGCGGTAGCCGAAGAGATGCGCGCCAAGCTCGTCGGCTTGATCCGCGATTACAGCGCCGGCAAAGAGTTGGCCGAAAAGACCGGCCTGGATCCGGCGCTGATGGAACGATTGAAGTCCCTGGGGTATGCCGGGTTCTCCGGGGGAACTGATCCAACGATCAGCAGCCGCGACTTGCCCGATCCGAAAGACCGTATTGCCACGTATGAGCTGATCTCCGACGCCATCTCCGACAGCCAGCATGGCCATTTTCAGGAGTCGATTGAAAAGTTGAAGAGTGTAATCAAAACCGAGCCCAACTCGGTTCCGGCTCATTATATGCAAGGCCTGAATTACTATCGTCTCAAAATGTTTGTCGAGGCGGTAGACGAACTACAGAAAACGATTCAGCTCAGTCCCGACTACGCCCTCGCCTCTTTTAACCTTGGTATGGCGCAAGCCCACGCCGGCCAGATGGATGAAGCCATCGCAACCCTGCAACGAACTCTGCAACTCGATGCCACCAATTTCGAAGCTGCCTTCAATCTGGGAGTCGCGTACGTACAGAAAAAACAACTGGAGCCTGCCGCGTCGGCGTTCCGGCAGTCGGTTACGATTTATCCCGAGTTTGCGCGTGGACATCGCGCCCTGGGCGAGACTCTGCTCTACCAGGACAAGGTTGACGATGCCATCGCGGAATTGCGCCGAGCCGTGGAGTTGGCTCCGCAAGAGCCCATCATGCACGAGTCGCTAGCCAAGGCGCTGGCTGCCAAGGGACTCACGGTAGAAGCAGAAGAGGAGACGCGGCGCGCACAGCAGCAGCAACCGGCGCCGCAATAGACGCATGTTCCGGCGCTTCTCAAATTTTGGCTCTAAACTCCTGACACCTCCGTTATGCACTGTCGCAATGACTATGGCTGCCTGTTACGCCGCTTTCGGACAGCCCACTGCGGCCAAGCCAGCACAGGCGAAAACGCAGCTGCACCGCAGCGTCCTATTGATCACCATCGATACTTTGCGCGCCGATCATGTGGGATGCTACGGCGCGCAAATGGTCAAGACTCCAACCCTGGATGCGTTGGCTCACGACGGCGTCGTGTTTGAGCGAGCGATCTCACAGGTTCCACTTACCTGGCCTTCGCATGCGGTGATCCTGACCGGTACCTATCCCTTTCAGAATGGCGTGCAGGATTTCACCGGGCAGCCGCTGGCGCCGCAATTTCGCACTGTGGCCCAGGCCTTTCAGCAGGCCGGTTACGCCACCGGAGCGGTGGTCAGCGCCTTCGTTCTCGACCGGAGTTGGGGGCTGGCTCGCGGCTTCGATTTTTACGACGATGCGTTTTCGGCGAAAACCTTCGAGAAAAAAGAGATCAGCCTGGTGGACCGTCGCGCCGGCGACAGCGTGGCGCATGCCATCGCCTGGTTGAGGAAAACTTCGAAGAAAACTCCGCGCCGCCCGTTTTTTCTCTGGCTGCATCTATACGACCCGCACAGCCCGTATGATTCTCCGGAACCCTACCGCACCGAATACCGCACTCACCCCTACGATGGCGCGATTGCCTACGCCGATCATGAACTCGGCAACCTGATGGCCTGGCTCAAGCAGAACCACCTTTATGATTCTTCGCTGATCGTCGCACTGAGCGACCACGGCGAGTCTCTCGGAGAGCACGGCGAAGACGAGCACGGGTTCTTCGTGTACAACGCCACGGTGCATATTCCGCTGATCGTTAAACCGCCTGCTGGAAGCGGCATTACGGCTGACCGTCGCCGTGACCCAGTGGAGACCACTGCCGTGGCCCCCACGCTTCTGCAACTGGCCGGAGTGAACGGTTCGATTAATCCGGTTCATTTGATTTATGCGCAGTTCCAGTCGCATGCGTTATTAGGCACTATGTTAGGGAACATATCAGGCAAGTTGTCAGACACGATGTTGGACAAGAATCAGGCCGGGAGTCAGACGGAAAAAGACTTGGCCTACAGCGAGACTTTTTATCCGTTCAGTTCTTTCGGCTGGAGTCCGTTACACGCGCTCGAGAGTGAGCGCTTTCATTTTATCGAGGCCCCCAAGCCGGAGTTGTACGATCTTGAAACCGATCCCGGAGAAACCCGGAACATTGCCGCCGAACAGCCCGCCACAGTCGGCGTGCTTCAGGAAAAGATGCAGGCATTTCTGGCACACAATCCCTTCACGCGCCAGGATGCGGGCGCAGGAAATCTGACTCCCGACGCACAGGAAAAATTACGTGCCCTCGGCTATTTCGGATTTCACGCCGCAGTTTCTGCTGAATCGCTCAAGCAGGGTCTCGCCGATCCCAAGGACAAACTCTGGGAGTTTAATTCCATCCTGAAGGCCACGGACGCTTTTCAGCGCCACGAGGACGATCAGGCAGAAGCTCTTCTCCACGAGGTCCAGGAACGGGACCCGCAAATCTACGTGATCCCTTTCATGCTCGGCGAGTCGGCGTTACGGCGGGAAGATTGGGACGCCGCTGCCCAGCAACTGCAGCGCTGCCTCGCATTAAATCCAGACTTTGACCACGCCATGACCGGACTGGCGCGGGCCCTGGCGAAGCTGGGCCGCGCGGACGAGGCAAAAAGCTGGCTGCAGAAAGCGCTGCAAATCAACCCGGAGAACTACCGCGCTTGGTATGAAGTGGGTTTGCTGGATGCAAGAACGTTGGATGCCAGAACAAAGAGCGATCCGGCCGCAGCGCTGTCTTCATACCAGCGGGCGATTGCCATCCAACCTAATTTTTCGCCGGGACAGCGGGAGACCGGCATGGCATTTTTCCAGCAAAAAGATTATGCCGCCGCCGCGACCCATCTGGAAAAAGCACTTTCCCTTGGGCTGGAAGACGCGCGTCTGCACAACTTCCTTGGAATCTGCTACGCCCAAACAAATCGGATGTCGAAAGCCGTCCGCGAACATCAGCGCGCCATTGCACTTGACCCGAAGCTGGCGGAGGCGCACCTCAACCTTGGGTTGGCCTACCAGCACCTCGGGAAGATCACCGAGGCGCGTGCCGAGTACGCAACTGCCTGCACGCTGGAAGTGAAATTCTGTGGTGCAACTCCAATTCCAAAGTAAGCTCGCCTAGCGCTTCACAGCGCTCTCTGCCTTCTGCAGGTCGTCAAGAATTCTCTGAGCTTTGGGCGCGTCGGCCGCAGTGGGAAAACCTTTCAAGAACGCCTGCAGCTGCGTGATAGCGTCTTCGCGCCGGTTCTGCCGAAGATAGAGGTTGACCAGTTTCAAGTAGGGTTGCGGCATCTTCGAATCCAGGCGCACAGCATTCTGAAGGCTGCTCTCGGCTTCTGCAAGCTTGCCAGTGCGCACGTACAAACATCCCTGCAGAAAATTTCCAGGGGCGGAATCCGGGCGGTGTTGCAGACCCGCTGCCAGCGTGGTTTGAGCCTCGGGCAGGCGATCGGTCAGCATCAGCACATTACTCAAGTTGAAATAGGCCTGCGCCTCATTTTGGTCGAGGCGGATTGCTTCGCGGAACTGTTCCTCCGCCGACTTAAAATCCGACTTGCCCAAATACAGCGTACCGAGATTATTGTGAGCAGGATAAAAGTCCGGGGAATAGCTGAGAGCCTTCAGGTAGTGCTGGATGGCATCGTCTGCATTACCTTTGCGATCGGCCACCACACCTTTTTCGAATTCCTTGAGGGTCTTTTTGGAGAATTGGCGGTTGTATTCGGCGGAATCAACGAGCGCGGGGTTGCTGCCTGCAACGCGCCCTGGCAAGGGATCTTTTTTGGCATCGGCGCGCGGAACAAGCGTGACCTGAACAAAGTTCATGGGCGCGTTGTCCGGGTTGAGGTTGACATCTACACTAAAAAACTCATAGGCATCATCATTGACGGTAATTTTGTATGGGTTAGCGAGCAGGTTGTAGAAGCCGAAGCGGCCCTGGCCATCGGTGAACGTGCTGGAAACCACGGAGCCTCGCATCTCAACGGAAACCAGCACCGGGTGGTCGGGGAAGTCGCCCCGAGAGACTCTGACATTGCCAATGATTTTTCCCACTACGCCTACCTGAGAGTGGAGCGGGCGGGCTACGAGTAGGAGGATCAGAAGCACGGACCGAACAAGAAGGCGGGAGCCCGAAGCCATGGCGGCACTCCGGCAAATCATAGCACCGCGAGCCGCAGAATCGGCAAATCGCGGCACAGCGAAAGTAAAAAGGGCCTGATCTCGAAGTTTGAGAACAAGCCCTTTAAGTTAGGCGCAGCGTACGGCTAGAAACTCAGCTTCAGCCCCACCTGCAAGTTGCGCGAATTGAGAGTCGCTGCAGCCGTTCCGAATAGCGGGTCCTCCAAGCTGGTATGCTGGCTGAACGGCGTCCCGTTTGAGAGGAGGAAGTTCGCCCGGTTGAAGATATTGAACGCGGCTGCCTCGAATTTGAGGTTGAAGCGTTCCGTGAGTTTGAAGTTCTTGGCCAGCGTCATGTCGGCTACCCACGATCCCGGTCCGGTAACGTTGTTGCGTCCTTCAGTCCCGACACAGGCAAGGCAAGGCGCCGTCAAAGTTGGGAAACCGGGCGCCGAGTAATTAAGGGGAGACCCGCCTGTAAACACCCCGCCAGGGCCAAGCCCAGGCCAGCCGTGCTCCCACGTAGAGCGGCTCGGAGAGAAATGCTGGATGCTGGTATCTGGCCGATCCACACTTGGGAACTGACCATCCAGCGTCCACTCTCCGCCGGTGTTGACGCAGTTGTTCGGGATATCCGCAGCCGTACAGGGAGTGCTCGTTCCGGGCTCGACTAGGTCTGCCCCTACAAGGCGTGCATAAGGCGACCAGTGCGGTCCACTCTGGAACGACCAGATGCCGTTCAGACTCCAGCCGCCGAGCAGTGCACCCTCCGGTCCGTGAAGGTTCTGACCAGGCAACTGATAGACGTAATCGAATACCAAGCGATGCCGGATGTCGAAGAGGGAATTGCCGCGATCAAGACCCGGGTTGTTGGTATCGGTGCTGTACCCATCCCCGCCCGCCGAGCCTGCCGCCGACGTGGCCGAGTCATGCCACGACGATCCATTGTCGATCGAGTGGCTCCAGGTGTAGCTGGCGTGCGCTGACATGCCATGGCTCATTTGCCTGTTGAGCGTTAGCTGGAAAGCGTTATAGTTCGAGTTGACGGCGTTCTGCCACTCGCGAAGTACTCCGTAGTTTGGATTCGGAAACCCTCCCAAGCCAGTGACGGTGTCGCCGACATTATTGGTTAACGTTGCGCCTGCCGGCAATACTCCGCCGATTGTGCGGTTGAGTGACTGAGAACGGAAGAGTCTGTGGCCGGCTGTACCGACGTAGTTTGCCTCCACCACGGTTTTGGGAGCGATCTCGCGCTGCACTCCGAAAAAGAAGTTGTAGACGTAGGGATCCTTAATGCCCTGTGGCGGAACGATTCCAGTCAGGAGCGCAGCGTCGATATTGGTGCCGGCCCATCCTGAAATATTTCCCACGGCCTGTGCGCCAACACCCTGGCCGGGATTGGTTGCGCTCCCCGCCCCAGTGTAGGTTGGAGCCGCGCCCGAAGGCACACAACCGGAACTAGAACAGGAGGAGGTCGGACCGTAGGCGATCACTCCCGGTATGCCCTCGATCGGACCGACGGCGTTAAACGAATAGTACGGCAGATTCCAACGAGAGTTCGAAAGCGGATTGTAGAGCGTTCCCTCGTAGGAGACGCCAAAGCCGCCGCGCAGCGAACTCTTGCCGTCGCCGAAGATGTCCCAGGCAAAACCTACGCGCGGGCCGAAATCGCGGAACTGATTGGGTCCAAGACTGGCGGCGCTGGCAAAGCCGCCCGGACCGCAAATTCCGGCGAGAGTCTGGGTGTCGGGGATAATCGTTGTCGGGCAGCCTGGGGAGCCAAACGGTGCATTAGCATTCGCGACTTCTCCAGCGATTCCCGGGATTGTGCTTGATGGCGGTCCGAATTTAAAGGTCGTAGCCACATTGGCTTCTTCGGTGTGGCGCTTATAGAAATCCCAGCGCAGACCGAGGTTCAGCGTTAAACGCTTCGTCGTCTTCCAGTCATCCTGCAAGTAAGCGCCGACCTCCCAATTCCTCCAGTGGCGTCGGTTGCTGGATAGTGCAGGATTGGGATCGGGATTCAGAGTCGAATTAGTGCAAGGAACAGCAGTGCACAGATCGGGATTCACGCCTGCAGCCTGCCCTCCAGGGTCATCCGCCGCGAAATAGAGCGGGTCGTTAAAGTAATAGTTCGGCCGCGCCACATTGAATATGCTGTTCTCAATATTCCGGCGCAACTCGCCTCCTATTTTGAGGTTGTGGTTGCCGTGGCTGATCGATACCATGTCGCCGTAGCTATATTCGTGATCTTTAAAGTACTGCGGATATCCGCTGTAGGAACCAAACCCGGTTACGCCGTCAATAAAAGTGACTTGGGGAACGCCCGGAACGTTGGGCGTGATCTGGGTATTGTTCTGCGTGTATCCCAGCTTGAACTCGTTCAGCACGGTGGGAGAGAAGGTGTGCACCCAACTGGCCTGTGCGTTCTGGAAGTAATTATTGTTGGGATTGGTGAAGCCGCGCGTACAGTTCGTATTGCAGTTCAGCCCGCCAAAGGCGTCGGTATTGTGGTCGTAGTTCATGGACGCAAACATGCGGTTGCTGGCGTTCCAGTTGTAGTCGATCCGGCCCATTCCTTCGTTGCCATTAAACAAATTTCCCAAAACCTGGGCCTGGGCGCCGAAGATAGCCGTGCTGCTGTTCAGGAAGGGATCGCTGCGGGACATGGTACCTGCCTGAACTCCGGGGAAACCGGCGCAACCATTGGCGGTGGCGTTCGCTTGGTCGTTGGCAGTCACACCGATTATTGGGGCTAGGCGCGCCGACACCAGCGCATTCCCGTTGTCCTGGCAGAGGTACTGCGTGAAATCCGGGAACCCAGTTGTTTTATTGACTCCAACGAACGAGTTTAGCGTGCTGGGCACCCCACTGTTTACTTGCTGCGCTCCAGCCACAGAGGGTGCAAAATTCTTGTACAGCAGCGCGGCAACGGAGTTATACGCTCCGGGGGCCTGCGCTGCATTGATTACGGCCGTGCGCCACTCAGGCGACTCCACTGTGATCGACGCAGGTACGCCCGTGGTTTTGAAGCGGTCGCCTTGATACGATCCGAAGAAAAACAGCTTGTCCTTGATAATCGGACCGCCGACGGTGCCGCCGAACTGATTAAAGTGCAACGGAGGCCTGGGCGCTCCCTGGGAGTTTATGAAGTATTGGTTGGCATCCATGTCGCTGTTGCGGAGATACTCCCACACGCTGCCATGGATGGCATTTGTACCTGACTTGGTAACGAGGTTATTGATGCTGCCAGCGCTGCTTCCGTACTGGGCGGACATGTTGAGCTGCAACTGCTGGAACTCCTCAACCGTGTCTTGAATCGGGGTGTTGTTGACACCGCCGCTGAGGTCCTTATTGGACACGCCGTTGATGAGAAAACCGTTGAAATCTTCGCGAACTCCGTTGACCACGGTGCCATGCCCATTTTCCATCATGGTCCCCTGTACGTTGACAGCGCCGGGAGCCTGTTGCATCAGGTCATACACGTTGCGGCCGTTCAGGGGCAGATTGCTGATCTGCGTCGAGTTCACTGTGGTAGCCAGCTTGGAGTCTTCCGTGTTGACGGCGCTAGCTTCGCCGGTGACTTCGACCACTTCTGAAGCCTTGCCGATTTGCAGCTTGAAGTCCACGTGCGCGATGGTGCCGGCATCCGCGGTCACAGCGTTGTTGGAAACCGTCTTGAAGCCTGCAGCCTCGACGCTTATTTTATAGACGCCGGGCGGCACCTCCTTCACCGTGTAATTGCCGCTGGAATTGGTCGTAGCGGAAAGGCTCTCCCCCGTCGCCGTATGGGTAACCGTAATTTTCGCGCCCGCGATGGCGGCGCCGGTTGGATCGAGCACGGTGCCGGAAAACTGGCCGAACTGTACCTGCGCGAATGCGCTGAAGCTCAGAGCCAGCACGGCAAATACTGCGAGGCAAAACTGCAATCTTTTCATTTATCTACCCCCTGGAAGCTGTGGCACGTGGTCTTTGTCGGATGCACGAAAACCTTTGCTGCGGCACCGGCTCTTATACCTCATTCGCCAAAATCACGTCGGTTACGGTGTACCGCATCACCTGCTACTGTGGAGTGCGCAAAATTCTGCGCCTCGAACCGTTGCTTGTCAATCTGCATTTTGTGTCTCCAACTGTAACCGAGTGAAAAAGCGTTGAAAAAACCTCGACACCGGAGACAGCAACAGCTAATGCTTTTCGGGTAGAGTGGCACTTGTTGCGCCAAACGCCAGGGCTTAATTTTTCAGGTACTTACAGGGTCCGCAACCGCGTTACCTATGGGTAACTGAAGGCGAAATCCGCCAAACTTCCAAATTCCGTAGATTCTCATCAGTGCTTAGTCCCCACTGGCCCTCGCCGTTCCGGATCTCTACCAAGGTTTCTCTCAATGACGCCACTTCCTTCTCGGACGACGAGTTCCTGATCCGCCGCCTCCGGTCCCAGTTTGTCGATTTGTCCGCTTGGCCAGCGAATGATGATGGCGTCAACTCTTGTCGCCCCACCCAGGCCAAAATGGACACGCGGGTCGCTCGAACTTTCGAAACTGCTGCCGGCACGCACTTCCGCATAGCGGGTCGAGCCCTCGGCCGTGATCTCGACCCTCGCCCCGAAGCCATCGCGGTTCGACTTGCTGCCGACGGTCTTGATCCGCAGCCAGTGGCCGGGTGACGGAACTTCGTTGCGCAGCAGAACCGGAGAAGCGTCGAGATTGGTCATCAGCAGATCCTGTCGTCCGCGATTCCAGAAATCCGCGGTCAGGGCGGCACGGCCCACATATTTTCTTGCCAGCGCGCCGCCGGACTTCTGGCCGACTTCTTCGAACCTTCCGTTTTTCAGATTGTGAAAGAGAAACGGCCGTTCGGCATAGCCCACACCGAAGGATTGCCCTTCCACCTGCGGATCCACGTGACCATTCGCGATGAAAATGTCCGGCCAGCCGTCGTTATCGTAATCGAGAAACTTCACGCCAAAACCCAGATAGGGAGCGCTGATGCCTCCAATTCCCGCCGCGCCGGCCCGGTCAGTAAATTCGCCGTTGCGATCGTTGTGATAGAGATTGGTGGCATCGTCAGAAAAATTGGTTTTCACAATGTCGGGCCAGCCGTCGCGATCGTAGTCCGCCGAGTCAATGCCCATGCCGGCCTGTTCGCGCCCGTCGGAACTGTAGGCCACGCCCGCCTCGGCGCCGACTTCGGTGAATCCACCCTTGCAGTTGTTGTGATACAGGAGGCTTGGCGAAGAGTCGTTCGCCACGTAGAGATCGAGGCAGCCATCTTTGTCATAATCCAGCCACAATACGCCCAGCCCATAGTAGCTTTCAGTATCGATCCCGAGTTTCTCCGTAACATCAGTGAAGGTGCCATCGCCGTTGTTGTGATAGAGACGGTCGCGCGCGCCTTTCAATCCGCGCGGCCCGCAATTCACCGGAATGCCCCGATACTGGCAGAATTGGCTGCTGCCGAACTGCGGCAGGTTATTGATATCAACGTCCACATAATTTGCGACGTAAAGATCGAGGTTGCCATCGTTGTCATAATCGCCAAATGCCGCGCTCGTCCCCCAGCGATCGGCGTTAGCGACGCCGGCCTTCGCGGTAACGTCGGTGAAAGTACCGTCATGGTTGTTGCGGTAAAGAGCGGAACCATGGAAACCGGTGATGTAGACGTCTTCCCAGCCGTCATTATCGAAGTCGCCGATGGCCACGCCGTAACCCCATCCGCAGAAATTCAGGCCCGACTTCGCCGACACATCGGTAAACGTACCGTCATGATTGTTGTGATAGAGGCGCGGCGGATGGCACTTGCCCGCGCGGTAATCCTCCAGCGTCGAACCATCCACCAGTAGAATGTCCATCCATCCGTCGTTGTCGTAGTCGAAGGCGGCGGCGCCACCGCACTGAGTTTCAACAATGTAGAGCTTCTCCAGGCTGCCGCAGGTCAGGTGAAAGTCAATTCCTGCGGCGCGTGTAACGTCAACGAACAACGGTGGATTTGCGGCGATCATCTTCGCCGGAGGGGTGTTCTTCGGAGCGGCCGTCTGTGCTGCTCCCCACAAAATCCAACTGCCGCTGCATGCCACCAGCAGGATGGACGCCACAATCGTGACGTGGAGATTCTTCATGCGTCGAACCGGCATCACTGATCACGCCCGGTGGCCATGCCCGCCGTAGCCGGTTGCGCCTTCTTCAACTCCGCGAAGCGTTCTTGTTCGCTTCGTGCTTCTTCGTTCCTGCCGAGTTTTCCCAGGACGCGCGCCAGTTGATAGTGCGGGCTCGGGTCTTTCGGGTTCAGGTCCGCCGCCTTTCGCAACGAAGGTTCAGCTCTTGCCCACTGCCCCGCGAGCGCCTGCGCCTTGCCGAGGTCGTACCATACATCCGGATTAGACGCATCCAGTTCCGTGCCACGCTGCAGATACGTCTCGGCGTCCTCATATTTCCCGCTCGCCAGTAGCGAGTGCCCCAACGCGCAGACCACGGCAGGGCTTTCCCCCGACCGGCGTAACTCCTCTTTATATTCGCTGATGGCTTTGTCGTTGCGCCCCAGGCTGAAATAGGCAAATCCCAAATGGTAGTGTCCGAGTTTGATTGAAGGGTCGAACTTCAGAGCGGTTTTGAACTGTTCGATCGCCTGCAAGCTGCGATTCGAATTCAGATACGCTCGCCCCAGCAGAATATGCGTCAGCGCGTTCGCGTTCGAAGGACTAAGCTTGACCGCCCCTTCGAGTTCGTCCGCGGCCCCCGCGTAATCCTGCTCGCTCAATAACACCAGCGCCAGGTCAAAATGCGTCGCGGAATCTTTCGGATTCAGCTCCCGTGCCCGCGTGAGCTGCTCCTGCGCCTGCTTGGTATCGCCGCTCTTAAAGTAAGCCACCCCCAGATAGTGGCGAAATTGCGCATCGCGCGGCCAACGTGAAACTGCCTGTTGACCAAGCAGGACGGCATCCCGCAACTGACCCGAATCCAACTCCTGCAGCAATTGCTGGCGCACTTGGGCGGGCGTTTGATCCTGAGTCTGCGCGGCCGCGCCCAGACTCAATAACAGTGCGATCACAACAACAAAAACAGGAATTGGGTTTTGGGTGGCGCAGCGCTTGAGCGCTGCGATTACGGGCTTAGTTTGAGGGCCGGCTTTAGCCGCTGCGGTCGAACTGCCGCGGAGAAAATGCTCCATCAGTATGTCGAGCGGCCGTCGCACCGCCCTGCTCGTCATCGCACTATTTGTCATCGTATCGTCTGTCATCGTATCGTCTTTAAGCAGCCAGCCGCAACGCGTCTAGCCAAAGGGGAGAGCTCATGGAGATCAAAGATTTTCTGCGGATGTTCGCCTACGATAACTGGGCGAATCGCGAATGCCTCGCCGCGATGCAAGCTGCCGGGTCCGTTTCTCCGGACACGGTCGGACGCATGGCTCACATTCTGTCAGCGCAAAAGCTGTGGCTGGAACGCATCCAGAATCAACGCCAGAGCATGCCGGTATGGCCCGGTTCCACGATCGAAGATTGCATGGCGCTGGCTGACGAGATGTCGCAGGCGTGGCCAAGTTATCTTGTGCGGATTGGAAATCATTTCACGCCCGGCTCGCTCGCCGACCAAGTCGAATACCGCAACAGCAAGGGTGAACCCTGGTCCAGCCGTGTGGAAGACGTGCTGACGCACGTGCTTTTTCATTCGGCGTACCATCGCGGACAGATCGCTTTGCAGATGCGCGCTGCCGGGGTGGAACCCGCATACACCGACTTCATCCATGCGGTGCGTCAGGGGTTCGTGGAGTAGAAAGCGAAGAGGGAATGATGGATCGTGGAACGATATGGCGCGTCCGGTTGCCATTGCTCGTGGGCCTGTGGGCTTTCGGCGTTCTATTTCACTCTGGACCAGGACCGCACGGGCTGGCGCGCTCGATCGGTTTGCTCCTCGGTTTGATCGGTCTCGCGGGCGTGATTCTCTCCCGCTACACGCTCGGCCGGTCCTTCTCCATCGCTCCGAAGGCGACCGCTCTGGTCACCAGTGGCATCTATTCGCGGATCCGAAATCCGATCTACGTCTCCGGAACCTTTGCCGTGCTGGGATTGATTCTCATGGTTGGCCGTCCGGAGCTGTTTGTCATTTTCATTATCCTCATTCCCATGCAGATCATCCGCGCGCGCCGTGAAGCCGCCGTCCTCGAAGCAAAGTTCGGCGACGCCTATCGGGAATACCGCAAACGCACATGGTTCTAATGGTGAGCGACGGGTGCCTCGCCCGTCCACCCAGCTCTCCACGAGCAGACTGCTATGATTTCAACAATGAAATCGCTCGCGAACAGATTGTTCCTCGTCGGATTGTTCCTCGTGTTGTTCTGTTTTGTGTTGGCGGCCCGCCTTAGGGCTGCCGACGAACCCAAGCTCAGCCCGCTCCCCGCTCCAGTCTCGAACAATGCGGTGGCAATTTCGCATGACCAAGGCGGACCCAAAATTTTTTCCTTCATGGGCATCGGCCCGAAAAAAACCTGGAATGCAGTCACCACCAGCGCCTACGAACTTGATCCCGATACCGGCAAGTGGACGGAAAAACGACCCGTGCCAGGACTGGCCGGGCGCCTGGCGGCATCAGCGGTAGCGCTCCACGACCAGGTCTTCATCTTCGGAGGCTACGTCCTCGACGCGCAGGGCGGAGAGACCACCGTGTCCGATCTGAACGTCTTTGTTCCGGTTCAAAATCGTTATTACCGCGGCAAAGACATCCCCGTGCCCGTCGATGACGCGGTGGTCGGCCTCTATCGCGACCGTTACATTTTCCTCATCGGCGGATGGTCAACGGCCGAGGCAGGAGGAAAAGGCGGCGCAGTCCGCAACGTCCAAGTGTACGACACCGACAATGATGGTTGGATGCAGGCCACTCCGATTCCCGGCACGCCTGTGTTCGGTCATGCTGGCGCCATCCTCGGCGACACCATCATTTACGTTGATGGTGCCTACAAGAACCCCTATGGCGATCCCAAGTACCTAGCGTCCCGCGAATGCTGGATGGGCAAGATTCCGAAGAAGGGCGACTTCACCAAAATTGAATGGACGAATCTTCCCGTGCATCCCGGCGACGCGCGTTATCGCATCGCGGCCGGCGCGGGATTGTCAGAAAAAAAAGACAGCAGAATCTATTTCTCGGGCGGCACCGACACTCCCTACAACTATAACGGGATCGGCTATAACGGCCGCCCTGCCGAGCCTTCCCCGGTGACTTTCGCTTTTAACGTTTACACCGAGGAGTGGGAAACGGTCGACGAAGACACTTCCGAGCCCACCGCCGAGCCCACAATGGATCATCGCGGCCTGCTGGTTACGCGCGGCGGCCTGGTCATCGTCGGAGGCATGGGAAAAGGCCAGCAGGTAACCAACAAGGTGACGGTTGTAAAACCTGCCCGACGGAAGTAACCTTGATCTAGTAATCGCGCTAACGGACACTAGCAGAGGAGTTTGCTGCGCCCCTGCGGGCGATGTCGTAAGTAAGGGTGTTGTACGCACGGCTGCTCCAGGCAAAGATTCTTGCGCCCAATCGTCACGAGATCGAGTGATGCCAATCACGGCAGAGCCGCCCCTTCAGGCGTCTAATTACTACAGCCGCAATTCCTGCGGCGTCCTGTATTTTTTGACAATTCGTTCATCAAATAAAATTCGGAGGCAAGCCTATGAGTCATGTCATGGAACCGCCCAAGCGAAGCGCTGCGGCGGATTACATCGATCAAAACCTTAACCTCGTCAAAGCCAAAAACCCAGCCGAACCGGAATTCCACCAGGCCGTCCTCGAAGTATTCGAGTCCTTGAGGCCCGTGTTGGAACGCCACCCTGAATATCTCGAAGCCAAGATCCTGGAGCGTATTACGGAGCCCGAACGAGTCCTGATGTTCCGCGTACCCTGGTTCGATGACCGCGGCAAAGTGCAAGTCAATCGCGGCTTCCGCATCGAGATGAACAGCGCCATCGGTCCTTATAAAGGAGGACTGCGCTTCCATCCTTCGGTGAATCTGGGCATTCTAAAATTCCTGGCGTTCGAACAAGTCTTCAAAAACTCGCTCACCACGCTGCCCATGGGCGGCGGCAAGGGCGGAAGCGATTTTGATCCGAAAGGCAAGAGTGACAATGAAGTGATGCGCTTCTGCCAAAGCTTCATGACCGAACTCTGCCGCCACATCGGCCCTGACACCGACGTTCCCGCCGGCGACATCGGCGTGGGCGGACGTGAAATCGGCTTCCTGTTCGGCCAATACAAACGCCTGCGCAATGAATTCACCGGCGTTCTCACCGGCAAGGGTCTGGCCTGGGGAGGCTCCCTGATTCGTCCCGAGGCGACGGGCTACGGCTGCGTGTATTTCGCCAACGAAATGCTGAAAACTAAAAAAGACACGCTGGAAGGCAAAGTGTGTCTCGTCTCCGGCAGCGGCAACGTCTCGCAATACACCATCGAGAAGTTGCTCGATCTGGGTGCGAAGCCGGTTTCGTTGTCCGATTCCGACGGCGCCATCTATGATGCCGACGGCATCGACCGCGACAAGCTAGCGTTTGTAATGGACCTGAAGAACAATCGCCGCGGTCGCATCAAGGAGTACACGGAAAAATTCAAGAAGGCCATCTACAGTGCCACTGACAGAAAGCTGGACCACAACTGGCTCTGGAACATCAAGGCCGATTGCGCCTTCCCCAGCGCCACGCAGAATGAGATCAATGCGAAAGACGCAGCGAACCTCATAAAGAATGGCGTGAAGGTCGTGAGCGAGGGAGCCAACATGCCCAGCACCCTCGAAGCCACCAGGCTGTTCCTCGACGCCAAAATCCTCTACGGACCGGCCAAGGCCGCCAATGCCGGCGGCGTTGCCACCTCCGGACTGGAAATGTCGCAGAACAGTATGCGCATCTCCTGGACCCGCGAAGAAGTCGATGATCGTTTGCACAAGATCATGATCGCCATCCACAAGAACTGCTACGAAACGGCCGAGAAGTACGGCACGCCCGGCAACCTCGTGAACGGCGCCAACATAGCAGGCTTCCTGAAGATCGCAAACTCTATGCTGGATCAGGGCCTGGTGTAAGGAGTCGAAGTAACGATGAATCGGGTGCCCCACCCTTGTCCCTGCGCTTTTTGCAGGGACAGGGTGGGGCTTTTGAGTTTCCGTGCTGCTGTTGCGCCACTTTCTCGCCCTTTTCTCGCCCTTTTCCGAGAGACGACAAAGGACGGCGCCGGAAGGTTGCTGCGAGGACTGCCGGAGTGCGATGTGAAAAATGTTAGGCTACCGTTCCGTCAAAATATCTGAACCGTCAAACCACCACACCCTCGGAGCGGCTGCCTAATCATAGCGCACTCCCTCTGAAACTGTTACTGACCCAGTACCTTCGACTCCGGTCAACTAGACGATGTAAGGAAAACTATGCTAAAGTAAGGAATCGAAAATCGCCATGCAAAAGCAAGCCAAAATCACCAGCAAAGGCCAGATCACCGTCCCCATCGAAGTCCGCCGGCTCCTGGGCGTTCGCGCCGGAGATCGGCTGTTATTCGAGAGCGACAGCCACGGCGTGCACCTCCGGCCCGTTCGAACCCAAAAGTTATTCGAAAAGTATCGTGGCATCGGCACTCCCGGAGTTGGATCGGGCAGGAAGGCCATCAACCGTTGGCTGCGTGAAATGCGCGGGGAATAGTGACAACCGCCCTCGATACCAATGTGGTGGTCGCCTATTGGGGACCCGACCCATCGCTAAACTCGGCTGTGCAGGCTGCCCTGGAATCAGCCTTTGCGCGCGGCAATGTGACCGTTGCCGCCCCCGTCTTTGCCGAACTGGTAGCGGGTCCCGGTCGAACCGAAAGCTTCGTGAATGGGTTCTTTGAAGACACGGGAATCGCAATTGATTGGGAGCTGAGCCAGGCGATATGGCGATCAGCCGGCCGAGCTTTCCGAGGTTACGCGGAACGCCGCCGCAAGCATCGCGATCGGGGTACGCGCCGCATTCTCGCGGACTTCTTGATCGGAGCTCACGCCGCAACGCACGATTATCGCCTCTTGACCTTGGACGAACGTCTATATCGAGCCGCATTCCCAACTCTCAAAATAGAGACCATCTAAAACCAATTCCTTCTAGAGCGGGTGGGGCCACTTTTAACTAACGGGGCACGGATAACGCGAATCTGTTGTTTCAACATTGACTAAAATGACAGAGGGTGCTCGAAATCCTGTCAACCCCCCATTTCGACGATTTTCCCCGTATATCCATGAAACGGTGAGAGAAATAAAATCGGGAATTTTGGCGGTGTGGGGAGGGTCAAACTGGTATACTAAACCTATAAGCAGCAGATTTCTAACTCCGCTTCTCACCCCCGCACGGTGTTCTTTTTGCAGCAACGATTGCCCCGGTGGGGGGAACATCCAAGAATAGCCTAAGTCATTATTAATCAATATTTTGACTATAAACCATTTAAACTCAAAGATTTGGCGGTAATTCTTCCCAAATCTATGATTCTAAACGTCGCATAACAAATTTTCTTTGCGGAAATCGCGCCCCTACCGAGCCCGCGCCAGAACCAGCGTGACATCGTCAGGCTGCTCGTTCTCGCCAATCCAGTCAGTGACAGCCGCAGCGACGATTTCCGTAATGCGTTCCAGCGGCAAATGGCGATTGTCGCTCACCAACTGAATTAGCCGCTCTTCGCCGAACTCGCCATAATCGTTTTCCGGTTCGGTCACTCCATCGGTGTAAGCAACCAGCACATCGCCAGGACGGAGTTGTACGGTCGCTTCGGGAAAACTCAAATTGTCGAAGAGTCCGACCACGGTACCGCCGCAACTCAACAGGTGAGACGAACCATCTTCGGAAATCAGGATCGGCGGCAGATGACCGCCGTTCGAGTAGGTGAGCCGGCGCGTCGCTCCGTCATAGATTCCCAAAAACAAAGTTGCGTACTTCGCCGCCGGAGTGCTCTCGTAGAGCTGATGGTTCAAGAGCGCCAGCAGCGTCGCCGGAGACACGTCGGCTCCCCTCGACTCGGAAGCCAGCATCAGCGCTGAGCTTCCGCTCACACCCGCCGCCCGCTCCAGCCCAGCAACGACCGAAGCTTCGCGCAGCACAGGTACATCTTCGATGCTGTACGCCCGCACCGCTGAATAGATCGTTGCCATAAGCAGTGCCGCCGAAATTCCTTTGCCGCTGATGTCGCCGACCGCCACCATCAGCCGGTCGGAATTCAACGCGACGAAATCATAGTAGTCCCCGCTCACAGTCCGCGCCGGACGGCAGAACCCGTGCACTTCCAGGCTTTCCAGTTGCCTGATCAACTTGGGATAGAGCTGCGCCTGTACTTCTTGCGCGATCGCGAGTTCGCCTTCCAGACGCTGCTTTTCTTTTTGCTCCTGCACCAGCTTCTCGATCGAGGTGGTCATCGAGTTGAAGGAGTTGGCCAGCGTTGCCAGTTGGTCCGTCGACTGCACCGTGATCCGATGGCTGAAGTCGGCTCGATTGACGTGCTTGGTGCCTTCGTAGATCTGGTCCACTGCCGCCGTGATGCTGCGCGTGAGTTTGGTCCCCACGAACAGCGCCAGCAGTTCGATGATCGCGAACACAATCGCGATTGACAGCAAAATATATTCCAGGCCCTTGGCAAAATCTCCCAGCGCCCCAAAAAGTCTGGCATAGAGCACCGAGGGCCGTGTCTCGACCTCGGCATATGCTCCATCGCGCCGTCGTTCTCCCGTGGCCCAATCCACCACCTGCAGCGGGATGGTGAAAGGTACCTCGTAGTCTAATGCGCCGCTCGCTGGCGGAATTACCCCCGACGAGAAAGCTTGCTTGCGCTGTCTGTCGTCTTCGAATGCTTCGGGCTTTGACGCGTTCTGCACCCTCGCCGTCGAGTTCGCAGTCGGACTCCCGTTTCCATACACCGTAATCCGCCCGAGATCGCCCGCGATCTTCTCCACGAATTCCTTATCGAGCGGTTCACTAAGAATCACGCGCGAAGACTTCGGTTCAGCCGCGAGCACGGTTGCCGTGCGCAGATAAAATTTGCCCTGGTCGCTTACGATGTCGCTGAAATCCCCCGTGATAAACAGGGGAGAATCAAAACCAGCCGCGCCCGCCAGACTGGAGCAGAAGGACTGCGGCTGGTTTCCGTACCACGCGCACACCTGCCGCCGCGACCACTCCGGACGCAGCGGCCTTGCCCGGGCGACGATCTCGGCATCCAGCTTTCCGCCGCCCGAAACTTGCGTCGCCAGATGATGGGCGATGGCCCGGTTGGCTGCCTCCATGCCTCGCAAATGCGTGGCGATGTCGGAAGTTACGACAAAACCGGCAAACTGCCAGGCAAAGAGATAGAGCGTGATCAGCGAAATCATCACCAGCAGAAAAACCGGAATCACGCCAATAAAAACATAGGTAACGATGAGCCGGTTGCGCAGCCGCCATAGCAGTTGCGAGCGTAGCCAGCCGAAACCGACAACCGCGAGCAATACAATCGCCAGCCCGCTGAGAAAAATTACCCAGCCCTCTAAGCTCGCCGATGTTGCTGGACTCGCACGACGAGTCAGCCATTGCACCGCGAACAGAAGCAGGTCGAGCCCTAGCACGTACAGCGCCGCCCACGCAATCCAGCTCTGTGGCCAGAGCCTTTTTTCGCGCAGCTTACTCTCGAGTTCCAGGGAGATCAGTCGCATTCCGTTGCCTGATTCGCCGCCTGATTATAGGACGCCCGCACGCCGGCACATATCGCAGGCGTCCTACTCATCCCGTCATATCTCGGGATAGATATCGAAAAAGGCTGCCAGACTCGTCCTGAGCTGCTTCTCGATCTCGTTTTTGCCGCCCTCGAGAATGTGCATCGCGACGTGCGCATCCCGCCCGTTTTTCAACTTAATCGTGGCCGCGCCAACCTCCGCGACTTCGTCGGAGGGCAGCAGACGCAGACCATAAACTAATGTCAGGTTTGCCATCTGTCGATTGTAAGCCAGAGAATGCGAGGCAGGGATTGGCGTCAGAAGACGCGACCGGAAGCCCCAGTTCTCAGTTCCCGGTGAGCCCTGAGATTTTCTGAGAACTGAGAACTGGGAACTGAGAACTGGGAACTGAGAACTTTCTAGCCTGGCGGCCATTGCAGCGCCCGACCGCCGATCAGGTGCACATGCAGATGAAAAACCGATTGCCCCGCGCGCGGGCCCACATTCATCACCGTGCGGTAGCCGTCCTCAATCGACCGCTGCCGCGCAATGTGCGCGGCCGCCAGGTAACAGCGTCCCACCAACTCGGCGTCTTCTGCCGTGGCTTCTTTCAAGCCAGCAATATGTTTTTTCGGAATGACCAGCACATGAGTCGGGCCTTGGGGATTCAAATCTTCAAAGGCAAATGTGTGCTCGTCTTCATAAATTTTCTTGGATGGTACTTCGCCGCTAATGATTCGGCAGAAAAGACAACCTGCCATAAGTCAGTCTCCCCCAGCCTGGGATTACGATCACCCGGCAAGTAATCTCGGAGATAGGTGCTCTATATCTCTGGCAGAGACAATATCACTCCAGTTAGCAGTGTTTGTAAAGAAGAGTGTTTTCAGTCGAGCCGCACCAGAAACACAGAACCCTCTGCGGTCTCCGTCTCGTGGGCCAGAGCGATTGCGCGCTGGCGATCGTCGTCCAGCACGCGTACTCGCACCCACCAGTCCCCCACGGGACTCACAAACTTCACGACTTTGGCCGTCTGGTAACGCTTCTGCAAGTGCTCCGCTAACTCGGCCGCTTCTTTCTGCCCGGTAAGAGACCCGATCTGAACCGCCCAGCGTCCGCCAATATCGAGCGGCACCGGCGCCTGCAGCACTTCCAGCCGGACTTTCGCAGTGCCCGGCAAGTACACATCCAGCGCCTTCGCGGCGGCCAGCGAAAGATCGACGATGCGTCCGGGCACGAACGGCCCGCGATCGGTGATCCGCACCAGAGCCGAATGTCCGGTCTTCAAGTTCGTGACACGCACAATCGAGCCCAGCGGCAACGTAAGATGTGCCGCCGTCATCGCGTGCATATTGTAAAGCTCGCCATTCGATCCGCGCCGGTTGTGATACGGAGCGCCGTACCAGCTCGCCGTCCCGGTTTCTTCAGAGATCGGCTTGGCGCCGGCGGGAACCTGGATCTTTTCGTCTTCGCTTGTGGTTTCCGCGGGCGGTGCAGTCGCAGCTGGTTTCTCTTTTTCTTGCGGAATCGGCGGTGGTGGTGGAACCTGCGCCTGCGCAGGCTTATGCCCGCCGCAGCCGCTGAGAAGTGCGCTGCACAGCATTAGAAGGAACAGGCCACACGCCAGCGGGCATGCCCCGAGTGACGGTCGCCGCGCCTTCTTGCGCGCGTAGCTGGAAAGGAAGCAGTTCAAGAATTCTTGCGCTGTGTTTCCAAAAAGTCCGCGAACTTGGAGAGCTTTCCCGCAGCCGTTCGCAGCGCTTTCGAGGAATGCGTTCGCACCGCTGGCACCACCTCGTCGTTCAGATAAGTCACCAGCTCCGACGTCTCTTTTTCCAGACTTTCGGCGATATTCGATACCGAGCGATTGAAGCGCGCGGAAGCCTCTTCCACCTTGCGGTCGAATTCTGTCATACCCATCCTGCCGGCTTGGATTAATGTCCACGCATGTACCGCGGTTACCAGGCTTCATCATTATGGTGGTACAGCTTCGCGGCGGTCAATTGCCTTTGTGTGGAAGCGGGGCAAAGCCCCGTCCCCCACGCAAGCCGGGTCGCGATACAATCACGCCATGCGTCCGAGGACAACTGTCGCATTTCCCCCGGCTTCTCTGACTTTGATGCTGAGTTTTGCACTGACGTGCACTTTGATCTTGACAGCGGCCTGTACTTTTTATGGCGACCGTCCGGCGCGCGCCTTGTCGGAAGCAACCGGAGGCGAAGGCTTGGAGCGCGTCTTCTGGAAGAACGTGCAAGCGGCAAACTGGGTCGAAGTGGAGCGCGCTCTCGCTTCGAATTACGCAGGCGTAACTCCTGGCGGAACGCTGGATCGCTCCGCCACGCTTGAGCAGTATCGCGGGTGGCGGTTAAAAGACTATGCGCTCGGCGATCTGAATACCGAACTGAACGCAACCACTATCGTCGTGACCTACACCATCACGCTGAACGGTGTCAGCTCGAATGCAACCGGCAGCTCGCAACCGCTCCCTTCAACGCCGCAGCATATGATGTCCGTGTGGCAGCAGCAAAAAGCCGGATGGGTTGTCATCGCGCACAGCGTCAGCCCACAATAATGCGCGCGTCCAGTGCCATCGGAGTCAAGGTGCGGCCTGCCACGTCTCGAGCCGCGCTGAATGCGGCTCGCATCAACTCTGCTGTTTGCGGCAAAGATCTCGTTCGCTTCCGCCGCGCGCTGCTGCGCTGGTACGACCAGCATCGCCGCGACCTTCCCTGGCGCAAAACTCGCGATCCCTACTCGATCTGGCTCAGCGAAATCATGCTGCAGCAGACGCGCGTGGCCGCCGTGGTTGACCACTATCGACTTTTCCTCGAGCGTTTTCCGAATGCGCAAGCGCTCGCCGCAGCTTCTGAAGAGGCCGTGCTGGCAGCCTGGAGCGGTCTCGGCTACTATCGGCGAGCGCGCATGTTGCATCAGTGCGCGCGGCAGGTCGTCGAGCAGCACGGTGGCTGTTTCCCGCGGAGTTCCGAATCCCTGCGCGCCCTCCCGGGCATCGGACGCTACACTGCCGCGGCCATCGCCAGCATCGCGTTTGCCGAGCCTGTGGCCGTGGTCGATGGCAATGTCAAGCGGGTGCTGCAAAGACTGATTCGCAATGAATCGATCGACAACAAATCGACCGGCACTAAATCGATCGGCATCAATCTAACCCCTGCGCAAACCTGGCAACATGCGCAAGCTCTTCTCGCCGACTCTCGCCCTGGGGATTTCAATCAAGCCATGATGGAACTCGGCGCAACCGTATGCGTGCCGCGCGCGCCCCGCTGCCCCGTGTGCCCGGTCCGGAAATGGTGTGCGACCGAGGGAGTTACGCAGGGCGAGGTTCCGCGCGCCAAGCCGCCCTCCCGTCAAAGGAAGATGCAAATCTGGTGTGCCCTGGAGTGGCGCAACGGCAATAGCAACACCAACGGCGAGATCCGGCTCGTGCAACGCCCCAGGAAAGCTTCGCTCATGCCCGGTATGTGGGAGCTGCCGCAATCGTCCGAACCGCCGCGCCTCTTGCCGGCGGCAGCGCAATGGCGCACTTTTCGCCATTCCATCACCACCACCGACTACACCGTTCATGTGTTACGCAACATGCCGCTGCGGTTGCTTAAAGCTGCGCCCGCTGCGAAGGGCAAATGGATCGCAATCGATCGCATCCGGCAGATACCAATCACCGGGTTGACGCGGAAAATCCTCAAGGCTGGCGGCATCATCTAATCTTCTGAAGCAGTTCTTTTATGAAGTGGCTTGATCGCTTATTTGGAGGTCCGAAAGATATGGCTGCATTGCCGGCCGGAACCAAAGCGCCTGACTTTTCCGTGCCCGCCATCTTTAGCAATAAAGACAGCGACAAAGATGGCCGAACGTTCTCATTGCAAGCCGCTCTTAAACAAGGCCCGGTACTCGCCGCCTTCTTCAAGGTTTCCTGCCCAACCTGCCAATACACGTTTCCCTACCTCGAACGCATTCACAGAGCGCACGGCGATAAGAAAGTCACGATCGTGGGCATCTCGCAGAACGACCAGCGCGACACCACCGCATTTCTGAAGGAGTACGGGGTTACTTTCCGCACTCTGCTCGACGATCCGAATGGCTACGCGGTCTCGAATGCTTACGGCCTGACCAATGTCCCCACTTTGTTCCTGATCGGACAAGACGGCCAGATCGAAATCAGCAGCGTTGGATGGGTGAAACAGGAAATCGAGGACATCAACCGCAAGCTGGCCGCCGCGCAGCAGATTACGCTTCCTCCGATCTTTAAGCCCGGAGAAGACGTTCGCGATTTCCGCGCCGGTTGAGGCTCCAAAAACTGACCCCGCGGTCGCGGGAACAAGCGACATTTGAGCGGAGATTCCTTCGAGGGCCTCTGCTGCATTTCGTCTCTTAGCCCCTGCCTGCTCTGGGATGTTTATCAGTTAGTACGTTCGCATGGGGCACCCGGCGGTCCGCACACCCACAGATTCGCAAAAAACGCGAATGTGTGGGGCACCCGGCTTCGCGCTGCCGCGCATACACCAGCGTAACTTTCGACTCGTCCTGCCGCCGTGCTAGCCTGCTGCTTAGTATTGCAGTTTCAGCAATTTGCGAGCAGCTCAAGCAAGAGATTAGAGGCGATGCCCAAGCTCCCGATCTTTCGGTTGCGTAATTCTGAGCGCCCCAGTAGGCCCGACCTTCTGTATTACGGAACTACTCTCGCCTTCAGCAATCTGCAGTTGGGTGTCGACAATCTCCGCTACGATGTGTTTCTCAGCCCGAGCATCACGGCGGACTTGAGTTTTCATCTGGCGCGTTACATCTGCCGCTTCGGCGAAGTGGAATCGCTGTTCGAAATGGACGTTCCCGCCGCCACGCAAAGCAAGTTCATACGCGCCGCCGAGAGCGCCACCAAACTGCGCAAGCCCGGCCCCGCCGATCTCAAAACTCTGCTGGTCTCGATTCATCTCGCTATCCTGAACCGCGCCAAGGCAGAAGCGAATCCATCGGTCGATGTGCTCGGCCGCCTGGCCGTACTCAAGTTCCTACGCAGCGAACTGCAGATGCAGTTTGCCAGGATTCTCGAGCAGTGCCGCATGAAGTCGAAGGCGCTGGAGGGTGTGCGGCAAGCGAAAATGATGCAGACGCAGGAGCTAGTCTCCTCTTTCCAGGTGCGCAAGAAAATCATTCTTCGCCGCGCCGGGCAGGAGGTCTTTCATCTGCTCCGCGCAATTGAAAAAGAAACGCTGGGCCGCACTCGGCGGTCATTGCTCGGCGAATCGTTGCTTGGCGAATCAGTGCCCGGCGAATTGCCCGCCGACTGCTATCGTCTGTTCCTTAATCCGCTGCTTCTTACTGAAGATGGCCGCGACGATTATCTCTGCGCCGAGCACTATTACATGTTCGGCAACTTCGACAAGGACCCCGACCGTTTCCCCAGTCTGCGCCAGTTCGCATTGAATTTCCTGCGCGAACTGGGATACGGAGAAGTGATTGACGATGATCATCTGGAGCAGGCGCTTAACGTTCCGGAAAATGCCGCCACGCTGGTGGGCACCGGCAACGGCGAAGACTTGACGCCGGAAGATCGCAGTAGAAAAGACCGCCTCGACATCTGGACTCGCATGTTGCAGCGCGAAGGCATTCTTTCCCACGTCGTTGCCTCCTATGAAGCGGTTCCGCTGCTCGCCGAATATGCGCCGCGGGTGAATCCGCAGCAGATCAAGAATGCGCTGATCTTCCGCGAAGAATCGGAGCGCGTCGAAAAAATTATTGCCGAAAGCCGTCTGCATTCCGACCGGCTCTTTGCCGCCATCGCACGCGTAGCCTCCTGTCGCGGCTCGGAGCGCAGCCGTTTCGCCGCACGCCTTCTCCACGACCTCTTTTGCTATCACCGCGACCTGCGCGGTCTGGAAGCGCTCACCGCCGGTTTTGACAGTATCAACCTGGTCAGCGACGAGAAAGTCCGCAAACTTTCCGCGCTCAATGGCATGCTCTACGAGTTCCTGCCTCCCGAAGACCAAAAACCCGCCGAGGATCGTGTGGTTCACCACGTGATCCTGAAGGCCGACGTGCGCGACTCTTCGCGCCTCACTCGCTCGCTGATGGAAAAAGGCATGAACGCCGCCTCCTATTTCAGTCTTAATTTCTATGATCCGGTAAACAAGTTGCTGGCGAAATACGGCGCCACCAAAGTCTTCCTCGAAGGCGATGCCATCATCGTAGCGCTGCTCGAGCGCGAAGGTGAAGCCATGCTGGGCGTCGGCCGCACCTGTGTTCTGGCATGGGAGATTGTGAGCCTGCTGCGCGAGTATAACGAACTCCTGGAACAGTCGGGTCTTCCGCAGATGGAGGTCGGCCTGGGCATTGCCTACCAGGATTCGGCTCCGCTCTACCTGATGGATGGCGAGCACCGCATCATGATTTCCGACGCCATCAACGAAAGCGACCGCCTCTCTTCCTGCAACAAACGGGTCCGCAAAAAGGTCGCACCCGATGCCGGAGTGTTCCAGGTGTACTCGGTGCAGATCGGAGGCGCAGACGACAGCAATGATGACAGTGCGAGCGCGGAAGGTGCAACGGAAGAAATGCTCCTTAACTACAACGTAGGCGGCATCTGCCTGAGTGAAGCGGCCTTCCGCAAACTGCAGAAGGAAATTTCGCTTTCTCCCTGGCTGGCAAATCCGAGCGAGCGCGGGTTCAATGGGCCTGGTTTCAACGGGCCTGGTTTCAACGGGCCTGGTTTCAACGGACCATGGGTCGATGAGCAGCGTGAGTTCTTCGTCGGCACTGTTCCCATCGCTAATGGAGTATTTCGCAAGATCGCGATCCGCAAAAGTCGCAGAGCGCAGGTCGATGTCCGCAATCTCAATATCTCGCGTTGGACCGACCGCTGCTATTACGAAGTCTGTGCCAACCCCGCCGTGTACGCCGCCCTATCCGGAGGAAAATCCGCGTCGACTAAGGGCTAGGGTTGCGGGGACGGACGCCTCGTCTTTCTATTCTGCCGAGACAAAGATTCTTTTGTGGACCTCAAGCATGTCGGCGTGGCCGGAACTTCGTGAAACCTGCGAGGCTAGAAATTTCGGCGGACCCGGAACGGAATCTCCACTACCGCTTCCAGCGCCACCGGTTTCCCCGCTCGTTCCGCGGGCACGAACTTCCAGCGGGCCAGGGCTTTCGCCGCATAAGCATCCAGCCGTTCGTCCGGGCTGTTGAGGACGCGAATGTCGCCCACCTTGCCGTCAGAGCGAATGACCGCATAGAGAGTGACGGTGCCGCGCACGTTGGCGCGAATCAATTCCAGGGGATAGCCGGGATCCGATTTTTCCGTGGCCACCGGCTCCAGCAGTTCCCCGTCTTTCCACCCCTCGCCTTTTCGACCCTCGTTGAGTTCCGCGAACTTTATCACCCAGCTGCCCGTCGAGGAATTCAGATTCGGCATGTTCAGCGTTCTCCCATAGACGCGCTTGCCGGCAAAAACCTTGCGGTCCAGGTCGGTGATCCTATCGTCGGGAACTGCTGACGCAACCCGCGCTCCCTGGGTCGCTCCCGATGACGAGAGGCGAGCCGTCTCGCGGGCGCCGTCCGCACCCGAGTTTGCACCCGAGTTCGCACCAAGGTTCGCGCCCGAGTCCGCCGCGCCCACATGCAGGCCAGCCGGAAGTGAGCCGCCGGTGCGCGTTTTGAAGCTGCCGTCTCCTTTACCGCCCGCCGCCAGATCTGCTGTTCCTGAAGCGCCCGCTTTCCCCTGTGGAGTCGCGGCGAATGTTCCTCGCCGATTGCCGGCGGGGACGGGCACCGGTCCAGTGGGCGTCACGGGATGAATCCCCAACGCGATCAGGCGTCCGCTTCCGACACTGCCCGTCGCAGACACGCTCGGCGGAGGACCCACCGGTTGTACGCTTCCGCCGGGTAGGCGTCCACGGCCGCGCGTCGCTACCGAATGCTGTTCCTCTAGCGTGAGCTGGGGAGCTGGCCCGACCACTTCACTCGGGGCAACATTCACGAGCCCCACGCGCCCCTTTGTCGACTGCGTCAACTCCGGAGGCGGCGCAATCACGTCCGACTTCATGGCTGCTTGAACCACGCGGCCCGCCGCAAACTCCGCATCCGGCGCGGGCGCAATGACCTGCGTCTCCGGTGCGACTATATGGGTTAACGCGGATCGCGTGGCATCCAACGGAACCGTTGGAGCGATGGCTCCCGTCGCAACAATGTTGGGCAACGGAACGTCGTGGCTGAGCTTGAGATCGGGCGGCACGACGATGGTTTGGGACCGGTTGTCCGCTTCGGGCGGAACGGAAAGAATCGGCTGCTTCGCGTAGACAGGATCTCCCTTTAGCGCTTTCGGTGGTTGGGATGCACCCGTGTCGAGCGGCGGCAAATATTCTTCCGGCGTATAGGTAACCAGTGAACTCCTGTCAAACGCGGCGGGATCCAGAATTTTCTGCTGTCGAAGCCACGAGAGCGAAAGGGTCCAGATGAGGGCGGCGGCGGCGGTGTGCAACAGCGCCGATTGCAGAAATCGCCCCCAAGGCAGCTTCTGCTGGACAAAGAC
>Ga0074046_10000735_pt1 | contig 30167 bp, 25 predicted proteins | sample BogForMeECP23OM3_FD_94441 | JGI IMG/M metagenome (GOLD analysis project Ga0074046, IMG submission 94441) | Bog forest soil microbial communities from Calvert Island, British Columbia, Canada - Bog Forest MetaG ECP23OM3 | ecosystem: Environmental > Terrestrial > Soil > Wetlands ... | reverse complement strand
TATGGTGACCTCAACTTTGATCAAGCGGGTAACATCTACGGCACTACGCCCGGCGGGGGTAGCGGCAGTGGTGTGGTTTACGAAATGATGCATTCGGGTCCCGCCTGGACGGAGCAGCCCCTATACACCTTCTCTGGCCCCGACGGAGCACAACCCTATGCCGGGGTTATCTTTGACAATGCCGGCAATCTCTATGGCACGACGTCGCAAGGTGGTGCATACGGCTACGGAACGGTTTATGAACTATCCCCTGCAGGGAATGGCTGGACGGAGAAAGTCCTCTACAGTTTCCAAGGCGGCAGCGACGGAAGTTCTCCCATCGCCGGCCTGATCTTTGACCAGGCAGGTAACCTGTACGGCGCCACCGAGAACGGCGGCTCGGGTGGCGGCGGTACGGCTTTCGAGCTGACGCCCTCCGGTGGCAGTTGGACGTTTAACCTGCTCTACAGCTTTAATGGAGGCACCAATTGTGGGCCGCGGGCCGCTCTCGTCATGGACGGAACGGGCAATCTTTACGGCACCACGTTTTGCGATGGCGCGAATAACCTTGGCAACATTTTCAAGCTGACACCCTCGAGCCCCTATTGGACTTACGGCTCGCTATACGACTTTACCGGCGGCAGCGATGGGAGCCAGCCCATCAGTAACGTGATATTCGACACGGCTGGTAATCTTTACGGAACCGCCTCCACTGGCGGCAATCACTCAGCTTGCGGTAGCTACGGTTGCGGAGTGGTCTGGAAGATTACGCCGTAAAAGCAGGGCTAGGGGTCAGGGATCAGGGGTTGTGCCATGCGTTTGCGAAAGCGAGCGGCGGCGCGTGGACCGCAAGTCCCCTTTGACATGCTCAGGGCGTCTCTCGGCTCCGCTTCGCAACGCCCGTTGAAAGTCATTCACCACGGAGACACAGAGGGTTTGTTTCCAGGAGCTTTCTCTGTGAGCTCCGTGTTTTCCGTGGTGAATTTTCATCTATGCGCGACCGGGGCAAGGAAATGCCTCAGCCAACCGCCACTCGGGCCAGCGAGTAGAATCGAAGTCATGGTTCCGCGCGGCAGCAACCACGACTCCAACTCCAGGCCGGTGAAAACTCCTCCCGAAGACACGCATCAGGAAGCGGCCTATCTCAAAATGCTGGGCGAGAAGCAACAGCCGGTGTGCATCAAGCTGACTGACGGCGTCGTCGTGCGTGGCTGGATCGAATACTACGACCGCCGCATGCTGAGGCTGACCCGCGAAGGGAAACCCAACCTGTTCATCTTCAAGCACGAGATCGACTACATCGCCGAGGATACCGGGGCCCCGCCGCGTCCTACCGGAAGCGTTAAGAACAGCAACTCCACGGGCGCCTCCGAATGACGCGCTATAGGCACGACGTTGAGGCCATTGCTCGCGAAGCTGGCACCCTGTTAATGGGCTACTTCGCTCACCACATCAGCTTCGAGTACAAGGGCGACGTTGATATCGTGACCGAGGCTGATCGCGCCTCGGAGAAGCTGATTGTCGAGCGCCTGCATAAGCTCTGGCCCAACCACGGCATCGTCGGCGAGGAAGGCACCCGCAGCGATACCGCAGCCGACTATCGCTGGTACGTCGATCCCCTGGACGGCACCACGAACTTTGCCCACGGTTACCCAGTGTTCTGCGTCTCGATCGCGCTCGTCCACAAGGACGAAGAACTCGTGGCCGGCGTGCTCTATGACCCGACACGCGATGAAATGTTTTCCGCCGAGCGAGGGGATGGCGCAACGCTGAACGGAAAACCAATCCACGTTTCCAAGACACCGAAGCTGGCCGAGTCTCTGCTCGGCACGGGCTTCCCCAGCCACAAGCGCCACCTGAATCCGAACATCCACTTCTATCACCAGATCACCTTGCGCTCGCATGGGGTGCGGCGAGCGGGATCGGCGGCCCTCGACCTGGTTAATGTCGCCTGCGGACGCTATGACGGTTTCTGGGAGTTCAACCTCAATCCCTGGGACACCGCCGCCGGCGTGCTTCTGGTGCAAGAAGCAGGCGGTCTGGTGACGCGCTTTGACGGGTCTCCGTTTCGGATAGACAGCCGCGAGGTGATGGCGAGCAATGGCCTTATCCATCAGGAACTGCTGACCAACTTCAAGGAGATCTTCGCAGGTCGAGGGCTGGAGGAGTTGCCGTCAGCCAGGAAGTTCGCGGAATCGCGAACGTAACCGTACCTTGCTTGTGACTTCGCGCCCAGTGCCGCGATTATTTCTGCGGTAAAATCAGATAGTGAATAATTCGCTGTTGGACCGTGCCGTTGAAAAGCGCCCCGACATGGTTCGTCTCGTGGGGCGCATTCTATTCCTGACCGAAGACCCTGAACTCATCGAGCGTCAGCTTGCTGGCGAGGACCTTCCCTGGGACACCCAGCATCCTGAGCGCAATCCCAAGTTGCGCGACGATATCTCCACCGACGAAATCACGCCGGCGCACATCTGCTTCTTCTTCGACGAAACGCTCGGCGAATTTCCCTACACTGGCCTGAAGTGCGGCAACGAGACGCCGATCAAGCGCAGCGACGTGAAGCGTGGAGGTTTCGTTTGTGCAGTCAGTGGCAAGCGGCGCGGCAAAGGCTCCAGCCGCGAGCAGTCGCCGTATGCCGAGATGTCAGCCGGTATCAAGCTGGTCATCGCCGAGAACATCGAGCGCATCTACAAGCAGAATTGCCAGAACCTCGGCGTGCTGACAGCCACCGATTTCGGCATCATTGACAAGATTCGTCGCGGTGAAGAGATTCCCTTGACCGAGTTCACTCAGGGCGAAGACGAAATCACCCGCCAGGTTATCGAATACGGCGGCCTCTTCCCTTTCAACGTCGCCCGCATGCAGGGTAAAGCTTTCCTGCCGCCCATCAACACCAAGCCGCGGTCGATGACCATCTCAGAAAAGATTTTCGCGCGCCACATGCTGCACGGTACGAACCACGTCGGCGTCGAAGCCGTAAAGCCCGGCGACACAGGCTTCGCGCGCACCGATCTGCGCTTCAGCCATGAATACGTCACGCCCATGGCTGCGATTTTCTTCGAGCACTTTCTTGGCAAGGACGCTCCCGTCACCGACGCCAGCACCATCATGTTCTTCCGCGACCACCTCACGTTTCTCGATGAAGTACTCTCCGAGGAAAAGCGCAAGATGGGCCTGCTGGACCTGGCAACACAGTTGAAGTTGAAGCAGGAAGACTTCGCCAAGTCGCGCGGCATCAAGCTGCACGGCGAGTTAAAGGACCGCAAAGGCTCGGAAGGGATCTGCCACTCCATCGTAACCGAGAGTTATGCCCTACCCGGCCAGCTTAACGTCGGCTCTGATTCGCACACTCCGCATGTAGGGGCAATGGGTTGCGTCGCCTTCGGCATCGGCACCACGGACGTCTTCAACTCCTGGTTCACCAAGGACGTTCGCGTTAAGGTCCCCGAGTCTGTCAAGGTCATCATCCGCGGTAAGAAGCGCGAAAACGTTACCGCCAAGGACTTCATCCTGAAGCTGCTGTCGCTGGAATACATCCGCCATGGCCATGCTTTGGCGAAGGTCATCGAGTATTCCGGCGATGCCATCGAAGCGTTAGGCGTTGACGAACGCGCGACCATGACCAACATGGCTGCCGAAATCGGCGGCTTCACCGGCATCGTCGCTCCTGACCAGAAGGTAGTTGACTTCCTCGTTGAGCGGCGCGGAATGAGCATGAATGAGGCGGAGACGCTGATCGAGGGCCTCTACAGCGATGCTGATGCCCACTATTCACACGTGATAGAACTTGACGCCGCCGACATCTATCCCATGTTGGCGACGCCGGGCGACCCGGGCAACGGCAAGTTCGTGCGCGAGTTGAACACCCCCGTTCCCGTCGAGATCGCCTACGGCGGCACCTGCACCGCGGGTAAGAACGAAGACATGGACATGTACGCTCTGGTGCTGAGCGACGCCTTGAAGCGTGGCCGTCGGGTCGCTGAAAGCTGCAAGTTTTATCTGCAATTCGGCTCGCAGGAGACACGTGAGTACTGCATTCGCAAAGGCTATCTCGACGTCTTCCGTAAGGCTGGGGCGACCATCATCGAGCCCAGTTGTGGGGCCTGTATCAATGCCGGGCCGGGAGTATCGACTCGTCCTGACCAAGTCGTCATCAGCGCGCAGAACCGTAACTTCCCTGGCCGTAGCGGTCCAGGGCAGATGTATCTGGCGAGTCCACTGACGGTAGCAGCCAGCGCAGTCGCAGGCTACATCGTGGAGTACGAACCGGCTGGCCAACGCGAGCCTGCCAGTGTCGCCTAACGCGAGAGTTGAGGCGTCAATGCGTCAACAAACTGACGCGCAAACCGACAACGTTTTTGTTACTATTGAAGACACCGACCTGTATTTGACTTTCCGTTGAATGGGGTAAGAGGAGCAGCACGTTTATGGCTTATGTGATCGCGGAACCCTGTATTGGCACCAAGGACACGGCTTGCGTCGATGCCTGTCCGGTGGACTGCATCCACCCCAAGAAGGACAGCGAAAAGTTTGCGGCAGAGGAGATGATCTACATTGACCCTGTAGAGTGCATTGACTGCGGCGCCTGCGTCCCCGTCTGTCCAGTATCCGCTATCTTCGCCCTCGAGGATCTGCCGGAGAAGTGGAAAGAGTACACCGAACGCAACGCTAAGTACTTCGGCCGCGAGTAGTTGCGGGACGATATCCCTTGCCGTAGAGTGCCTTGGCGACCCCACCAGCGGCTACAACAGGACCACAAGAATAAACGCAATTCGAGCCCTCACTGCGCTCAGGATGACACCCTCAATAAGGTACTCGAAACTTGGTGTGACCACCTCCTAGCAAGACAGAGATGTTTTAATTGAGTCGGGGCCCCTCTGCCGCACGTGACTCTAAACTCCGAACCGCTGTGTTTCGATGTCGCGGTGGTGGGCGCCGGCGCTGCCGGACTCATGTGCGCCATCGAGGCGGGGCGTCGCGGCCGGCGCGTGGCGTTGCTCGAACACGCAGAGCGCGTGGGCAAGAAAATCCTGATTTCGGGCGGTGGCCGCTGCAACTTCACTAACTTGCACTGCCGTCCAGAGAACTTTATCTCGGCCAATCCCCACTTCGCCCGCTCGGCGCTGGCGGGTTACACGCCCGCTGATTTCATTGCTCTGGTCGAAAAGCATGGTATTGCCTACCACGAAAAGACGCTGGGGCAGCTCTTTTGCGACGGTTCCGCGGAACAAATCACATCCATGCTGCTGCGCGAGTGTGCCGCCTCAAATGTCAAGATTTTTCTCCGAGCGAACATCCGGCAGGTGCAATGCGCGAATCGGCTCGACAGCGGTGGCCGCGCTGGGAAAAAGTTTGTTCTGCTGACCGATACCGTTGCGTTCTGCACTCCAACGTTGGTTGTGGCCACCGGTGGCTTGTCGATCCCAAAGATGGGCGCTACGGGCTTTGGATATGACCTGGCTCGCCAGTTTGGTGTACCCATCTGCGAGTGCCGTCCGGCGCTGGTTCCCCTGGTTCTTGGCGATGAGGAGCGCGCTAACTTCTGCGACCTGGCTGGCGTTTCCGCCGAGGTGCTGGTGTCGCTCGGCAAACGGAGCTTCCAGGAAAAACTGTTGATCACCCATCGGGGATTGAGCGGGCCGGCCGTGCTGCAGATTTCGTCGTACTGGGATGGGGTCGAACCAGTACTCGTGGATTGGGCCTCGGGGCAGGAGATCCTGGCTGCGCTGCAAAGGCCGGGTAGCCGCCGGGATCTGTCCGCAGCGAAGGCGGCGCTGCGGGAGAAGCTGCCGGCCCGGCTGGCGGAACGACTGCTCGACTTTGCCAAGCCGCTGGCGTGGAACAACCACGCGCTGGCGCAGTTGGAGCGCCGACTGCATGCCTGGGCATTCACGCCAGTCGAAACCGAAGGATACGGCAAGGCCGAGGTTACGGCGGGCGGCGTGAGCACCGACGCGCTCTCCGCCAAGACCATGGAATGCCGTCATGCGCCGGGACTCTATTTCATCGGCGAGGTGGTGGATGTAACCGGGCAACTGGGCGGATTTAACTTCCAGTGGGCTTGGGCCTCGGGCGCAGCAGCGGGGCGGGCCGTGTGACCAGCAAATCTTATGGCAGAATTGGAATTGCCGGATTAGATATGTGTTCGAGGAAGCCATGGCCGCATTGATCGACGCTATCGACGTGAAGCGCAAAATGTTTTTCGAATTTGAAAGCATTCCCTTCTACTGTTTGGAAGCGGAAATTTCCACACCTACCGCCAGGGGAGGCCAAACGCTGGTCCGGCTCAGGATGCGCAACATGCTCACTCGGGCAGTCTTCGACAAAACTTTCAAGGCCAGCGACAAGTTCAAGGAGCCAGATCTTGAGACGGTCGATGCATCCTACCTCTACAGCGACGGGGATGGTTCTTATTTTCTGGACCAACAGAGCTTTGAAACTCTCGCGCTCAACAGTGAGCTAATAACGGATGCTCTGAACTTTCTCACGGAAGGGGCGATCGTCCAGATCGACAAATTCAACGGCACTCCGATTGGCTTGCAGTTGCCAGCCCAGGTCGAACTGGCCGTCACGTTTACCGAACCCGCCGGGGGCAGCACCAACAAGATAGCCAAACTGGAGACGGGCATTGAAATCCGTGTTCCCGCCTTCATAAAAGAAGGTGAAAAGATCAAGGTCTACACGGAAACTTGGGAGTTCGCTGGGAGGGCCTGATCGATTCATGAAGAAACAGTGCCCGGCAAAGGGCCAACTTCCACTGTAGGAGAGGCGGCTGTCTATTGGCATCGTAACCACGAGCCGCAAGCCCCGCGCGCACCTGATGCGCATCCTGGGGCTGGGCTTCGGGCTGGCGGTGGTGTTCGGGAGCACGGTCGGCGTCGGCATTTTGCGGTTGCCTGGAACCATGGCTGCTCAACTGGGCAAGAGTTGGCTGGTTCTTGCCGTCTGGATCGCTGGCGGGATTTATACATTGTTGGGCGCCGTTTCTGTCGCCGAGCTGGCAGCGATGCTGCCCGAAGCCGGCGGCTTCTACGTCTATTCCAAGCGCGCTTTTGGCAGCGCAACGGGCTTCACCGTTGGATGGGGAGACTGGCTCAACAACTGCGCCGTTCTGGCGTACGGATCGGTCGCTGCGGCGGAATATCTCGCGGCGCTGGTTGCGCGCCTTGCCGGCCACGAGACGGCGGTCGCGCTGTTGCTTCTCGCATTGTTGACTCTGGTGCATTGGATTGGGATGCGACTCAGCAGCGTGGTTCTGCAACTGAGCACTTCGGCCACCGCGCTGACCCTGATTGTGCTGGCCTGCGCGTGTCTGTTTCATGGGAGCGCTGCTGATTCGGCGTTTCATCACGCGTTGCCGTCCGCTCCTTCCAGCGCGCTCGCCATCTTTGCCGCCCTCATCGTGGCGTTTCGCGCGGCGATTGTCACCTACGATGGCTGGTACGAAGCTATCTACTTCGCAGAGGAGGACCAGAATCCCACCCGCAATTTGCCCCGTGCGATGATCGGCGGGGTCGTGCTCATCGTCACGCTGTACTTGCTCATAAACGTTGCATTCCTGCGGGTCATGCCGATGGCGGAACTCGCCGCGTCCAAGCTTCCCGCGGCAGATGCCGCGCAAGTCGTTTTCAGCGCGACCTCGTTTGCTGCGTTGAGCGGCAAGTTCGTTACGGTGTTGTCGCTGCTGACGCTGATCAGCCTGGTCAACTCGGTAATGCTGGGTGCACCGCGCATTCTTTTCGCGGTTGGCCGCGACGGTCTGTTCACCGAAAAGGTCACCGCCGTGAGCGCCAGCGGTACGCCTCGTCCAGCCTTGCTGCTGTCGTCGCTCGCGGCTGCGATCCTGATTGCGAGCGGCACCTTCGAGAGCATCGTGACCGTTGCTGCCTTCTTCGTCGCGTCCATTTATTGCCTGAATTATGCCGCCGCGTTCGCATTGCGGCGGCGCGAGCCCGAGACCGCGCGCCCGTTTCGCGCCTGGGGATATCCGTTCAGCACGGGCATCGTTCTATTGGGCTCGTTTGTGTTTCTGGTTGCGGCCGTCCATGGTGATCCCGGCAGCGCATTGCGGGCCTTTCTGCTTCTTGGCATCAGCGTTCCTGTGTATCTTTGGATGAAGAGGCGGCGCAGCGTCTCAAGTTCCACATAAGGGGAGAAGTTTGTTCCAACATGCCATTGTCCGCACGCCGGCCGCGAATTTTGCCGACGGATTGACCAGCGGTAATTTCGGCAAGCCTGACTTCGCGAAAGTTCTGGCGCAGCATGCGGCATATTGCGATGCGCTGACACAGTGTGGGCTGCAATTGGTCCGTCTCGACGCAGATCTCGATCATCCCGACTCGACGTTCGTAGAAGATGCCGCTGTTCTAACCGCAAAATCTGCCGTGCTTACGCATCCGGGCGCGCGATCACGCCTGGGAGAAGTGGCTGCCATGCGTGCAACCCTCGAGCGCTTCTATGCAACTATTCGTCAGATCGAACCTCCAGGCACGCTTGACGGCGGCGACATCTGCGAAGCGGGCGCGCACTTCTTCCTCGGTATTTCGCATCGCACCAACGAAGAAGGCGCACGGCAACTTGGCGAATTCCTCACAGCCGAAGGCCACTCCTGGTCGCTGGTCAATATTCGAAACATGACCTCGATCCTGCATTTGAAAAGCGGGATAGCGTATCTTGACAACAACCATCTTGTCGCGATGGAAGAGCTCGCCGATCGAAAGGAATTTGTGGGATATACCCTGCTCTGCGTTCCGGCGGAGGAGGGTTACGCCTGCAATTGCGTCCTGGTGAACGATCGCGTGCTTCTGCCGTTGGGCTTTCCGGGGCTCAACGAAACTTTGACTCACCTCGGCTACAAAACTCTGCTGCTCGACATGTCGGAGTTTCGCAAAATGGACGGTGGCCTCAGTTGTTTGTCGCTTCGATTCTGAAGGTCGCGACCCTCCCGCCCGCTAAGGTCAAGTCTTGCTGTCACTCACCTAATCGTTCATTCACTTAGGGGCGTACGGCAAACCTAAGCACGAAGAAAAACGTTTCCGGGCGGATCCCTCATGTCCGTCCGATACACCTACGAGTGCATTGGTAGTAGCGGAAGCGACTTGCTATCCTACCGCTTCGATTCGCAGATCGTGCGGGCCCGCGGTGAGGCTTGCGGAGCAAAAAACTAACCAACGGCAGATGAAAAGGACGGCGTCATGCAGTCTCTCATGTCCCAGCCATTCGTTCGGTCTGTTCGCTCTCCCATCATTTTGTCGCTTTTCTTGCTCGCTGTTATCCTCCTTAGTCTTGTCTCTTCCGGTTGGGCACAACTGGACGGCAGCGGATTGACCGGCACCGTCAGCGATTCCTCCGGACACAGACTGCCCGGTGTCAAAGTGATGGCGGTACAGGACGATACAGGACTTCGACGGGAGGCGGTCTCTTCCGCAGAGGGAGCCTATTATTTTCCTAAGCTGCCGGTTGGAACCTATACCGTGACCTTTGGCCGCCAAGAGTTCCAGTCGTTGCGTTTCGACAATGTGGTTCAGAAGCTGGGAGAAACTCGGACCCTCAACGTAACGCTGAAGATAGCGGGACCCAATGTGCAAGTGGATGTTGTGGACACCCCGGTATCGGTAGATCAGACTAACAATACGCTAAACACGGGTATTGCACGCATACAGGCTGAACAGCTTCCCTTGAATGGGCAGAATTGGGCCACCTTGACGGCCTTGGTTCCAACAGCGGTTGACACCTCCCAAGGGCCCGGCGCCGGCAACCAGCGCTCGATTCGCTATGCCGGCAGGGGCCGAGACGATAACAACTATACCTACGACGGCATCGATGCCACCTATATTATTAATCAGTCCCAGCTATATTACGTGCGCGCGGCGATTCCGCTCGATACCATCGAGGAGATCCGCGTCGACCCCATACTGGCGACGGCGCAGACCGGCGCCACGGGAGGGGGCCAGGTGGGAGCAGCCTCACCTTCAGGCACGAATCAGTTCCATGGGGATGCCTACGACTTCTTGCGTAACAGCGCTTTCGATGCCACGGACCCGATTGACTCCTTAAGTCCAAACCACCAGCCGTCCTTCCACTTGAATCAGTTCGGAGGGGCTTTGGGCGGACCCATCATCCGGGATAAGGCCTTTTTCTTTGTCGCCTACGAAGGCTACCGGCAAGACCTCGGCCAGACTCTTATCGGTTATGTACCCAGCCCTGCTTTTCGGGAGCAAGTGCTGGCGAAATTGCCACAGCTTGCTCCCGTCATCAACGCCTATCCCAACGGGCAGTACTCTACCAGTAACCCGGACGTTGCCCAATTCGTGGGGCAAGGGAATCAGGTAGGCCAGGAAAACTCGGGGATGTTCCGCCTGGATTATCGCTTCTCCGACGCGACCAATCTTTTTTGGCGGGCCAACATCGACGAAGCCGACTACTTTCTCCCGTATTCCCCGAGCTCCGGGCAATATCTCAATGAACAAGAGGAGCTTGCGTCCTATCCGGTCAACAGCGTGATTGCGCTATACCACGTCTTTTCTCCGACCCTGCTGACCGACTTCAAGTTTGGTTTCAACCGCAGCACGGGCGATACCACCTACATCAATCCGATCGGATCGCTTGACGCGATCGCAGTAGCGGGCCTCACTTCCTTGAACAACGGCCGTGTTAGCACCGGCGTGGGCAATACGTTTTCCTGGCTTGGCGATGTAACCTGGGTCAAGGGGAGAAGTGTAATCAAGGCCGGAATCGAGTTCCGCCGCGTACAGATGAACCAGGGAAGCAGTGCCTATGGCACGATCAGTTATAACTCCCTCGCGAGCTTCGCGGCCAACCAATCCTATAAGGCCAGTCTCACGGGCGAATATCCCATCAACGGCCTGCGCAAGACGGATTTTTTTGGTTATGTCCAGGACGAGTTGAAGTGGCGGCCGAATTTCACGTTGAATTTGGGCCTGCGCTATAGCTATTTCGGTATTTTTCATGAAGTACAGGGCCGCGGGAATCCTTTTGATTTCGCCACTTGCGGGCCGCAAGGTTACTGCGGCGTAGGCGCGAGCTTCGGCCCGCCCAATTATGGCGATTTCGATCCGCGCATCGCCTTCGCTTGGTCCCCGTACAAGTGGGGGGGGAAGACCGTCATTCGCAGCGGCTTTGGTATCTATCACGAGGACGGCCAGTTGGACGATCAGAACATCCCCGATAAGAACGAGGTGTTAAGCTATGCGCTGACGTCCAAGAATTGCCCAGGCCTTGGCTACCCCATAGTTCTAGACTCGGCTGGCAATCCGGTCTGCGTAAACGGCACAAATTCACCGAATGCGGAACAGCGGGATCGCAAAGACTCGTATGTAACCCAATGGGGGCTTTCCCTTGCGCAGGAGCTGCCAAGCAATTTCGTCATGAATCTCGCCTATATAGGCAGCAAGGGCACCCATCTGCTCACGGAATCCTATGTTAACGTCATAAACCCGCTCACCGGGGTGCGTCCGTACCCGACCTTCAGCCAGATCCCTTGGCGAGGTACCATCGGCAACAGCTCGTATAATGCGCTGGCGGTTTCGCTGAAACGTAACTTCTCTCAGGGTTTGCTGGTGTCGGCCAATTACACATGGTCCCACTCGATCGACGACGATACCAGTGGAAGCGGCGACGGCGACTCCGTTACGCCACAGAATGTTTCCTGCTGGCTTAGGGGAGCGGCGCAATGCGGTGAGCGCGCTAGCAGCAACTTCAACGTTGGCAACGTGTTCAATGCAAATGTCATCTATGACCTTCCTTTTGGGGCGGCCAAGAGGTACCTTTCGCAGCCTGGTTTCATGAGGGCCGTTTTCAGTTACCTACAGTTCAGTGGTATCTTCATCGCCCGTACCGGCTTCCCCGTGAACCTCACGACGAGCGGTACTGGCCCGGACGGAAATACCAACGAGCAGCGTCCCAACCTGGTTCCCGGCCAGCCCTTGTATTTGGCCGGCGGGTTTTTAAACCCCGCGGCTTTTTGCACTCCGGGGACTAAAGACCCGCTTTACCCAGGTGGTACCTGCCCCTCAGGATTCGGCGATGTCCCCCGCAATTCCTTGCAGGGGCCCGGGTTCTCGCAACTTGATTTGGCGCTTTCCAAACGCTTTCCTGTCACGGAACGGGTACAAGTTCAGCTCCGGGCCGAAGTGTTCAACGTTTTCAACAGAGCGCAGTTTGCTAATCCGGATGGCCTCATTTCGGCTACCGACTTCGGCAGGATATATTTGCCATTGAATACAACTCCGATAGGAACAGGTACGCCGCGTCAGTTCCAGTTTCTGCTGAAACTACAGTTCTGAAGGGAAAGAGGACCTTTCAGTTTCCTGCACGCCGGGCAACTGAATCTCGGTGACGCCACGATCCCCGCGCGCACCGGGTTACCCGTCAACATCCTTATCACCCGCGCCATTCGGGAACGCCTGACGGCAGGGGTCCCAGCTGTGGCGATGAAGATTCACCAAGATTTCATTCCGCATTCGCACTGCCGTCAAATAATCTTCCTAGTGTTAAAGAGCACAAGAACAGTTGGCTTCGGCCTTGACTGTGCGCTGCAACACGGGAAAACTTTTTCCGGCGGCTGCAGAAAAACTTGGTTCGCATCAGTGCAAGGCTGTTGGGATAAGAGGTGCTCTTTGCTACCTGCGTTTGACCCGCCCCCCGCTTCAAGGACGAGTGCGCTTTATTCTTCGGAGTCCATGCCGGCGAGAATAAAGCTGGGTCCCCTCGAGTGCGCGATACTAGCCGAGGTCTGGTCGCACAAAAGCTTAACCGTTCGCGAACTGCTGGAGGGCGGCAAAGTTCGGCTCGCCTATACAACGGTTATGACCACTCTGGATCGGCTTTTCAAGAAGGGACTGCTGGACCGGACCGAAGAGGGCCGGGCTTTCCGTTACTCCGCCACTTGTCCTCCCCAAGAGGTAGCGCACTTGGTAGCCGTCACGGGAGTCCGGCGATGGATTGAGTCTACCCGTCCCTCCTCATTGCCTTTGTCGTATTTTGTGGAGGCGATCAGCGCCGATGATTCTCTACTGGACGAGCTACGAGTTCTAGTGGAACGGAAGCGGTCGGAACTAAAGAAGCAGAGAGAAAAACAGCTATGATCTTCTGCCTCCGAGCCATGATAGTGGCTCTCGGATTTTTTGGCGTGGTTTATTGCCCGATTTCATTGGTGGTGGTTTGCCTGTGGCGATGCGCGCGTTTGCTTTGCCACAACTCTGAGATCCGCCTGGCCCGCTTACTATTTGCAGTCAGGATCTTTCCCTTCGTGGTATCCGCGTTTATTACCCTCGCCTTTGCCCTGCCTGCATTCTTGCTTCTGGAGCGCGGAGCCATTGATGAAGATACGAGAACCGTTGTATTCAGCTTTTGTGCCCTTGTGCTGCTTGTCGGGGGTTTGCTTCGTGTGGCGCTGGCACAAGCCAGGACTTCGCACCTGGTAGCGGGCTGGGTCGAGGGGGCGCATGCCCTAAACGCCGACCCAACAGTGGCCGCGCTGCAAGGAAGACAGTGTCCACCACTGCTGTTGTACGGCGTTTCCACGCCCAGGGTGCTGGCTTCAGAGAGTGCCGTTACGCTTTTGAGTCCCGACGAGCTCCGGGTCGCGCTTAGGCATGAGATCGGACACATGCGGTCGCGCGACAACCTAAAAAAACTGCTCTTTTATGCTGCATCGTTTCCAGGCATGGCAGGTTTGGAGCGGGCATGGCAGAAAGCGGCAGAGTTCGCAGCTGACGAAGCGGCGGTCTCCGACAGTGACGATGCGGTTAACTTGGCATCCGCGTTGATCAAGCTTGCCGACCTAGCCCGGTTGCAGGACCTGCCAGCATTCACGACCGGCCTGGTGACCTGTACCGCGCTGGTGAGCTTGCGTGTGCACCGCCTGCTTGACTGGAAGGAATCCAGTTCCCGGACAATGCCGCGACGTAGGTGGTCCCTCCTTCCCCTGCCACTGGTTGTTGTCTCCTATACTGTCGCTCACTACGGTCAAGTCTTGTTGTTCACGCACCGATTCACCGAATGGTTCGTCCACTGACAAACGAGCGGCAAACGTAAGCGGAGGGAAGAGAGCGTCATTCTTGTGCTTGTTGCAGCACGATGAGCGCTTTCTGACTTGGGACTATCCGCCTCCCGCCGATCCACCTACGAACTTTCTGGTGGTAGCGAAGTGCTATGCGATTTTCCGCTTCGATGCAACCAGGATTCACGAAGATTTAACTCCGGGTTCGCACTGCCGTCAAACAAGCCCACTACTATCGTGACGGTCGTAGCGAAGCACTCAACTTCGGCATAAAACTCACAGCTCAAAGCGTCGACCCAAGCCCCAACACGTGGCGGCCAGCAGCCGCCCCTCACGACAGCGAAAGGAGAATCTCCCATGCACTCCAGAGTTCGCTTTTCCGGCCGCAAATTCGGGTCACTGTGCCTACTCGCGGCAATGTTGTTCACCGCGATGACCGGTTTGGCGCAAAATGCGTTGTCCGGTCTCCTGGTAACCGGCAAGATCATACCCTCGCCACCGCTGGGAACCCAGCTCAATGTGGGCAGCCTGCCTATGAACATAGTTCTTTCCCCCGATGGCAAGTACGCACTGGTGAGCGACATGGGCTTCGACCAGTCGCTAACCGCCATCAACGCCAAGAATGGCGGCTTCGTTTCCAACATCGATTACCCAAACTGCAACTATTGCTATTACCAGAACACGAATGGTCTCTACTACGGTATTGCCTTCGGAAGTAACGGCATACTTTATGCGGCGCAAGGCGGAAACAACACTATTGATGTGTTGAACCTTTCGCCTAACGGGATTCTCGCCGATTTGGGCAATTTTCAGGCGACTCAGCCTACGGATTTTCCCTCCGGTTTGGCGACCGACACCCGTGGCTACCTTTATGTAGTTAACAACGACCCGAGCACGTTTGCCGTACCGGGCAGCGTTGCGATCTACTCGCAGAGCACGCAGACTGAGGTGGGGCGCTACTCGTTCACCGGGAGCTGGTATGGGACGCCCAACTTCCCGCTGGCCATTGCAGTTCTGTCGGACGGGTCCAAAGCCTACGTTTCGAGCGAACGGGACGGTGCGGTATACGATCTGAACACGTCCAATCCTGCCAGCCCGACTCTGACTGCGGCTATCACAACGGGAGCCAATCCGGACGGGTTGCTGCTCAACCCGTCGCAATCGCTGCTCTACGTGGCCAATGCCGGCAGCGATACCGTATCCGTGGTAAATACTGCTAACGACACCGTGGTGGGCAGCATTCTGATACGCCCGCCGCAGTTACTGAACGTGCCTGGCACATCGACGCCAACCGGACTGGGCCTGTCTCCCGACGGAACGACTCTGTATGTCACGTTGGGCGATTTGAATGCGATTGCGGTCCTTTCGGTGAATGGGTCTAGCTTAGGTTTGAAGGGATACATTGCCGGAGGATGGTATCCGACCTCTGTGGTTGCCCCGACCAACCAAAGCATCCTGGTCGCCTACGGCAAAGGGACTGTAACCCGCTATCCCAATCCCGGCTACGTACAGTGGGATTTCAACTCTAACCCCTGGTACGACGAGCACTTGGTCCAGGGCCAGGTTGCATTTATCGGCGGACTAACTAACGAGAAGCTGCAACGGTCGACGACTCAGGTGCTGGCCAACAGCGCTTCTGCCGCGGTGCATGACCATCGCCTGGATAAGATCGGTTTGCAGAGCGGCAACATCAAGCATGTGTTCTACATAGCCAAGGAAAATCGGACTTACGACCAGGTGCTGGGCGACGTCCCCGGGGGTAACGGAGATTCCTCGCTTACGCTGTTTGGCCAAAGCATCACTCCCAACCTGCACGCCCTGGCGCAGCGCTTCGTTCTGTTGGACAACTTCTATACCAACAGCGAGGTCAGCTTCGATGGTTGGGGATGGCTAACGCAGGGTATCGCGAACGAAAACCTGATCAAGAATGTTCCCTACAACTACAGCGGCCGCGGACGGAACTATGACGTTGAAGGCCAAAACAACGGCTACGACGTGGGAGGCTTCCCGGCTTACAATCCCGATGGACAACTGAATTCGCCGCTGTATTTCCCCAACGGTACGCCCGCAATTCCGGATGTCACCCAGGGTCCAGGCGGACATATCTGGGATGCGGTGGAAGCGGCTAAGATCACCTACCGCAACTACGGCATGTTCTTGTCGTTTGGTGTGACGGACAGCAACGGCAACGTGATTATCCCCGACAACTATCCAACCGTCACAGGGAACATGCCACCGGGCCACGATCTGGCCGGCGTGAGCGATTACGATTACAGGCGTTTTGACAGCGACTATCCCGACAGCGACGCCTCAGCGATTTACACCAGCAAAGGCGCCCAGAACTGCACATACCGAGAGTCCACGTACGGCAAGTACAACTCGTCGAGCCGCGCTGCCGAATGGATTCGCGAGTTCAATGAGTACCTGAAGATCGATCCTTCAGGCAACTCCGTGCCCGCATTCGAAACGATCCGTCTTCCTCACGACCACACGCAAGGCCCGACTTCGGGTGACTTCGCACCCGTCGCGGAAGTTGCCGATAACGACTACGGCGTTGCGCAAGTTGTGCAGGCGATCAGCAATAGCCCCATCTGGACCAGTTCTGTGATCTTCGTCATCGAGGACGACGCGCAAGATGGTCCCGACCATGTCGATTGCCACCGCTCAACCACCTATGTGATCAGCCCGTGGATCATCCAGGGCACCATCGATCATCAGTTCTATAACCAGACGAGCGTGCTGAAAACGATGGAAATGCTTCTGGGTATTCCGCCGCTCACCTCGTATGATGCGACGGCCATTCCAATCATGGATTGGAACAGCCAACCTTCCAACAATGCACCCTACACCGCCGTGCTCCCGTCGCAGGACATCATTTGCGCCCAATCCCCCGCCCTGAGTACTTTGAGTCGTTCCGATCCAATGCGGAAGATGATGATCCGGGCCAGCCAAATGGATTTCGAGCATCCCGACAGCGCCCCGGAAAGGGAACTGAACGAGATGATCTGGAAATCTGTGAAGGGAGTGGACTCACAAATGCCCGAACCGCGGCACACCGTGACGCCCACCGACAAGGACGGTGACGACGACTAATCGCTTGAGCTAACGCCTCCGCCCGTTTCTCTTAAAATGGGCGGGGGCAGCTTCCTTTGTGTTTCGCGCGGCCCTCAGCGCGGTATGTTCATTTCTCCGAGGATGCGGTGATCACCGCGATTTCGCGACTGGGTGGGCACAAAATTGGGCACAGTGAGATTCGTCAGGATTCGCAGACTCAAGAAGGACTGCTGCTAACTGCAACGGCTGGAGAGAAATAAATGGCGCGCCCTGAGAGATTCGAACTCCCGACCTTCTGGTTCGTAGCCAGACGCTCTATCCAGCTGAGCTAAGGGCGCGCATGCTTGCGGCAGAGTCATTATAACAAAGGTCTCCGAGCGAGGGGCGTGTGCTTCTTCATCACGTTGCGCCGGTTTTCCTTCCGTGTTCATCCCTGAAATCCGCGATCCTCCAATCCCTGTCCCTAACCCCCAACGCCTATTCCCTGCCCTGGCGCGAAGCCTCTCGCAAATGGGACAATGGCCCACAGGCCCCGCTACTCAACTCCGAGGAGAGAATCCATGAAACGACTTTTGCTGGCGCTGCTGCTGGTGGCATCGTTGCTGCCCGCGAGTTATGCCGCCGATGAGACGCCGCAGCCCAAGATCAAAGTGGGGGATATGGCGCCCGACTTTACCTTGACCGACCAGAACGGCAAGAAAGTTTCGCTGCACGATTTCAAGGGTAAGAAAAACGTCGCTTTGGCCTTTTATATCTTCGCTTTCACCGGTGGTTGAACCAAGCAGATGCAGGCTTTCCAGCAGAACCTCGCCAAGCTGGGAGCCGCCGATACCCAGGTGCTGGGTATAAGCATGGATTCTTCCTTTTCGAACCAGGCGTGGGCGGAAAAAATTGGCGTCACCTACCCATTGCTTAGCGATTGGGGCGGCGACGTGACCAGAGAGTACGGTCTCTACAACCCGAAGTACAAAGCCGCGCGCCGCGTGAACTACCTCATCGACAAGAACGGCAAGGTCATCGAGATGCAGTTGGACTCGGCGGCCATCGACCCGTCGAAAGTGGTGCAGGCGTGCGAGGCAAGGAAGCTGAACCGATAGGAGGTTGCCTCCTTTTTTGCTTGCCCCGGGAGCAAAAAAAGCCCATCATACCGAGCCTATGGAGCACAAGGAGAAAATGGGCACTGAGTCTTTGCGTCTCTACGTTTGTCTATTGGTACTTCTCGCGATTCCGAATCTTTCTGCCAGCAGTTCTCCGGAAGTCGCCCAGCAAACGCAGCCAAATCGCGGCGAAATGACGTCTGCCGACCTGATAAGTCAGCTCAACCCGCCAGAGGCAGCCGTCAAGAGCCACATCCTGGTGATCGAGCACAAGAACATCAGCGGCGATCTGAAGCTCGGACTGGAGCAACTCCCAATACCATTCCGAGTGGAGTTTCACGACTGCGAGTTCCGGGACAACGTGGTGCTCGTGAGCGTTGTTTTCGATCAGGGCCTGGTCTTCAACAACGTCACCTTCGATAAGGCCTTCGAGCTCACAAGCGTTCACGTCAAGGGAGACCTGATGCTGACGAACGTCCATATCGTTCGTTCAGATGAACCGTCTCAGCCGGGCAAAGCGAAGCCAACAAAAATGCAACTGAACCAGTCCCAGGTTGACGGAGACGTGCGCATCAAGAATCCGGACGTGGATAAACTGGAAGCAGAAAACCTTGCGGCAGGCAATGTTGTCGTCTGGCTGTCGAAGACCGGTAGTCCCGAACTTGACTTTATCAAGCTCGATACCAGCGGAAGGCTGAGTGTTGCTGCGAACGCCGGTACAAGAGCGAATCAGTTACAACTCGACGGCGCCAATATTCATGAAACATGGACCCTGCAAAATCTGGTATTTCAGACCATCACGGCTTCAAGTCTTACGGTGACCAAGCGGACCCAGTTCTTGCCGACGACAATTGTGGAAAAGCGGCTGGATTTCGCGTTTTCTAACTTGGGGAACTTCGACTGGGAGTTTCCCGGTGGCGAGCCCTTCCGGCTGCCTGAAAATCTGAACATCGAGGGCGCGACCTTCAACACCCTGCATGTGGCGCCGGTATTTTCCGGCACAGCTAACTCCGAGGAGGAGAAGGAAACCCGCTGGAAAGCAAGGCGAACCGACTACGGACTGGCTTTTCTGGAAAAGGCGGCTTACTACGAGTCGGCCTACGCGGCCTATGAATTCCTGCTGAAGAGCCAGGGGCGCGGCGATGCGGCGGATGCTGTGTATTTTGCAATGCGCGACCGGCGCCGCTACACGGAATGGAAAGACGCCGCAACTTTCAGCGGAAAGACCATCGCCGCAATGAATTACGTGATCGGCTTTGGCCACAAATGGCTGTTCGGCTACGGACGTGCGTGGGTTTATCCCATTGTGTGGTGCATGATCTTTGTTTTCGTGGGGTCATTCGTGTTCCGCGATGCTGCTCTCATGGAGAAACAGGATGAGAAGGCGGTTTCGACTTTCTCACCCCTGTGGTACAGCATGGATCTATTTGTGCCGGTTTTGAGCCTGGGCATAGCCAACCGATGGCGTCCCAAGAGTGAGCATGAGTTTCTGGTGTTTTATGCCAAATTGCTGTCGCTGGTTGGGTTGGTCTTCATTTCTGCCGCGCTGGGCGCCTTGACCGGATCTTTGAAGTGAGGACGGCGCAAGACATTCGATGAATAGCGAGGCGAAGCCGTTTGTTGACGAGACGCCGGGTGAAGCGCCGGTCCGCGGATTTCTGCATCGAGCGGGCAAGGCTGGCGACGGATTTCTGGTGCTCACACATGGGGCGGGCGGCAACTGCCATGCGCCGTTGCTGGTTGCGCTCGCCGAGAAGTTCGCAACGTTGGGATTAACGGTGTTGCGTTGCGATCTGCCTTACCGGCAGCGGCGTCCGCGAGGCGCGCCTTCGCCTTCGGACGTCAAGACCGACCAGGCCGGACTGCAACGAGCGGTTACGCTGATGAAGGCGCAGTTCACCGGCCCTGCATTCTTGGGCGGCAGCTCGTACGGCGGACGCCAGGCGAGTATGCTGGTTGCGTCAGAACCCTCGCTGGTGGAGGGTTTGCTGCTGTTGTCGTATCCGCTGCATCCTCCCGGACGGCCCGCGCAGCTACGGACGGCGCATTTCCCCAGCTTGCAGACTCCGGTGTTGTTCGTCAGCGGAACCAAAGACGCTTTCGGCTCGATCGAGGAGTTGGAAGCTGCGATGAAGCTGATCCCGGCTCGCAAGAAATTGGTCGCGATCCCAGGCGCGCCGCACGGCTTATCACAGAAGGGGAAACAGGATGAAGTAGTGGAGAGCGTGGTCCGAGAGTTTGAAACGTTCTTCCGCGCCAAGTGATGAACTCCGGCGATCTCCGAGATGACTGCCGACTTCCGCTACAATGTCATCAAGGCGCAACGCGCCCAGCAATCATGGGAGGAAATAGATGGCGCAAGTGAAGATCACATGCCGCAAGAACGGGCCGTACCGCGTGGAGGCGCCCGAGGGCACCATCGAACTGGTGGACGCGGACGGCAACCCCTATGACCTGACGGGCAAGGTGGCGTTTTCGCTGTGCCGCTGCGGCGCGTCGGTCAACAAACCATTCTGCGACGGCACCCATTCGAAGATGGGTTTCGAAGCCGCTGAAGCAGCCGTGAAAAAGGCCGACGAGTCCGCGCCGAACGTTCCCAACATCGGCGGATAGCCACAGGCCAGCATAACTCTGAACCGCAGATCCCTCCACTCGGACTGAACTCCTCGGTCGGGATGACAATCCCAAGTGCGGAAGCTAAGTGCCAAGCGGTGACGGCTGACAGATGTCTATCTACTAACCCCTAGCCCCTGACCCCTACCCCTGCCTCAATGCACCGTCTTGGTCTTCCTCGACATGTAGTCCATCAGCAGGCATTGGCCCAGGGTGTAGGGCGTGGTGAAATACGCTTTTCCGCGGCACATCTCGGTCACCTTCTGCACGAACTGCACCAGGCCATAGTCGGAGGCGAGCATGAACGTGTTAATCAGAATCCCCGCACGCTTGCACTTCGAAACTTCCTTCAGCGTCTCGCTGACCACCAGCGGGTCGAGGCCGAAAGCGTTCTTGTAGATGCGCCCGTCTTCGAGAGTCAACGCTGAAGGCTTGCCGTCGGTGATCATCACAATCTGCTTCATGTCCTTGCGCTGGCGCTGCAGAATGCGCTGCGCCATGCGCAAACCTTCGCGCGTGTTGGTGTAATACGGCCCAACCTTGACGCGCGCCAGCTGCGACAGTGGCAGCTCCTCGGCCGAGTCGTGGAAGAGCACCAGCGAAAGCGAGTCGCCGGGGTACTGGGTGCGGATAAGGTGCGCGAGCGCCATCGCCACTTTCTTCGCAGGCGTGAAGCGGTCTTCGCCGTAGAGGATCATGGAGTGCGAGCAGTCGAGCATGAGCACCGTCGCGCACGACGACTGATACTCGCATTGATGCACTTGCAGGTCGCTGTACTCGATGTTGAGTGGCAGGTGCAGGCCCTCGCGATGGATAGCGCTGGAGAGCGTAGCGGTGATGTCAAGGTTTAGTGTGTCGCCAAATTCATAGGCCTTGGAAGCGCCGCTGGCCTCGATACCGGTGGCCTGATCGCGGGTGTCGTGACGGCCGAAGCTGGACTTGCCGAGCGAGCCCATCAGATCGCGCAATGCGCGAAAGCCAAGGAAGTCGAGCCCCTTGTCGGTGATTTCGAAGCGCGCCTGCGATTGCGCCTCACCCACCTGCCCGCCAGCAGTGGAGCTGCGCGAGGGATCGTGCGGTTGGTCAACGCTGATGTAGTCTTCCTGCTCCATGCGCTCGATGAGCTGCTCGATCAGTTGTTCCATCTGCTCGGGACTCAGGTTCTCAATGTGCTCGCGCATCTGCTCGTCAAGCATGTCGCTGTTGAGCAGCGCCTCGGCGATGGCCTGGCGCAGGTCGTCGAGCGATTGCTCCATGTTCTTGAGGTCGTAGAAGTCCATGTACTGCTGCTGAAAGCCGCTTTGCAGCAGGTAGTCGGATAGCGCGTTGAGCAGGTCCTCCATGCTCATCTCGGAGGCGGGCTCGGGCACGTATTTCTTGTACTTGATGAATTTCATGAGGAAGCAGTTGGCACTTAGCAATTGGCATTTAGCAACTAGCGATTAGCGCCTGTCACTCTGTCACCCTATGTCACAAAGCCGTCGAGTGCAGAAAACCAAGCACTAAATGCTAAATGCTAATTGCCAATTGCTAATTGCCAATTGCAAACCTACTTCGCGTTCGGATTGCCAGACGCCGCACGTTGTTGGCCGACGTAATAGCCGCTGCGCGTGCGCACCTGAAGCTTCTTGTAGCCCTTGGCCTGAGCATCCACCTTCACCTGACGGTAACCGCCGGTACTCTGCTGATTATCGGGCTTGTAGCCGATGGTGTACTGGTTGCGGATATCGTGAGCGATCTGCGAGGTTATGGTGTTGACCTCGCTCAGGTTCTTGGGGAAGAAAGCTTCGCCGCCGGTTTCCTCAGCCATTTCACGAAGCGCGCGCCGCGCCCGTTTGGAATGTTCTTCCTGTAACAGGCCAATCGTGTAAACCGTAGGGCCGTTTTGGTCCTGCAAACGCCGCACCGCTTGCTCTAATGATTCACGGCTGGCATTGTCTTCGCCGTCGGTCACCACCAGCAGAACTTTCTTTTCTAGTTCGCCGCTCTTCTTCAAATGGTCGGCGGAAGCCACCGTCGCGTCATAAAGTGCAGTCCCTCCCCGCGCCTCAATACGCTCCAAGGCATCTTTTAGTTTGGGAATACTGGCCGTGTAATCCTGGTCGAGGAAGTATTCTTCATTGAAATTAACGATAAATACCTTGTCCTGAGGATTACTGGCCTGTACGAGGTTGATGGCGGCGGCGTTCACCGCAGGCCGCTTCTCGCGCATGGAACCGGAGTTGTCGATGACAATGCCCATCGCCACCGGAATATCTTCCCGGCGGAACAGGGTTATCTTTTGGGGCTTGCCGTCTTCGAAGACGGTGAAATCGTTGCTCGCGAGATTGGTGACCAGGCGATTGTGATCGTCGACCACGGTGGCGTGCAGCACAACTTCGTTCACTTCCCTCTTGAAGACATAGACGCCGCCCTCTTTGGTATCGGGCGCCTGGCCCTGGGGCGGATTTTGCACAGCCCCCGTCTGCGCACTTTCCCACCCAAGCAAAGGAAGCTTGGATGGGGCAACCGCTGGCGAACTCTGAGCGGCCAACCAAGTCCCCAGCAGCAGAACAAATACACCCATCAGCCGGACCCAATTTCCATTATTCGGTGGGCGCATAATATCCCGTTTTGGCGTACACGTGCAGCGGCGGCAGGCCTCTGGGCGGATTCAGTTTCACCTTGATCTTCCTCCACTTGCCGTCCTTGCCTGGATTGCTGGGACGGTACCCGAGCACGTACTGGTTGCGCAACTCGATGCCAATTTTCGTTGCCACGTCCGCCAGTTCGTTCGGCGAGGTGATAGTAAACGTCCGTCCGCCCGTTACGTCGGTGATGTCGGCAAGCATTGCGGGGCCTTCGCGCTCTTCGGGCGTCTTAAAGAAATTGTCGAACAGCCCAATGGCGTAGATTTGCACGTCGGCCTCGCGCACCCTGGACTTGATTTCACCTTCCGTGTAGCGGCTATGGTTGTCGCCGCCGTCAGAGATGATGAGCAGCGCCTTGCGCTCGTAATGTGCCTTGCGCATCCGGTCCATGCCGAGGTAAATGGCGTCCAGCAGGGCCGTCCGGCCTTTGGGAATGGCATACACCAGCTTGTCCTGGATGTCCTCGACGGAAGAAGTGTAATCAACCAACAGCTCAGGCTTTTCAGAGAACGTGATGACGAAAAATTCGTCCTGCGGGTTTGCCGTGCGGAAGAACTCGACCACCGCCTGGCGCGACTTGTCGATCTTGTCAGCCATGGAGCCGCTAATGTCAAAGATGACGCCCAGCGAAATAGGGGCATCCTCACTGGAGAAGTGGCGAATCTCCTGCGGCTTGCCATTGTCGGTAAGCGCGAAATTTTCCTTTTCCAGCCCAGTCACCAGGCGGTTCAAGGGGTCAGTGATAGTGACCGGAACCAGGACCAGGTCCACATCCTTGCGGAGTGGCTTGGTGTAGGTCTTCAGGCTGGGGTCGGCATTCGGCGGCGGTACGGATGCCGGGGCCTTTTTGGCTTCGCGAGGCACAACGTGAATGTCGTCCTGGGCGTAACTTGAGGCCGACAGGAAACCGGTCACGCAAAGCAACATAAGCAGCAGAGAAGACAGGTGGCAAAAACGCACAAAGCTTTGGACGGCGAGACCAGGATTATGTCCCGCCCGCCAACCAGGAATTGAATACCGATTCTTCGAGCACTTAGACCCGAACTCCCAACTGCTACCGCGGGCCATAGGTCCCTCTGGGGTGTGGGCTAATGCTATCACAGGGCGCGGGTAACCGGACATCCTAAGCATCCGCTTCCCCCCGGGTCCGTTACGCCGCGCTTCGAGAAGCTTGATGGCCCCGTACGCGCTCTGGTTTCCTTTTCTTAACTGCTACAATCGAGGTGTCTTCCGAATACTAATCCGCAGCGCCCAACTTTCATCGGAGGCAATAATCATGGCAAGAATTTTTCCGTTTCGAGGCCTGCGTTACAGCCCTTCCAAGGTGGCACTGGGCGAGGTCGTAACCCAACCTTACGACAAAATTACGCCGCAAATGCAGGACCGTTATTACACCGATAGCCCTTATAACCTGGTACGAATCATCCTGGGAAAACCGCGGGCCGGCGACAACGAAGGCGAGAACGTCTACACCCGCGCCACCGCCTTCATGCAGGAATGGAGAGAAGAGGGCGTCCTGACGCCCGATGCGGAGCCCAGCATTTACCTGTACACCCAGACCTTTCGAGTTCCCGGCGACAACTTGGGCGCTGCTATGGAGCGGCGCGGTTTCATCGCCTTGGGCCAGCTCGAAGACTACGACCAGAAAGTCGTCTTTCGGCACGAACAAACGCTGAGCAAGCCAAAGGCCGACCGGCTCAACCTGTTGCGAGCCACGCAGGCACACTTTGGCCAGCTCTTTATGCTGTACAGCGATCCCGCCGCGGAGATCGACGCGGCCTTGCGGCAGACCGGCCCGCCGACGGCCGAGATCCGTGATGAATACGATGTGGTGCACCGGATGTGGAGGGTTTCAGACCATGCCACTCTACAGACCGTGCAGGCAAAGATGGCGGACAAGCAGCTCATCATCGCCGACGGGCACCATCGCTACGAGACGGCGTTGAACTATCGCAACGAGATGCGCAAACAGGCCGGCAGCCGTTCGATCGAGGCCTACGAGCGGGTCATGATGACCTTCGTCAACATGGATGCGCCCGGACTGGTCATCCTGCCAACCCATCGCGTTGTCTTCGGTCTGGAGGCCTTTTCTATCTTCGACATGGTGGCAAAACTTCAAGCTAATTTTGAAGTGGAAGACCTTGGATCGCTGGCCGAAATCGATGGGTCTCTGGAGCGGCTGCGCCAGGCCGGCAAAGATGGAACGGCGCTGCTGGCGATAACGTCACATGGCGGTTTTCTGCTGCGCTCGCGGCCGGGTGCCAAGTGGACCGAACCGGCAGATTTGTCGGAGCGCCAGCGCGCTCTCGACGTGGTGAAACTGCATAAGCTGGTGCTGGAAGGCACGCTGGGCTTGTCGGAGGAGGACATCCGCGATCAAGAACACCTGAGATATGTGCGCGACGCACACGAAGCTGTCAGCCAGGTGGTCCGGGGGGCGAACGTGGCGTTCATCATGAATCCCGTGAGCATGGAACAGATGCGCGATGTCGCCTTTGGCGGCGAAGTCATGCCGCAAAAGTCCACCGACTTCTATCCCAAGCTGCTAAGCGGGTTGGTCGCGTACTCGCTTGAAGAAGCCAGGCAGGAGGCAGCGGTAGAAGTGACGCTTTGAAGCTATTTCTTCGGACCTATAGTTCCGTGTCATCCTGAGCGACAAGTTCGCCTTGGGCGACCGAGGGGTCGAAGAGCCTGCCCCGAGCGCAGCCGAGGGGACCCCTGTAGCGGAAGTGTTGCGCGTCGTAAGGTCATCGTCGCGGGCGAACTTCCGCTGAGGGTGACACGTTCTTTGAGACAATTCTTCTTGGCATGTCATTCCTTTGTGTCATCATCGCTAGTGGGTCGCTCTAGATGACTTTCGGCTTGGGACGCTCCCGCTACAGCCTTGGAGTTCTTTCTGCCGTGATTTTGCCGGCGACGGTCCTGCTCGCCGCCGTTTTTCTCCATCATGTAATTCTGGATGCGCAGACGCCCTCGTCAACCCAGATCACTGTTTATTCTCCGCAAACTACGTATTCCGTTCCCCTGCTCGATATTAAGGGCCAGTCCTACGTGGGGCTGGTCGAAGTGCTTGAGCCGCTGGGTTCGGTGGACGCACGGCCTGATGGCAAGAAATACAAATTGCACTTCACGGCTGCCGGTGGCAATCCAGTGGAAGCGCAGTTCACCGACGGAAAAGACAAGGCGAAAGTTCGCGGAGAGAACTACAAGTTATCCGCGAACTTTGTGCTCCAGAACGGCCGCGGCTACGTGCCGCTGGCAACCGCCACGAATTTGCTGGCGAAACTTCTCTCGGTCCAGACCGAGTTCCACCCGGCGGGGCGGCGCTTGTTTGTCGGTACCGGTGTGGAGCGGTTTACTTTGGAATTGCGCCAGGGCAACCCTTCTCGCCTGCTCATTGGTTTTCCTTCCGCTGTCAATCCCACGATCGCCACCGAGCCGGGACGCGTGCGCTTTACTTTTCGTCGCGAGCCCGTCGTCGCCGCAGGCGCAGACAACGTCACATACAACGATCCTCTTATCACCGGCGCCAGCTTCTCGGAGCACGATGGCATCGCCGAACTTGACATCACCGGCACAGCGCCGCTGATGGCCAACTTTGCCGACAACGGCCAAACCATCATCGTGACGGGTGCTCCCGGTCCGCCTCCACCGGTTGCCGAGCAACCGCCTGCGCCAGCGACGCAGTCCGCTCCTAATGCGACCGCTCCAACGCCACAGGCGCGACAGCCGGCGGCTCCGCGCTTTCTGGTGCTCATCGATCCGGCCCACGGCGGCAACGACATCGGCGCGGCTATCTCGCCTTCGTTGCCGGAAAAGGATGTTGTGATGGCGCTGGCTCGGCGGGTGCTACGCGAGCTCGCCAGCCGCGGCATTGCAGCCGGCTTGTTGCGGACCTCTGACGCCACAATTTCTCTCGACCAACGGGCGGTATCAGCGAACGCGGCCCGCCCGGCTCTGTACGTGACTCTGCATGCAGCCAACACCGGTAGAGGAGTGCATGTCTTCACCGCGCTGTTGCCTGCTGCGAACGTGTCGCCACAGAGCTTCCTGCCCTGGGACACCGCGCAGGCAGCCTTCCTTGATCTGAGCGGCACAGTGGCAGGCTCGGTGGCCGCCGAACTCGATGCGCGCAAACTGCCCAACGCCACCCTGCTGGCGCCGCTGCGTCCGATGAACAACATCGCCGCACCCGCGATCGCTGTCGAGATTGCACCTCCGTCCGACAAGGTGGACGACATCGCCAGCGCTTCTTATCAGGACCAGGTGGCGCAATCGATCGCTGCCGGAATCGCAGCCGTGCGCGCCAAGCTGCCCGAGGTGCGCCCTTGACGCGACGCATTGCTGTGATCTTCGCTGTGTTGCTGGTGATTGCGCTTGGGCTGAGCATTTACGCCTGGTATCTGAAGCGCAAAGTCGCCCGCGACGAGCAGCTCGCCGCCCAGCAGCAGTCGGCAGCACCGGCCGCGAATGGCCCGCCTACGCCGGTCACGCTCTTCGTCGCATCTGACTCCGATGCGACCCTGCGCAAGTCCCAGATGAATGTCGCCTTACCAGAGGAGCAGTCGGAGCGGGCGCGGGCGGTACTGCGCGCTCTTTTCGGCGCCTACCTGCAGTCGCCGTCGCCGCATCCCATCGGGGCAGGGGCGGACGTACGTGACGTGTATTTGCTCGGCGATGACACTGCCGTGGTGGACACCAACTCTGCTTTCGCTGACAAGCATCCTTCGGGCGTGCTCGCTGAAGAGCTTACCGTCGCTTCTATCATCGCCACGTTGAATGCGAACGACGGCAAGATCGCGCGCGTAAAGATACTGGTGAACGGGCAGGAGCGCGAAACTCTGGCCGGCCACGCCGACTTGCAGCGGTTTTATCTCGCCAGCAACATTGGCCAGGTGGTAAAGGACTTGCAGTGACACTGCCACGCATTGGCGTTTTCGATTCGGGCGTCGGCGGCCTCACCGTCCTGAAGGCCATGGCCGAGATGGTTCCCGCGCACTACCTCTACTTCGGCGACACCGCGCGCCTGCCCTACGGCACGAAATCGGCAGAAACCGTCGCACGTTATGCCATCGGAGCGGCACGCTTCCTCGAGGCCCAGGACATCGACCTGCTGGTGATTGCCTGCAACACCGCGACCGCGCTGGCGCTGCCGCTCATCAAGGAGGCTGCGCACGTACCCGTCGTCGGCGTCGTCGAGCCCGGAGCGGCCATGGCGGCTGAAGTTAGCAAGCAACGCGCAGCGATCGTTATCGCCACTGAAGCTACAGTCAGCAGCCACGCCTATCGTGACGCGCTGCAAAAATATGGAGTCCAGGCTTATGAAAAGCCCTGCCCGTTATTTGTTCCTCTGGTAGAGGAAGGATGGACGGACCACCCCGTGACCGAGCAAGTGGCGCAAATCTATCTGGGCGACGCACTGGCGCAAGCGTCCAGCGAGGCTGACGTGCTAGTCCTGGCCTGCACGCACTATCCTCTGCTAGTGCCACTCCTGCGGCGCGTCGTCCCTGCGAAGATGGAGATTGTGGACTCGGCAGAGTCCACCGCCCGGGTGGTGCGGAAGCTGATTCATAACGAAGATCCTGGTGTCATCCTGAGCGAAGCTCGGTCGTCGCGGGCGGCGAACGAGCGAAGTCGAAGGACCCCTATTCCTGCTGCAATTTCGTCTGCCGAGCATCGCAGCTTCCGCTTCTATGTGACCGACTCCGTGGATAAATTCAAGCGTCTGGCCGCACGCTTCCTCGGACGGCAGGTTGACCACGTTGAGCATGTGGACCTGGGCGGATAACTCGTCACTATAGGGGTCCTTCGACTTCGCTCAGGATGACACTGTCATGGAGGCTGCACTTGCTGAAGGCTGAGTGCTGATTGCTGACAGCTACCTAGTACAATCGCCCCGTATGGTTTACCGCTCGGATAATCGCTCGCCCGAACAGATGCGCCCGGTCAACATTGTGCCGGATTTTATCTCCACTGCCGAAGGTTCCTGCCTCATCGAGCTGGGCAACACCCGCGTCATCTGCACCGCCACCATCGAGGACAGCGTGCCCCAGTTCTTGCGCAACAGCGGCAAAGGCTGGGTCACCAGCGAGTACGGAATGCTCCCGCGCTCAACCCTGACACGCTCCCCGCGCGAAGTCACTAAAGGCCGCGCCGGCGGGCGTACCCACGAGATCCAGCGGCTCATTGGACGCTCCCTGCGCGCCGTGACCCACATGGAAACTCTAGGCGAGCGTACCCTCTTCCTCGACTGCGACGTCATCCAGGCCGACGGCGGCACGCGCACTGCGTCCATTACCGGCGCGTTCATCGCAATGGGCCTGGCGATGCGCCGCATGATCGAGTCCGGTGCGCTGACCGTCGCGCCGATTCGCGATTACATCGCGGCCACCAGCGTTGGCATCGTGGACGGCGAGGTCATGCTCGACCTCAGCTACGAGGAGGACTCGCGCGCCGATGTGGACATGAACCTGGTCATCACCGGCAGCAAGAAGATAGTCGAAGTTCAGGCTACGGCGGAACGCCGTCCCTTCGACGACGCGCAATTGGCGAAGATGATGTCGCTGGCCCGCAAGGGCATCGAGTCCCTGATCGCGCGCCAGCAGGCGCTGCTGGCGGGCTTGCCGCTCAGGCAGTAACGAGTCTGCAACGATATCGCTTAGCAACTCCTATTCATTTAGAATGTCCTGTCCGCTCAATATCGGCCCCAGCCGTTATTTTGCAGGACCGCATTCAAAATCCAAATCCATTGTTGCCGGGCGCGCCGCG
>Ga0074046_10000734_pt1 | contig 30173 bp, 19 predicted proteins | sample BogForMeECP23OM3_FD_94441 | JGI IMG/M metagenome (GOLD analysis project Ga0074046, IMG submission 94441) | Bog forest soil microbial communities from Calvert Island, British Columbia, Canada - Bog Forest MetaG ECP23OM3 | ecosystem: Environmental > Terrestrial > Soil > Wetlands ... | reverse complement strand
CGCCACATTCTCGATCAAGGGAATGGCGTTGCCAGAAAGGAATCACATCCTCCCACAATGCGCTGCGATATTGATTCTTGTATTGGTCGAACGACTTCTTCATGACAATACCTCCTCCATTCGGTTTTCGTAGCCGTTGAATGGGCAATTGACAGGCTAAACTCCTTTCCGCTGACAGGATCGGCCAGGCTTGTCCTGGCACTCCAGACATTCCAACCCCCGCATGTCAATGCCCGCCGCGACTCAGACATGCACCGGAGGCAGCCTATCCTTCCATGGGCGGGCCTGTTCGAGCTGGGCGGCCAGTCTGAACAGCGTTGCCTCGGCGGCGAAAAGTCCGGCGAACTGCATGCCGATCGGCAGGTCCTCGCGCGACCACGCCAGCGGCACCGACATGGCAGGTTGGCCCGTGACATTGAAGAGGAGGGTGAAAGGAGCATAGGTGAATAACTGCATCAGCCATTGTTCCGCAGTCACACCCGGCGCGTTGGCGTTCAATTCCCCGAGAGGCGCCGGGAGACGCGCGATCGTGGGCGTCAGCAGCACGTCATAATTCTGGAAGAACTGTCCGACCACTCTCGACACCATCGCGAAGACGTCGAGAGCGTGCAAAAGCTCTGAAGCCGTCAGTGAATTGCCGTAGCGATAGGTGGCCCAGGAAGTCGCCTCCAGGTTTTGCTCTGAAGGGGTCCGCCCCATAGCGGTTGCCGCCGCCCCAATGGAGTGCGCTAGATTTGCACTCCCAACGCAGACTGTGGCGACGTTGAAGCCTTCCATGTCAAATGCCGGGGCCGCTTCAACCATTTCGTGCCCAAGTTCCTCACAGAGTTTAACCGTGTTGTGGAGAGCGTCCACAACCTCCCGATCAACGGGAACACCCGAAGCGGGCTTCGCTGTCCACGCGATCCGAAGACGCCTCGGCGGGGTGGAAACCTCTTCCAGGAACGGGCGGCTGGGTGGCTCGGCCCAATTAGGCGCGCCCGGATCAGGGCCAGCGACAGCGTCCATCAGCGCTGCTGCGTCGCGGATGCTGCGAGTGAGCGCGAATTCGATGGCCAGGCCGTGGAGGATTTCGCCGTAGTCTGGGCCAAGCGGAATCCGGCCGCGCGTCGTCTTAAGGCCAAACACCCCGCAGCAGGAAGACGGGATGCGGATTGACCCGCCGGCGTCGTTGCCGTGGGCCAACGGCACAATACGCGCCGCCACTGCTGCGCCCGACCCACCGCTAGACCCGCCGACGCTCCGGTCCGTATTCCAGGGATTGTGGGTGGGTCCGTAGAACACCGCCTCCGTAGTGACGTTATAGCCGAGTTCGGGCGTGGTCGTCGTGCCGACCAATACGAGACCCGCTTTGCGAAAACGGGCCATTAACTCAGTGTCGTGGGGTAGGATCATGCCTTGTAACAGGCGGCTGCCGTTATTCATGGGAATACCAGCAGCATGAAGGGTTAAATCCTTGATGAGAAAGGGAACCCCTTTTAAGGGTCCGTCGGGCAAGCCGGCGTCAATCTCTTTTTCCGCGTGGTCCGCCCAAACGCTGTGCACGGCGTTAACCTTTGGGTTGACCTTTGCGATTCCCTCCAGGGCGGCGTCCTTCAGTTCCTTGGGCGTGACCTCACCGCGCCGGACCAACTCGGCAAGCCCAAGACCATCGTACTTGATGTATTCAGACAAGTTGATCATGACCATCCTCCTCAAAATATGGGCTCAGCCCACCTTCAACTACTGAATTGGACGTCGGCAACCCCCTCGGCGATCTGGCCGAGGTACTGACCGTCGGCCACGATATCCGCGGCCAGCGCCACGCGCGGCTTTCCCCGGTCCCAATTCTCGGGTATAGCCACAGAAAACCCTCCCGATGCGTCTCCCCTCGGAGAGAGTGTCAACTCCAGGACGTCCGGCGAAGCCTTCCATCCGACTGGCAGGACCAGCGCGGCTTGCAGTCGCATCGGATTCGTGCGGTAATTGCGAACGCGCAGCTCGAGGGCGGCACTCGAGCCCGCTTTTACCAGGAGTTGATAGGGATAAAGCCTGACCCAACTGGGGTTCAGCCCGAAGTTGCAGTCCGGGTCGGCGATGACATTAAAGAAATACTTCTGCTGGTCCTCCAGGCGCGCTTTAAGGTTCTCCAGGTCCGCTTTGTTGCTCAGAAACGGCTTTCCGTGGCCGGGCGCCACAATGTTGGGTTCGTGCTCGAGAATCGTGCGGATGGACTTCACATGGCTGTCGTTCTCCACCCAGTTGCGAAATATCAGGTTATGGCGAAGAAGGCTGTTGGCGCTGCCCGTGGGGAAGAAAGCGTCGCCCGTGAAAGCCACTCGCGCGCCATCGATGGTCGCGAACAGGGCCATCTGGTATTCCGTATGGCCGGGGGAATGGAAAACCTGAAACTCAAATTCCTCCCACCTGAAGGTGTCGCCATTTCGAAAAGCCCGATCAATCTTGATCGGTTCGCCCAGAATGCAGCCCAGGTTGTATCCGCGCGGGTTTTGAAGAACGTCCACCATATTCTCGTAGCACCAGACCTTGGCTCCGTGATGCCGGACTAGATGCGGGAAGCCGTTCAAATGATCATCGTGCATGTGGCTGGGCATAATCACATCCACCGCCTTGAGGCCGTAGCTCGCCTTGAGTTCGGCAAGGGTGTGTTCGACAAAGCCCATTCGATCGTGAACAGGCCTGGCGAGTACGTACGAAGTGCAAAAATTGGTGCTGGCTGCACCGTAGTCGACAAAGAGCGCCTTCCCGCTGTCACTGATCAGGGCATAAAAACTCGAGCATGTCTGATCCGAAGCTACGAGGTGAGGCGTAACCGCGAAAGGCTTGTTTTCCACCGTGAGAGTTAAATCGGGTGCATAGGCGGCGCACCAGCCCTTCAACTTGTTGATGAGGTCCGTAATCCCAGCCTCGGGTTGGTTGAAAGGTTCGCCGTGTGAAGGGCAAACCAATTCTGGTCCCTGCTCGCGCAGGCGAGTCAGTGAGAAGATGGCAAAGTCAACCCCATCCGTCCATGAGTAAACGTATTGGAGCTCGTAAAGGTTCACGACCTTCCCGGGCGAATGGATCAAGTCCCCCGTGAAGGCGACCTTCTTTCCGTCTACCGCACCGATCAGGCTGACCGAGCCCATAGTGTGGCCAGGCGTAGGGTAGATGAGCAGCTCGTAGGGTCCCCATCGGTGAGTACCGTACTCACGCAGCACACCGGCGACAGGGACGTCGTGGGTCACGGTGAAGAAGTCATTTCTGACGTAATACTGTTCAAAGACGTTGCGATTCCTCCAGAAGTTCTCTGCATCCTCGAACAGATGCCGTTCGTGCTCGGGGACGATGATGGGGATATGCTCGGCGACAGCCCGCGAGTCTCCCTGGCACTGGTCGCGGTGGTGGTGAGTGTGCAAGATGGCATCGACTCGACTGACGCCGATTTGCCCCAGCAGGTTCAAGGCGCGGCCTGATCCGAAGTCGATCAGCAAGGCGCGATTGCTGTCCTTGAGCACGTAAACATTGCAGGTGTCACGCAGCAAATAGAGGTTGGGAGAGATCTGGGTCAGACCGCCCTGCGGGCTAAAATGCACCGGAGCGGCGGCCGGTCCTGCCCTTGCTTTCGCGGGCGAAGCGTCTACAAGTTCTGCGGCCACAAGTCCTACCCCCGCATTCTTGAGAAAGTCGCGCCGCGTCACGCCAAGTTCGTCCGGAATCTTGTCTTGTGTCATTGGTTTCTCCTCATCCGCGCAACTCTATCGGACCCGTTGGCAGGTCGAATTGTTCTTCCGCTGGATCAAACAACATCTGCGTGTCCGGTCTTTCTACGGCACCTCGGGGAACGCCGGGAAGACCCAAGTCTGGGTGGCGATCAGAGCCTATGTCCTGGTGGCTATCTTGAAAAAGCAACTGGGCCTAGAGCCGACCACACTTTCACCGTCTTAGGATCGACCGAGGTCTCGATGATGACGGATCCCGATTCTTGTTTCACTGGAAGGCTTTCGCCAACAAGAAGATCCGAAAAAGCTGCCCCGCGATGTCGCGGCAGGGGGAATCGGACCCGAATCGAGACTCGCTCTTCAGAGTGATTTAGGATGATTATGGTATCCTCATTATCGCCCTGTAATACTCTTGCCTCGACGAACGCCTGTGCTGGGGTCTTTTCAAGTCGCAGGGGTGGTTGCACTCCCGCCCAGAGGGCCAAATCTGCCAGAAACCTGGCAAGCCCTTCATCCACTTTTTCATCAAACATCCATCCGACAAGCGCGGGCATGTAAACCGCTTTGCCCTTTTCGAATTGGTTTACCAGGATGCCCGGAGAGCCATCCTCGAACTTACCGGCCACGGAGCAGCCTTTCTGCGGAACCATCCTGGCGCGATAGCGCGCCACTTCAAAGCGCGAGCCGGCAGGAAGCGAGGAGCCAAACACCCTTGGATCCGTGGTTGTGAGCCATGAAGACTTGGTGGGAACCAATTCCTGCATGTGGCAGCCAAAAACCTCCGCGAGCCCCGCTCCCGGCATCTGTTCGTAGATCATCGCGCGCTCGTCTTTCAAGCCGCACCACAGGTCACCAACCAGAGTGCCGCCTTCAGTGACGAATCTGCGCAGGCAGGCTCCTTCCTCCCGCGATAGCGTGTACGCCAATGGAAGATATATGACCTTGTACTTACTGAGGTCAATGCCTTCTGCCAACTGCTGTGTCACAATGAAATCCACTGGCAACCGGTGTCGCCAAAGTGCCCGGTACATGCCGCGCACGCTCTGCAGGGGCAGGCCCTCTTCTACCTCTCCGAAGGCCAAGATGGACGTCCGGGGACTATGCAGGATGGCGACATCGGCGGGCCATGGCTTCGAGAACATAATCCGCTTCGCATGTCTCTGCAGTAATTTGCCCATTTCGCCGGCAGCTTGAGCCCGGGGCGTTGCGCTCCCATCAGCCTCAACAAGCCCGAAACCAGAAGCTTGGATGCCCGTCACTGCCGGCCTGCAGTTCCAGAAGTGGATCGCCTTCGCCCCGTGCGCCACACTCTGCCAAACCCAGAGGCGGATGTCCTCAGCCTTGGGAGTTGGGGAGTGGAAGTGCATTCCGTTAACGCTTGGCCCCCCCTGCAGTTCTTCCACCCACAAGGGCTTCCCGCGACCGAAGGAGCGAATCTCGTCCAATGCCAGCGAGCCAACACTGGGCTCATACCACACCCCCGTCCAATTCATCATGTCGTACGGAAAGAATGAAAGGCCAAAAACGTCCACGAATTCCGAGATCTGGTGTTCGTCCGCACACAAATGGACGTAGTTGGCGCCGGCCGTCGCGATGTGACAGGTGATAGGGCGAGTGGGATCAGCCTGACGCGCCACATCTGCCTTGAAGTGCTGATAGTCGGCAACATTCCAGAGCATGAACTGCCGCCAGTCAACCCAAGGGGCTCGCGCCATTTCGAATGATATTCCCGCTCGCAACGGTTCAATTTCATCCCAGTCGAGGTGGTACGTTCCCCAAAACTCATTCAGACGGCCAAGGTCTCCGTACTGCTCTTTGAGCCATTCCCGGTAGCGAGCTTTGGTATGAGTACAGTAGCAATAGATTCTTGCTTGGCCGTGCTCGTGAATTAGGCTGGCGTATGATACCCAGAGTCCGGGTTCGGCCGCGGCGTCCCACGCCAAAACTGCATGGCTGGATCTGTAACGATTAATAGTCTGCGTGATGAAGTTTCCCCCGGCTGCGCGTACTTGCGGATGATCCCAACAAGTAAGGCCGGGCTTTAAGTTGTCGTCGGCAACGAACAAAGCACCCGGGAAGGCCCTGCCCAGCCAGTCCGGCTCAGCCTCAGGCAATGGCCACAGGAGAGCGTAGAGGCCCACTTTTTCGGCCAGCTCGACCACCACATCAGAACGAGAGAAGTCGTAGCTACCTTGCGCAGGCTCGGCATCATACCAATCGATGTGAGCCACGATGGTGTTCAGGCCCAGGTCCTTCATCTGCCGCAGGTCGCGCTCGAGCCAGGCACGCCATTCGGCGATAGGTTGCAGGTAATATTGCCAATGGGTAAAGGTGCTGAAGTGAACAGCCCCAAACGGGAAAATCGAGCCATCGAAAGGGAACTTGTGGTCAGCTGCGGAGTAGTAATCGAGAGAATTCACGGTGGACAGGGAAGCTGCAGCGAAGTGCCCCCCGCTTGTCATCGGTCGGAGCACCAGGGCGGTGGCGCTCCCGGCGGCCGTCTGCATGAAACGCCGGCGAGACAGGCTGGCCGAGCCTACACCCGATGATGGGACAGAGAAACCTGGAACGCTGGGTATCGAGCGGGGCGGTGGCACTTTCATAGATAGACCTCATAGCACAGATGTCAACAGTTACAAATACCATGATTCTCAATGATAAAATATCCCTATCTAGTTTTCACACAGGCTCTGAACCCCCGCCCTATCTGCAAACAAACACGCTCGTCGGTTTGAGGCGAAGTCTGGCTGGCATATTTCAGACGCGGGGGCCTTGAACACTTCGAGGTTCGCCGGTCGTCCCGGTCCTGTAGCTTCACAGGGGGCCCCAAGCCGCAACCGATTCGAGTATTGTGCTGCGGCAAAGGAAAAAAGCCCGGAGACCGCCCTCAGGAAACCAAGCCGCGAGCAGCCCCCGGGCAACGGAAGACAGGCTTACTTCAATCAGAATGACAAGCGCAACGCGAACTCGATCTGGCGGGGATCGAGGGCGCCCGTGACTTCACCGAAACCACCAGCGCCGTAGGCTGTTTGAACAGTGGAGAAGTTTGCGTGATTCCAGATGTTGAAGAACTCGGCGCGGAACTGCAGACGCAACCTTTCCTTAATCGGGAACGTCTTGAACAATGACCAGTTCCAGGTGTTTTCCCCGGGCCCTCGAATCAAGCCAGTACCGCAGTTCCCAAAGAAGCCGAAGGCTGGCGCCGTGAAGGCAGCGGTGTTAAACCACTCCGCCGTCGTCTTGGGGCCGGAAATGGATTGTCCAGAAACGCAATCAGGCCGGGTGGCCAAGCCGGGGTTTGGGGTACCAAGCCCGGGCGCGAAGACAAACCCGCTTTGTATGACCGTGAGCCCGGAAAAGGTCCAATTGCCAAACGCGGTAGCTACGGGACCCTTGCGATTCTTCAGCAGCGGAATGTTCCAAATATAACCGGAAGTGAAGATCTGGGTCCGGTCCCATCCGGTCGGACCGTATTCCGCCTTTAAGTTCCTTGAGTTTTGCCCGGTCACCAACTCGGACAACCCAGCAATCCCACGGTCGGCGACATCCGACAGAGAGTTTTGCCAAGTATAGGCGGCTGTAAATGTGAGGCCGTGCTGGGCGCGGTAGTTAAACCCTGCCTGTAGCGAGTTGTAGTTCAAAGTTCCATAGTACTGGGCGGCATCCGCACCAGTCATTGAACTCCACCCTTTATAGGGCCGGGTGTAATCCGCAGAGACAAGTCCTTTGTTTATGCAGGGGTCAAAATTGAATCCGCCTGAGGGGTTGCTGGTTTCACCGGCTGAAAGACACCCGGGATTGTTGATCGAAGGTGCGGCAACCGGAAGAGGCGAATTGTTGTCCACCTGGCCGGGCACATGACGTGCCCCGGTCCCCACGTAGGCTAAGCTGAAAACCCCGTTGGTCATGAGCTGACGCTGCACCGTTAGGCTCCAACTCTGAACCATGGTTGGGGTGTAATCCCTTCCCGGCGGCATGCCGAGCACAACGAGAGCGGGGGAACTACTTGGGTTTTCAAAGCCCAGGCTGGGGTTGGTTAAGGTGCCGTAGAGTAGAGTCTTGCTCTGCAAAAACGGGTAGTTGGCCATAGCGTAACCGTCCAGGAACAAGTCCCTACTGTAGCCGATCCCGTAACCACCTCGCACCGAGGTCTTACCATTTCCGAACACGTCCCAAGCGAAGCCGAGGCGCGGACCCAAGCGAGGGTGAGTGGTGAAGATTCCATTCGGTACACCGGGTGTTCCCCCGGGGATGGCATTTTTAGCCACAAGGCCTCCAGCGAAGACCAGTCCGTTCAATAAATTGGCAACAGTCCCCGTGGCGGTGATAGGCAGCCCAGCAGCGTTGGTCTCGAGAAGGCCATTGGGCTGAACCACCGCGGCTTGGGTGGGATTGTATGTCGCTGGATTGAAGTCGTCCAAACCGTTCCCTTCCCTTTTATCCGAACTGAAGTAGACGACTCGCAGACCCAGGTTCAGCGTCAAGCGCCGAGTCGCTCGCCAATCGTCTTGAATGTAAGATTCGGACTGGTGATAGCGGGAGTAGTTTCGAAGCAAGTTGTTGTACTGGACGCAATAGGTATCCAAACCGAGCAGGAAGTCAGCCACAGGGTCGGCCGTGTGGACTCCTGTGAAACCGTAATCGCCGTTGGCAGGGGCAAACACGGTCTGCCGTTTGATTCCCCAAATGAACAGGGTGCCCGCTTGGATCGTGTGGGGACCCTTCACCTTCGTGAAATCCTCCGAGAAAACCTGTTCACCGTCACTGGCATTATTTAGCGGCAGGCTACCAGGACCGATGCCCGGCCAGCCACCGGCCAGGGAAACTTGCGGGAGACGGTTGTCAGGGTCTGCATTACCGTATGGCAAATTGACCGAGAAGCCAGGGAGATCGCTCAAGTAATTTCCAAAAGCCTTCAACCAGACGTGGGTAGCCGTGTTTGTCCAAGCCACTTGGTTAATCGTTGTAGGATTGATATCGTAGGTAAGCTGGAGGGTATTGTTCCACCCAAACGTCTGTGCCTCCTGCGATGAGGTCGGAAACGGGTTAGCCCCCCACGTCTCATAGGGAGGTGAATCCCGTATGTTCTCGTGGGACACCCGACCGAGCAAGCGCAGTTTTTCGCCGATGTTCTGGTCAACCCGGAAGGTGTAATCCTCGCCATGGAACAATTCCACGCCGCTGTTGAGATAGTTGTAGAAGTTTCCATATGCCGAGGTGTTGGGCGCGGGGAAGTATTTGTTCATCATTAGAACCGCATTGGGGTCCATGCAAGCAGTGTTGAGATGGTGCGCATCCGGAACGCAATTCACGCCAGGGTGTTCGCTGGCCAGAATGGCCTGGGCAGTGGGGTCCAAGCTGAAACCCGAAAAGCCGGGAGTGGGGTCAGCGGTGAAGTCGCCATTACGCATAGCCTGAGGAACCGTAGCTCCCAACGCCGTGACACCGACATTACGGCGACGCAGTTCCACGTTCGCAAAGAAGAAGGTCTTATTCTTCTGGGTATTGTAATGTCCTGGAATATAGATGGGTCCCCCGATGCTGCCGCCGAAGATGTTCTGTTTGAGGATCGGCGTCGAGGCCGCGAAGTAGTTGCGCGAGTCCAAGTCATCGTTGCGGAGAAAGTCATAGGCAACGCCATGGAACGTGCTGGACCCTGACTTGGTCGCTAGCAGGATGTTTGCACCGCCCGCCACTCCGTACTTGGCACTGTAGTTATCCTTCAACAGGGTGAATTCAGCGATCGATTCGAAGGGCTGTGTAACGTCCAAGTTGATATTATTGCCTGAGTTCATATTGTATGCGCCGTCCGTCGTGTAGTTGTTCGTCTCGCGACCCGTGCCATTGACGGAAATAGGAGTCTCGCCCGTCAGGCCGCCGCCATTGAGCGCACCACCTCCCACAATGCCACCGGTAATCGCTCCGCTGTTGACTCCGGGAATGAGCAGCGCGAGACCGCGGAAATCTCGCCCGTTTAGTTGCAGATCCGTCACCTCGCCTCCGACGATCGTGCCGGACGAGGCCCCAGTGGTGGTTTCAACGTTGACGCCGGACGCTGAAACAGTCACCGCGCTCACAGCTCCAGCGAGCTGAAGCGTGACGTTGACGGTAATGCGGGCGCCTGGGCTCAGATAGTTGCCCTTGGAAACAAACGTCTGAAACCCTTGCTTTTCCACGGTGACGTCGTAGAGCGTGCCTTCGGCAAGGAGAGCTTCAATATCATACAGACCTCCCCCGCTTGTTTGGGTTTCCCACTTCTGGCCCGTATTTGGGTTGACCACCGTAACCTTTGCCTGTGGAACTACAGCACCGCTGGGGTCCGTCACGCTGCCCAGGATGGCGCCGTTTGGAGCCGCTTGGCCGAAGGCATGTGGCGCACAAAGGAAAAGCACGAAAACCAGCGAACACGCCAAACCTAACGCCTTGCGAATACCATATCTATCCATTTTTCCTCCTCCATTGATGACCTCTTTAAACCCGACGCTGTGTAGAAGAAAATCATCTCGCGTGAGAAAATCCAGCAAGCTCGCGAAGCTTCGAAGGGACAAATTCCACTTTGGAGGTGTGCGAAAGCACTGGAATGGCCTCCAGATTGGTAGCTGCCTGCACAAGAACTACTCAGCCTCCAGGGTCTCCTTGTCAAGCCGATTGGGAGTACCTCCATTTCCCTTTCACCAGAAGCATTCCCTCTCTGGACATTTTTGGTCTTCGCTGCAACACGCCTTGCGAGCAACAGTCAAGGACACATCATCCACCTAATTCGCTGATAACGTCGTCGAACGCAGTGGACACTGGGTTCGGAGCGTGAGAGGTTTGCGCCGACGAACCATGCCGGGCGTAGCCACTTGCGTTGAACTCACTTGACTGGAGACTTCAGGTGTAATTGTCTGAAGCTGGGCAAGACTCGCCTCGACGTTGACTGTCGTCGCGACCGCACCGACGTTCACGACGGCGTTGAGCGTAGCTACTTGAGCGGGACTGACAATAATGCCCGTTTCCTTGTAAGCTCGGAACCCTTGTTTCGTGATTGTGACATCGTTGGGTCCGGGCGCCAACCCGGGTACTACGAAGCCTCCACTCTCGTTACTGGCAGTGTGCGTTTCCAGTTGTGTCTGTTCATTGAGGACGGTAATCGCAGCCTGGGGCACCACAGCGCCAGTCGAATCGGATACGGTACCGCTGATCGTTCCGGTTGTTGACATTTGCCCCCAGCCCTGAGCACTCACAAACACCAAGCACAAGGCAGGGTACATGAACAATGATAAGAGACGAGCGATCCGCGCTTTGTAGGCTATTTCTTGTTCCCTCCGCTAAGTTGAATTTATTCTTGTCGGAACCGGATACCCCAACCCAAGACGCAAAACATAAACCGCCCAGGCCGACCGCCGTACACGCGGCATTGTATTTCTGAGTGACGGCTACCTAATGCCGACGCAGCACCTCACGGCTTCAAGCCGACAGCTCCTTAGTTCACCGGAAAAAGTCGTTCAGCATGAAACAACCCTTCCTGAGGAAATTCAACCAAAGGATCTAAACCTTTAACAGAAGCGCGACTACTTGTCAAGAACTTTTTTTGTTTACCTCGCCAACAACATAAGTTCTCTGCCAAATTCGATTCAACATGTTGTATATGAACAGTTTAGACAACGGCATCGTTTCACTTAGTCACGTCCGGCCCGTTCCAAGGGTACGTGGATGGAAATCTCAAAACGATAATATTCGGATGGGCTCGTCGGATCACCTCGCCTTAACTCGGGTTCTTGAATAGAGCCCTGTTGCGCAACACGTTCAACCGGATCCCCGCCCTTAGGGCTCGCCCATAGCTCCTGTTGCTGCGTCCGGCCCCCAGGTCACCTTGCCTGAACGGGAACCTCCTAATCTGCTAGAACCGGGTCCCTTGGTTTGCTACGGCAGAATCTAAACGTTGTTTGCAGACCAGGCCCCATTTGTGATATCATTTCAGCAGGTGAGAGAATTGAGCTTTATTGTTGAGAGGTGAGCCTTGTACACGATACGCGATGTTGCCAGGCTCGCGAAGGTCTCCACGGCCACCGTATCATTCGTGAGCAATGGGAAGGGGCGCGTCAGTGAGCCGTTAAAACGGCGCGTAATGGATGCCATGGAAGCGCTGGATTACCAGCCCAACCAAGTTGCGCGCAGCTTGCAAGCCTCCCGAACGCACACCATAGGTATGGTCGTTCCCCAGCTTACCAATCCGTTCTTCGCCGAAATAATGAGGGGGGTAGAAGATGAAGCGCGCAAGCGGGGTTATTCTGTGATTTTCTGCAACTCGGATGAAGATCCGGAGTTAGAAAGGCGCCAACTGAATACCTTGTTCGCACGGCGCGTGGATGGCGTGCTGCTCTCGTCCAGCAATGCGCTCCCCGTAGAAGGCGGCCTCGTGAAGCGGCGCTTTCCGTTGGTTTTCGTTGACCGGACTCCTCCAGGCTTTTCGGGCAGCGCAGTGATCAGTGATAATTTGGGAGCTTCCCGAGAAGCCACCCGCCATCTCATAAAGCTTGGCCATACTCGTATTGCGATTATCACCGGCCCGCTGAACCTGGCGATCTGTACGGAACGCTTAGAGGGCTTTCGTCAGGCCTTGCAGGAAGCCAACCTCCCCCTTCCTGACAAGTACCTCAAGTGCGGCAACTTTACATCGGAGAGCGGCTACCGCAACGGTTGCGAACTCATGCGGCTTCCCGAACCACCGACTGCGGTCTTTTGTTGCAACAACACAATGACGCTCGGTCTGATGCGTGCACTTGGTGAACTCAACGTCCCCTGTCCGGAGCGCGTGAGCGTGCTGGGGTTTGACGATTTCGAATGGGTGGCAAGTTTCCGTCCCCAGCTCACCGCAGTGGCACAGCCAACCTACGAGATGGGTAAACTGGCCACGGAGATACTCGTCCGAAAAATGCAGCAAAAGAAGGGCGAAACCGAGGATTCAGAAGAGCAGGTCATAGTGCTTCGAAATGAACTCCGAATCCGCGACTCGACCGCTCCACCTTATTGCTCCCCACCACAGCAGGCCAGCGCTCCGCCTCGAAAGAGGTACACTCGAAAAACAGTCGAAGGCCCGTAGGACCCCTGCGTCTGCATACCCAGAACCTTGCACATAAGGCGGGTGCGCGCCAAAATCGCCCAGTTGAAAACTGAGTTTTGGCTGGAGGCGCAGAGCGAGGGGCGCGGCTTGAAGCTGAGATGGGTCAAGAGGTCGGCGTGTTTTAGCACGGTTTCTAAAGCCCCGCATTTCAGTGGCTGCGACATCAATTCCTCAAAACTTGACTCCTTTATACCAAGTTTTCAACTTCAAGATTTCAAGTGTTATCATGCGAGGGTGCGGCTTGTTGCATGCCAAGGATGGTTGCTGCTCGGCGGCCTATGGCTCTGGGCTTTCTCTCTGGGTTTTGGTTTTCAGACCCGCGAGACCTCTGTTGAGCACTTTGAGCGTGCAAGCCGACTCGCGCAACAAGGCATGCGAGACGAGGCAGTGCGTGAATACCGTTGGGGCTTGGCTATCGATCCCAACTCGTTTGCAGCCTTTAACAACCTGGGCGTCCTCTATTTCCAGCAGCATGACTTCCTGCAAGCGGCGGATGCTTTCACTCACGCTCACAGACTCCGACCGGGCGACCCGGCGATCAGCTTTAACCTTGGCTTGGCACTCTACAGTACGCGGAATCCCCAAGCGGCCATCGCACCATTAACCGCTGGTGTTGCCGATCCCCTCCACTCCATCGACGCCCATTTCCTTCTGGGGGCGTGCTATGGTGATATCAAGCAGTGGCGGCGGGCCGTCGAGGAGTTAGAGCTGGCTCGTAAAGCAAGGCCTGCAGACGACAAGATCCTCTTCATGTTGTTTAAGACTTACCGCTTGGCCGGCGAACCAAATCGAGCCCTGGCGGCGGCCGTAGAATTGTTGAAAACCAACCCCGACTCACCCTTCCTTCACGAAGTGTTGGGCACGGCCTACGATACGACGAGCCAACCGAACGAGGCCGAGAAAGAACTTGGGCGGGCAATTGCTACCTCTCCTCGCGCGCCGCAACTCCATTTTATCCTGGGATACATTGACTGGCGGTGGAAGCGATACAAGGAAGCTGTCGCTCCTCTCCTGGAGGAAACTCGCATTTCGCCGAATTTTGCCCCACCTTACTACTACCTCGGTGATGTTGCACTCAAGCAGGGCCGGTTCGAGCAGGCGGCGAGCTACTTCAAGGAAGCGCTGCGGCTTGATCCCACTTACGGAGAAGCCTACTTGGGTATGGGGCGGGCTTATGCGCAACTCGGCCGTTCTGAGGAGTCCGTCAAGTTCCTGCGACAGGCTGTAGAGCGCTTGCCGGATCAGGTAGAGCCTCACTATTGGTTAGGGAAGACGCTGCTTCGCGTGGGGCGGTCAGAGGAAGGTAAGAGAGAACTGGCAAAGGCCAACGAAATCAACCTCGCGGGGGATCGCAAAGCATTCGAAATTATGGATCGACTTGCGAACCCTTCTCAAACTAAAGAATCGTCAACCCCGCATTAATGCCGGATGCTGCAGCGTAGGCCGCCTGCTGGAGGAGGCAGCGCGGACCTCCGCTTTTGAGGTCCGCGGCTCTAGAGCAGTTTCTCCTTTGACCACGCTTGTTGCGGGCAATCGGTCAAGTTCGGGTTCTCAGGTCCGAAGGCATGCTCACCCGGTCAATGGTCAGGCCAGAGCGTCGGTGTTGCTCTGGCCCACTCACACCGGAATACTGAGTATTCGTTCACACTGGACCATCGCCAGTCCTGAAGACGGCACACCAGCCATGCCCTGACGGGGTTCACGTGAAGGAGAGATTAGAGCCGCGGAATCAAAAGCGGAAGTCCGCGCTGGCCCCTAGCCGTTTCTCTGTTGCTTGCGGAGAATTTCTGCGATCATCGCTTGGCCCACGATGGCTGAAATTGCCGATTTTCGATTGCCGACTTCCCCGCCGTGGCGGGCTGATGGAACAGCGGAAGAAGTCGCCACGCCACTTTTTCAATCGCCAAGCGGCAATCAGCAATCGGCAATGAAAACCCTAGGGGGCAGTCTGAACGCTCTGTCGGGCTTGGCGCAGGATTTCTTGCCTCTCGTCGTACTCGGCCGCTTGGCGGCTCTGGAATGTCGCCAGGGCTTCTCGAGCCTTGTCCTTTTCGCCCAGCCGCAGGTACGCATGGTGCAGGAGCCAATAAGCTTCGGTCAATTGGGGGTCGAGAGCAACGGCCTTTTCCAGTTGCTGGCGCGCTTCCGCGTATCGAGCGCTGCGATCATAAATCCGGCCCAATTGATAATGCGCCAAGGCGTAGGAAGGATCAATCGCCAGGACGCTCTGAAAGCGTTGCTCGGCCGCAGCGTCCCGATTATCGGAGGCGAGCAGCATGCCCTCGAAGCACTGGTAGAAAGGATTGCGGGGTTTCAGCCGGATGGCTTGATCCAGACGTTCTTGGGCTTCCTCCAACTTGCTCTCTGCAAAAAGGGAAATGCCGAGCAGGAACAATGCGCGATCATCCTTGGGGTCGATGTGAAGCGCCTGGGCCACATAATACATGGCTTGCCCAAAATCGCCAGCGATGAAGTAACTCACGGCAAGGCTATAAGGAATATCCGGCAGATCGGGCGCGAGCCGCTCCGCGTTTGAGAGGATGCTGACTGCTTTCTTTTGGTCGCCATATTTCTGGTAGTACCGAGCCTGGTTCAGCAGGTAGAGGAGGTTCTCAGGGCTGAGTGCCACAGCGCGGTCGATTTCTGCCAGGGCCTGTTGCTTCTCGTTGGTGAGAAAACAACTCTGCGCCAGAAGGAAATGGTATTCCGCGCTGTTCTGACTGCTCTGCTTGATGCTCGCCAACGCCTCGCGAGCGGCACGGATGTCGACTTGCTGGAGACACGTCTCGGCAAGAGGCAGCACGATCTCAGGTTGCGCGGGCGCGGCCTCGTTTGCTGCTTGAAGCAACTCGCGAGCCTGGGCCATCAAACCATGCGACAGCAAAACCTTGCCCAGGGTGAGACCGAACGCAGGATTAGCGCCGTATCGCGGGCGGGCCGACTTCATGATACCCAGCGCTTCGTGCTTCTGGCCGTTATCGAGATAAGCTCGAACCAGGTTTATCGCCAGTTCGGGATTCTGGGGGCCGATCTCGCTGGCCTTTTCAAGGTAACGAATGGCATCCTTGGGCTTTTTCTGCTCCAGTAACAAAACCCCAAGATTATAAAGAACACTGCCCGAGCGCGGATCCAAATCCAGGGCACGACGCAGGGCTTTCTCGGCAGCCTTCAGGTCGTGAAGATTGAACTCTGCCATGCCCAGATAAAAGAAACTCTCCGCCGAAGAAGGGTTACGTCGGGTGGCGACCAGGAACTCCTGCCGCGCCTCCGAGTACTTCCCTTGTTGCAGAAGCGTGATGCCATTTTGCAGCTCGGTCGTGGCGCTGGCGGGAATGGCCGCCGATTTCTGAGCAGTTCCCATGGCCATCGCAAGCCAGCAACAAACCAACAGGCCCAGGCAGCGGGATGTCATGACGCCACTATTCAATGCCAGTTCAGTATGGGCCCCGAGACACTTGGAAATCAATGCCCCACATAGTCTTCGTTCCGAATCTCACTGGAGGCATCCGCGGTTGGCGATTTCGCACGGGCGCTGCGAAGCAGGTAGGTTCTTCTCTTGCCAGTCACCCGGTTCAACCAATATGCGCGCTCGGTTAGCCGAGCCAGCATGCAATGGAGGAATTCGCCGGGCGAAGCTTGGTGAGGCGAACCGGGGAGCCGCAGCGCAAGGGAACCCGATTCGGCCTCGTTACCGTAAACCGAGAGCCGCCAACCTCCCAGACCTGACGAAGCCTGATACTGGCGGTGAAGCAAGGGGCGAGAGCGGCCACCGGGCTCTCCAGGGTGGTTGGGGACGGCACATGGAGAAAGATCAGCAAGGAGCCTGGGAGACCCAGCGGAGCGGACCCGTTTTGGGACCAACGCCCAAGGGGAACGCATAACCCTGGAGCGGCTTCGTTTGGGAGTCGGACCAGCTCATAGTAGCGAGGAAGCGGGTAACGACCGTGGAGCCAAGGGGCCAGAGCAGAGACGTGCGGAGTGAGAGGAGGCGAGTGCCGCTTGGATGAAAATCCCACTACGGGACAACCACAGGCTGCGGCGAGGCTGCTGGAAACGGGGCCGGCAAGCTTCACCTGTTCCCACCAGTCCGTGAAAAACTACTGCCGATCATCTGCCGGTTCAGTCGCCGATGCCGTAGCATCGCCTCCCGTCGGCTGAGGAGCTGGGGTTATGCCGTTGAACGGGAAGAAGAGCCGACCCCCTTGAGCCAGGCAGGTGTGACCCGTTTTAAAGAAAGACAGGAGGCGGGTCCTAACGACCCACCTGTTTCATATTAAGACGCACGAATTGTTTTGCTCTGATCGAAAAGGAAGTCCCTTAGTAACGGGTAAGCGGGTGGAGCGGGTGGAGGCGGTAGACCCTCTTCCCTGTGGTGGTACAAAACACTGGTCAGCTCAGTCGTCCGGCCCAACGGACTCACGCTGGCCGAGGCACCATGGAGCCCGAGGGACGAACTCCGCTGCCTCGCTCCCATTTACGGTTCCAATGAAATATGGTAGAAGCGCAAAGCTTACAAGCGCTAAACCGAGTTGGGTCAGTCAGAAAGCGACCAGTTGAGGAGTCCTGAAGCGCTGTGTTTTGTTGTCGTCCCGCACATAGGGCCTTTAATGGTAAACACGTCAGTGGTCGTTCCGCAACGAAGTAACCCGAAGCCGTACGGGTTTATTCATGACAGCGCACTTTGAAGGTACTTCCGGATCTGCCGCGTGAGATACAGCTGCGGTTCTGACTTCCGGCTCTCGCGTGCTTTGGGGAACCAAGGGCAAGAGGCGAAATTTGTTTTTGTAGACGTCGAAATCAGCCTTCCGGACAACGCAAATGGGATTGTGCCCGAAAAACGCCCCGCTCGTCCCGCACCGTTCATCCGACTCATCACGGACCAGCGGACAAGGAGACTGCTAGCTATGAAGAACAAGAGCCCTAAGAAAAAGTCCGCCCATCCCAAACGAATCCTTCACCTTCCCGATTTGGACCACGCCAAGGCGGACGCGCTGAAAACGCTAAACTCGCCCGACTCTCACCGCTCATACCGGTTCGCAATCGACGAGTTCATCGCTTGGTATTGTTAGGAATCCAGACTGGCCTTCAACAAGACCGTCGTCCTTCGGTACAGGCTTAAGCTGGAAGCCCGTCACTTGGCTTCATCCACCATCAACCTGCGATTGGCCGTCGATACCTGTCTGGTGAGTCCCGAGTTGGCGGCTGGCATACGCCGTGTGAAGGAAGCAAAAGAACTGGGTCTCAGGCTGGGCAATTGGCTTAGTGCCGATCAGGCCAAAGCATTGTTGGACTCCGCCGGCGTCCAAACGGTCCGTGGCAAGCGCAGCCGAGCCATCCTCGCAGTCTACCTCGGTTGTGGCCTTCGCCGATCAGAGTTGCACATCTTACGGTGGAGGGCTTGCAACGATGGGAGGATCACTGGCCATTATCGACCTCTGATCGGCAAGGGAGGATATATCTGAACGGTCTCCCTGCCGGATTGGGCCAAATCTGCCCTGGACCTGTGGATGGAGGCCGCCAGTGTCTCCAGCGGGCGCGAGCCCCGCGGTCGAGATCGCTGGGCAGAATTCCCACAGGTCACCGTTCCCCAGGCAATGCTAATCACAGGCAACTGAAGGACTTTTCTTGAATGAAACAATCTTGATTCCTCCCCACAGACCCCCAATACCCAAGAAAGGAAAGGCCACTCCGTATCGAGTGGCCTCTGCATGTAAAAGAAGTATAAGAACTTTTGGTTGCGGGGGCTGGATTTGAACCAGCGACCTTTGGGTTATGAGCCCAACGAGCTACCAGACTGCTCCACCCCGCACGTACATCATATCGAAAGCGTGGTGATTTGGCAATGGAGTTTTCGCGGGGGTGCTGGTGTGATTTGCAATGGGGATCCACTCGAGCCGCCCGTCATTCCCGCGAAAGCGGGAATCCAGTCCGACGACACCACACTTCCAAAGTTTTGTGGAGTGGATTCCCGCTTTCGCGGGAATGACCGGCGCTTTCGCGGGAATGACTGCGCTCCAAATGAGACCGCTGCCTTCGCGGGAACAACGCTTCGTGTGCGCGGAAGCTTCGCGTGTGCTAACATTTTAGTTTTTGGGATACTTCGGAATTTACAGTGGAGCATGTTGTGGGAAAGCAAGCGGACCCTGCCCCTAAGAACTTTGCGGTTAACCGCCAGGCGCCACATCTCTATCATTTACTGGAGAGGTTTGAGAGCGGCATCGAGCTGACGGGTACGGAAGTGAAATCGGTTCGGGAGGGCAAGGTCAATCTGAAGGACAGTTACGCGATGGTCAAGAACCACGAGGTGTGGTTGATCGATTGCCACATCAGCCCTTATGAGGCGGGCAGCCGTTTTAACCACGACCCGCTGCGGGACCGGCGCCTGCTTTTGCACCGCCAGGAAATTGACAAGCTCACGGGGCGGACGCAGGAGAGGGGTTTCACGCTCATCCCCACGCGCGTTTATCTGAAGAACAACATGGTCAAACTCGAACTTGCGCTGGCCAAAGGCAAGAATGTTTTCGACCACCGGGAAACTTCTCGACGGCGGACGATTGAAAGAGAAGTCCAACAGGACATCCGCGAACACCGCAGGCGGCACACTTGAAGTGACGAGTGACGAGTGACGAGTGACGAGCCAGAAGAACAGGTGTCAGGTGTCAGGTGCCAGGTTTCAGGTGTCAGCTAGGGGACTCGGGGCTGGGGTCAGAAGAACAGGTGTCAGGTGCCGGGTTTCAAGTGTCAGGCTCGTCACTCGTCACTTGTCACTCGTCACTGCTTGAAGGAGGCGCTGTGATTATTGAATTTCGCCACGAGCCCCTCGCGCAGCTCTCCAGTTCTGCTCTGGTGACATTTTCTTTTGAAGGGTCCCCGGCCTCCAGCGGGGGTGTGGAGCGGCTACCCTCCGAAACCCATAGTCTCTTGCACGAGCTGCAATCTGGCGGTGAGCTTTCGGGCAAGGCTTACGAGTGTACGCTGATTCATCGCCCGCCGGGATTGGTTGCGGCGAAGCTATTGGTGGTCGGGGCAGGGAAGAAGGAGAAGTTCAATAGCGCGCAGCGACGACGCCTTGCAGGCACAGCGGTGCGCTACCTGAGGGGCCGCGGAGTTCGCGACATGGCCTGGGTTGTTGACGGGTCGGAGTCGGAGTGCATTCAGACCGTCGTGGAAGGCGCCTTCCTTGCCGATTATGACGCGGATCGGTACAAGACCGAGCGCAACGGCCAACGTCGGATCGAGCGGCTTGACTTGGCACTCTCCAGCCCACCCGGCGAGGAGGCGGAGGCCGCCCGCGAGCGAGGCCGGATTCTTGCTGAAGCCCAGAACTTCACGCGCAATCTGGTCAACGAACCTTCCAACCAAATGACCCCAACGCTGCTGGCCCAGCAGGCGAAGGAAATGGCGAAGCGTTGCGGTCTCGAGTGCCAGGTTCTCGGCCCGGATGAGATTCGAGCCTTGAAGATGGGAGCGTTCTGGGCGGTGGCGCAGGGCAGCGAAGAGCCACCGCAGCTCATCGTGGTGCGGTACGCGCCGCCGGACGCGCCCGAAATGCCGGTGATCGGCTTGGTGGGCAAGGGGATCACATTTGACACTGGCGGCATCTCCATCAAGCCCAGCGAGAACATGCACGAGCAGAAAACCGACATGGCGGGCGGCGCCACGATGCTTGGCGTTATGCAGGCCATAGCACAGTTGAAGCCCAAGCTCCGTGTCACGGCTGTCGTCCCGGCGACGGAGAACATGCCCAGTGGCAAAGCCTTCAAGCCCGGCGACGTCCTTACTTCGATGTCCGGCAAGACCATCGAAATCATTAATACGGATGCGGAAGGACGCTTGGTTCTTGCCGATGCACTCACTTACGCGAAGCAGCTCGGCTGCACCGTGCTGATTGATGCTGCCACGCTTACCGGGGCAGTCACCACGGCTTTGGGGAATATCACCACAGGCGTTTTCGGCTGGAACAAAGAATGGGTGGAGCGAGTGCTGGCAGCGGCAGCCGCGGCGGGGGAGAAGATGTGGGCGCTTCCGATGGACGAAGATTACCGCGACCTCTACAAGAGTTCTATCGCCGATCTTGCCAACACGGGGGGAAGGTACGGCGCCGCCATTACGGGAGCGATGTTCGTAGGCGAGTTTGCCGGTGACACCCCCTGGGTGCATTTGGATATCGCGGGAACCCGGTGGTCGAATGAGGAGAAGCCCTTCATGGCGAAGGGGCCAACCGGCCATGGCGTTCGAACTTTAGCTCAGTTACTAACCAACCTTGCAAAGTGATGTCTGTGGTCCGTTGTCAGTCGTCCGTTGTTCGCCCCAGTTGCTACGCTAGCTAGCCAACTCAAATTCCACTCCCTCTGTCATCTTGAGGAGCCCTGCTCGTCGGGCGACGAAGAATCTCCGCGGTTGTATCCGGAACTTACTGCGTCGGTGTAAAAGGGAACTGCGGAGATCCTTCGCTGCGCTCAGGATGACAGCGAAGGGCTCAGGATGACAGCGAAGGGCTCACCATGACAGGAATCGGTCGACTGACGACCACTGACAACGGACAACTAACAACCGACAACCGACGACGGACAACGGACCACGAGGCTACATCCGCTCCGGCACTTCAATCCCCATCAATTCCAAAGCCGAGGTCAGGGTCTGATTCACGAGATGAACCAGATACAAGAGAAACTGCTGTCGATCCGCATCGGGCTCACTCAGAATATGGAAGCGGTGATAGAAATTGTTGAAGGCTTGCGCGAGCCGGAAGGCATATTTGGCGAGTCCTGCGGGTTCCTGGCTGGTGATGGCCTGATCGACAATCATCTCCAGTTGTGCCGTCAAGAGAGTCAACTCCCAATAGGCCAGTCCATCCTCGCTGGAGAAGAATCTCCTGAGCACCTCAGTCCCGACGGCGCGGTCAAGGCTCCGGGGTTTGAAGCCCGCATGAGTTTCCTGAAACTTGTTGAAGATGTTCCTTGCCCGGACGACACTGTATTGCAGGTACGGCCCGGTCTCACCCTCGAAAGCGAGCGCTTCCTTGAAATCGAATGCAATGATGATGCGGCGCGAGAACTTGAGCAGGAAATAACGCAAGGCGGCAACGGCAATCATGCAGGCATAAGTTCGCTGTTCCTCGATGTCCTGGGTCATTTGGCGGGAGCGGACTTCCTCCAGCGCCTTGGCGATCAAAGTGTCAATTAAATCGTCCGCCTTTACCCCCAGGCCTTTCCGGCCTGAGACTTCCACGTAGGGGCGTTGCCGGTCTTCCTCGCTCAGCTCCAATCCCAACTCCTCGGCGCAGCGCGGAGAAAGTCCCACGACTTCGTAGGCGAAGTGATGCAGGTTGTTGGCTTGCTCGTGATAACCCAGAGCATGAAGCGCGGCGTTCACCAGGTTCTGGAGGTACGACTGGCGCGTGTCAATTACAGCATAGGCGCTGGAAGCGTGGTCGAAGGAGGGAGCCTCGGGATCGCCCCGCAAGCTGGTTCGCCACACCGGGTGGCCGTCAGGGTAGCGATAAAAGAGCGCGTAACCGAAATCTTTTCCCAGCAGGGCAAACTTCCAAAGGTGGTAAGCGATGTCCTTGCCTACATAGGTGACAGTACCATTGGACCTCACGATGATTTTGACGTCTTCTTCGCCAGCCTCTTCTTCCCCGTGGAGCGCGGGCGTCTCGCCCGCTGTGGCGGGAGCGTCCCGCTCCCGCACGAGGTCGCGGGCAGAGCCTGCCCTGAGCCCATTCGCTCCGCTCAGGGTGAACTTCGCGGAGGGATGCCCGCTCCACAGCGGGCGAGACGCCCGCGCTCCGTCGGATTCCGCCAGGCTCATGACCCAGCAGCCGGCGTTCTTGCCGGTATCTTCGTAGCGAATGGCGCCGTTCTTCTTCAACAGCTCGAAGGCCGACTTCCAAAAGTCCAGACGCAGAATCTCGCTCTCCTGCACCAGGAGATCGTATTGCACGTTGATACGCAGCATCGTTTCCAGATGTTTGCGCACAATGGCGGTGGAGATAAGGTCGGCCATGCGCGCCGGGTCCCCGTGGCCTTCTTCGATTTCTTTCAAGACTTTTGAACGGAGGTCGAGCGCCTCTGGGTTTGCCTGGTAGAACTGAAAAACTCTGGCGTAGAGGTCCCAACACAAATAGTCGAATCGGACGTTCGGGTCCAGGACGAGTCGTTCGACCTCCTGGAGGTTTTTCCTTTCGAGGTGGATAAAACCCACCACGACGTCAGCGACCTGCACTCCTGTGTTGTCGATATAGTTCTGCACCTCCACCCGGTTTCCGCGGAACTTGAGCAGGCGGACGAAGGTGTCGCCCAGAATCGAATTACGCAGATGCCCGATGTGGGCAGCCTTGTTGGGGTTGATGCTGGTGTGCTCCACAACGACCTTGCCTGGGCGAGAGGGCAGGGAAGGCTGGTCTGAGGTCCGCAGGGTAAATAATCCGGGCGCGGCTTGCGCTCGGTCCAGATGGAAGTTCAGATAACCTGCGCCCGCGGTGCTGGCACGCTCCACCCCCTGTACGGGCAGAAAGCGGGCGGCGAGTGTCTGCGCGATTTTGCGAGGCGGTTGCCGTAAGCGTTTGGCCAGCTCGAAGCAGGCGGCCAGCGAGAGATCGCCCATCTCGAAAGAGGGTGGGGAGTCAAGTGCGGGTAGTTCGACATCCAGGTCAAAGACCTCGCGAACCAGGGTCACAAATCGCTGCTGAATCCTCTGCTGGATGTCCAGATACAAGCCCTTGGCCTCCTGCCAAACCTGCGATTATACCAGACTGTGTCTGTGTTACACTTGTTCGGCCATGATGAACAGACCCTGTTGGTCTTCGTTTTCTTTTTTTGGCGTGCCCAAGGACGCTGGTCCTGATTATGCCTTGTGGGTCAACTTTGTTCTCGTGTGACTATGTAACCGTGGAGTACGGCTAGCCATGCCCCCCTCGCTTAGAGTTGTTCTGCCACTCCTAATAACCCTCCTGACCTTCACAGAAATCCGGGCGCAAGAATGCAGGGAAGCGGCCAGAGGTCTAATCGAAGCTCTGCTGGACAGGAGCAGCAACCGCATGTTCCTCAATGAAGCAATGGACAACTTCGGTGAGGAGGGCGAGCAGATTCTAGGGCAAATCGCAGGCGACGAGAGCCAATCCTCTTGGCGAAGGGGACAGGCCATCAGGCTTCTTGGAGAACATCGTTCGGGAACCGGCAAGAAACTCTTGCTTGGACTTCTAAACAACCGAGCAACGCTCTGTGCCGCCATTCGTGCGATTCGAGAATACAGAGATCCCGAAATAGTGCCGCAATTCATAGCGCTACTTGATGACGGCAATACCTGCTCAAGCCTTGTCTCGTTCAGTGTACTCGAGGACAGAATCGACCAACTGTCACCCGTTCTTGTGTCAGACGAGGCGGTGTATGCCCTTGAGCGAATGACCGGCCAACATTTTGAAAAGGAAGACGAAAACCTGCTTGGTCACAGGGCAACTCAGCCCTGGAAGGACTGGTGGAACAAGAATAGAACTGCGTTTTTAGCAAATCCGTTGAGTTTTGTACCTCCCGAAACAAACGACGAGAGCGAGGACGACCACTATGGTTGCTCGGTGGAGACGATTGCGGTAAGTCCTGATGGAAACATGGCCTTTTCCAGCGGGAAGAGCTACGACCCTTGGGTTCGGGCGTGGGACATCAACACCCGTCAGCAGATTTGGGCAACGCCGAGCGTTAGAGACGGCGACACGGCGAATACCGCAGTGTTCAGCCCTGACGGCGGGATGGTCGCGATGGGCACCACGAATGGAGCAGTGAAAGTATTCGATGCTGCCAGTGGTAGTCGGCTACACATGCTGGTCCTCGGAGCGGGTGTTTACTCTGTCGCGTTCAGTCCGGACGGTACTGTCCTCGCCGCAGGTTTGGATTCCGGGAGAATTCGATTGTTTGATACTAAGAGTTGGTGCGAAACGAAGCAGATTGGCAAGCCAGAAGGATTGACCGAGGGCATTGCCTTCAGTCCGGACGGCTCCTTATTGGCTGCAGCGAGATTCGACAAAGTCCGCCTCTGGAGCGTTGTTGATGGTAAGGAATTGAGGACATTCGAGGTTCTTCCGGGGAAGCCGCCAAAGGTTTTCGCTGACGAAATGGAGCGCGAGGCACAACTGTGGCGCGTGGCATCGCGAGTTGCATTCAGTCCTGATGGCAAGCTCTTAGCCACCGGGAGCAGTGCTGCAGTACAACTCTGGAATCCGGCTACGGGACTCGCCATAAACTCTAGTCCTAGCTACGGCAAGGTCAGCAGCTTGTATTTCAGCCCGGATGGACAATGGGTTGTGTGGGGTAATGGTTGGGACGAGATCATTAGGTGGAATCCACAGACAGGAAAGAGGCTGCGCATCAAAAACGAGTTTAGCTTAGGCGAGACGGCTATGACGCCCGACGGAAAACTAGTCCTTTCTCCCGGAGCCAGAACCGACATAGCGATCTTCGACCTCCGATCGGGCCGAAAAATCGGAGTCCTCACGTGCACTAAACGCAGGCACTAAGCAACTTGGGAGCCCACGAGAGCTGGTGCCATTGCCTTGAACTGTATTCAGAAATCGCTTTGACGCGCCGCTTGCAATGAACATCCAAAGGCAACACAATGGATCAGTGAATAAAGAAGGGAATGGGGGAATCGAATTCATGAAATACTGCTTTTCAGTGGTACTGCTTCTAGCTTTTTCGTTATGTTCGGCAACGCCTGCAGGCACGAGCGCGGAGAGTGCTTTCGACCTCGGAAACCTGGATAACAGCGTGGCAGCCTGCACGGACTTCTACCAGTACGCTGACGGCGGGTGGATGGCCAAGAACCCCATCCCCGCCGCTTATCCGAGGTGGGGGACTTTTGACCAGTTACAGGAGCGAAATCAAGAAATCGTGCACCAGATCCTCGAGCCTGCGGCGAAGGACGCCAGCGCGCCGCAGGGCAGCAACGAACAAAAGATCGGCGACTTCTACGGAAGTTGCATGGATGAGAAGGGCATCGAAGCGGCAGGTATTACCCCGCTTCAACCGGAGCTCGACCGGATCGAAAAGATCAACGACAGGAAGGACCTCGAGAGCGCAGTTGCGCGGCTGCAAGGTTCTGGCGTCAGGGTTTTATTTCGCGTGGACTCCACCCAGGATTCCAAGAACAGCAGCCAGGTGATTGGGGAAGTCGATCAGGGCGGGCTGGGATTGCCGGACCGGGACTATTACACGCGAGAGGATGAAAAATCCAAGCACGTAAGGGAAGAATACGTCAAGCACGTTGCCCGGATGTTTGAGCTGATGGGCGACGACCCTGCGCAGTCTGCCGCCCAGGCTAATACGGTGATGAGCATCGAAACACAGCTTGCGCAGGCGTCGCAGACCAGAGTTCAACGACGCGACCCCCAGGCGGTTTATCACCCGATGAGCCCGGCGGCAGTTAAGACGCTGGCGCCCGATTTCTCCTGGGACGATTATTTTGCCACGAACGCGCTGGCAGGGAAGGGCGACCTCAACGTCGCCGCGCCTGATTTCTTCAAAGGGATGGAAGAACTGCTCAAGTCTGTTCCCATCTCGGATTGGAAGACTTACTTGCGCTGGCATCTGATCAATACGGCTGCTCCCGCTCTTTCTGCGAAGTTTGTGGACGAGGATTTCCACTTTAAGGGTACCGTGCTGACGGGCACGACAGAGAATCTGGAGCGCTGGAAGCGCTGTGTGCGCGCCACGGACAGGGCGCTGGGCGAGGCGCTTGGCCAGGCATATGTGAAGCAGACCTTTCCGCCGGAATCCAAGGCCCGCGCGCTCGAAATGGTGCATAACCTCGAGTCGGCTCTGCGGGACGACATTTCTACGTTGAGCTGGATGGGCCCGGAAACCCGCCAGCAGGCATTGGGCAAACTTGAAGCCATCCGGAACAAGATCGGCTACCCCGATAAATGGCGGGATTACTCGACGCTGAAGATTGAACGCGGCCCTTATGTGGAGAATCTGCTTCGCGCTGACCGCTTCGAGTTCAACCGTCGCCTGGCGAAGATTGGGAAGCCCGTTGACCGTGACGAATGGGGTATGACGCCACCCACGGTAAACGCTTACTACAACGCGAAGTTGAACGAGATCGTCTTCCCTGCAGGAATCCTCCAGCCACCCTTCTTCAACCCCAAGGCTGACGATGCGATCAATTACGGAGGGATGGGAGTTGTGATCGGCCACGAATTGTCGCACGGGTTCGACGACGAAGGCCGCCAGTTTGATGCGCAGGGCAACCTGAAAGACTGGTGGTCCCCTGCCGATGCGAAGGATTTCACCAGCCGGGCGGCATGTGTGATTAACCAGTTCGACGGCTATTACGTGGAAAAGAACCTGCACGAAAACGGAAAACTGGTGGTCGGAGAGAGCATTGGAGACCTCGGTGGATTGGCCATCGCTTATCGGGCCTTCGAGAAATCACTCGAGGGGAAGCCGCGCCCGGCGGCTATTGACGGGTTTACGCCCGAACAGCGTTTCTTCTTGGGCTATGCCCAGATATGGGCTTCTAACATGCGGGCTGAGTACGCCCGGCTGATGGTCAATACTAACCCCCACCCCGTATCGCGCTTCCGGGTGAATGGGCCTCTCTCGAACATGCCGGGGTTTGCCCAGGCCTTCCATTGCAAGCCCGGCGATGCCATGGTGAGGCCGGAAAACGAACGATGCCAGATTTGGTAACGGCGAGTGGTATAATCAGGGTTATGCCAGTCGATATTCGTCTAACGTACGAAGATTACTGCCGCCTGCCCAACGATGGGAAGCGGTACGAGATAATCGAGGGAGAACTGTTTGTGACCCCTTCACCCTTCCGACCGCACCAGCGAGCCGTCACTCGGCTCACACGTCACCTTTCCACATATGTCGAGGAGAATGACCTGGGGGAGGTCTTCGTTGCTCCCTTCGACGTAGTTTTCTCTCGCTTTGATGTCGTTGAACCTGATTTGCTCTACGTTTCAAAAGGCAGGCACTCGGTGCTGACTGAAAAAAACGTGCAGGGCGCTCCCGACTTGGTTGTGGAAGTCCTTTCTCCCTCGACAGCCGAAACAGACAGGACAATCAAGTTGAAGCTTTATGCCCGCTACGGCGTTCAGGAGTACTGGATCATCGATCCGTACGGCCCTTCTGCCGAGATCTATCGGCGACAAAAGAAGGGATTCGAGCCTGCTAAAACGCTGGGAGACACGGATTCCCTGACTTCGCCTCTTTTCCCCGGGTTCAGCCTGCCTCTCAAGCACCTCGTCGAGTAAAAAGGACAGCTATCAGTCGTCAGTCTTCAGTTATCTGTCAAACCAATACTACCCCAATCTTTCCTGAATCCCGAATCCTGAATCCTGTATTTTTGCCCGGACTGGCGAAGACTGTTTCAGGTGATGCCCTTTGAGATATAATTGCAGGGAACTTGAGCTCAAGGAGGCGCATTGGTGATCAAAGACCCGGCGCTTTGGGAAGCGTGGGAGAGGGAAACGCTTTTGCGCCAACCTGCCGATTTCCGCCGCAATCTGCGCCTGCTCGAAGCCATGTACGAAGAGGTGCGTGCGCTCGGAGTTATGAGCGTGCCCCAAGCTCTCGAAGGGTTAGAGAGCCGGTTGCGACTAGCCAGAGTGCTGAATGTTCGAACAACTTCTTGAGGCCATTGCCCAGGGGCTTGAGGGCCTGGGTATTCCTTACATGCTCATCGGCGGTCAGGCCGTGCTGCTCTACGGCGAGCCCCGCCTGACGCGTGATATCGATGTGACCCTGGGAGTGGGCCCGGAGCGGCTCTCTGAACTGCTGGAATGGGTTCGTGGCAGCGGATGGCAGGTGCTGGTCGAGGCCCCGGCGGAATTCGTCGAGAAGACGATGGTCCTGCCCTGCCTCGAGCCCGTAAGCGGCATCCGAATTGATCTCATCTTTTCCTTTTCTCCTTATGAGCAGCAGGCCCTGAAACGTGCGCGACGCGTGCCCCTCGGCGGAGCTCAGGTGTGTTTTGCTTCCCTCGAGGACCTGATCATCCACAAAGTGCTCGCCGGTCGCCCGCGCGACCTCGAAGATCTGCGCAGTGTCCTGCTCAAGAATCGGAAGTTCGATCTCGAATACGTTCACCGCTGGCTGCGCGAGTTCGACCGGAGCCTGGGTGAAAGATCGCTGGAGCGGTTCGAGCGGGCGCGGCAAGCTCTCCCCACGCAATCCGACGGCCCATCCTCGAGCTAGTGAATGTCTGACCTGGGGCGATTTTCGTGGGAGCGAAGTTGCCCGTCGTCGAGGCGGGTCGGCCAGGGGACATCGTGTCTCTTGACAAGTTGAGGGACATAGGCTAGTATAATAAGTGTGGTCGGGTAGGAACGAGGATTCAGGAGCCAGGATTCAGGATTCAGGATTTAGGAGTCAGGAGCGAGAATGAAGGGCATCTGCTTTCTGCCGTCGGCGGACCGCCTTCTGCTTACTGCCCACAGCCTACTGCGTTTGAGGGAAATTCCAGTTGGGGCGACTCTTGGCCCTACCGCAATCTACGACAAGATGTCATCGCTGACGAGGAAAGAGAACATTTGTAAGTTTAAAAAATGAACGAGCAAAGCGGGAATGTCTATGAAAACAAAGGACCGCTGTGGAAAAGTTGGCGACGAAGCTGGAATGTTGCAGAAAACAAAGATAGTTGCGCGTAGAAAGCGGGAATCTTATTGAAAAGAAAGGGATTTGGTGCAGGAGGGCTGGGACCAACTTGCGCGGAAACGACTACCCGCTTCCAGAGCGAGATTCCTCCCTTCGCTCCGCTCAGGGTCGGAATGACAGTATTCGCAGACGCTTTCCATCATCTGCTGGGGATGGAAGAGCTACCGACCAGGAAGTGATTGGCAGAGGATTGAGACGAATCTGGAATTCACCATTCACCATTCACCATTCAGAATTGCCCTTGCCCGCTCGTGAAATTTGACCCCCTTGGAACGGCTCTGTTAACATGAGAGATTAAACCTTTGGAGACATTCGCGTGAGAGTGGGTGTTCACACTTCGATTGCCGGGGGGTTGGAGAATGCAGCGAATCGCGCCAGGAAGATCGGTTGTGACACTTTTCAGATGTTCTCCGCCAACCCTCGTGGATGGAGAGGGCAAGAGCCCGCGCCTGAGGAGTGCGCCCGATTCCGTGAAACCCGCGCGGCTTATGGGCTATCGCCACTTGTGATCCATGACAACTACTTGATCAACTTGGCGTCGGCGAATGCTTTCATCCGGGAAAGATCGATTGCGGCCTTCCGCAAAGAGCTTGAGCGGGCGCTTGCACTGGGCGCGGATTATCTGGTTACACATCCCGGAAGCGCCAAAGACAGCACCGCGACGCAAGGAATCAGAGCGTGCATCGATTCCGTGCGGCAAGCCGCGAACGG
>Ga0074046_10000733_pt1 | contig 30229 bp, 33 predicted proteins | sample BogForMeECP23OM3_FD_94441 | JGI IMG/M metagenome (GOLD analysis project Ga0074046, IMG submission 94441) | Bog forest soil microbial communities from Calvert Island, British Columbia, Canada - Bog Forest MetaG ECP23OM3 | ecosystem: Environmental > Terrestrial > Soil > Wetlands ... | reverse complement strand
CGGTACCCCTTGAGCCACCTCTGCCGGAGCCGCCTCTGCCGAGGGTGTCTCCACCGGGGCCGCAGGCCGTGCGGCGCGGGCCGGCGCCGGGCGCGCCACGGCGCGGGGCGCTTCTCGGATTGGTCTCTCGGCGGTGCGCGGTTTCGGCCTTGGCTTTGGTTCCTCGGCAGGAGCGGGCGCAACCTTGACCGGCGGCAACTCGGTGACGCCAGGCTCCTTCGGAGCTTCGGGAACCGCTTGCTGTTGATCCTGCGCCGGCGCAGCTTGTGGTTTCTGCTTTTGGGAAGGCTGCGCGCCTTGCTTTTCGGGCGGTGGAGTTTCGGCTTCCGCCAGGATAACAGCGGCATTCCAACGTGATGGCTCGCCGAGCGCGACCCCGCTTTGCCCAAGCATTGCGGTTCCCAGCGCGACGCCCGCGATAGCTCGTCTGACCATCCCGCCCCCTGCTTGTGCGATCGTCATCGCACCACACCACCTCTACAACCGCCTGAAGATGAGTTTCCCGGTAGCCGCGCGGTGTTTCATGTTCGTTGATGCAATACGCAACAAAGACGCGGAAACTGGATGGAGCAGACAATACCGCCCGGTGTTCAAGCTCTTGGGCTAAGCCAGAACCTACGAATACACGTGATTCGAATCTGAAAGAAGCGGCCCCAATAGGATTGCAGATCACACTGGGAGGAGAAAAAGGTGCGACCAGCCTCATTCCTCTTGCTGGCAGCGATTGGTTTCATGCCAATTCCAGCTGCAGCGTTTCAAGATAACGCCGTCAAGACTTTGACCGAGGAATTGAAAGCCCATGCGCCTGGAAAGTGGGACGTGCGGGTCCGCTGGCGCGATGGTCAGCTGCTCGCATCGATCACACCCTGGCCGTATCAGGAAGCCTTTCAGCTTTGGTACGACACCAACAAATTGGCGGACACGCTGACGGGCCTTTGTCCCAAGCCGGATGAAGAAATCTGGAAACTGATAAAGCCGGACCAGGATGTGATCTTGGAGCCGACGGTTGGAGGAAAGAGCGGCAACGACGCTCGGGTCAGTTGCCGCAAGGCCAACGCGTAGCAGCGGCCTTTTCTTTTTTTTCAGCTGGCGGAGTGTTCAGCTGCGTAACATCTATTCAGGACCGCCCGGTTTGAGCAACAGCATGCGGCCGTGCTCGACCGCAACGCCCGCCTCTCTTACCTACGCGTTGTTTCTGGGTTCGTACCTGGCGCTGCCCCAACCGTTCCAGGAGAGTTATTTGTCATTCCGGGGTGGGAAGCGTCGCTATCTCCCTTTTTGGCCGACTGAGCCATGGTTGGCTTGCCTTCTGTCTGCCGTTTCGCATCCTCAGCGCTAGTCGCCTTGCTCCCGATTTCGTCCTGCATCGCGCCCACAGTCGCTGGCGGCCCTTGTTCGCCGGCCTTAGGCTGATTCTGGTCCATATTTGCCGCGGTTGCCGGGGCGCTCGCTCCCGCAGCGGCCAAGCTGAAAGCTGCCGTCACAAAAAGCGTCCTTACGAGAGCATTCATCGTCTCCTCCTTGTTTCTTGATCGGAGAACCCCGGCGAACATGCTCATGTTCCTGATAAAGGGCGCTCCTAAGGGACGTCTGAAGCGAAGCTCGCTGCGAAATCGATAGACTGTGCTCAATGATTAAAGCGTTTGGTGACGGGCTCTTGCGCTCCGCTCGATTGCAGCCGTCACAAGTTTGTCGAGGCGAAGCGCGTCGCGAAGAAGCTCCAGGAGCCTGATTTCTTCGTCTGGCACTTTCAGATCAGCCGCCGCGACCTCGACAGCCAAGGCATAGGCCGTCTCGTTCAGTTTTTTTGGCAGCGCGTCCGCAATCATCTCGAGCATCTCATCGAGGCCTTCTTCATCGCTGAGAAGGTCGCCGCACCGTTCCGCCGTTTTCGCAAGTTTGTCCACGTCGTAGCCCATGAAGACGGGTAGGTGCCGCACAATTTCAGTGATCCGGTCGAGCTCGCGATCCGAAATCTGACGGTCGGCCGCCGACATGGTGATCATCACATAGATAAGCGCTTCGTGAGGCGTGATCTTTGGCATCGTGCGGTTCCATCGCAGTTTTGCTAAGGTTTAGGCTTCAGCACCCGGCGGTGCAAGCGCCTATCTCAAGGGGAAAATTAGCGCTGGCGGCTATCGGCTCGCGCCGAACGTCCCGCCGCGTTCCTTCTGCAAAAGTTCTACAACTCGAAAAGCGCCGGAACGCCGGGTCGAAGCCGCCGAAAGCGCTCGCCATGGCCAAGCGCCCTGAACGCCTTTTCCAGATCGTCCCCGCTCTCCGTAAAATGCGCCCATCCATCGGTGTGGATGGGTACGATTGCAGCGCGTGCGAAGACAGCGGCAGCCTCGATTGCGTCATTCGCGTTCATGGTGAGATTGAACTTGCCCCGCGTTTGCGCCGCTCCGGCGAAGAGAAGAACAAGACCGGGTTCGAACCGCCGCTGGACTTCGGCCAAACCGTGTCGCCGCTGATGTAGAGCGGATTGAATGCATGGGTCTTCGAAGACACCACGAAGCCGATGACATCGCCGGAGAGAGGTTCGATTCCAATCGGGCCATGCCGGGCTGGGGTTGCCGCAATGTCGAGCGCCCCGCCGTTTCCGTTTGAAATTTCCGCTGTCGCCCAAGGCCGTAAACCTTGTGCGTTTCCTCCAAGCCGGTCTGCTCCCGCTTCGGTGGTAAAGACCCGGTTCGCCTTCTGAAGGAAGGCGCGCCCCAAGGTGTCCAGATTGTCCGAATGCTGGTCGTGGCTCAGGAGGACGGCATCGATGGCGCCGATCTGGTCAGGGCGTAGTGCAGGATTTCCGGATTTCTTGAGAGTCACATACGACAGTGCGTACTCGCCGGGATCGTCGAATGTGGGATCTGTCAGAAGGAGCGCCGTAGGGCCTCCAATGAGGGTAATCGTGGCTGTCGTCATGGCCTCTCCTTTGCTTCCAGAGCCATCGCGCAAAAAGAAACCCCGCCGGAGTGGCAGGGTTTCTTTTCGATATTCGCTTAAGGAGAAGCAGCCTCAACTCATGTCGGTTGGCAGCGCCACGTAAACCTGGGTGCCCCCGCGCTGCACGAGGGCCAGCGTATGTCCCTTCCCGGCGGCTTTCGCGGCACGGAGCGCCTTCTCAAGGGCATCGGGGTTGAGAAGGTTCGACCCATTGGCTGTCAAGAGAATGTCGCCTCGAAGCAGGCCTGCGTCCGCGGCCCTGCCGTCCGGCCTGATGCTGACGATGGCGAGCCCGCCTTGACTGTCCGGCCCTTCCATGGCGGGCGAGACGTTCAAGCCGAGCGCTTCGATCTCAGCTTGTGGAAGCGCTCCTTTGCCGGAGGCCGGGCCGTTTTCCTCATCTTGCAGGTCGGTTAGTTTCGCCTCGACGAGTTTGGGTTTGTCATCGCGAAATAGAGTGAGCGTCACCTTGCTCGCGGGGGCGAGCGCGGCAATCCTTCTGGCGAGGTCACGGCTGTCCTTCACCTCGCCGTCGTTGATCTTGAGAATGACGTCACCACGCCGTATCCCTGCTTCGTCCGCAGGGCCTCCGGGCATGGGGACAGAGACGAGCGCCCCGCGCGCCTTCTTCAGTCCGAGACCTTCGGCAAGCTCGGGGGTCACGGGTTGGACTTGCACGCCGAGCCATCCCCGGGTTACGTGGCCCTTCTCCTTCAGTTGCGTGACGACGTTTTCCACCATCGTGGCCGGGATGGCAAAGGCAATGCCGACCGAGCCGCCCGATGGTGAAAAGATAGCTGTGTTAACGCCGATGACTTCTCCGGCCTGGTTGAATGTGGGGCCGCCTGAATTGCCGCGATTCACGGAAGCATCGATTTGGATGAAGTTGTCGTATGCGCCCATGCCGATGTCACGCCCGCGCGCCGAAACGATGCCCGCGGTCACGGTTCCTTCAAGGCCGAACGGATTGCCGAGGGCGATAACCCAGTCGCCAACCTTCGCTTCCGCATGGCCCAGCGCGACAGCCGGAAACGAGTCTGCGCCGTCCACCTTCAGGAGTGCAAGGTCTGTCCCGGGGTCGGTGCCCACCACCTTGGCCTCCAGAATGTCGCCGGTGTCCCTCACAACCTGCACCTTGATCGCGCCTTCCACCACATGGTTGTTGGTGACGATGTAACCGTCTGAGGTGATGAAGAAACCGGAGCCTTGGCCTTGAACAGGCTCGACCGGACCGGCCCCTTTATCGCCGTCATGAGGCCCTTGCGGGCCAAAAGGAGTTTTAGGGCCGAAAGGCCTACGGGGCGGAAAGCCCTTAGGGCCGAAGAAACCCTGCGGCGGCGCGACGCCGAACGGACGTTCCTTCTCCGACTGCTGGTCCTCGTCGTCCTCCTCGTGGGCGGCAATCGCCATGGGATTCGCTTTGACGCGGATTGAGACCACGGCTGGAGCGACCCGGTCGACCAGTGCGGAGAAACTCGGGAGCGCCGATGCGGCGGCCTGGACTGTCCGGTCCAGTTTTGTGCCTATATTGCGAAGTTCGGACGCTTCCGCTCCACCGAAGACGCAAAGTGCGAACGCGGCAAGAATTCCGGTGCGTGTCGCAAAGAGAAAGTGGGATTTCAGGGTTGGGTGTTTCGAGCTTTTGTGTTTTACCTTGGCAGGCGAACTGAACATGAGCCTTCCATCTGGATCGAGAGGAGAAACGACAGTCTTTTTTTCGTTAAGATTGAGGCAGAAATACAACGGTTACGGCTGAGGTAAATCAATAATTTATGAATTCCATTTATCTGGCCAATGCATATAACAAAATTTTAATTAAATGCTATGCTTGCTAGATTTATTTGAAGGCTCACTTTCCGACGTATTCGGTCAGAAATTGGTCAACCTGCACAAAGACTTTCTTCCATTCGACGCCCGGCCAAGTAAAGCAGCGTACTGACGAAATTGCACTGCAAGGTCGCCATCTCCTTTTTTGCAGAAGGCGCTGGAGCGACACCGTGTCGCTTTTCTACTCTCTCGCCTAAATGGTTTTGCTTCGAGCTGATCCGTTTTCTCAACGCGATATTGCAGAAATACGGGCTGCCATAGTCGTAGACAAATATGACGGGGTCTGACTGCGCGAAGAGCTTGATTGTGAGATGGCCTCAACCTTATCGAGAAGGTACGGATATGCGGAGGATTTCATGAAAAAAAGCATTATCGCCGGATTGACTGCAATCGCGCTGTTGAGCCCTTCGTTGAGCTATGCTCAGGAAACGCCCGACCCGCAAGGGGCGGCCGAGCACGAACATTGGCGGCCAGGCCCGGAAGATCTGAAGGCGTTCACGGATGCGCGCGTCGCGGCGCTGAAGGCCGGCCTGCAACTCACGCCTGAGCAGGAGAAGAAGTGGCCTGCGGTCGAGCAAGCCATCCGCGACATGGTCAAGGCAAGGCAGGAGCGCATGGTTGCTTGGCGAGAGCGCGCCAAGGACGAGAAGGGCGAAGATGCCATAGCCCGTCTGCGGGCGCGGGCTGATGCAATGACTCAGCGTGCGGCGGAACTCCGGAAATTTGCTGATACCGCCGAACCACTTTATCAGTCGCTAAACGACGATCAGAAGCACCGGCTCCGTTTCCTGGTTCACATGGTCATGGGTCATCATGGAGGCGGAGGGGGACATGGCGGATGGGGACATCATCACGGCGGCTGGAACGGGTAGGTTAGATGCTGAAAAACGTTGCCCGCGCTAGCGGGCGGCGTTTTATTAATCACTATCGCGTGGGCTATCGACGGGCTGGAGGCGGATGGGCTTCGCGCCGCCCTCAACTTTTTGTGAAGCCGTAACGATATCGCCCGCCTTGATGATGAGATCGCGAACCGCGGCGACGCTTTCGGCCACTTGAACCCAGCCTTCGAGTTCGTTCATGAAAATGTCGGAGCCGCCATGAGCGCCTTTTCGCACGCGCTGTATGTCCTCGACGCAAATCAGGGTAATGTTCCCACCGGTATCGTGAAGCTCAATGAACATGGATTTAGGTCCTCCCGAACAGGCATAACAGCTCGCTTGCCAGGCTCGCTCCGCCGAAGGCCCGGAGTTATAGCACTGCCGCGAGAAATGAGGACGCATTATTTTGGAGGGCTGAACGGGGGAGCGAAGGCCCCGATGGGCCGCGATAAGGCAGGTCTTCCATAAGCCGGAACCAATATTACCGAGTAGTATCGCAAGAACCGGAAGGCTGCCAAAGGCGCATTTTAGAACCGCTCTAATTAAAAAAGAAAAAGATTGCGCTTACGGGGCGTCGACACTAGAAAATACCGACGTTGCCCATCTTTTTCTTCCATCCGCGCCGGGATAGGTAGCTCAACGACAGATATGTTCGGGAGAAGCGGCGCGGGCGACCAAGAGAAACGAACACGCTTATAATGCCATTCACCCGTTTTTTGAGATTACTCCTGACCGCAGCGTTCGCAATCTTGCCCGCAAGCGTCCGCGCCGATGATCCATTCGCGCTTGGGTTAATTCTCAAGGATCATGTGTTAGATCCTCCCGAACTCAAAGCACCCGCCGGAAAAGATATCGCAATCACGCTCAAGAACGAGGACGACAGCTTCGAAGAGTTCGATAGCGACGCACTTCGTACCGAAAAGATTGTAACCGCGAAAGGAAAGGTTACGATTAAGCTGAAGCCTCTTGCCGCGGGGCGGTACCCATTCCGAGGCGAATTTCACGACGCAACAGCGCAGGGCGTGCTGATTGTCGAATAGGAGCGAAGTATGCTTGCCGCCGCCATTATCGTCTTCCGCGAGGTCATCGAGGCCGGGCTTATTGTCGGCATCGTGCTCGCGGCCACAAGGGGCGTGCGGTCGCGGACCTTCTACGTCCTTTGCGGCATCGCTGCAGGCGTGCTCGGCGCGGCCGTACTCGCCGCATTTGCAGGCACGCTCTCGAACGCGCTTGAGGGCGTTGGGCAGGAGGTCTTCAGCGCCGGCATCCTCGGCGTGGCGGTTGTCATGCTCGGATGGCACAATGTCTGGATGGCGCAGCACGGAAGGGAACTCGCGGCGGAACTTACAGCCGCCGGGCAGGCGGTTGTTGCAGGCAGCAAGACTTTGACCGCGCTCGCCGTCGTCGTCGCCATAGCCGTTCTTCGCGAGGGCGCCGAGGTCGTGCTGTTCCTCTACGGGGTCGTCATCGCGAACGGAGAAAGCGGCTGGGGTCTCTTTTCCGGCGGCATGCTTGGCCTGGCTGCCGGTGCCCTGATGAGCGCTCTCACCTATGTCGGGCTCGTGAAGATACCGTCCCGCTATCTCTTCAGCGTAACAAGCATGTTGATCACGTTTCTCGCGGCGGGCATGGCATCTCAATGCGTCGCCTTCCTTGAACGCGCCGATATCCTCGATCTTTGGAGCACGACGCTCTGGGACACATCCTGGCTCCTTCCGTCGAACAGTCTCGCCGGGCGCGTCCTGCACACCCTTATCGGCTATGACGACCGGCCGTCCATTATGCAGGCCGTCGCGTACATCGTGACGCTCGGCGCCATCCTCGCGGCGATGCGTGTATTTGCGCCTGCAAAACCGCAGCCGAAGCCTAAGCTGGCCGATGCGACTGCGCCGGCGAAGCCAAGGGTCACGGCGTAAGGGCGCACCTTATCCCCGGTTCGTTCCGGTTTGCGGCCGGCCAAATGTTTGTGCTTCGCTCGGCAACCGAAAGGCTTCAGGCAGTGCGCTCCGGAAAGCATCGACAAGCAGTAAAGCGCCCTCACGATTGAGATGATCATTATCGAAGTAATGCAGGCTGCGATCCTTGATTGCGTAACAATAGGCGTTATTGCAAAGCTCTGAAAACGGGCTGAAAAAGAATACGCCTTGATGGCTTTTAGCCATCGTTTTCAATGTGGTGTTGACATAGAGTTGCCGGCGGTCCGCTTCCTGGCGGGTGACAAAACCGCAATCATCCCAACTGGGGGGGGTGAAGGGAGCAAAACACCGGGCAGGTGGAAGCAGCATCTCAGGCACTTGCCCCATCAAAACAACCTTGATGCCCGCAGCCGAAAGAGTTGAGACGGTTTGATCGATGGCACGGGCAAAAGTCTTCCTGCTCGCCTCCCGAGTTGTTTCCGCAGCTTCGTTAACAAGATACAACACGGGCCTTGATTCGCGTCCGTATGGGAGGTCTTCGATCTGGGTCCAACGAGACGCCATCACAACGATCTTTGGCTTAAGCGCCAAGATCCGTTCCATCACGTATTGATTATTGTTTTGGCAAGAGTCATTGAATGGCTGGCCGGATTTCATAATCAATTGCGCGTCTTGCACGGGCAGGCAGCCTGCGGTGAAGTATGACGTTCCGCTACCGTAGATTGTTGCGATGAGCGGCATATAATGCTGCGCGTGAGAATCTCCCCACAGGACGAGATCTGCCGGCCGGTCTCCAAATTCGCACTCCGTGAATTTCGGTCGGCCTGCGTTTTTGGGAACGCATTGCGAAAAGTTCGTTCCCACCCTGTCCAGGACATTCCGAGCCTCGACGGGGAATCGCCACGCTGCGCCCTTAGATTCCTGAAAAAAGCTGCCGGAGGCGATAAGCAGGGCTGTGAGCGCGAGGGCGAAGGGTCCCGCCCTGCCGACCGATGGAATGAAGAACCATCTCGTGGGCACCCTGGACGGCTGTCTTCGCCGCCTGCGGAAAGGCTGCTCGATAAAGCGCCAAGAGATAACTGCGGCCGAAACTGCGACAAGGACACAGAATAAGGCTTCAAGAAACGTGAGAGGGCGCAACAGTTCGTAAGCAGTAAAGGCGAAAATCGGCCAATGCCACAGATAAAGGGAGTAAGAGATAAGTCCAATAAAAACAATCGGTTTCAAGGACAGGAGAGCGGCAACGCGGGTCCGTTCATTTTCAGTGGAATAAAGCACGAGCGCACAGCCTAGAACCGGGGCAAGGGCTGCGAAACCAGGAAAGGGTGTCTCCTTATCGTAGAGGAACACCGGGGCAATCATGAGCACGAGGCCTATTGCGGACAGGCTTTCGGCGAGTGCCTTGTTGGCTATTCTCGGAATGAACTTCATGGCCAGCAAGGCGCCTGCGAGAAGCTCCCAGCCACGGGTCGGGAGATGAAAGAAGGCGCTTCGCGGCCAGATGTGGACGAGCACCTCTGCGGCCACCAGCGAAAGGGCGCAGAGACTGAGTACGGCCAGCTTGTGCCGTCTTTCAGGCAGGAAGCGAAGCATCAAAGCGAGAAGGGTTGGCCATAGGAGATAGAATTGCTCTTCGACTGAGAGCGACCACATGTGCAGAAGCGGATTTTCCTGCATCGAGTGGTGGAAATACCCTGGTGTCGCCGCCAACCTGAAGTTGCCGCCAAAGAGAAGCGTATAGATGACGAGCTTGCCGTATTCGATCAGGTCGTCCGGTAGGAAAAGGAGAAATGCGGCGATTGTCGTAACGAGGATCATAGCCAGCAGGGCGGGAAGGATGCGGCGCGCCCGTCTCGCATAGAAGTTTAGATAAGTAAAATTGCCTTCCTTCATCTCCCGGAAAATGATGGAAGTTATCAAATACCCAGAAATAACAAAGAAGATGTCGACGCCGACATAGCCACCTGGGAAAGCTGAACCCCAACCGTGAAATAAGACAACAGATGCGATCGCAATGGCGCGAATGCCATCGACTTCCGAACGGTATGAGATCATTCTCGTTCCTTGGGGCGGGCCGGGAGAGTCGCTCGTTGCAGCTTTGGCAGCCAATTCCGCCACAATCGGGCGACATTTTGTCTAGGTTGCGCCTGGCTCGAGAAAGTTGTGAATGGGCTGCAATCGAAGATTGCCCGAGGAGTGACATTAAAACTTGTGCGGTACCGCCCTTGGTAGGGGGCCGCTAGCAAGATTGACCTTGCGGACCGTAGCCAGCGAGAGATGCCCGAGATGCTGGATGACGCACGCGCCACGTCCCAAAATTGCGGAGAGGAAATGAAGCCTCGCCAGAGGGGCTTGCCAAGCCAGCCCGATTGCAGCAAGTCTCAGCCATGCCCGAACTGCCCGAAGTCGAGATCATCCGGCGCGGCCTTGCTCTGGCCATGGAAGGCGCCTCATTCGAAGCTGTCACGCTTAACCGCCCCGATTTGCGCTTTCCCTTCGAAGCGAATTTCGTAAGGCGGCTTCTGAGCGAGCGCGTGTACCGCCTCACCCGCCGCGCGAAATACATCATCGCGGAAACAGAAAGCGGACTCAGTCTGGCGATGCATCTCGGCATGACCGGACGGTTCACGATCCTGCACAAGGCGGCGGGGCGGGCGAAGACGCCGGGAGCATTTTATCACGATTACGATGCCGATCCGCGCCACGATCATGTGGTGTTCGGCATGAGCAACGGCGACGTCATCCGTTACAACGATGTCCGCCGCTTCGGCTATATGACGCTTTTCCCTGCAAGGGACATGGCGGAGCATCCGCTTTTTAAGGCTCTTGGCGTCGAGCCGCTTTCGGATGGCCTCTCCCCTTCCTCTCTCGCGGAAAGCGCTTCCGGCAAGGCGCAACCGCTAAAAGCATTTCTTCTCGATCAACGCATTATTGCAGGCCTCGGCAATATTTATGTCTGTGAGGCGCTGTTCCGGGCCGGTTTGCCGCCGAACGCCGAGGCGGGACTGCTCGCGAAGGGCAAGCGAGGGAGAGCGGCTTCAGAGCGCCTGTGTGCGAGCGTCAAGAGCGTGCTGGGAGATGCGCTTCTCGCGGGCGGCTCCTCGATACGCGATTACCGCCATGCCGATGGTAAAGGCGGCAACTTCCAGGAAAAGTTTGACGTTTACGGGCGCGGCGGCGAGCCTTGTCACAACGGTTGCGGCGCCCTTATTGAACGAAAAGCGCAGCAAGGCCGGTCCACGTTCTTCTGCCCGATTTGCCAAGCCAAACTGTGAGAGGAGGAGACGCCATGGCTTTCGAGACGGTGCTGTTCGAGAAGCGGGGCAGGGTGGGGCTCATCACGCTCAACCGCCCCCAGGCGCTCAATGCGCTGGGTGCGCAGCTCATCTCCGAGTTGAACCAGATTCTGGATCGATGCGAGGCCGATGACGGCATTGGCGCCATGGTTCTGACTGGCTCGGAGAAGGCTTTTGCCGCCGGCGCTGACATCAAGGAAATAAAGGACAAGTCCTTCAGCGACGTTGTCGCGCATGACTTCTTCGCACCCTGGGAGCGCCTCGCCACCTGCCGCAAGCCAGTTATTGCTGCGGTGTCGGGATACGCTCTCGGCGGCGGATGCGAGATCGCCATGATGTGCGATTTCATCATCGCAAGCGAAACGGCAAGGTTCGGGCAGCCCGAAGTTATGCTTGGGGTGATTCCCGCCGTGGGGGGCACGCAACGGCTGACGCGCGCCGTGGGCAAGTCCAAGGCCATGGACCTTTGTTTGACCGGGCGTCACATGGACGCAGCAGAGGCCGAAAGATGCGGGCTCGTCGCGCGCGTCGTACCCGTTTCCGATGTGGTGAACGAGGCCCTGAAGGCCGCGGAGAAGATCGCAAGCTACTCGCTTCCGGCCGTGATGATGGCGAAAGAAGCCGTAAATCGGGCGTCTGAGACCACATTGGCTGAGGGAACCCTCTTCGAGAGGCGCATCTTCCAATCTCTTTTTGCAACAGAAGATCAGAAGGAGGGCATGGCTGCCTTCGCGGAAAAACGCCCGCCCCAATTCAAGCATCGATGATTTGATCTAGCGCAAAGGCATTGGACAGGCGGGCGTACAATCTTTACGCTTGAGCGAACACAAAACCATATGCCTTCGGGGCTTTCGGCTTGAAGACGATGTCCATCCATACAGCTGACCGTGCTCACTTAGCGCCCGGCAGGTGTGAACCCTGCTTTATCCGCCATAAGGGAATTTGCGCTGCCTTGTCGGCGGAGCAGCTTGAGAGGTTGAGCTCCATCGCACGCCGGCGCACGTTGCCGGCCAACCAGTACATATTCAGAGACGGTGATGAGGCCATCTCTTTCGCCGCGATCGTTTCCGGCGTCGTCAAGCTCATCAAGACAACTGCCGAGGGTGAGCGCCACATCATCGGCCTTGTTTATGCGCCGGAGTTCCTGGGCCACACTTTCGCCGAGCAACACCGCTTTTCGGCTGCCGCCGCCACCGATGTGGACATGTGCACGTTTCCGCGCGCGTCCTTCAATCGGCTTTTGGATGATTTCCCGGAGCTTGAGCGGTGGCTTTTCGAGTTCACGGTTCGCGAACTCGACATCAGCCGCGATTGGACGCTCATGCTTGGGCGAAAATCGTCCTATGAGCGCGTCGCCAGTCTGTTGCTGATCATCGCAAGACGCGCGCGGAATGCGGGCGGTCAGCCCGTTTCCGACAATTCCGCTCACTTTGAGTTGCCTCTCACGCGCTCCGAGCTTGCCGACTATCTCGGGCTGACCCTCGAAACCGTGAGCCGCAAAATCAGCGGTCTTAAACGGAAGGGCATCATCGAGCTTCGCACGACGCGCGAGATTATTGTGCCGGATATCGAACTTCTGGCCCAAGTCGCCAACATGGACCCCGTTGGGGAAGACCTCTCTAGCAGACCGTGATCGGGGTTGAAAACGCACCTACTGCTTTTTCGTCCAACGTTTGCGTTTCGAAAAACCAGCCTGCGGCCCAAGCCAACAGGAGGCACGTCGTCGGGCAAAACGCCGGAAGCAGAATGTAGTGGCTCACACGCGCACCCATTTCGCCAAACTATTTCTCCGCTGCTCGGGCGGCGCCAGCTACTTTTCCTGGATCGTTTTTAGAAATTTTTCGAGTTCGATAATGGCTTGATGCGCATAGGCGTCTCCGCATTCATGCGCGAATATTTTTGTCCAAACCGGCATGGATTTATTGCCGTCCGCTTTTTCCCCGCCTCCATGCCTGAGTTTGTCAGAAACGTGGTCCACCGGAAATTTGCCGTTCGTTCGTGCGGCAAGGGTCGTCAGATCCGGCGGTGTCAGGTTCTTTGAGATTGCCAAAGGGCCGCCGCCCTTGCGATCGGGGCCGTGACAAAGCGTGCAGTTTTCGGAAAAGAGCGTAATGCCCGAGATTTCGGCCAGCGGTTCGCAGCCGCCAGGGGCGCCTTCCTCGGCGCATGCCCCTGGGGCACGAGGACAGCCGCGGCGGCTGCCATGATCCAGGCTTTCGTTCGGTTCAACATTGGCCCTGCTCTTGATAGAATGTTCAGCAGGCCCGAGGACGCATCCAACGCCAAATGACGGCAGCGCTTATCCTCGTGCTTTATAAATTTGTGGCGGAGGCTCGGAAGCGCTACATCAGGCGACAGAGGAAAGGAATGCTGCAGCCATGATCCGCGAGGAGATCTCACACGCCTTGAAGGACGCCATGAAGGCAAGAGACGAGGTCAAAACCACAACGCTGCGCATGGTGAATGCGGCGATCAAGCAAAAGGACATCGACGTTGCGCGCGCCCGCGGCGAACCGCACATCAGCGAAGAGGAGGTGCTCAATCTCTTGCAGAGCTTGATCAAGTCGCGTCGTGAGTCCATCGAGCTCTATAAGCAGGGCGAAATACAGGATCTCGTTGACAAGGAAGGCGCCGAAATCGCCATCATCGAGCGATTTCTGCCGAAGCAAATGAACGAGGACGAGACGCGGGCCGTCATTCGCGAACTGGTCGCCTCGCTGGGCGCGAGCAGCATCAAGGACATGGGGAAGGTCATGGCGGCCCTAAAATCCAGCTACGCCGGACAGCTGGACATGACGAAAGCAAGCGCCGCCGTCAAGGACGTGCTAACGGGCAAGTGACGATCGGTGTAACTGTCTCAATGAACGGGCGCGAGCGCACCCTTCACCCAGCGCTCGCGTTTGCTTTCCAGGATTTCCGGCTTTTGCGAGAGGATTTCGATGAGGATCAGGAGCTCTTGCCGCAAGCGAGGATCCCTGATCTTGTTGAAGGCCGAGAGGAGTTGCTTGGATTGATCGGCGGGGTCAGGCCTGCGGTCTGCCGATATGCCTGCGAGCAGGCGTCGAAAAAATTCGTCGACCTCTTCAGGTGTAACCATCACAAACGCCTCCAACTCAACGCTACGCAACTTTCCAGGTTGTATAATCGAACACTTGCAATTTGAAGTGAAAAATCTTCACATTAGAAAAATAGTTTCGATTGCGGCAAACTCGTGGAATTTGCCCCAGCCATTCAGCCTGCGAACCTAAAGACCCAAAATACCTTCGCTTATCAGTAACCTAATAGCGCCATCCAAGGCAAATGGGAAATGAACTTGGCAAACCTAGAAAATAGGTTACACTTTGACATCGGAGAAAATGGTTTCGCATCACCGGCTAAGCTTGCCGAGGAATTATGATGGGGAGTTTTCCTCTTGCTGTTGTATTCGCATTAATCTTGTTGGTTGAGCCTGCGTATTCTGAAGCGTCAGATCTGTTTCACGAGAAGATCGGTATTATCGCTTCAAAGTTTTTGTCGCTGAATATCCCAGGCCTGGAGAAAATTCAACTTCCTCAAATCCAGCCCGACGGTTCTTTCATTTTTATTTACGTCTGGCATCCAAAGACACATCGCCCGACGACCGCCTCGTTTGAAGCCAACATCCGCGACTATTTCGACATCATGGGTGCGCAGGCCAAGGCCTTCAGCGGGTGGTGTTATCTGAGCAAACCGGAAACGCATGTCCTGAAGGATGAATCCAGCGAGGTCGCCGTTATTCCGCATTTGGGCCCTAGGTTTCCGTGGCAGCGCGCCGCGGCGCAAGTGCCGGGGCGGATTGCCGGGCGAGGCGGGGCAGCTTGGGCATACCCAAGTGATCAACGACCCGCGATCGGGCCTTAAGTCCATGGTGCGGTCCGGGCATCCTACGCGCTTTCCTGCCGCCGAAGAGCGGGTTCAATAGCGCCGGTTTTTCTCATACAAATCGGGACGGCGATCCTCCGTCAATGTTTCCGCCTGCTCCAGCCGCCAACGTGCGATGCGGGCGTGATCGCCGGATAAGAGCACGTCCGGGATTTCGCGCCCTTCCCACAAGCGCGGTCTCGTATAATGCGGATATTCCAGCAGGTTGTTTTCGAAGCTTTCTTCGCTCAGGGACGCTTCGGTTCCGATGACGCCGGGCAAGAGGCGCACGCAGGCGTCGATCAAGACCATCGCGGCGATCTCGCCACCCGACAGCACATAGTCGCCGATTGAGATTTCTTCGAGTTGGCGCGCTTCGATGACGCGCTGGTCAAGCCCTTCAAAGCGCCCGCAAAACAGGATGACGCCCTTACCCCGAGCGAGATCGCGAACACGCTCCTGCGCCAGAGGCGCGCCGCGCGGAGAGAGGTAGATGCGCGAAAGAGCCGGCGCGTTTGAAGCCGCCGCGTCTATGGCCGCCGCCGCAACATCCGCGCGCAGGACCATGCCCGCACCGCCGCCCGCAGGCGTATCGTCAACGGAGCGGTGCTTATCGCAAGCGGAATCGCGGATATTCAAGGTGGATAGCCGCCAAAGGTCGTCCTGGAGCGCACGGCCTGACAGGCTTATGCCCAGCGGTCCCGGAAACATCTCCGGGAAGAGCGTGAGCACGGTCGCTTGCCACGGCATTTGCTATTCGTCCAGCGTCTTGAGCCACGCCTCTATTGGGGCGTTCCTCGACAAGCGCAGGAACCCAATGGAGACCGGAAGTGTGAATCGGCTCGGCCCCGCACTGCCCGGATTGACGTAGAGCACGTCACCGTAGGTTTCGATAAGCCCTCTATGGGTGTGGCCGGAAACAACAACGGAGGTTTGCGCCGCCTTGGGATTAATATCCATAAGGTGCAGGCTATGCAGGAGGTACACGTTGAAGCCCTCAATCGACATGGCGGCACTGACTGGAAGGCTCTCCGCCCAATTGGCGGTGTCGACGTTCCCGCGCACGGCCGTGACGGGCGCGATTGCGCGAAGCGCATCCAGGATTTCGGGCTTGCCAACATCACCGGCGTGAAGAATGCAATCGACGCCACTAAGGGCGGCTACGGCCTGAGGCCTCAGCAAGCCATGGGTGTCCGAAATCAGACCGACAAGGGTCATCACTCTTCCACGCTTTCCCCTTCGTAGACAGGCCTTAAAACGACAACCTGACGCGCAGCGAGATCAATACGCGGTACATGCGAATTCTCGAACGGGATGAGCTGGGCTTGCCGCTCGCCCTCAAATCGAACTTCCAACAAATCGCCCGCGCCAAAATTATGCACAGCAATAATTTTACCGATTATTTCACTATCTGGGGAGACGGCATTTAGCCCAATAAGATCGGAATGATAATATTCGTCGCCGCCCTCGGGCGGAGGCAGCGCGGCGCGGGACACGTAAAGGTCGGTTCCCCTTAGTTTTTCGGCGTCATCGCGACTGCTGACGCCGCGCAGCGCAGCGATAACCGAGCCGCCCTTCACGCTGCGAATAGCAGAGATGTGAAAACTGCGCCCGTCGGCGCTTGTCAGCCCGCCATAAGCCACGATGTCCCCTGGGGTGCTCGTGTAGGCCGCGATTTTCACCTCGCCCCTGAGCCCATGAACGCCGGTTATGCGTCCAAGGAGCACAAGTTCCGTTTTCTCAGGAGGTGCGGGCGAGGTTTCAGTCATGGAGAGCCCAATGCTTATGCGGCCTCGCTAGCGCCCTCGGCCTTCTTGCGCTTTTCCTCGGTGCGCTCGGTCGCCTTGGCGCCGGGCTCCGCCTTTTTCGGGTTGTTGCGCTCGGGGCGCTTGGCGAGACCCCGTGCATCAAGGAAGCGCAGTACGCGATCAGTCGGCTGAGCGCCAACCGAAAGCCAATGCTTCACACGCTCTTCCACGAGCGTAATGCGGTCGGCATGATCCCTCGGCAGGAGCGGGTTGTAGGTGCCGACCTTCTCTATGAAGCGGCCATCGCGAGGCGAGGTGGCTTCGGCGACAACGATCCTGTAGTAGGGGCGCTTCTTGGCTCCGCCCCGTGAAAGCCGGATTTTCAATGGCATTTTCTATCTTCCTCTTCTTTTATCCGCCCCGGGGCGGAAATCCTTCTTCCTGCAAATAATGGCCTGAACCTAAAGCCATCAAAACTTGTTACCCGCCTCCTCCAACTGACTCTTCCGCGGCCATCATCATGTCTATGCGCTTTTGCATTTCGTCCGGGCTGACCTCTTCGATCAGCTTGGACACGATCCACAGATGCCCGGCCGGGTCCTGGATGCGGCCCGCACGATAGCCGTAGATCTGGTCCGCGACTGGAACCTGAATCTTGCCGCCCTCAGCCTCGGCTTTGGCCTCTGTCGCATCCGGGTCGTCCACCATCAAATTGAGAACCACTGGCGAACCGCCGAGCGTTGCCGGACACGTGTTGCCCCACCGAGGGTTCTCGTCCGCAATCATGATGACCGTATCGCCGATCTTGAATTCGGCGTGGGTGATGCCGCCATCTGGCATGGTCAGGCGGTAAAGCTCCTTTGCGCCGAACACCTTTTCGTAGTAGGCCATCGCCGCTTTACGCGTCTTTGACGACGAGGCACACCGAAACCGTCCCGTAATTCGGCGCCTTTACTGACTCAACCATGGTGCAACTGTCTCCCATCACATGTTCGCTGTTTTGGCTGGCCGGGTCCGGCCTGCCCTCCCGCGTTAACACGCGATTTTGCTGGTAGTTTTTTCACGGCAATCGCACCGGCTACTTCTTCTTTCCCGGGAGACCTGGGAATCCGCCGCCGAAACTCTGCGAACCGGATAGTCCCGGAAGTCCCGGCAGCGATCCGCCGCCACCGAGCGCACCCGGCAGCTTCATTCCCGGCGGAAGCTGGCCCTTTTTCACTGCCTCCAGCATCTCCGGCGTCGGCTCGGGCATCTTGTTCAAGCCGAATAGCTTCGCGAGCCCGCCCTTGCCTTTGCCGACCACCTTCATCATGTCGGCCATCTGGCGGTGCATCTTCAGAAGCTGGTTCACCTCCTGCACGCTCGTGCCGGAGCCCGCCGCGATGCGGCGCTTGCGGCTTGCCTGCAGGACCTTCGGGTTGCGGCGCTCCTTAGGCGTCATGGACGAAATGATCGCGCCCTGGCGCTTGAAAAGCTTGTCGTCGAGGTTGGCGGCATCGATCTGCTTCTTGATCTTGCCGATGCCGGGAAGGAAGCCGAGCACGCTCGACATGCCGCCGATCTTCTGCATCTGCTTGAGTTGATCGGCCAAGTCCTCCAGGTCGAACTGGCCCTTTGCCAGCCTCTTCGCCATCGCCTGGGCTTTTTCCTGATCGATGGATTCGGCGGCCTTTTCGACAAGGCTGACAACGTCGCCCATGCCAAGGATGCGGCTTGCGACCCGCTCCGGGTAGAAATCTTCGAGGCCATCGAGCTTTTCGCTGGTACCAAGCAGCTTGATCGGCTTGCCTGTGACTGCCCGCATGGACAGCGCCGCGCCGCCGCGGCCATCGCCGTCGATGCGGGTCAGAACGATGCCGCTGATGCCGATGCGTTCGTTAAAGGTGCGCGCGAGAATGACCGCATCCTGCCCCGTGAGGCTGTCGGCCACGAGCAGCGTTTCATGCGGCTTCGCGATGTCGCGCACCTCTTCGGTCTCGCGCATCAGTTCGTCGTCGATGTGTAGGCGCCCCGCGGTGTCGAGGATGACGACATCATAGCCGCCAAGCCGCGCGGCCTGAATGGCCCGCCCCGCAATTTGTTGAGGCGTCTGGCCCTTGATGATGGGCAACGTGTCGATGCTTGCCTGCTCGCCGAGAATCTTGAGCTGTTCCTGCGCGGCGGGACGGCGCGTGTCGAGCGACGCCATCAGCACTTTCTTTTTGTCGCGCTCGTGCAGGCGTTTCGCAATCTTGGCCGTCGTCGTGGTCTTACCGGAGCCTTGCAACCCGACCATCATGATCGGCACCGGCGCGGGGGCGTAAAGGTCGATGGGTTCGGCCTCGGCGCCGAGTGTGCGCACCAGCTCGTCGTGCACGATCTTCACAACCATCTGCCCGGGCGTTATCGAGCGGACCACTTCCTGGCCGACGGCTTTTTCGCGCACACGGTCCGTGAAGGATTTCACCACGTCGAGCGCCACGTCGGCCTCGATAAGAGCGCGCCGAACCTCGCGCATGGCCTCGGCCACGTCGCTGTCGGTCAACGCGCCGCGACGGGTGAGCTTATCGAAAATGCCAGAAAGACGATCGGACAGGGATTCGAACATGTAAGGGCTTTCGAGTTTCCAACACCAAATACACCCGCGGGCGAACCTTCGCTGGCGGGTGCTGTTGCTACAGACGCATATAATCGAAGACGACGGAGCTTACAATTCAGAAATGCGATTGCCGACGTGGATGTTCATTGGTCATGCGGAAGCTGCACGTCGGGGGGATCCTTGTGCTGCATCAACCGGAACCTCTCGGTGATCAGCACAGTGACCAGAGTCGCAATGAAAAGAAGCGTGATGCCGGCGCTGAGCGGGCGTACGGAGCCGTCGAAGGTTTGCCCGATCGCAGTGCCGAAGACTGCGCCCGCGACGGTGGAATAGAAGCCCGCGAGCGAGGATGCCGTTCCCGCAAGGTGCCCCATCGGTTCCATGGACAAGGCGCTGAAGTTCGGCATGATGACGCCGAAGCAAAAAAACACGATCCCCATATACAGGCCGAACAGGAGAAGCGGCGGCTTTTCCGGGAAACCCGCCAAAGCCATCACGCCGCAAACGGCAAGCCCGGCAAAAATGGCTCTATGCGACACGCCGCGCATGCCGATGCGCCGCACAAACAGGGCATTCAGGCCTGAAGCCGCGACAAGGAAGCAGGCGATCGCGCCGAAAGCCACCGGAAAGCGGGAACCCAGCCCGTACACATCGACGAAGATTTGCTGCGCGCTGATGATGTAGCTCAAAAGGAGACCAAAAACGAACCCCATGCCGATCATGTAACCGACGGTTTGCCGGGTCGTGATAACAAGTTTAGTAGCCTGCCAGATGGACGCGGCCGAAAAGGGCAGGCGGTCTTCTTCATGCCGCGTCTCAGGCAAACGGAGCCACGCCCAAACAAAAGAACTCGCCGCGGCCAGGAGCAGGAAATAGAAGATGGCGCGCCATCCCGAGACCTCGAGGATGATCTCTCCGACGCCGGGGGCGAGGATCGGCACCACGATAAAGACCATCATTACGAAGGACATGACGCGGGCCATTTCGCGTCCGCCGAAACGGTCGCGCACCACGGCGAGCGCGATGACGCGTGGAGCCGAGGCCCCAAACCCCTGGAAAACGCGCGCGACGAGCAGCCCTGCGAAGGAGCCGGAGGACAACGCAATTATCGTCCCGGCGATGTAGAGGACGAGACCTGCCAGGAGCGGTTGCCGGCGCCCGTAGTGGTCCGAAAGCGGGCCGAACAGGAGTTGCCCGGCCGCGAACCCCACAAAATAGACGCTGATGACGAGTTGCCTATCGTTTTCGTCGCCGGCGCCGAGCGCGTTGCCGATTTGCGGCAAGGCCGGGAGCATCACATCGATGGAAAGCGCCGTCAGCGCCATGAGAAGCGCAATCAGCGACACGAACTCGAGAAACGACAGCGGAAATTGAGCCGTTTGCGACACGGCTCCCTGGGACTTTACAAGCATGAAGCAGGCTAAATTCCGAAAGGTGGACCCGTCCAGGATTAGACCGGGATCAGAACGGGTTCAAGCTTGCCCGCTCCGTAAACTTTAGATAGGCGACGCTCGCTCCTAATCGAAGGCCAAGGCCCGTTCGAATTGGGACGATAAGCGTGTTCCCGCTCCGATAGACCGTGAGGCCGAAGCCGCCTGCAACATAGGCTGCCCCGTCGATGCCGGGATACCGCTTGTATAACGCGGGTAGGTCATCGAGGTTATAAACGAGGAACATGGTGCGCGATCCTGTCGCGCCAATGTCCGCGCCGAGCGACGGCCCTTGCCAGTAGATGTTTGCGGGGGTGGTCTCGACACCGTTGACACGGCTGTAAAGCGTGCCCTGTCCGTATCTCAAGCCGGCGAGAAACGCGCCGCCTCCTTCATCGCCAACAATATAGGCATTCGGCTGCCCGAAGGTGTCGAAGGCGTGATTCATAACCACTGCAAATTCTGAGGTCAGCTTGCCGAACACGCCCTCACCGGCGTTGCGAATTTCCTGCGGCGAGTAGCCCGTTGGAGATGATGTGGCAGGAGGAAGAGCATCGCTCACCGGCGGCTTCAAGGAAGCGACCCTGCCATCCTCACGGGATGGGGTGGGACGAAGCGAAAGCGGCGCTTCCGCAGCGGCCATTTTCGTTTGCTGGGCGTTGGAAGGCGGGGCAGGTGGATCACCGGCCGACGTTGCTTTCGTCTGCTGAGCATTTGCAGGAGAACGAAGAGCCTTGGCGACGTTCGCCGACCAGGGCACGTTCGGAGGAGACGTTTCCTCCGGAGTAGCCGACGCCATTTGCGGGAGTTGCCCAGACTTGCCGACAGGAGCTATCTGCGCATAGGGAGAAATGGGTGGCCTTGCCGCTTCACTTTCGAGTTGCGCGAGAATGAAACCGGCCTTTTGCCTCATCACAGCAATAAGCTTATCGTTGACAGCCTTAAGCTCATTCAAGCGCGCGCAGGAGATATCGTTTTTGGGCGTGATATTTAGCGTATCGAGCTGGCCCACAAGCTGCTCGATTTCAGCGTTGAACGTTTCGAGCTTGCTGTCGTCCATCGCGGCGGCAGCCTTGTCGGCTTTTTGCGCCTCGGTCCAGCTCTGAGCTTTCGCTATCGTAAAAAGCCGTTCCTGGAACCGCTTTTCACTTTCGCGATTGAGCGTTCGTAAGGCCTGCGCCGTTTGATCGATCTGAACTCCGAAGGCACGAGCGTCGCACTGATCCGCCGCATTCCCTGCGTGGGGAAAAACCGCAATAAGAACAGCTATGGCAGCCGCCGATCCGATCTTCATAGTTAAGCCCTTGCGCCTGGATAGCATTACGCTTTAGAAGCTATGCCCCGATTCGCGTCCCGATTGTATAACGCCGAGCACAACACACGCATGGTTTCCATAGCGGATTCAGCCGTCAGCCGCAATGGAGCCCTGGCTCCGACGCCGCGATAGGCGGGGATTACGCCAACGATAGTGTTTGGCGGCGTCGTTTTAATCACAGTCGGGGCCGGGTTGCGGCCTCGGCTATGGGCTCAAGGGCGGGCGATGGAATGGGTCGGCGCAGGCTCGTCCGCAATCCAGCTTCCATGAAAGCCCTGGGGGACACGTCTCGGCAGGTGAATTCTCGCGACCGGGTCGCCCGCGATTGATTGCGAATCGAAGATGACAAGATCGCTCGCATCGCGGGTTCGATCGTAGACGAAGCCGAGAAGCCACCCTTCGTCTTCACCTGCATCGGGTCCGGCGGACACCATCGTAAACTCGCTTGGTATCCCAAGACCGTCAAAGTCTTGCGAATCCACGCGCCCGCTTTTCAGGTCGTATTTCAGCAGCTCGGTGAAAACGCCTGCCGCAAGTGTGCCGTGTGTGGCGAGTGCATAGACGGTGCTGTGGGGCTGTGCCGTGCGGCACTCATCGATCTTTGGAAACTCGATTGTGCGGTCGTCGATTTGCTGCTCCTGTGCCTTCGATGCACCTGGAGCAATCGTCCATCGCGTCAAGACGGCGGTGTCGAACGAATACGAACTCGATGATGGCGGCCCGCCCCGAAAATGCTCCTTGTACTTCGCGACATCGAGAACGATCGTCCCATCCGGTGTTTCGAAGGCGTTCGCAACGTGGTAGACATAGCATGGCTCGATGTCCACCCACCTTAGCCGGTCAATGCCAGCGCCACGCGGCAGGACGCCGAGGCGCGCGCCGTATTTGTCGCTCCAGCAGAAGGGTATGGAGACGCCTGCTATTGCCGAAGCAAGGTCGAACACCACGGGCAGGTCCATGAAAATGACATGCCCCGAAGTGAGCGCAAAATCGTGAACCATCGTCGCGCCCTTCACCGGGATCTCCATGCTGCGAAGGAGAGCCCCGGAAGCGTCCGCGACATGGTAGGTGAGAAAGGGAGGCAGCGCCCTGTAACCGAAGAAATGCATCTCGCCGGTTAGCGAGCATATCTTGGGATGCGCGGTGAATGGGGTTTTCAGCTTGCCGCCGAAATCGTTGAAGCCGGCGGTCTCAAGCTCGCGGGTCAACTCGATCGGCAGCGCGGTCTCGTAAAGCGCCATGATGCGATTTGCGTGCGCAATCACATGCGTGTTGGCGCGGCTGTAGCGAAGGTCGAAAGGCGACATCGGCGTGCGCGGCTGTCCCTGGTAAGGCGGCGTGCGAATAAAGCGGTTCCTGTACCACTCGGCCTTACCGTTTTTGAGCGAAACGCCATGAACCATCCCATCGCCAAGGAACCAGTGGCTGGATGGGCCTCGAAGCGGATTGGCGCCGTTTCGGACATACAGGCCGCAAAGCTCGGGGGGAATGGCCCCCTCCACGGGCAGGTCCATCGCCGTCAACTCGTCCTTGACCGGCGCGAAATTGCCCTGCATCCAATAGGGTGTCCGGTCCGCTCTTTCCTGCATATCTCGATACTCTGGCTTGGAATTTCTGCAAAACAGCGCTTCGCTGAGGTTCTGCACAAACACGCCATTCCCCGCCTCGCGGCGGGGGCAAGCAACTGCCAATCCTGTTGGACTAAATGAGCAGAACGCATAACAAAAAGCGGCAGCGGCGCACTCTTGTTCCGGGGGTGCATCGCGCTGGGGGCTGTCTCCCAATTCTTTGATGGGCAAGCCGTTTTCAATCACGGAAACGAAAGGCCGGGGCAGCACCGCGACAGCATTAACGCCAAGCCTTCCGCTGCTCCCGTCGACAGTCGAAGGAGCGTGACGCCTGGGATTTCCGATTACTTCACCGGCACCCCTTGCGCCTCAAGGCTCCCGCGCAATTCCGTAATATCCTTCTCAAAGGCCGGCACGATGTCGTCGCGCATGCGCTGCGTATCTTCCAGGATCCCTTTCGCCGCAGGGCCGGCTTTCCACTCGTGGCTCAGAACCTCTTTCATGTTCCCATCCATGCTGTCGTAATAACGGCGGACGGCGGAGATAAGCTGCGGCGCCAGCTGGAACGTGATGGTCTGCTGTTTCATGGTTTCCCAGACAAACGTCTTCATCTTCAATTCGTCGGGAACGATGCCCGCATTCGACCAGCCGTTCTTGTCGGACCAATACATGATCCAGTTATCGGACGGCAGGAAATACGAATCGGATATGCGATTGCGGAGCGCCTTCTCGAAAGACTGGCTCCAATCGTCGACGGAGGCGAGATTGTCCTTCACCTCATCGAGCAGTGCGCGCCGCATGTAATAGCCGTCGCGCTCGCTCCGGGCCACCTCGAACTGAAGGGCGGTCTTGAAGCCGGCCTGCGCCGCGAGATAGACGCCTAGAACTGTCGAGGCCATGACGATTAGATTCGCGATCCAGAATTCGGCGTTGCCGCTTTCCCGAACCTTGAAAATGCGCACAATCGAAAAGCGGCGCCGGGACATACGTTCTCCGTGCGAAAAACTAAGCAGAGGTCCCAAAAGTGGCCTTCGGTTTTGGGAAAAAACTCTGCGTGAACAAAAGACTCCAAGCGGACATTCGTTGGCTGGCCAAGGAATGTCCGCGCTTTCCGGTTCGCTCGCGATTGTGTCCGCTTCATGATCGAAAGTGCAAAGTGGCGCAGGAGGAAGGCAAAAGGTTGCCTTGAGCCGGACAGGAAGCCTGAGCGTCCTGCGAGGGTTCACTGTCGGTTAACCAGATTGGGTTTGTTTCGCAAAAATCATCGCAAGTAAGCATATAATTAGTTTCGGCGCCGCCATGGGCAAAGGCATGGTGACTTATGGCGGTTCGTATTATCCCGAAAGGGCGACGGTTTGCCGATGATAGCAAGGGTTGGCGATTTCTTCGGCGATGAACGCGGCCACGTCCTTGCGCGATATGCGCATCTTCCGGGTTTCGCCCCTTGCGCTGGTGACCCAATCGCCCGAAGCGGGAGCATCCGTCAGCCCGACCGGCTGTACCAGAGCATAGTCGAGGCCGGAGGCCTTCAGCACCGCTTCCTGGCGCTCCTTGTCGGCCATGGCTTCCCGCAATAAGAGCTGGGAGAAAATCTTGAACGCTATCGGCATCTTGTCGCGCGTGTTGCCGACGCCGAAGGCGGTCACGGCGATGACACGCACGGGCGAGCCGGGACCCAGGGCGCCGACGATATTGCGCGTCCCCATTTCGCAAATGTCGGCGGGCGTTGTCCGGCGCGCGCCAAGGGATATGGAGAGCGGCAGTTGCGCGTTGCCGAGGCTTATGACGACGGCATCGTGACCGGGGATGGCCCGCTTCACGTCGGCGGGGCTCATCGCGTCACCCTTGACGACGGTCAGCCCTGGTTCGGCCGGGAGCTTCGAAGGATCGCGCGCAAAAGCCGTGACCGTGTGGCCATCCGCTAATAACTTCGCAATGACGGCGCGGCCCGTGCCGCCGGTCGGTCCGAATACGATGATGTTCATGCAAGTAATATAGGAACGCCAACCGCGACGTCATGCCCCCCGTAACGCCGCCCTTGGCAATTGTAGCCTCGGCGGCAATACCGGCAAGCGATGCGGCGATGGCCTCAAGCTTCGGGATGATATCGGCATCGAGGTCGTGGCGGCGGCCTACCCAAACCGGATCGTTGTAGGTCATCCAGACGCCACGATGCTCGTCTTCCCACAACAGCACGCGCCGGGGCAAATCGAGGCCGAGAAGCGCCACTTTTTCGATCAAAGGCGCTTCTGCTTCGGGATAGCCGAAGACGAAAAGTTCTGCAGGTCTCAGCCTGAGGCCCAACTCTTCTGCAGCCCTGGCATGGTCGACGCGCGCGAACACAGTCATGCCGCGCCGTTCAACTGCGGTGAGCAGATTTTTGACCGTCTCCCCCAAAGAAAGAGAGTAGCGGACGCTGATAACGCCGCTCTCTCGCAGTCCTGCTCCGCCCATGGCGTTGCCTCAAAAAGCGGATGAGAGCACTCGATAACCAATGATGTCTCAACGCTTATCGTTCCCGCATCGCTCGCGGGATGGCTCAGCCGCCGCTTGTGCCGAGCGCGAGGGGCGCAGTGTCGGACGGCGCTGCCCGCGCCTGGTCTATAGCTTGCTTCCCCGTTTGCGCGAACTCGCCGTGAAGAAGGTCTATGGCGGCCTTGAGCTGAACGTCCTTTTCCTTTTCCCTCGGAACATAGGAGACGCTTCCCCCCGATTCCTCCGACCCGGCATTCTTGAGGTGACCCCTCAACTGGGCCTCGGATTCGAACGGGAGCATGGCGAGCTGCAACTTCAGGTCAGGCGGAAGCTCGGGCTCGACGACGTAGTCCGGCTCAATTCCCGTCGCCTGGATCGACCGGCCGGCGGGCGTATAATATCGGGCGGTTGTGAGCCGGATCGCGCCTTTGTTCGGAAGCGGTATCATGGTCTGAACCGAGCCTTTTCCGAAGGACCGGGTCCCCACGAGTTGCGCTCGCTTATGATCCTGCAGCGCCCCCGCCACCACTTCGGAAGCGGAAGCCGATCCGCCATTGATCAAGACAACCAACGGCTTTCCGTCCGTAATGTCGCCGGGTTGCGCCTCGGCGCGATCTATATCGGAGGGGTTGCGGCCTCTCGTGACAACGATGACGCCCCGGTCGAGAAAAGCATCGGAGAGAGAGATAGCCTGATCGAGAAGGCCGCCCGGATTGTTCCTGAGATCGAGCACGTAGCCGGCAATATTGGAGCTGGCGGCCTTTTTTATGTCAGTAACGGCCTGTTCCAGATACTCGGTTGTATGCTCGTTCTCGAAGGACTTGACCTTGATCCAGCCCACATCGCCTTCGACACTATATTGGACAGGGTTGACCCGGATCACGTCGCGGACGACCTTGACAGTGATCGGCTTTGTCACGCCTTTTCTTGCGATGGTCAGGATGATGGGGGAGCCGACCGGCCCGCGCATCCTGTCCACGGCCGCGTCCATGCTGAGTCCTCTCAGAGTCTCGCCATCGATCGCCGTTATGGAGTCGCCGGCGAACACGCCTGCCCGTTCCGCAGGCATATTGTCGATGGGAGCGATCACCTTCACATAGCCGTCCTCTATGGTGACGTCGATGCCCAGCCCTCCAAATTCGCCGCGCGTCTCCGCCTGCTCGTCTTCCACTTCTTTCGGCGTGAGATAAGTCGAATGAGGATCAAGCCCGGTCAGCACGCCCTTGATGGCGTTTTCGATCAGTTTGGAATCATCGGGCTTCACCACATAATTGGCGCGCACTTGCTCCAGCACGTCTCCAAAAAGTTCGAAACTCTTATAAATACTGGCCCCAGCCGCTACGGCGTCACCCTGTTGCCGCGGGGACAGAGCGACGAGGCCGGTGGCGGCGGAGAGGACGATAAGGAACGCACCAAGCGCGAATCCCCGTTTGCGCATTACTTTCTAACCTTCTAGCATTTCTGAGAGCCGTGAACCGACACCGGTCACGCGCTTCGCCAAAGGAAGGCGTTTACCTTCTCTTAACGAATTCTCCTCACTGTCCTGCTTAGAAGGCAATATTTGGGCCAAGACTGGTCAATCTGGTGCTTATCCCGCCTTCAGCGGTGCGGCATTTCGTGCTGCGAAGCTGCCGCCGGGATGGGGTGTAAAACAAAACAAGAACACGCTGGAGCAAAAAGGGATTGACAAATTGCAGGCCAAGCTGCAAACCAGGGCTCAGACCTGTACGGAATCTGAGCGCAAGAGCTAGTGTTCTGATTTTTCTCGTCTTTTTCTCTTCGGAGGGGTGCCCGAGCGGCTAAAGGGGACGGACTGTAAATCCGTTGGCTAAGCCTACGTTGGTTCGAATCCAACCCCCTCCACCATCTTCCTGTTCGTGACCGTCCGCTCCTGTTCGATCTTCCTAAGGCAGCATTGAATCTAAAGCGTGATTTTATCCGCTCCTATTCGTTTCCGTTTGCTTGCAGCCGGAACAAAGTGGGGGTATTTTACAGGCTACGTACCCCCAACGCTATACTGGATACCCCCGCCTTGGGTTTGACCGATATTAGCATCAAGAACGCGAAGCCGAAAGATCGGCCCTACAAGCTAGCCGACGGTGAGGGGATGTATTTGCTCATCAACCCGGATGGAAGCCGTTACTGGCGGCTGAAATATCGATTCGAGGGCAAAGAAAAAGTGTTGGCGCTGGGGGTTTACGGCAGCGATAGCGGTAAAGTGCCTCTGAAGCTCGCGCGCCAGAAGCGTGATGAAGCGCGGAAGCTGCTCTCCGATGACGTCGATCCTGCAGCCGAGCGGAAAACGCGAAAGCGGGCAGCAAAGATCGAAGAAGAAAACTCCTTTGAATCCGTGGCAGGGGAGTACATTGCCAAGCGCGCCAACCGCTGGGCACCAGGTTATGCCGATCATGTTCGACGGCGGTTGGAGTTAAATATTCTGCCCGAACTCGGAAGGCGGGCTATTGCGAAAATCGAGCCCATGGAGATTTTGGACGCCCTTCGCAAGGTCGAGAAGCGCGGCGCCTATGATCAAGCTCACCGCGTCCTGCAAATTTGTTCACAGGTTTTTCGATACGGCGTCGCTACCGGGAAATGTCGACGTGACATCACGGCCGATCTTAAAGGTGCGCTTACACCGCACAAGCCGGGGAAGATGCCCGCTGTGAAGCCCAATGAAGTGCCGAAGCTCTTGACCGCCATCGACGCGCACAAGGGCGAGGAGCAAACTCGCATCGGATTGTGGCTACTGGCGCTTACCTTTGTTCGAACTGCCGAGCTAATCCCCGCTAAGTGGCCTGAATTCGATTTCGCAAATGCGCTTTGGACCGTTCCGGCGGTTCGAATGAAGAAAAAGCGCGAACACCTCGTGCCGCTCGCCCCGCAAACGCTGGCGCTTCTAGAGAGGTTACGCGCGCTCAACGGGTGCAGCGAGTTTCTTTTTTCGGCCCGCACCTCCGCTGGGTACATTAGCAACAACACACTTTTGACGGCGCTCTACAGGGCCGGCTACCGTGGAAAGATGTCCGGCCACGGCTTTCGCGCCGTCTTTCGAACCACGATGACCGAGCTGCGCTCATTGGGCAAACACAGCTTCAGCAAGGAGGCTGTCAGCTTGCAAATGGCGCACAAGCAGCGTGACAAACTTGCAGAAGCCTACGACCGCGCAGAGCTTCTGCCCGAACGCACCTCTATGATGGCTTGGTGGGCAGACTACCTTGCGTCAGCTAGAGCGGGAAAAGAGACTAGAGATGTACATTGAAAATCTTTGGTCAAAAGATTTGCCATGGGCTCGGGAGGCTTTGACGCTTGTATGTACGCATGGAGCTCAGGTGAGAAGAGCCTGTCAATTGGTGATCTTCAGGTGGTTAGAAAGAGGTGAGGCGACGCCGCTTGCGGCGTGGCTTTGGGAGGAACAGCCGTTAGAGCTTGGAGCGAGACGTTATTTGGGGGAGCTGATGGACCCTTTGACACTCGCTCCCCCTGTAAGGTTTCACGTTCAAAAGGCGACAGGCGGCCGGGGAGCGCCTGGTTCTCCGAAGGTAGCCAAGATCCCTGCTACGAACCGTGAAGCGTTTCTTCTAGATCGTCTCCGTCATGGTAGAATGCATGAAGTCGTTTCGCTCCTGAAAATGGGTGACGATCTAGATCGCGGCGTGTGGCGCCATATCGCGTATATGCTTCACCCGCAAGACAAGTCGCAAGACACCGTTCCCTACATCTTCAAGATCGTGCGACCGGGCCAAAAGCGTTCGTGTTCGCCTCTTGCGGCGGCCAAATCCTCGGCCATAGCCAACAAGGTTGTTACGTTGAAAGACCAGGGTTTTAGGCATGAGGAAGCCATAGCCAAGGTGGCTGAGGTTTTGGGCGGCCCCGTTCACGAAGAGCAGGTTAGGAAGGCGTTCAGGCAGAGAAATCGTCGATTTGTACCCTGACCTGAAGGTTTTTAGCGAATACGCATGAACCATCACGAATTTGGAAGGTGATGGCTCAATGCCTCTGAACACTTACGATTTCATAAAGGCTACATACAGCGTCAGCGAAGCGATGCAGCACCTCTGCATCGGGCGCACAAAATTGTATGAGCTGGTAAAGCAGGGCCGTCTTAAGCCGGTAAAACTCGGGAAGAAAACTCTTTTTTCTGCAACTGAACTCGCGCGGTTCCTTACCACTTTGGAGACCGCAGTATGAAGACTTCGCTACTACACAGTCAAGATATTTGTAGGCTGACTCGTTCAAGCGCCCAAACGAAGGGGGGGCAAAAGGCCGCTTCCGTATGGCTTCCGGTACGCTCGGGATGGCTCGATTGAGCGCATTGTTGGAAAACGAGCAGACGGAGAGCATAGCTGGGGATTTCTCTGTTCGCCCATAGAGTTTTT
>Ga0074046_10000732_pt1 | contig 30249 bp, 34 predicted proteins | sample BogForMeECP23OM3_FD_94441 | JGI IMG/M metagenome (GOLD analysis project Ga0074046, IMG submission 94441) | Bog forest soil microbial communities from Calvert Island, British Columbia, Canada - Bog Forest MetaG ECP23OM3 | ecosystem: Environmental > Terrestrial > Soil > Wetlands ... | reverse complement strand
GGGCGGATCGCGTCCGGGCCGATCTCGGTGACCCGGCCGCAGTCACGGCAGACCAGGTGCACGTGGTCGGCGTCGGTGGCCAGGTGGTAGGTGGGCGCCCCGTGGTGGAGGTGGGTGTGGGTGACCATGCCGATCTGCTCGAGCAGTTCGAGCGTGCGGTAGATGGTGGAGATGTTGACGCCGCGCGCGGTCTGCTGGACCTGGGCGCCGATCTCCTCCGGGGTCGCGTGATCGAGCCGCGCCACCGCCTCCAGGACGAGCTGGCGCTGCGGCGTTACCCGGTAGCCGCGGGCGCGCAGCTGCTCATCCCAGCCGCGCACGACCAGACTTGGGGACGGTACCTCCCGGTCCATGGGCTCATACTAGTTCCGCCAGTGTGATCGGGTGCACGGCCAAATTCTCTTGCCTGCCCGCCCGCCTCACGGATAACGTCGAGGTACGCGGGAAAGGAGGTGGTCCGAAAGCATGCATAGACAACGGACTCGTGAGGTGGCTGTCAGCTAGCCGCCTACCCGCCGGCATGACGTCCCGTGGGGCGGCGGCCGGCTAAAACCTGGCAGACACCGAGTCCCCGGGCTGGCCGACCTAGTCCAGCCGGCCCCGGTACGGCGTTAGAGCGCGGTACCGGAGTCGCCCGGGGACTTATTTTTGCCTTGATTATTCAGTGCCTATTTCTCGCCGCCGAGGTCGTCCCGTTCGGCGGCCAAGCTCACCCTCTTGAGCTGCGCCGACAGGTGCGGCTGCAGCCCCTGGCCCATCGCGGCCATGTCGTAGGCGTAGGCGAGATCGCCTCCCGCGAGCCCGTACAGGCGGTGGCCCGCGGTTACCTCCTTGGCGGTAGCGGTGCGGGCGACCACGTCGGTAGCCATCTCGATGCGGGTCCCCGATATCTCGCCCAGGTAGATCTCGACGATCCCGGTGGGATGCGCGAGCATCACCTCGATCTGGCGGTCCGGGCGCGGGCGCCAGTATCCGGACTCGGTGCCGAGCGGCAGCCCGATCCGTCCTTCTTCGTCGAGCCGCCAGGTCCGGCTGGTGTAGATCAAGAACGGCTTGCCGTTGTGGCTGAAGCTGATCTCCTGCCCGAACCTGAACGATTCGATGGTCGGGTACCCGCCGATTCCGGCGCCTTCCCACCGGCCGAGCAGGAAGCTCAGCGGTTCGAGGTCAGGATGTATCGCCACGGCGTCCTCCGGCCGCGTACACCCACACGGCCACGGACAAGCACGCCACGGCGATCACGGCGAACACGCCGATGAGGATCGCGGCGCTCAGCATGCCATGCATAGCCGCAGTGTACGGGCGAGGCCGCCGCGCGGTCCCGCGCCGCGCCGTACCCGGCGCAGGCGGCCCTCGGCCCGCCCGCGGGCTAGAGTTTCTGCATGCCCGAGCGCGCCACCCATTCCGGGGCCCATTCCCGGCTCGTCATCAAGGTCACCGCAGGCAAAGACGACCCGGAGCGCTGCAACCAGGCCTTCACGGTCGCCGCGACCGCGGCCGCCAGCGGCGTTCCCGTCTCGCTGTGGCTCACCGGGGAGTCCGCCTGGTTCGGCCTGCCCGGGCGGGCCGGGGACTTCTCGCTCCCGCAAGCCGCGCCGCTGGCCGACTTGCTGGCCGGGGTCCTGGCCGCGGGTTCGGTGACGGTGTGCACGCAGTGCGCGGCCCGCAGGAACATCGGGGCCAGCGATCTGATCGAGGGCATCAGGATCGCCGGGGCGGCCACGTTCGTCGCCGAGGTGATGACCGAGGGCGCCCAGGCCCTGGTCTACTGAAACCCGCCGGGCGTCGCCCGGCGTACCCCCTCCCCTAGGCCGGCGCCCCCTGGCTGGCCAGCCGGTCGGCGCGCAGCTTCAGCACGAGATCCTCCTGCCGGGGGTCAACCGGCGGCAGCGTGCCGACCACCCAGCCGAGCAGCATGTCGGCCAGGCCCGGATTGCGGACCAGCGCCGGCCCGTGCAGGTAAGTGCCGACCACCCGGCCGGAGTACGCGCCTTCGGTCCCGTCCCCGTTGCCGACGCCGGCGACCACGGCGGCCAGCGGCTTCGCCTCCGGGCCACGACGGGTCACGCCCTGGTGGTTCTCGAACCCGGTGAGCCGTTCGACGCCGAGAGCCGGATCGACGTCCGCGGTTATCTCCCCGACCCCCCGGCGCTCACCCCGGCCGCTGCGGATATCGAGCAGCCCGAGTCCGGGTACGGGCTCGCCTTCCACGCCGCCGAACTCGGTCCCGACGATCTGGTAGCCCGCGCAGACCGCGAAGATGACGGCACCGCGGCCCGCGGCCGCGGCCAGCCCGCCGCCCGCCGCCAGGCGGCGGGCGGCGAGAATCTGCGGCAGGTCCTCGCCGCCGCCGAGCAGGTAGATGTCGCCGTCCACGGGCACCTGCTGATCCGAATTGACCTCGGCGATCTCGACCTCCAGGCCGCGCAGCCGGGCCCGGCGGGCGAGCACGAGCAGGTTGCCCCGGTCGCCGTAGGTGCTGAGCAGGTCCGGGAAAACCCAGACCAGCCGGACCGCGGACAGCCCCCGAGGCCGGTACCGGCCTAGGCCCTCGCTCATCGTCTGTCTCCTGCCCAGCTTCAGCCGACGCGCCCGAGCGTCGCGCGGATCTGCTGGAACGCCGTGTAGTTGGCGATCACTTCCATGGACTTGCGGCCGGCCGCGTCGACCGCCTCGTCGACGCTGCCGACCATGCGGAAGGCCACCTCGTCGGCTTCCAGCCTGACCGCGAGGTCGAGCTTGCGCTCCCCGGTCACGAACACCGGGCGACCGCGCAGCCTGCGGTAGTCCACGTCCCAGAGCCAGGAGGTGTCTTTTCCGTCTGGTGTCTGGGCGTTCACCGCCAGCAGGACGGACACCGGCGGCGGCACGAGGATGTCGAGCGCCTCCAGCCAGCCGGCCGGGTTCTTCGCCAGCAGCAGCCGGAGCGCGCAGCCGTGCCGCTCGACCTGCGTGTACCGGCCCGCGACCGACCGCACCTGCCGGACCGCGCCCATCGCCTGCGTGGCGCTGATGCCGAATACTTCCGCCACGGCGAACGCGATCACGGCGTTGGAGCGGTTGGCCCGGCCGGGCAGGGCCAGGTCGAGCGGCCGGGCCCGGCCGGTGGGGTCGATCACCTCGTCGCCCGCGAGCACCCACCGGACCGGAGGGCGCCGATTCGGGCATTCGCCGCAGTACCAGTCCTCGCCGTCGCGGCGCAGGTGCGATCCGCAGTTCGGGCAGCACCAGGAGTCGTCGTGCCAGCGCTGGCCCGCGGCCACCCAGGTGACCTGGCGAGCCTGGCCGGCTGCCCACGCCACCAGCGGATCGTCGGCGTTCGCGATGACCCGGCAGCCTGGGGCGGCGGCCAGGGCCGCGCGCCAGCGGCGCGCGAGCATCCAGATCTCCGCCGCGCGGTCCATCTGATCCCGGCTCAGGTTCAGCAGCACCACCACCCGGGCGCCGGTCTTCTCCAGCATCGCGGGCATGAATTTCTCGTCCACCTCGAGCACGGCCAAGGTGGCGTCCGGCGCCTTGGCGAGCGCGGCGACCAGGCCAGCCTCCATGTTGGCGCCGAACGCGTTGGACGCGATCTGCTGCCCCAGGGTACCGAGCGCGGCCGTGACCAGCCTGGTGGTGGTGGTCTTCCCGTTAGTGCCGGTCACCAGGATGATCTGCCGCCCGCGCGCGAGCAGCGAGAGCAGATCGGGCTTGAGCCGCAGCCCGATGACCCCGCCGATGACCGATCCGTCGCCGCGGCCGGCCAGCCTGGAAGCCCGGCCGGCCGCCCCGCCGACCGTGGTCGCCAGGCGGGCGCGGAGCGGAAGGCTGAACCGCCGGGACGGCGGGCTGCTAGTGCTCATCGGCCCCGAGCCTATCCGGTCGAAGTGCGGCGTACGTTGGAGTCTGGGGCCGACCGGATGATCCGCTGCGGCCAGGAAAGCGCGACCTCGAGCCAGGCGCCTTCGGCGCCGGGGCGGCCCCGGCCCGCTCGTCAGGAACGCCGCTTGCGCCAGTCCAGCCGAGGTGGCGGCGGCCCGAGGTTAGGCGGCGGCCGGTCGGTACCAGAACGCCAGCTCACCGGGCGCGGCGGTGCGCCGTCGCCGCCAGCCGGCTCCAGCGCCGCCCCGGACCCGGCGTCCCCGGCGGACCCGGCGGCCGGCCGCCTGCGGAATTCTTCGAGCGTCAGCTGAGTAGCGACGCTGAGCCCGCCGATGCCCGGGTTGGCGTCGGCCATGATCACCTGCCGGCCGGCCGGGCCCGCGTAGGTGATGATCATCGCGCTGGCCGGGAGCTGCTGGAGTTCGTGCTGCTCGACCAGGAATTCACGGGAACGCTGCAAGGCCAGCGCGAGCGATTCGCTGTCGCCCGTCGCGTTGGATGTCGTCACCCCCCACGCGGTGCTCGTGCTGACACCCGTGCTGACCGACTCGTTCTCGCTGATGCTCTGCGAGTCGCTGGTCTGGACGTTGCGCGAGAAGCTCGCCCGGGACGGCAGCAGCAGGCTGCCGTCACTGCGGCCGTGCCCGGTGCTGCGGGTCAGCCCCTCGCTTTGCGACCACGAGGTGGCGGCTGAGCTCACCGACCCGGTGGTGCTGGTGTACGCGCTGGTGGTGGTGTCCGTAACGGAAACGCCTATCGTCTCGGTGAGCTGGGAGAGCACGAAGCGGTGCTCGGTGCCGAGCTGCTCGCTGGCGGCCTTGGCGTCCTCGACGTTTCCCAGCCGCATGAAGGCGACGGCGGCGTTCCCCCGTCCCAGCCGCTGCCGGACGTGCGAGGGGATGCCGCGATAGGCCAGCACCAGCCCGGTCGCGGACCGCTCGCACACGTCGCTCAGCCGGTCGAGCGTATCGCCGCGCAGCTTGTCCGCGGCGAGCACGAACAGCGTGTGCTGCCAGGGGCGCCCGGGCTGGGTTTCGCGCAGCAGGTGGGTCAGCGCGACCGTCAGGTAGGTCCCGAGTACCTTGCTTCCGACCGCGCCCACGCGCTGGCCCAGCGCGACCACGCGCAGCGGGCTGCGCGGCAGCGGGACCAGCGCGGTGCCTACGGCCGCGAGCTTGCGCAGCTGGGACTCCAGGATCCAGGCGCGCTCGAGGACCACACGGTCGGTGGCGCCGCGGCCGAACATGGCGATGAGCCTGTCCGCCTGCCCGGCCGTGATCAGCCCGGCGACCACGTCCTCGCGCGGATTTCCGACCTGGGCCAGCGCCCGCAGCCCGGCGGCGACCCCGGCGACCGTGGCCTCGCCGCCCAGTACGTCGATAACCCGCTCGAGTAGGGCGTTGTCGAGCGAGAGATCACGGGCCGAACCCTGCTCTTCGGTCACGCTGGCCGCCTGCGACAGCAAGTCAGCCAGGGCATCCTTGGCGAGCCCGGTGCCCAGGTCGAGCCGGGGCAGGTCTTCGGGCAGCACCCAGACCAGCGGATCGACGCCCGACGCGCGCGCGAAGCCGATCAGGTCCAGGGCGACCGAGCCCTCGGACAGATCAAGCACCGTGATCTCGCCGCCCGCAGCCAGCCGGTTCGCGCCCGCCGTGGTGAGCATCGCGGACCAGCCGGAAAGCGTGCCGCCCGCGACGTCCACGCGGTGCACCCCGTCCGGCACGCAGACCGCGTACCAGCGTTTCTGACGCTCGTAGGCGAGGCGGAGGGCCTGCCATTCCCGGACCCGGGTGGCGTGCTCGGCCTGCCAGGCGAAGAGCCGGCTCTGCTGAGCCTCCTGCATCTTGCCGACCCTCGCCCGCTCATCGGCCAGTCTCGACCGCAACGCACGCTGACCTTGCCAGATGGCGTAACCGCCGACCACGGCGATGAGCGCGCAGCAGATCACCCCGAGTCCGGCCACGAGAACGTCGAGCCAGCCGACGGCGCCCAGCACGATCGCCACCAGGCCGATGCCCGCAGCGATAGCGACGGCCAGCTTGAGCGGCCGGTTGAGCAGGCTCTCCTCACGTCGCTGGGCCGCCGCCCAATCCGGGTTGAGCCGTTCTTGCTCCGGCGGGGCGGGCCGCCGCGGCGGCGGCCCGGGCGCCGGATATGGCGTCGCGTACTGCCATCCCAGGCACAGCTGGCCGGCGTGGGAAGACGTCATGTGCCCTCCCATGCCTGCCGGGGCGCGGCGGCGGGCCCGCCGCCGCGAGCGATCGGGGGTACCCGGGCCCGCACCAGCAGCCCCCGAGAGACAAGCCGCCGCGGGTTCTTCACCGCCAGGAGGAATTCGCCGTCGCGTAGCGCGGACTCCTCGGCTGCGCCTGCCGCCCGACCCGGGCCGGCCTTCATGACAGGAGTCGCGCCCGCACCCGGCTCCGGCGGGCGCCCCGGGCCGGCCGCAGCCGCGCCCGCGACCTCGGACAGCCGGCGCGCCGCGGCGGCGTCGTCCATCCGGTAGGCCACCACGACGTTGACCAGACCCGCGAGATCGGCGGCGACCTGCGCCGATGTGGTGCCGGCGAGGACGGGCAGCCCGGTATCCGGGCCGCGGGCGATCATGTCGGTGACCGAGTGCCGCGGCAGACAGGCGCACTCGGACAGCCATACGATCCCGTCGCCGTCGACGCCGATCCCGTTCAGGGCCGCTCCGGCGGCCAGCAGATCCTGGCAGACCAGGCGGGTGAGCATCGCCGAGCTTTCGGTCGGCGACGACGGGTCCGGCCCGCCGAGCCGGAAGAGCACCACGGCGCGTTCGGCGATAGCACGGCCGAGGTCGATGTCCGCCGCCGGGCCGCCGGCCGACGGGCGCAGCCAGCGGCCGAGCGGCGACGCGCGGAGTTCCCGCAGCTGCCGGCCGAGTTCGGCGATGGTGGCGGGCTCGGCACTGATGAGGCTCATCGATACCCGCGCTCGCTCGGCCAGCACGTCGCGACGGGGGTAGACCGCGGGCACGTACTCCATCCGGGCCCGCATCGCTACCGGGTTAAGCAGGTGGATGACGTCATCGAGGACGGGAACTCGCGGGTCGCCAGGTGCGGCGTCGAGCAGTTCGAAGACGTCTTCAAGGTACGCGACGCAGCTGCGCCGGTACTGCCGGCCCGGCCCGTCCCAGCTGAGCATGGCGGTGACCATCGCGGCGCGCCGCCCCGGATCGCCGTGCCGGAACGGCTCGTAGCAGGCCACTTGGGCCCATGCGCCCGCGGCTCCGGCCCGCTGCCCAGCGGCGGCGCCGAACACCAGCAGCGGCGCACCTGCCGCGGCGCAGACCGCGGCCAGCCTTCCGGTCAGTCCCGGATCGGAGGTGTGGTCGACGGCAAGCACCGGCTTGCGCCTCCGGATCGCGGCGTGGATCAGCTGGAAGCTGGTGGTCAGCACGTCCTGGTGGGCCGAACCGCACACGGATATGCCCCCGGCCGCCTCGGCCCACGACAGCGTGACCCGGGCGCCTGACCCGGGCGCCACTCCCAGGCAGCCGCCGTCCCTGGTCACCACGCCGCCGGCGCGGATCGCGCGGACGGTCGCCGCGCGCCGGGCCGCCACGACCAGGCCGGGCCGGGCCGGCGGCAGGTTCCACTCGTCGGTGTGCAGCCAGCTCAGCCAGCCGGCCAGGGCGGCTTCGGCGGCCCCGGCGACGAGGGCGAGCGGCAACTGCCGGGGCAGCCAGGTCCCGATCCCGGTGAACGCGGCGGTGAAGTGCAGCAGATGGTCGACCTGGTGACCGCTGGCGCCCAGGTAATCCGCTATCTGGGCCGGCCCGGCGGCGAATCCGGCCGCCGCGGCCCGGGGGCCGATCGCCACGGTCCACGCCAGCCCGGCTATCGCCGGGACCGCCAGCCACGACAGGCGCCACCGGGTCATCTTGGTGATCAGGTAGAACACGGCGGCGAGGATGATCGTCAGCTGAGCGAACAGCACGTGCGCGAGGACGACGAACACCACACAGGTAGCAAGAATCTCGTCACGGCGGGGAAGTCCCCTGGGGACAAGGTATCGGGCACGCCGTGGCATCTATTCCTATTCCGCCTCTGTCAGGACCTCGGCCGGCGTCTCGGCTCCCAGCGTCCCAGGTGCAGCGCGCGCGTGTCCAGACGGTTACCGGTTCCGGGTGCTAGACGTAATAAGGACGTTCTGACCGGTATCTCAGTAATGGTCACTGCGCTCACTAGAAACTCTGCGCTCATTAGAAACTCTGGTCTCAGAACGGCGCATCAGGACGCGGCGGTCACGATGCTGGCGCCCGCGAGCGCCAGCATGACCAGCGCCGCGCCCCGGATCAGCCAGGTCATCGGGATGACTCTTAGCAGGCTCCGGCCGCCTACGATGGCCGCGCCCGCCGCTACCCATAGGGCGAGCACCGAACCAATCCCCACCGCCAGCGGGTCGCCGTACCTGACCGCCAGGCTAACCGTGAGGATCTGGGTGAGGTCGCCGAATTCGGCGGTGAAGATGACCGCGAAGGCCATCCCCGCGACCGGCAGGAGCCCGCTGGGACGCCCGCGCTCCGCGACGTCAGCACCGCAGTCCTGGCGGTGCTGGCGCCACAGCAGCACGGCCCCGAGCAGGAACAAGACACCGGCAACCGCCTGAATCGGGCGGTGCGGCAGCAATCCGAGCAGGCCCCCGGCGGTGACCGCGAGCGCCACGTGCGCCGTGAACGCCGCGGCGGCACCGGCGAACACGAAGGCCGGCCGGTACCGGCTGCCCATGACCAGGCAGGCCAGCACGGTCTTGTCCGGCAGTTCGGCGGGCAGCACGATCAGGAAAGATGTTCCAGCGGACGCTAGATTCACGAGGGAACCCATCGGCTCGGGCCAACCGGCGGCCTGGGAACCCCCGGCACGGCAGCTCGTCACTGCGGCCGAAGGTCTCACTCAGACCACGCTGGCCCCCGGGGACCGGGCCCGGAATACCGGACCGAGATTGTCGGCCTCCCGGCGATGGAGCTACTCCCCTTCGCGACCTCCCATGCTAGTCCAGCGGCGGCAAACGCGGGAACCCGTCGGCTGCGCCGCCGGTCCGGGGCTAGCCATCGGTCCGGGATAGAGGTGATGAGGGCGTGGTGACCGGAGCCTCGGTCGTGTCGATGGCGACTCTGAAAAGCTCCGGTTTCAGCATCACCACGGTGAGCCCGGCTGGCTCACCGGTGGCAAAGTCGTCAAACCTGATCGTCACCGTGATCACCGGCTGCCCAGGTGACAGCCGCAGGCTACGGGCGATGGACGGCTGAGGCGGGCTCATTTCCACGCTCACCGCGGCGGCGGGCCGCGCGGTCCGCAGCGAGCCGAACGAGGAGAGCCCCTGATCCGCCTCCTGATCGGGCTCGGTGTCCTCGTCAGCGAGCGGCCGGTTCAGGTAGGCGGTGGAGACGGCGGCGGGATCCCCCTCGGACACCCAGACGCACCGGACGACGCGGACGGCCGCGCCCGAGGGCAGGCGCAGCGCCCAGGCCACATCCTGCGGCGCCTCACGTCGCGACACATGCCGGGTCTGGCAGGCGATCGCGGCGCCCATCGGGTCCAACCGCGTGCCGAGCCCGGCCACGCCCTCGAGGGGAATCCAGTAGTCGGCCGGGCTAGCCCGGTACAACTGCCCGTCGGGCAGCCTGCGGACCAGAGACCGGCGAGCGAGATCACCGAGGGCGGCGTCGATCTCGGTCAGGCTGACGTTGTACCTCCGGGCCAGCGCGCTACGCCGGGGCAGCCGCCAGCCCGGTTCGCGGTGCACGAGCGCCGCCGCTATCCGGTCGGCCAGCACGGCCGTGCCCTTGACCAGTGCGCGCGCCGCGGCCCGGTCAGCGTCCTCCCGCGGCGGCGAAGCCTCGGCGGGCGGCGATGCCGGCTGCGAGGGGACCGGATTGTCACGCCCGGCGGCAGCGGTCATTCCGCAGATCGCGATCGGGCTGTGATCAGCCGGCCGATCACGACGGGTGCGGACGGGGTCATGTGTCAGCCCTTAATCTTGGCCATCTGGGCATCGGACCAGGTGACGGCGGGTCCGGCGCCGGGGTCGCGCCGGTTTGCGGTGCTGGCGACGGCGTACTCGCAGCTGACGACCGGGTGCGGCTGAGCGCCCGAGCCGCTGACGAGCGAGAAGGCCGCGGTCACGGCAGGAGCGCTCGTCCGCAATGCCGTCGCCGAAAGCGGGTGCGCCTGTCCCGCATCCAACGACAACTTGCCCTCACTCGTCCTCGGCCAAGCACCGACGGCCATGGCCTGCACACGCCCATTGATATTCATCACAGATGAACAGGAATTGAATGGAAATGGAACGCGCAGACGGCTACTTGATGTCATGTAGGTGAACAGCGGTGCCGACCAAGAAGCCAGCCAGCGAGCGCACCGGCCAACGGCAGAGCCGCCACAGGCCGCATACTGGCCTGAGGAACTAGCGGCCCCGGCTGCCCTTGTCCTCGCCATATGCGGCGCGGCGGAACGTCGAGCTCGTCGGACAGCGCCGCGCATGGCAGCCTGGGCCGTACCACGGTCGCGGCGCCGACCCAGAGGGCCTGACGATCCCGGACACCAGAACTTAACCTTCTAGTTCACGTTTGTCCACCGTCCATTTGCCCGCAGGTACCGTTCGCGCCGGCAAACTGTACTGGCACACCACGGTTTGCACGCTGACCGGCTGTCGGGGCTGCTCGTAGCGGCCAAGGAGACATATAAAACCTATAAGGAGTATCTGATATGCCATTTGGACGCAGACAGCGGGTCGCGATGGTGGGAGCTGCCGCCGTGGCGACGGCTCTGGGCCTCGCCGCATGCTCCTCGTCGAGCTCCTCGTCTACCCCGGCGAGCAGCGGCAGCAGCTCAGCGACGGGCAGCGCATCCGCGAGCAGCGGCGCCAAGCTCTCGGGCACGCTCAACGGGAGCGGATCGACGTTCCAGACCACCTTCCAGGAGACGGCCATCTCGTCCTTCAAGTCGGTGCAGCCCAGCATGACGGTCAACTACGGTTCCGGCGGCTCGGGCAAGGGGCGCACGGACCTGTCCTCGGGGGTGGTCAACTTCGCGGGCTCGGACTCGACGATCCCCGCCGCCGAGGAGGCGAACTTCAAGGGCAAGACGGTGCTCTACTTCCCCGTCGTGATCGGCCCGATCACGCTGTCGTACAACCTGTCCGGCCTCAGCAAGCCGCTGCAGCTGTCGGCACCGGTCATCGCGGACATCTTCCAGGCCAAGGTCACGAACTGGGACAACTCAGCGATCGCGGCGGATAACCCCGGTGTGAAGCTGCCCAGTGAACCGATCACCATCGTCGTCCGCTCCGATTCCTCGGGCACGACGCAGAACTTCTCCCTGTTCCTCGAGACGGCCACGCCCAGCACGTGGACGCTCGGCAGCAGCTCGACCATCAAGTGGCCCGGCACGGCCCGCGCCGGCAACGGCAACGGCGGGGTGGCGTCGGCCGTCAAGTCCACCCCCGGGGCGATCGGGTACGTGGACTACTCCGACGCCAAGGCCTCCGGGCTGACGTTCGCTTCGGTCAAGAACAAGGACGGCAACTACGTCGCGCCCTCGCCGGAGACGGCCTCGGCCGCCGCGGACGGGTCCACCATCTCACCGACCCTTACGTTCCACGCGGTCTGGGCGACGGGCGCCGACGCGTACCCGATCACCTATCAGTCGTGGGTCCTGGTCTACGCAACGCAGCCGAACGCGAACGACGCGGCCATGCTCCAGGCGTACATCGGCTACCTGCTCGGACCCATGCAGCAAATGTCCGGCAGCCTGGGCTACGCGCCGCTGCCGGCCGGCCTCGACTCGATGGCCAAGGCGCAGCTCAGCAAGATCACCTCGTAGGGGTGAAGACAAGAACAAGATAGGCATGTAGGTATGAGCATTGTGATTGTGATGCACGATCAGATCGGCTCACTGTCGTGAGCGTTGTCACGCAGGCGGATCCGACCACCCCGGCCGGATCCGCCCGCGCCTTGTCAGAGCGGCGGCCACTCGGCGACCGCAGCTTCCAGATCCTCGCGCTCGCCTGCGGCCTGCTGGTGCTGGTGATCCTCGTCCTGATCGCCGTCTCGACCAGCCAGCAGGCCTCGTCGTGGTTCACCACCGAGGGCTGGAAGATCTTTACGAACAACTGGAACCCCGCGGCCAACCAATTCGGCGCGCTGGCCTTCATTTACGGCACGGCCATCACGGCGGTGATCGCGATCATCATGGCCGTCCCGGTCTCCGTGGGCATCGCCCTCCTGCTGACCGAGGTCGTGCCGTACCGGTGGTCGCGGCCGATCGTATACGTGATCGACCTCCTGGCGGTGGTCCCGTCCGTCGTCTGGGGCCTGTGGGGCATCATCGTGTTCGCGCCATGGATCCAGCACATCTACAGCTCGATCGCCTCGGGCGTCAACGGCATCCCGGTACTCGACAACCTGTTCGGATCGCCCACCAGCGGGGCCTCGTTCTTTACCGCCGGCATCATCCTGGCCTTCATGATCACGCCGATCGTGACCTCGCTGTCGCGCGAGGTCATCGCGACGGTGCCGCAAATCGACCGGGAGGGCGCGTACGCGCTGGGCGCCACCCGGTGGGAGATGATCCGCGGCGCGGTCTGGCCGCACAGCCAGGGCGGCGTCGTCGGGGCGGTGCTGCTCGGCCTGGGCCGGGCGATGGGCGAGACGATCGCCGTCGCGCTGGTGATCGGCTCGTCAGCCGTGATCACGTCGCACCTGTTCGCCCCCGGCTACAACATGGCCGCGGTCATCGCGAACCAGTTCGGCGAGGCCACCGGCGTGTTCCGCGCCGCGCTGATGGGGATCGGCGTGCTCCTGTTCGTCTTTACGATCATCATCAACGTCATCGCGCACGCGGTCGTGGATCGCTCCGCCCGGCGCATGAGGGGTGCCTGATGGCCGTCGCTACCGAAACGCAGCAGATCGACCTGCGAGAGCCGAAGGGCTGGCGCCGCACCAGCAACCGCATCATGACCGTCCTGATGGTGACCGCGTTCGTGCTCGTGATCATCCCGCTGGGGTTCGTCCTGGTCACGACCGTCGTCAAGGGTGCCTCGGTCATCAGCTGGTCCTTCCTGACCAGCAACATCCCGCCGAACGTAGCGCCCGCGGACGTGGGCGGAATCGGGCCGGCGATCGTCGGCACGGTCGAGATCACGTTCTTTGCCACGCTCATGGCCGTGCCGCTGGGCATCCTGGGCGCGATCTACCTCAACGAGTACGGCGGCAGGAACTGGCTGGCGGCGCTCATCGGGTTCTTCAGCGACGTGATGACGGGCGTGCCCTCGATCATCATGGGCCTGTTCATCTTCTCGATCTGGGTGCTGCACTTCGGCTTCTCGGGCTTTGCCGGGGCTCTCGCCCTGGGCTGCCTGATGCTGCCGATCGTGATCCGCTCCACCGATGAGATGCTGAAGCTGGTCCCGAACTCGCTGCGCGAAGGCAGCTACGCCCTGGGTGCCACCAAGGCCCGCGTGACGATGACGGTGGTGTTGCCGGCGGCGATCGGCGGAATCGTCAGCGGCGCGATGCTCGCCGTCGCCCGGGCCGTGGGTGAGACGGCGCCCCTGCTGTTCACCATCCTCACTGTGACCACGGTGAACAAGAACGTGTTCAGCGGCGCCAACACCTCGCTGCCCTCGCAGATCTTCTCGAACGCGAACTCGCCGTTTGTGGGCGCACAGGCCCGCGGCTGGGGCGCGGCGCTCACGCTCATCGTCATGGCCTTCGTCCTCATGGTCGTCGCCCGCTTCATCACCGCACGATTCTCCAGGTTCTCCCGCTAGGAATGCTTCGACAGAAAGTCGCGCTAGGAACATCATGGAACAGCCAGAGCAGAACGTCGCCACCAGTACCCAACTGCCCAAGTCCCAGGTGCAGATGCCGTCAGGCGCAGACACGTTCGATACGCCGGGCGCACATATCTTCGATGTGGACAAGGTCTCGTGCTACTACAGCTCGTTCCGGGCCGTCACGGATGTCTCGCTGAAGATATACGAGCACGAGATCACGGCGTTCATCGGCCCGTCCGGATGCGGCAAAACCACCGTGCTGCGGACGCTGAACCGCATGAACGACCTCATACCGGGCGCTCACGTCGAGGGTGACATCCGCTATCGCGGGGCGTCGCTGTATGCCAAGGAGGTCTCCCCGATCGCCGTGCGGCGGCGCATCGGGATGGTCTTCCAGAAGCCGAACCCGTTCCCCAAGTCGATCTACGACAACGTTGCCTACGGGCCGCGCATCAACGGCGAGCGCAACAAGGGCAAGCTGAACGAGATCGTCGAGCGGTCGCTGCGCGGGGCCGCGCTGTGGGACGAGGTCAAGGACCGGCTGAAGGCGTCGGGCCTGGGCCTGTCCGGCGGGCAGGCGCAGCGGCTGTGCATCGCCCGCACGCTCGCCGTCGAGCCGGACGTGGTCCTGATGGACGAGCCCTGCTCGGCGCTCGACCCGATCGCGACGGGCGCCATCGAGGACCTGATGAAGCAGATCAAGTCGCAGTACACCATCGTCATCGTCACGCACAACATGCAGCAGGCCACCCGGGTTAGCGACCGCACCGCCTTCTACTCCGTGCTCCGCAACGAGGAGAGCGATACCCGCACGGGTGTGCTCGTCGAGTACGGCCGGACCGAGCAGATCTTCCAGGATCCGCACGACCCGCGTACCCAGTCCTACGTCACCGGCCGGATGGGCTGAGCCGGCCCACGGCCCCGCGGTCGGCCCGGGGTGCCCGTCGCGGCCTAGCGGCTCCCGGGGATGATCACGACCGGGCAGGCCGCGTGGTGCGTGACCTGGCTGCTCACCGAGCCCATCAGGAGCTTGGCGAAGCCCCCGCTGCCGCGGGACCCCACGACAAGCAGGTCGGCGTCACGCGAGGCCTTGACGAGTTCCTCGGCGGGATCACCCTCGACCACGCTCACGGTGACCTCGGGCACCGTCACGCCGATTTCGTTCGCGACCCGGTCCACGTATTGCCCGACCGCCTTCCGCGTGACGTCCAGGTCACGGCTGTCCTCGGGAAAGTCAGGCACACCCCAGAAAATCCTGGTGGCCGGGCGAACTGGAGCCGGGCGAACGGTCATGATGGTCAGCGGGGCACGGTGTTGCGCGGCCTCGCGCATCGCCCAGGTAAGGGCAAGCCGAGAATGGTCCGAGCCGTCCACCCCGACGATGATTCCAGGCATTGCTACTCCTAAGATCCCTCATCCATCCCGATTCATCCTGATTCATCCTGATTAAAGGATGGTCTGAAAACCGGCCGAAAGACAGGGCTGAGGGTCCCGGACGGGCGGGACGCAAGACCTGAGGCTAGTCCGCCGCGGATCCGGCGCCCCCCGCGGATCCGGCGAGGTAGACCACTCGGCGGGCAATGTTGACCGCGTGGTCGCCAAGACGCTCGTAGAAGCGCGCTACCAGCGTCATCTCCATTGTGACCGGTAGCGTCATCCGTCCCGAGGCGAGTTCGGCGATCAAGCTGGAGTGCAGCTCGTCCATCTCGTTATCACGGCCGTCCAGCACCAGCGCGACGGAACGGTCGCGCTGGTACCAGGCATCCACCGCCTGACGCCACATTTCTGATGCGAGGGTCCCCATTCGCTCGACGATCCCCCGGCAGCGCGGCGAGAGGTCCTCGCCGAGGATGTGGTTGGACCGCGAGGCGATCTGTACGACCAGGTCGTGGGAGCGCTCGAGCTCGGGCACGATGCGCAGCACGGACAGCAAGAAGCGCAGGTCCGAAGCGACGGGCGCCTGCAGCAGGATCTCCCGGTTGACCAGTTCCTCGATCTCCGGGTAGAGAGTGTTAATGAGCTGCTCGCGCTCGGCCAAGGCCCGAAGCACCTCGTTATTGGCCGTCAGGAGGGCCTCGGTCGCCCCGGGCAGATCCTCGGCGACCATGGCGAACAGTTCGATGACCTTGGCTTCGATAGCCTCAAGCTCACGCTCAAAATCCTGCCGGCGCTCGACCACGCTCACAGCTTACTAGACGCCTCATTCGTCTTTCAGGTGACCTGGATTAACCTCACTCGTCTTTCAGGTGACCAGGATTAAGGACGTGCCGGGGTAGAGGCGGCGCGGGGGCACCGGGGTGGGTGCTGTGGGTGCCGACCGCGCAGCCCGGCAGTCCGGTCATGACCATGGAATACCCGCCGCTGTCCCGCGTTATACGGGCAGGGGTATAGGTAAGACGTGGGAGGCATGCCATGCCCAGCAGGACCTCCGGCGCCGAGAGCGCCGGCCATCGCGTCAGCGTCCGGACCACGTGCGGCCGGGAGATCCGGGTAGGCCATCTCGCCCTCGGCGGCGGCCCCCACCCGGCCCAGCGCGTCAGCCTTGGCATCAGCGCCTCACCGGATACCGAGGACGGCACCTGGGCCGGACTCACCGCCGACGAGGCACGGCAGCTCGCCGTGGCCCTGCTCGTCCAGGCGGCCAGCTGTGACCGCTGGACGCGCGCGACCAAGTAAAAAGGGCGACCTGTCCGGCCCGCGCTTCACAATCCTTTCATCGTGGCCCAGCATCCTGGCCTCATGGGGATGCGCGAATCGCGGGCGGCCGCCGTACGGGCCCTGCTGCCACTGACCGTGACGGCCGTGACGCTGACATCGTGCGGCCAGGGCACGCCGGCGACGCCTGCTCCAGTCCATGCCTCCGGCCCGGCGGCATCGCCGTCTCCAGCCGGGCGGCACCAGGCCACGGCGCGGCGCGCCGGGACGACCACCGGCTCAAGCCAGCAAGCGGGCGGGCCGCTGCCCGCTCCCGCCGCGCTGGCGCCGTTCGGGAGCCCCGCGGCGGTCGGCGAAGGAACCTGGAGCCCGGTCGGCCGAACGGTCCGCAGCGTGCGTGTCGTCTACCAGACCACCCTGGTCCCGCCCGGCGGCACGCAGCCCACCGGGATCGCGTGGATGGACACCCGCCTGCTGGCGGCCCGGCTGTACTCCGGGTCGAAGAGCCCAGGCGGGGGGCCGTACCGGTATACCGCACCGATCCAGCCGGCCCAGGCCGCCACGCTGGTGGCCGCGTTCAACGGCGGTTTCATGATGAACGCCGCGGGCGGCGGCTACTACACGCAAGGCCGCACCATCGACCCGCTGCGGCGGGGGGCTGCCTCCCTGGTGATCTACGCGGACGGCAGCGTCGACGTCGGAGCCTGGGGCAGCGACGCGAGGATGACACCGAACGTGGTGAGCGTCAGGCAGAACCTCGTCCCGCTCGTCGCTGGCGGGCGCCCGACCCCGCAGGCGGCGAGCACCGACTGGCAGGCATGGGGTTCGACGTGCGGCGCGGCTTCCTGCGCGGCCTCGGTCCCCGGCATCGAGCACCAGTGGCGTACCGGGCTCGGCATCACCGCCGACGGAGCCCTGGTCTACGCCGCCGGACCAGGCCTGGACCCGCTGCAGCTAGCGCAGCTTCTGGTGCGGGCCGGTGCCGTGCGCGGCATGCAGCTCGACATCAACCCCGACTGGCCGGACTTTGCCAGCTACGACCCCCCGCCGGGCGCCCTGGCCGCGCCGTCCAACGGCCGCAAGCTGCTCTCCTCGACCGTGCAGGGCCCGTCGACCTTCTTCGAGTCCTGGTGGGCGCGCGACTTCATCACGATGTCGGCCCGGGCCGCGTCATGATCACGCGGGGCCGCGCTCCCGGCCAGTAGCCGTGGGCGACGACCGGCGGGCTGGCCCGCGCCCAGGCGTGCATTTGCCCCGACAGGTTGGATACCTCGCGCAGCCCGCCCGGCTGGTGCACAGGCGTCACGCCATTCCCTGCTACGATACCCCTTAGGGTATTGCTAGGCCGCTGCGGATCTGGCCCCGAGAGTCAGGGAGTTGTCGTGGACGTGGACAGTCAGACGATGGCCGACGTGATCAAGCGGCTGCGGCGGGCCCAGGGCCAGGTCGGCGGGGTGATCAGGATGATCGAAGAGGGCCGGGACTGCGCCGACGTGGTGACTCAGCTGGCCGCCGCCTCCCGGGCGCTTGACCGGGCCGGTTTCAAGATCATCGCGACCGGCCTCAAGCAGTGCGCGCTGGAAGAGAAGGAGGGTGACGGCACGGCCGACGGCGACCGCGCCCAGCTCGAAAGGCTCTTCCTCTCCCTGGCCTGAGGCCGGTGTTGAACGTCGGTCACCGACCTCCGGCCGGAACCGTTCTCCCGGCTCCCGTGGCGGCACCAGCCAGCGAAGATACTCGCAGCGGCCCGCGGCACGCGGCGAGGTTCAGGTCAGCAGCGGCGCTCCGCCAGGGCCGGTGACCTGCTGGAGCATGGTGAGAGCGAGTTGCTGGACCTGGGCTGGCAGGGGCACGTAGAGGTTCGCGGCGGCGTAAGCCTGGCCGCCGTGGGTGAGCCAGTCGAGCATGGTGACCAGGGCCTGCCCGGTGGCCTGGCTGGGCTGGTGGGTGTAGACCAGCGCCCAGCTGTACCCGCTGATCGGGTAGCTGCTGGCGCCGGGCTGGTTGACGATGGAGAAGTCGGTCGGTGTGATGTCGGGTTTTTGGGCGGCGGCGGCGGCGATGGTCTGGGTGGACGGCAGGACGTAGTTCCCGGCCTGGTTGCGGATGGCGGCGAGCGGCAGGACCAGGCCCTGGGAGTATGCCTGTTCGATGTATCCGATGGAGAAGGGGGTGCGGAACACATCGGAGGTCACGCTGCCGTTGCCTTCGGCGCCTTCCCCGGCCGGCCAGTTCAGCGTCTTGCCGGTGCCGACCTTGGCCGCCCAGGCCGGGTCGACGCTGGACAGGTAGTTGCTGAAGATGTACGTGGTGCCGCTGCCGTCGGAGCGGTGGATGACGGTGATCGGCGCGGCCGGGAGGGTGATGCCGGGGTTGAGGGCGGTGATGGCCGGGTCGTTCCAGTGGGTGATCTGGCCGAGGAAGATGGCCGCGAGGACCGGGCCGGTCAGGTGCAGCCGGGCGCCCGCCGGGAGGTCCAGGTTGTAGGCCACGCCTTCGGCGCCCAGGGCGTCGGGCACCTGGGTGACCGGGCCTCCTTTGGCGGCGGTTAGCTCGCTGGCGTTCATGGGGACGTCGGAGGCCCCGAAGTCGACCTGCCGGGCGCTGATCGCGGCGATGCCCGCGCTGCTGCCCACGGCGGAATAGCTCACGGTGACCGCAGGGTGCTGCTGATGGTACCGGGCGAAGGCCAGGGCGAAGAACGGGGCGACGTACGTCGAACCCGCCCCGGTGAGGGTGCCCGGCCCGCCGCTGGGGAGAGCGGTGGCCGCGGTGCTCGTGGCAGGCGTGGTGGTCGTGCTGCTGCATGCGGCGAGGGCGAGGAGGATGATCGCGGCGGCGGCGGCCCTGAGGGCTGGGTGCCGTGCGTGGTGTGGCTGAGGGCCGGGCCCTGTGTTGTGTCCTGACATGGCTGTTCCTCTGCTTGAAGATCCGGGCGGGTTAGCGCCGCTGGGTGTCTCGGACCCACGCCTGGGCGCCCATCTGAACTGCTTCCCAGGGGCTGCCGAGCGGCGGCGTGTAGGACAGGTCGAGGTCGCTGACGGCGTCGACGGTCATGTTGCTGTAGATCGCGGTGGCGGCGATGTCGATGCGCTTGGCGATCTCGGCGTGCCGGTGCCCGAACAGCTGCAGGCCGAGCAGCCGCCCGGTGGTCCGGTCGCCGGTGACCCGCATGTGGATGCGGTGACTGCCGGGGTAGTAGGCCTTGTGGTCATCGGCCTCGGATCCGATGGTGACCGGGTCGGACCCGGCCGCTGCGGCTTCGTGGTCCCGCAGCCCGGTCCGGGCGACGGCCTGGGCGAGGATCTTCACCACCTGGGTGCCCAGGCTGCCGGCGAACTCCCGGTTCCCGCCGAGCGCGTTCTCGCCCGCGACCCGGCCCTGCTTGTGCGCGGTGGTGCCCAGCGGCAGGTACGTTTCGCCGAGCAGCCGGTGGTGGGTGATCACGCAGTCCCCGGCCGCGAACACATCCGGCAGGCTGGTCCGCATCCGCCGGTCCACCGCGATCGCGCCCTTGACGCCGAGCCTGGCCCCGGCTTCGGCCGCCAGGGTGGTCTCGGGCCGCACCCCGACCACGACCAGCACCATGTCGGCCGTCCGGGTCACGGCCGAGCCGTCGGCTGCGGCGGCCTGGACGTGCAGCCGTCCGGCCTGGCCTGCCGGGGCGCGGGTGACCGCCTGGACGGTCGTACCGGTCAGCACCTCCACGCCGTGCCCGGCCAGTTCGGCGTGGACCAGCGCACCCAGCTGCGGGTCGACGGTCGGCAGCACCTCGCCGAGCTGCTCCATCTGGGTGACCGCCAGCCCGCGGACGGTCAGGGCGTCGGCCATCTCCAGGCCGATGTACCCGGCGCCGACGATGACCGCCCTGCCCGGCCAGGCGTGCTCCAGGGTCCGCATGACGGCGAAGGTGTCATCCATCGAGTGCAGCAGGTGCACCCCGTCATCGGGGCCGAGCGCATCGGGGCCGGCCAGGCCGCGTATCGGGGGCCGGACCGGGACCGCGCCGGTGCCGACGACGAGCTTGTCGTAGCCGAGCAGTTCCTCACCGCCCCCGGCGGAGGTGATGACGAGCTTGCGGCCGGGAACGTCGATGCGCCGCGCGGTGGTGTCCAGCCGCAGCCACATCCCGGCGGCTTCCAGGTCAGCGAGGGTCCGGTGGGCCAGGTTGCGCCAGTGGGTGACCTCACCGGACAGGTAATAGGGGATGCCGCAGATGGAGAAGTTCGGATAGGCGTCCGCGACGACCACGGTGACATCCGCGCCCGGGTCGAGTTCGCGGGCCCGCAGGGCGGCGCTGATCCCGGCGTCGCTGCCGCCGATCATGACCAGGTGCATGGCAGGCTCCTGTCTGGGTGTCTCATCAAGGGGGCTGGACGGGACCGGGCGGCCGGTCCGCGAACGGCGATGCGCCGTCATGCGCTGCCCGGGCAGGTGCGCGCCCGGTATCGCCGTGATGGGGGACGATGATGTCGGCGGCATCCGCCGGCGTCATGGCGGGATACAGCGCCTTGATCACCCCGGCCGCCAGGACGCCGCCGATGACCTGCGCGGCGATGAAACTCGGTACAGACGACGGGGCGATCCCGGCGAAGGTGTCAGAGAACATCCGGCCGATGGTGATGGCCGGGTTGGCGAAGCTGGTCGAGGAGGTGAAGAAATACGCCGCGCCGATATAGGCACCGACAGCCGCGGGCGCGGACCGGTTGCGTCCCGACCGGGCCAGCGCGAAGATCACCAGCAGCAGCCCGAGGGTGGCGATGACCTCTGACAGGAAGTGGGCCGGCGTGGCCCGGTGCTTAGCCGAGATGCTGACCGCGGGCAGGGCGAACATCAGGTTCGCCAGCACCGCCCCGCCGATGCAGCCAGCCATCTGCGCCGGCAGGTAGGCCGCGCCGTCACGCCAGGACAGCCCGCCGAAGAAGGCATCAACGAAGGACACCACCGGGTTGAAGTGACCGCCGGACACCGGGCCGAACATCAAGATGATCGCGAACAGCCCGGCCGCCGTCGCCGCGGCGTTCTCCAACAGCTCTAGGCCGGTCTCCCCCGGCGACAGGCGCTGCGCCGCGATCCCCGAGCCGATCACCACCGCGGCCAGGAACCCGCTGCCGAGGAACTCCGCGGCCAGCCGGCGCCACAACGTGACAGGAGCGCTGCTCACGGCACCCATCTTGACGGATCTTATTAGCTCAGTCAAGATTGAGTCAATGAAAGCTGAGCTAATTCCGGAGGTGGCGGACAGGGCCGCGGTGCACGCGGCGCTGGCCGACCCGGCCCGGCTGCACATCATCGACACCCTCGGCGCGGGCGACACGTCCCCGTCGGAACTGGCGGCCATGCTCGCGATGCCGTCGAACCTGCTCGCGCACCACCTGCGTGTGCTGGAGCAGGCCGGGCTCGTCGCCCGCCGCCGCTCCGACGGCGACCGCCGCCGTACTTATCTCCAGCTCATCCCCGGGGCGCTGGAGTCGCTGACCCGCCCCGCGGAGCGCACGGCCCGGCGGGTGCTGTTCGTGTGCACCGCCAACTCCGCCCGCTCCCACCTGGCCGCGGCGCTGTGGCGTCGCGCCAGCACCGTCCCCGCCGCCTCGGCCGGCACCAAACCCGCCGCGCGGGTCGAGCCGGGCGCCATCGCCGCCGCCAGGCGTCACCGCCTGCCGATGCGCCGCCTGCGGCCCCGTCACCTCAGCGACGTCCGGCAAGACGGCGACCTCATCATCACCGTGTGCGACCTGGCTCGGGAGGAACTGGGCCGCCAGGCAGCGGTGCACTGGTCCGTCCCCGACCCGGTCCCGGCCGGCGATCCCGCCAGCTTCGACGCGGCGCTAGCCGAGCTCAGCCACCGCGTCGAGCGCCTCGCACCGCGCCTGGCGGCGACCTGCTGACCTCCTGGCCCGCCCCAGTACCCTGACCGCGGTGCCTGACGTATCGCCGCGGCTGCCCGTCGGCCCCGGGGACCCGCCTACGCGCCGCGCAGGCAGTGTGCCGGAGGGCGCATCTGGGTCTTGGCGGGGCGGGCGTACCGCGTCGGCGCGGGCCGGCACGCCGCGACCCGTTCTAATGCACGCTCGCGATCAGCAGCAGGACGGCCGAGCCGGCCAGCAGCACCGGGCAGATCTTGAACCAGACCACTGCAGTGCGGGCGCCGGTGACAGCGGTCAGCGTCGCCAGGGCGGCCAGCAGTACGGCCGCGGCCCGGTAGGCCCACGCCCGGGCAGCCATATCCGGGCCGCCGGCCGCGGTCACGGCGATCACCACGGCGGCGATTCCCCACATGGTGAACGCCTCGGCCAGCCATTCCTGCAAGATGATGCGCCGGTTGTCGGAGCTGACCGGCTCGAACCCGGCCAGTACCCGGCGGGTCGGGACCGCGTGCGCCACGCCCCACACGGCGACGACAGCCCCGGCAATGTAGGCAAGGATCGCGTCCACTCCCCGATGATTCACGGCGATCACGCCCGCGGGTCAGGGCCGTAGGTCCCTTATCCGGGCGGCGGGGTGCTGCCGGTCAGGGCGGCGATGGCGGCCAGGGCCTGGGCGCGGGCCCGGTAATACACCCACACGCCGCGCTTGTCCCGGTCGACCAGCCCGGCCTCGTGCAGCACCTTCATGTGATGGCTGATCGTCGGCTGTGACAAGTCGAATGCCTCGTTCAGGTCGCACACGCACGCCTCGCCGCCCGGGCGGGAGGCCACCAGCGACATCAGCCGCAGCCGGACCGGATCGGCCAGCGCCTTCAGCAGCGGCGCGACCTGCTCAGCCTGCTCCATGGTCAGCGGCTGCGCGGTCAGCGGCGCGCAGCAGGCCGCCGACTCCGCCGGAGTGATCACCGCCAAGAAATTAGACACACATCTATATTGACAGGAACCGATGTCTTATGGCAAGCTCACTCAGGCAAGACATAGACAAACATCAATGTTACTAGGAGGTCGCCATGTCCCGGGTGCAGCTCGCGCTGAACGTCAACGACATCGACGAGGCCGTCAGCTTCTACGCCAAGCTGTTCGGCACCGGGCCTGCCAAGCGCAGGCCCGGCTACGCCAACTTCGCCATTGCCGAGCCGCCGCTCAAGCTCGTCCTGCTGGAGAACCCCGGCCAGGGCGGCACCCTGAACCACCTCGGCGTGGAAGTCGACAGCACCGCCGCCGTCGAGGCCGAGCAGGCCCGGCTCGCCGAAGCGGGCCTGGCCGCGGTCGAGGAACGGGACACGACCTGCTGCTACGCCCGGCAGGACAAGTTCTGGGTCACCAGCGCCCCCGGTAGCGAGCGGTGGGAGATCTATACCGTCCTGCAGGACAGCCCCACCTTCTGGGGCCAAGACGGCGGGCAGCGCTGGGACGCGGTCCAGGCCGAGCTGGACGCCAACCCGCCCGGGCAGGCCACGCAGTGCTGCGGCGGCCCCCAGGCGACCAGCGAAGACGCCGCCTCCTCCGGTGCCTGCTGCGGGTAACCGGCGATGTGACACCTGACAAAACCAGATATCCGGGAAGGCAACCACCTCGCCGGCCTGGCTCGCGGTGGCCGACGACCGCGACACCAAGCCGCGACCGCACCAGGGCATTCGCGCTCCGGTCCATTCGGGAGCGCAGGGCGCTACCACAGGCCGAGCAGTGAGCCCAGGGAACGGGCGGCCTGGCCGCCGTCCTCCTCGGCGACGTTCAGCGCCGCGGGAACATCGAGGTCGTTAGCCAGCGCCGCCCGCATCGCGGCCACCGCCGGGCCGGCCCTTCCGGCCACGCCGCGTTCCGGCCGGCCGGCGGCGGCGTGCAGGCGCTCGAGCCTGGCACCCGCCGCGTCCAGGCCCGCCAGGCTGAAGTCCCAGTGCTGGTCCCAGCGGCGATCGAGGATCAGCAGCCGCACGGCCGCCGCGGGATACTCCTTGAGCAGGTCGCTGACCAGGACCAGGTTGCCCGTTGACTTGGCCATCTTCGCCCCCGCCATTCCGACCACGCCGGCGTTCAGCCGGGCCCGGGAAAACGGTGCCACGCCGGTGAACGCCTCGGCCAGCGCCGCCTGGTAGGCGTGGTGCGGGAAGCGCAGGTCGCCGCCTCCGGCCTGCACGTCGACCGCCGGGCCGAACGCGTGCAGCGCCATCGCCGCGCACTCAGCGTGCCAGCCCGGCCGGCCCGTTCCCCACGGGCTGGCCCAGCCCGGTTCCCCGCCGTGCGATGCGCGCCACACCGCCACATCGAACGGATCGTCCTTGGCCGGATCGGCGGGGTCGTCTCCGTATTCGCCGGCTAGCCGCAGCGCCGTCTCGCGATCCGGCACGGCCTTGCCTGCCACCGCGACGCCGCGGAAGTAGACCTGCCCGCCCCGCTCGTACGCCGCCCCGCGCTCGATCAGTCCCGCCGCCAGCGCGATCACCTGGCCGATGTAGGCATGCGCGCGCGGCTGCATGGCCGGCGGGCCGACTCCGAGCGCGGCCATGTCACGATCGAAGTAGAACTCCTGGATGGCGGCGAACCGGTCATACGGCGAGCCGGCCCGGTCGGCGGCGGCCAGCAGCACGTCGTCCACGTCGGTAACGTTGCGGCAGATGATCACCTCGGCGCCCGCGTCGCGCAGCACCCGGGCGAGGGTGTCGATCCACACGAACGACGCGGCGTGACCCATGTGGGTCACGTCATAGGGCGTGATCCCGCACGCGTACACGCGCGCCCGGCCGACCAGCGGCAGCGCGGTACCGCCGACCTTCACCGCGCCCGGCAGGCCGGCCCCGTGCAGGCCGGTGGCCTCCATCTGATCCATGAGCGACCTCCCGCAGTGAGCATCCGCCGGAAGCCACGCTATGGCATAAGCCCGGAGTATATGGCCGGGCGCGGCCGCCGCACATGAGGTGGCCGACCGCGCCCGTCGCCTGACTTACCGTGATCAGATAGTTACGTCCACCTTCGTGACCTGGCCGTAGTCGGCCTGCACCGCGCGCTCGGCCCGCAGCCCGCCGGGCGCCAGCACGCGAAGCGTCCACGACCCCGGCGCAGCGAAGAACCGGAACCCGCCGTCGTCCCCGAGCGGGACCTCGGCCACGAACTCATCGCCGGTGCCGAGCAGCCGGGCGTAACCGGTCGCCACGGGGCTGCCTTCGTGTACGACCCGTCCCTCGACCACGGCCTGGGTGCCGGCGGCCGCGGTCACGCTGACGCCGCCCGCGGGCGCGCCGCACCCGTCACCGGCGCTCGCTGTGCTTGCCGGATTCGCTCCGCTCATCGTCCGTCACCCAGCTCGATCGGCACGCCGACCAGGGAACCGTACTCGGTCCACGAGCCGTCGTAGTTCTTGACGTTGGGCTGGTCGAGCAGTTCGTGCAGGACGAACCAGGTATGCGCCGACCGCTCGCCGATCCGGCAGTAGGCGATGGTGTCGCGGCCGAAGTCCAGGCCGGCCTCGCTCTGGTAGAGCGAACGAAGCTCGTCGTCGGAGCGGAACGTGCCGTCCTCGTTCGCGGCCTTGGACCAGGGCACGTTGCGCGCGGTCGGGATGTGCCCGCCCCGCTGCGCCTGCTCCTGCGGGAGGTGCGCCGGCGCCAGCAGCCTGCCTGAGAACTCGTCGGGTGAGCGGACGTCGACCAGGTTGCGCTTGCCGATGGCGCCGATCACCTCGTCGCGCAGCGCGCGGAGCGAGGAGTCCTGCTCCTTGGCCGTGTAGTTGGTCCGCGGGCGCTGGGGCACGTCGGTGCTCAGCTCGCGCGAGTCAAGTTCCCACTTCTTCCTGCCGCCGTCGAGCAGCAGGACCTTGTCGTGGCCGTACAGCTTGAAGTACCAGTAGGCGTAGGCGGCGAACCAGTTGTTGTTGCCGCCGTAGAGCAGCACGGTGTCGTCGGTCGAGATGCCCCGCTCGGACAGCAGCGCTTCGAAGCCCGTCCTGTCCACGAAGTCACGGCGGACCGGATCCTGCAGGTCCTTCTTCCAGTCGAGCTTGATCGCGGTCGGGATGTGCCCCTTGTCGTAGGCGCTGGTGTCCTCGTCTACCTCGACGATGACGACACCAGGGTCACCGATATGGGCCTCCGCCCAGTCGGCGTCCACGAGGACGTCGGATCGGCTCATGGTGGATATACCTCCTTTTCCGGTCACGCCCTAGGCGGACGGCCGGACCCTTAGATTCCGCTGGATGAACAGATATACCTGGCAGCCCAGGCACAGGTCGAAGGCCGCGTTGAGGAACGCCGCGGCCAGCGCGAGCGCGGTGAAGACCAGGCCGACCGCCGTGGCGCCCGCAGCCAGGCAGATGACCGCCACACCGGCGATGACCAGGCCGACCGCCTGCGCGAACCGGGGCGGGGCCTCGGCCTCGGTGTGGGCGGGCGGCCCGAGGCGCGGCCTGATGAGGCGGCGGTAGACAAGACCGTAAGGCGCGTACCGCAGCCCGGCCAGCGCGCCCACCGCGAACACCGCGACCTGCGCGGCGAGCAGCCAGACGCTGCCGGTGACCAGCACCGCCGCCAGCACGACCGTAGTGATTGCCGCGCCGAACCGAGGGCCGCGCGGATCGATTTCCATGCTAAAAACTCCCTGCCACTGAGCGGCCTTACTCCCCTGTCAAGTCACCGCCCTGAGCTCACCGGAATTTAGCAGGCGCCGGGGTAAGCGGAACACGGCACCGGGAATTCCGGACGTCAGGGCAGTACGGCCCGCGGACAGATGGCGGTGGCGACGTGGCAGAAATCGACGGCACGCCGCTTGGTCAGCGTCTTCGCTGTCCTGGCGATCACGCACCCGATGCTATGCGGGCTCGGCCGGGCTGTCACTCCCAAGGCTCGATCACGCTGCCCAGCGCGGCGATCACGTCGGCCTTGCGGGGCAGGCCCGCGGCCCTCTTGACGACGGCGCCATCCGGGTCAAGCACGAGCACGGTGGGCGTGCTGTTGACACGCAGTCGCCGTACCAGGTCCAGCCGGGCGGCCGCGTCGACCTCGACGTGGGTCACGCCGTCGACCATGCCCGCCACCTGGCCCAGGATCTGCCGCGTGGGACGGCACGGGGCGCAGAAGGCGGTGGAGAACTGGACCAGCGTGGCCCGCTGGCCGAGCGGGCCGCCGAGGTCGGCCTCGGTCAGCACGTCCGGCCTGGTCCCGGCGGCGGGCCCGGAAGCAGGCCCGGTAGCAGGCCCGGAAGTAGGTCCGGAAGTAGGCGAAGTGGGCCCGGAAGTAGGCAGAGCCACGCCGGCCGACTCCACCGGGCTCGGCGACCCGGCCCGGACGCCCGGTACGGCGCGGAACCGCCCGGCCCGGCGGCGCAGCGCCAGCCCGAGCAAGCAGGCCGCGGCCAGAGCCGCGGCAAGCGCGATCAACCCGCCAGTCACGCCCATGCACAGCGCACGGGAAGCGTCATCCATTCCCCGCGGCCCATTACCCGCGGCCGGGCGGCCGTGGTTCAGGTGGACGTGGCGGTCAGCAGCACCTTGTGGTTCGCCGTGATCTGGAAGCTGCTCATCGGCTTGGCGCTGCTCGGCAGCGAGCCCGGGTACCAGACCGTGCCCTCGTCAGAGGCCGTCGTCCAGGCGGCCACCTGGGTCCGCGTCCCGTCGGGGTGGACGACCCACAGCTGGCACGTGGTCCCGACCGGAATGTGGTCGACCAGGACCAGGAAGGCGGCGCCCCACGACTCCTGCGAGTAGGAGATGGCGGCCGTCGCCCCGGTGACCTTGCTCGTGGTATGCACGGTCTCCCAGGTCCCGTGCCCGACCGGGGCCGAAATCGGCACGGTCCGCGTGGTCCCCAGGTTGCTCAGCCCGCCGAACAGGCCGCCCGCGATCACCACCACGGCGGCCGCCGCGGCCGCGAAACGCCACCGGTTCCGCCGCCGCCTGGCCGCGGCCAGGTCGAGCACGGTGCCGATCAACTCTCCCGGCGGCTGGTCGTCGGTGACCGCGCGGACGGTGTCATCAGCGCGGATCCGGCTGATCTCATCCGGGTTCACCCTGGCCAGGAGGGCGGGCAGGCCGGCCAGGCCGGCCAGTTCGTCCCGGCAGTCCCGGCAGGTCGCCAGGTGGGCGTCGACCAGCGCGCGCTCGGCGGGATCGATGGCGCCGAGCACGTACACGCCAAGCGACAGCCTGGCGTCGGTGCAGTCCCAGGTCAGGGTCATGGCGCTAGTCCTCGTTCCTGCAGCGCCAGCTTGAGCGCCTTCAATGCGTAAAACGTCCGGGATTTCACGGTACCTGCCGGTATACCCAGCGTGGCTGCGGCCTCGGCTACCGAGCACCCTCGGTAATAAGTCTCGACGATCACGCGCCGGTGGTCTGGCCGCAGCGAGGCCAGGGCGTCCGCGACGGCCCAGGACTCGAGCGTGCGGTCGGCGTCGTCGTCGGAAGGGAGTAGTTCCAGTGCCGCCTGCCCGGTCTCTGGCGGTCTGGCCTGCCGGGCGCGATAGGAATCGACCGCGAGGTTGCGCGCGACGGCGAACAGCCACGGCCTGGCCGGCCGGTCGGCCAGCGCCTCGGGGTGGCGCCACGCCCGCACAATCGTTTCCTGCACTAGGTCCTCCGCACGCTGCCTGTCACCGCCGGTGAGGTGGAGGGCATAACGAAGCAGGGCACCGCCGTGTTCGGCGTACAGCGCCCGGACAAAAGCCTCGTCTGCCACCCGCCCCTGGCGGGGCGCGGTTCCCGCGTTCGGCACACCCATGGGAACGTCCGGCGGCATCTGGCGGTTCAACGGGCCAGGAAAATTCGGAATGCCCACCCGAGCCTCACCCGCCGGCGAACTGGGGGAGCACCTCGATGACGGCCGCGTCCTTTAGGGCTAGGTCGGCGGCCATGCTGCGGCCGGCCGACGCGCCGTCTACCAGAAAGGACGACGTGGCGAGCACCGAGCGCAGCCGCCCGTCGTCGCGCCGGGCCACGATCTTCTCGAGCGCTTCCGCCAGCGTGCTCGCCTCAACCGACTCCAGGTCGACGCCGGCCGCCTCCCTGGCGGCGGCCCAGTACTGGATTGTCACTTTGGCCATTTGAGATATCCTTCTCTACAACGGACCCGGGCGCTGTTGCCCCCGGGTCCTTGTCTGTTTATACAAGTAGTGAGGTGCGACCGCACCAGCGAGTGGAGGTGCCGCCGAGTGAGCGACCTGCTGCTGATCACCAGCGTGCTCGAGCCGTCCGCCGAGGTGCTGCCCGCTCTGGGGCTGCTGCTGCACCCAGTCCGGGTGCTGCCAGCGGACGCCTCTGCCCTGGTGGAGGCCCCGCCCGCCGATGCGGTGCTGATGGACGCCCGGCGCGAGCTTGCGCACGCGAAGAGCATCTGCCGACTGCTGCAGACGACGGGCCTGGACTGCCCGCTTTTCGCGATCGTGACCGAAGGCGGCCTGGCCGCGGTCAACGCGGAGTGGGGCGTCGATGACGTGATCTTGCACACAGCCGGGCCGGCCGAGGTGGAGGCCAGGGTCAGGCTGGCCATCGGCCGCCGGGCCATCGCCGCGGTGGCCGACGCGCCCGACGAGATCCGCTCCGGCGAGCTGGCCATCGACGAGGCCACCTACGCGGCCCGGCTGCGCGGCCGGGTCCTCGACCTCACCTTCAAGGAATTCGAGCTGCTCAAGTTCCTCGCCCAGCATCCGGGCCGGGTTTTCACCCGCGCGCAGCTGCTGCAGGAGGTCTGGGGCTATGACTACTTCGGCGGCACGCGCACGGTCGACGTTCACGTCCGGCGGTTGCGGGCCAAGCTTGGCCCCGAGCACGAGGCCCTGATCGGCACCGTGCGCAACGTCGGCTACCGGTTCGTGCCGGTCAAGGGCGAACGGCCGGAACGCGCCCAGGCCGCCGAACGGGCCCAGCGGGCGGAAAGGACGGCAGGCGACGAGCGCGCCAGGAGCAAGCAAGACCTGGGAGCCCGCGCCGCGACTGCGGCCAGATGACCGGACGGCAGATCACCACCACCGCATTGCGCACCGCACAGGTCGCCGACGTCCTGGCCCTGGTCCGGGC
>Ga0074046_10000731_pt1 | contig 30269 bp, 32 predicted proteins | sample BogForMeECP23OM3_FD_94441 | JGI IMG/M metagenome (GOLD analysis project Ga0074046, IMG submission 94441) | Bog forest soil microbial communities from Calvert Island, British Columbia, Canada - Bog Forest MetaG ECP23OM3 | ecosystem: Environmental > Terrestrial > Soil > Wetlands ... | reverse complement strand
TGCCGTCGTCGTTGGTGGCGCCCCACACCCCGGCGTGGGTGGTGACGGGCAGGCCGAGCTCGCGGGCCACCTCGAAGGCCGCCTTCTCCGGGAAGGCCGGGTCGCCGGTGACGTCGAAAGCGATCTGGAACCCGAGCATGTCGTCCGCGGGGTGCTGACTGAAGAACGACCGGAAGGCGGGGTCGGCGGTCCACTCCCAGGGGCCAGCCTGGATGTTGCCGTAGGCGAGGACGAACCGCCCGGGCACCGCACGCAGCGCGTCGACGGCGGCCTCGGCGTGGTCGGGGGTATGCAGGTTGTGCGACCAGTCCACCGTGGTGGTCACGCCAGCCTCGAGGGCTTCCCAGGCGGAGATCAGGTTGCCCGCGTGGATATCCTCGGGGCGGAACTTCCGGCCATGCTCCAGGTAGTTCCAGACGAAGTACTGGGTCAGCGTCCAGTCCGCGCCGTAGGCGCGCATCGCCGTCTGCCACATGTGCCGGTGGGTGTCGATCATCCCCGGCATCACGATGCCGCCGCTCGCGTCGATTTCGAGCGCACCCTCCGGGGCCTGGCGGCGCGGTCCCACCGCGGCGATCCGGTCCGCGGTCACCAGCACGTCCGCGTCGGTGAGGATGGTGTGGGCGTCGTCCATGGTGAGCACCGTGCCGCCACGCAGCACGACCGGACGGCGGTCCGGCCAGGACGCCGCGACCTCGTCGGGATTCGCCATCGAAACCTCCGGGTGTCCTGAAGCGGACGGTCGTCCGCTGCACGGCCGTTCGGCCGACCAGTGTCACTGTCGAACATCGGTGTTCTGGCTGTCAAGCCATTCTTCTGCCGACCTCCACCTTGACAGGGTACTTCACAGGCCTAGGCTGGTCCGTAAACCGTCCATGGACGATTGTCCGTATGACGGACAGCGTGATGAAGGGACGGCAACGCGATGACGGTGGACCGGGCCGAGGGGCCGCTGGCCGGGCTGCTAGTGGCGGACTTCTCCCGGATCCTGGCCGGCCCGTACGCGACCATGCTGCTGGCCGACATGGGGGCCGAGGTGGTCAAGGTCGAGGGGCCGGGCGGGGACGATACCCGTACCTGGCAGCCCCCGGTCCGGGACGGCGTCTCGACCTACTACCTCGGCGTCAACCGCAACAAGCGCTCGATCGCGCTGGACCTGCGCGACGCCGGTGACCTGGCCGCGGCGCGCGAACTCGCGCGGCGCGCTGACGTGTTCATCGAGAACTTCATGCCGGGCGGCCTGGCCCGCTTCGGGCTGGACTACGAATCCGTGGCGGCCGCCAACCCGGCCGTCGTCTACGCCTCGATCAGCGGTTTCGGCAGCGGCCCCAAGGGGGCCGCGCTGCCCGGCTACGACCTCATCGTGCAGGCCATATCCGGCCTGATGAGCGTGACCGGAGATCCGGACGGCGAGCCGTACCGGGCCGGGGTGGCCGTCTTCGACGTCATCTCCGGCCTGCACGCCACCATCGGTATCCTGGCCGCGCTCAACCACCGGCAGGAGAGCGGCCGCGGGCAGCACATCGAGATCAGCCTGCTGGCGTCGGCGATGTCCGGCCTGGTCAACCAGACCAGCGCCTACGTCGCCGGGGGCGTGGTGCCGTTCCGGATGGGCAACAGCCACCCCAGCCTGTTCCCCTACGAGCCGCTGCCCTGCGCCGACGGCGAGCTGATCATCACCGCCGGCAACGACCAGCAGTTCCGCAAGCTGGCCCAGGTCCTGGGCGTCCCCGAACTGCCCGACGACCCGCGGTTCGGCCGCAACGAGGACCGCACCGCCCACCGTGACCAGCTGCGGCCGCTGCTGGTCGAACGGCTGCGCACCCGGACCAAGATGGAGTGGTTCCGTGAGCTGATCGCGGCGGGGGTGCCCTGCGGTCCGATCAACACCATCGACCAGGGAGTGGCGTTCGCCACCGAGGTGGGGCTGGACCCGGTCGTCAGCGTGGGACAAGGCGACGCCGCGGTGCCGTCGGTACGCCACCCGATCACCTTCTCCGCGACCCCGGCCAGCTACCGGCTGCCGCCGCCGGCCCTCGACGAACACGGCGCCGAGATCCGCCGCTGGCTGGCCGCGCCGCAGGAAAGGTCACAAGAGAAGGGGCCGAACGACATGGGCTCTAGGCACAGCGAACCCAGCGTGCGGGAGATGGGCGGATGAGCGGCAGCGCGGACGGGTCTTCGGGTCTGTCCTTCCCCACCTCGCTCGGCACCTCGACCGCCGACCAGATCAGGCTGCTCGGCCAGGACCTGACGGCGGACCTGATGGGCCAGGTCAGCTTCGGAGAGCTCGCCTTCTGGCTGGTCGCGCTGCGCCGACCGTCGCCGTCGGAGACCCGGGTGTTCGAGGCCGTGCTGGTGGCGCTGGCCGACCACGGGTTCACCCCGACCGCGATCGCCGCGCGGCTGACCTACCTGTCCGCCCCGGACTCGTTGCAGGGAGCGCTGGCCGCCGGGCTGCTCGGCGGCGGGTCCCGGTTCCTGGGGGTCACCGAGGACTGCGGAATTTACCTGCACGACGTGCTGCAGCACCACCAGGCCTCGGGTGCCGCGCTGCCCGCGGACGAGGCCGGCTGGGACGCGCTGGCCCTGGAGGCGGTCCGGCAGACCCGGGCGGAGAAGCGTTTCATCCCCGGGCTCGGGCACCCGGTGCACAAGGTGACCGATCCGCGCACGCCGGTGCTGATCGAGATCGCCGAGGCCGAAGGGTTGCGCGGCCCGCACTTGCGGCTGTTCGAGGCCATCGGCCGGGTGCACGAGCAGGTGCTCGGCCGCAGGCTCCCGCTCAACGGGGCGGGCGTCTGCGGCGCCGCGCTGGCTGACCTTGGTCTGCCCGTCGAACTGCTGCGCGGCTTCGCCCTGCTGGCCCGGGCGGCCGGGCTGCTCGGGCAGATCGCCGAGGAACGCCGCCGCCCGATCGGCATGGAGGCCTACCTGACCATCGACCGTAACGCCGTCTACGTCAATCCGGACGAACCCTAGGAGCGCTGCATGGCCACCGTCGCCGCGGTCATCGCCTCGACGCATCACCCCTTCTACTACCGCGCGAGCACCTCGACGGGCGCGGACCGGCCGCCCTTCGCCGACGAATGGGTCGCCAAGATCGAGGCGTTCCGCCAGACGCTCACCCGGGCCGAGCCCGACGTCCTGGTCATGGTGGGCAGCGATCACTTCCACCAGCTGTGGCTGGACAACATGCCGCAGTTCCTGGTAGGCAAGGCGCCGGTCTTCGACGCGAACTGGTACAACGAGGAGCGCGAGTTCGGCCTGCCGCGGATGCGGCTGGCGGGCGAGGAGGACCTGGCCGCCTACCTCCTGCGCGAGGGCCTGGACGCCGGCTTCGACCTGGCCTTCAGCAACGAGCTGCGGATCGACCACAGCGTGACCTGCCCGATCATCACCCTGCGGCCGCAGGCCGACCTGCCGGTGGTCCCGGTCTATACCAACATCTTCGCCCCGCCGATGCCCCGGCCCGAACGGTTCGTCCAGCTGGGCCGCGCCATCAGGGGAATGGTCGAGTCCTGGCCGGCCGACAAGCGGGTGGCCATCATCGGCACCGGGCACCTGTCCCTGGAGCTCGGCGGCCCGCGCCAGTTCGGCCCGCACGGCCCCGACGCGGAGTTCGACCGCAAGGCGGTGGCCTGGATCGCCAACGGCGACGTCGACGGCTGCCTGGCCGAGGTCACGCTGGACAGCCTGCACGCCCCGGGCAACGCCACCCATGGGTTCATGGACTTCATGCTCATGATGGGCGCGGCCGGCGACGGCGTCAAAGCCGACTACGTCGACACCCTGGACCTGTTCCACACCATGGAGGCCTACTTCACCTGGTACCCGGAAGGAACGGCAGACCCATCATGAGCAAGTACCTGCTCAACAAGTTCCTCTACACCGTCGACCGCGACCCCGAACTTGTCGAGCGCTACCGCGCCGACCCGGCCGGCACCGTGGCCTGGTGGGAACGGGAGATGGCAAACACCGTGCTCAACTGCACCGCCGGGGAGAGGTCCACCTGGCTCGCCTTCACCGAGACCGAGCGCCAGGCGCTGCGCGAGCACGACCACGTGACGCTGTTCTCACTCGGCGCCCACCCGTTCCTCACCCTCACCCTGTTCATCGCCATGTTCGAACGCGACCACGGCCCGCTGGAATACCAGCTGGCCTACGCCCAGGCCATGAACCACATCACGCTCCCCTACCCGGACATCGCGACCTAAGGCGAAGGGCGGGCGTGTTCAGCGCCTGCCCGGCGTGTCAGGATGGCGGCATGACAGACCCGCGTGCGGGGCAGCCCGCTGCTGCTGAAGATCTGGTGGACGTCGCGAAGCTGGTGACCGCCTACTACGCGGTGCATCCCGATCCCGGCGATGCCGGGCAGCGGGTGTCGTTCGGCACATCGGGGCACCGGGGATCCGCGTTCACGGCGACGTTCAACGAGGACCACATCCTGGCCACTACGCAGGCGATCTGCGAATACCGGGCCTCCCGCGGGATCGACGGGCCGCTGTACCTAGGCGCCGACACGCACGCGCTTTCCGAGCCAGCCCAGGTCAGCGCGCTCGAGGTGCTCGCCGCCAACGAGGTTCGGGTCATGGTCGACGCCCGCGGCGGGTACACGCCGACGCCCGCGGTGTCGCGCGCGATCCTGGCGCACAATGCTTCCCGGGGCTCGCTGGCCGACGGGATCGTCGTGACGCCCTCGCACAACCCGCCGCCGGACGGCGGGTTCAAGTACAACCCGCCCGACGGCGGCCCGGCCGGCACCGATATCACCAAGCAGATCCAGGACCGGGCGAACGAACTGCTCGCCGACGGGCGCAACGGCGTGCGCCGGGTCCCGTACGCCCGGGCGGTCGCGGCCGACACGACCGGGAAGTTCGACTTCCTCGGCAGTTACGTGGCCGCTCTCGGACAGGTGGTGGACCTGGCCGCGATCAGGGCGGCCGGGGTGCGCATCGGCGCGGACCCGCTCGGCGGGGCGAGCGTGGCCTACTGGGGCGAGATCGGCGACCGCTACGGCCTGGACCTGACCGTGGTCAACCCGTCCGTGGACGCCACGTTCCGGTTCATGACCCTGGACTGGGACGGCAAGATCCGGATGGACTGCTCCTCGCCATACGCCATGGCTGGCCTGATCCGCCGCCAGCACGAGTTCACCGTCGCGACCGGCAACGACACCGACGCCGACCGGCACGGCATCGTGACGCCAGACGCCGGGCTGCTCAACCCCAACCACTACCTTGCGGTGGCAATCGACTACCTGTACCGGCACCGGGACGGCTGGCCGTCCGGAGCCGCCGTCGGGAAGACCCTGGTCAGCTCTTCGATGATCGACCGGGTGACGGAAGGGCTGGGCCGGGCGCTACTCGAAGTCCCGGTCGGGTTCAAGTGGTTCGTGCCCGGGTTGCTGGATGGTTCGGTGGCCTTCGGCGGCGAGGAGAGCGCCGGGGCGTCGTTCCTGCAGCGCGACGGCTCGGTCTGGACCACGGACAAGGACGGCATCATCCTGGCCCTGCTCGCCGCCGAGATCACCGCCGTGACCGGGCGCTCGCCGTCGGAGCTCTACCGGGACCTGACCTCGGTGTACGGGGACCCGGCCTATGCCCGCATCGACACCGCGGCCAGCCGGGAGCAGAAGGCGGCGCTGGCCCAGCTCTCTCCCTCGCAGGTGGCGGCCGAGGAACTCGCGGGCGAGAAGATCATCGCGGCGCTGACCACCGCCCCGGGCAACGGCGCACCGATCGGCGGGCTCAAGGTGGTCACCGCGTCCGGCTGGTTCGCCGCCCGCCCGTCCGGCACCGAAGACGTCTACAAGCTATACGCCGAATCCTTCCGCGGGCCCGAGCACCTGGCCGCTATCCAGGAACAAGCGCGCGAGATCATCGCCGCCGCCATCGGTGGCTCTTAGCCCGGGCTTTTCTCCACACGAACCACACACGGCCTCCACCGGGCCGCCACACCGGCGGGCTGGGCTAGGGCCATGGATCTTGCCGGGCGGACGGGGCTCGTGGCGCGGACGGCGAGCGGCCGGGAGTCTCGGTCGTGCGCGGCGGAGGCTCGCCGGGGTAACGCGGGCGGCGCCGGGGCGGCGCCGGGCGGCGGGCTTTGGCCGACGGCGACTTGGGCCTGGCGGGCGAGGAACCGGAGCCGGGCGGCTCGTGCGTCCCAGGAGTAGATGACCGCGGTCCCGGCGATGAGGTCCTGCAGGGCACGGTGCTCGCGCTGCACGAGGATGCCGAGGAACCCCAGTCCGAAGAGCAGGAAGCTCAGCGGGAACACCAGCGAGCGCAAAAAAGCCCGCCCTGGGTCCACGATCGAGCCGTCAGCCCGGACGACGCTGATGCCGAGCACCGCCATGCCGAAGGTCCGGCCGCTCGCCGCCCACGAGTATCCGAAGTACAAGAACTGCCACACGGCGAAAAGGATGGCCACGACGATATTCGACTTGTTCCAGCTGACAGAATGGCCGGTCACGATGTGCACGCCGTAGGAAATGGCGGCGAGGCCGAGTGAGAAGACGCCCGTACTTACCGCGAGATCGATGACGTAGGCCAGGAACCGGGAGACCGAGCCCGCATACTGCCCCTGATAGGTGGCGGCCTGCACGGTGGGGATGCTCATGGCCCGGCCTGCGGGGTAATCGTGGCGGCCTGCGGGGTAATCGTGGCGACCTGCGGGGTAATCGTGGCCGTCGGCGGAGAATACAGGGCGGCCGGTCCCAACGGCCCTGGATGCTTGCGGCGGAGCAGGCGTCTCACCCAGCGGTCAATAAACTGGTCGAGTCCGACGGCCTGGCTTCGCACCGCGTCGAGCGCCTCGCTCGCCATCCCTCCGGACGAACTGGCGATCACGGCGCCAAGATCGGTTTTCTCAACCAGGGCGTCCATGTCTATTCGCTGCACCAGATGATTAACATCGACGCGGTCGAGGAGCGGATTGAGATCCACCCGGTCCACTACGGCCTGCACGTCCGCCTTGGCAGTCATCCGTAGAGGATGAGGACAAGCCGCGACTTAACGCTGCCGCCGGCGCACCGCTATAGGATCACGGTCTAGGATCCAGTCACTCGGTCTTGAGCTTATTGAGTTGAGCCGTCTACCGACGCCTGCTTTACACCGACGAGCTCCAGGCCCAGAGCACGCACCCGATCCAGCAAGGCGTGCAGGCCCGGCTGGTCAAGATCACCTGACAAGACCGTGGTGGTCGGTTCCACCTCCATCGCCATGTCGGCAAATGCCTCGCGAGCGGCTGGGCCGAGCGAGCCAATCACCCTGATCTCGTATGTATGCCTGGTCACTGAGGCCTCCTCCTCCGGGTCCGGTCACGTCAGTCTGGCTCGCGCCGTTGGGTGCCGCGAATGCGACGAGCCTCCAGCAGGTCGAGACCGAGCGACCTGATCCTTTCCAGCAGACCGTGCAGAGCGGCCTGATCGAATTCGCCGGTGATAACAGTGACCGCGCCGCTTGATGCCACGTTCAGGCCGGTAAAAGCCGCGGCGGTGGCCTCGTCGAGGTGCCCCGCAACGCGAATCTCGTAGGTGGGCTGGGCTCTCATCTGAGCTCGCTCCCCCGTCGCGCAGGATGCAGCGGAAACGGCCGCATGTCACTCCCTGGCGAGCATGGCGGCGGCTTCGCGTTCGGAGTCCAAGTCGGGCGCGCCCGGCGCGGACTTCGGCGGCTCGAACGGGGTCCAGTCGGGTACCGAGTCGCGGATATCGACGTTGATGATCCCGTTGAACCGTGTAGCCATCCCGACTCCTCGCAGTCACGAAGGCGGCCGCCATTGGGCTCCGGCCAGCCTCCCGCCGTGCCCAGGCGCCCACCAGATCCATGCGGCGCCAGCACGCGTTACCGCTGATCCTGACGGTAAGGAGGCGCGGTTTGGTCACCCCCGACGGGTGAAGATCAAAGGATCACACGGGGTCGCCCGCGTAGGGGTGGTTCGCCGCGGACGATCAGTTGCTTGGATCGCGAGCATGATCCTTCGGCTGGCGCTCCGCCTGACCTGGGCTGACCACCCTCATGCCGCTTCGGTATACGGACGATCTACGGGGACGATGCGGACCCCGAGCGGAACGAGCGTAATGGGGATAATCTTGAAGTCGGCGAGGGCGAGCGGGATGCCGATGATGGTCAGGCAGAGCATGACGCCTGTGACCAGATGTCCGAGCGCCAGCCACCAGCCAAACAGGACTATCCAGAGCACGTTGCCGATCATCGACGCCACTCCGGCCTTCGGGTGCCTTTCGATGGTCCGGCCGAACGGCCACAGTGCGTAGCCGGCGATCCGGAACGCGGCGATCCCGAACGGGATGGTGATGATCAGCACGAAACACAGCAGCCCGGCCACCACGTAGGCGATGGCCAGCCACAGACCGCCGAACACCAGCCAGATCACGTTCAGGATGGCCCTGAGCACAGTTCCTCCCTGATTCCGGCGCAGTCAGCTAATCCATTCCACCACAGGGCGCGCAGTGGGTTCACTCCCGCTGGGTGATGACGGCCCCGTGCCCTTGAGCGATCGTACGGATGATTACTGCGAATGACTTGCTCAGCGGCCTCGGCAGGTCCCGTTACGAAGAATGCGCGGAAGGATTGGACATGCGGCGGCTCACCAGGATCCTTCTCCTTTCGGCAGCGATCCTTGCCGCTGGATGCATGGCGGCCGGATGCGGGGGGACAGTCAAGAGCGCGATCGCCAGCATCGCGCCCAGCCGGAGCGCCAGCACCCCCGGCGCCATCACGAGCATTACGGCCAGCCCGAGCGTCACGACCTCCAGCCCCAGCCCCAGCCCGAGCCAGACCAGTCCCAGTCCCAGTCCCAGCGCCACTACCCCCAGCCCCAGCGTCACCACCTCCAGCCCGAGTGTGACGACTTCATCTGCCGTCGCCGCTCCGTCGGTGACCGCACAACCGAGCGGGTCCGCGGCGGCCAACGGCGGGGCGGGCACGAGCCTGCTCTGGCTATGGATCCTCCTGGGCGCTCTCGTGCTCGTCGGTGCGATCGTGCTGATCGTGCGCTCAGCCGGCCGCCGCTCCGCAGCCGCGGCAGACTGGCGGTCGAGGATTATCGACGCGTACGCGAAGGGCTCGGCCCTGCACGACGCGATGAGCGTTGCGGAAACCCCCGGTGCGCTGGCCGCCGATGACGCGGCCGCTCGCTGGAATGACATCCAGCGCCGCTCGGATGACCTCGCGCAGACGCTGTACGCGCTGCGCGAGTCGGCTCCGGACGAGGACAATCGCGCCAGGGCCGCTGATGCGCTCGCTTCGCTGCAGGCCGTCCGCTCTGCGATGGATGCTGAGCGGGCGCCAGGCGGCGCCGGCGCAGAGTACGCCGAGGTCGTTCGCAGCAGGCTGCAGTCGTTCGAGGCGTCCCTCCGCGCACTCCGGGGCTCTGACTAGCCGCCGCTCTGACCGACCGCAGCGCGCGGACTCATGCTCACCCGCACGGGGTGATGCCCGCTGGCCCGGGCCGGCCAGATGCTTCCTATACAGGTTATCCAGATCGGATTCAGGTCACTTCACGTCACTCGGAGGCAGGATTATGGCAATTGGACCTGTGCAGCTAATCGTGCTGGGATTCAGCCATCCCAACTTCCACGGCGAGATCATCGCGGAGCTGGAGCGACTCAGGGCAAGCGACACGATACGGGTGATTGACTCGCTGGTCGTCTACAAGGGCCCCGACGGCGACCTGGAGGTGGAGCACCTCAGCAATCTGTCCGAGTCTGAGGCGATCGAGTACGGCACCAAGATCGGCGCGCTGATCGGCCTGGGCATCGAGGGCGAAGAGGGCATCGAGGCGGCCGCGGCCGCAGGCGCTGAGGAGGTGGCCGCCGAGGGCGGCGTACACGTCTTTACCGAGGAAGAGGGCTGGGACGTGCTGGAAGACATCCCGAACGACTCGGCGGCGGCGCTGGTCTTGATCGAGCACCACTGGGCGGTACCGCTTCGCGACGCCGTGGTCCGGGCCGGCGGCTTCCGCATCAGCGATGGCTTCATCAGCCCGCTCGACCTGGTGGAGATCGGGCTGATGTCGGCCGAAGAGGCGAAGGAACTGCACGAGATGGAGACGTCGTCGGCCGCGCCGAGCAAATGATGAGGTAACCGACCAAACCGGAGGACTAAGATGTTCGGATCACGCAGAGTAGCGCGGCGCACCTCGCGGCGCACCGCACGGCGCGTTTCCCGCCGCCGGTAGCGCCAGCCGCAACCGGAAAGCATTTCGCTGCGCAAGGCTCGGCCCTGTGCGACGAGTTGAGGTTTTTCATCCCGATTCCACACTCACGTCGACCGACAGAAAGCTGAGATTATGTCAGGTACGGGCTGGGCCATCTTGATGGGCGTTCTCTACCTAGTGCTGATACTTACTATTGCTGTCCTCAGCTTCCGAAAGGGGCACTGGGTCCTCGGCCTGCTCGGGTTTATATTCCCGGTCTTGTGGTTGATCGGAGCCATCCTGCCGGCCCGCCGATACCGCTGACGGCCGGCGCTGGCCGCAGGGCCGTTATTGCCATCGCTGCCGAGTGCCGCGATCTGCGGTTCGGCGAGAAGCTCAACCCTGACGAACAGCAGATCGCCCGGCCGATGTGGGCATCCTAGGCGGTCTCAGCTGTGGCTAGGTCGTCCGCGGTGACATGATCGCCCGGCTCAAGCCACCGCACGCCTCGCACCCGCGGAATGTCGAGCAGAGCGGATGAATTCCCGGTCACCCTGATGAGGTGATGACTCATCACCCCATTCCTCATAGACAGGAGACAGGGCGTATGGACGGGCTAGCCCGCGTGCGGTCTGGTAACCGTCAGCGGCGCGGGCCCTGCCGGAGAGAGGACGAGGATGCCCAGTACCGATGTACGCGGGGCAGCCCGCTCCCGAGAGCATGCTGGGGCTGACGATCCAATCTTGATGTCCAAGATCACCTTGCCCGACCTGCCAGGCTGGGCGGTCGAGCGTCCCCGCATCGAAAAGCTCATAGCCGAGGGTGCGCGAGGCCCGCTGACCTCGGTCACTGGCCCAGCGGGAGCCGGCAAGACGATGGCGATCGCATCGTGGGCCGCCGCCAGCAGCGATCCGTGCGCACTGGTCTGGATCACCCTTGACGAGTACGACAACCGGCCCCGTGTCTTCTGGTCCTATGTCGCGGCAGCGCTCCGGCGGGTCGGCCTCGTGGTGCCGCGGGTCTTGCCCGGATCGAGCCGCGGCTCCGTTGATCATGTATTCCTCATGCAGCTTGCGTCGGTGCTGGCCGCGCAAGACCCGCCGGTGGTGATGGTTCTCGACGACCTCCATCTGCTGACCGAACCGGCCACCCTAGACGGACTTGGGTACCTGCTGAGGAACGCCACGCCAGGCCTGCACCTTGTGGTCGCTGGGCGGGCAGACCCGCTCATGCCTGTGCACAGGTACAGGCTCGTCGGGGAGCTAACCGAGATCAGGGCCGACGACCTGGCCTTCAGCGCGGAAGAGTCCAGCCAGCTGCTGGCCCGCCATGGCATTACCCTGTCTGCGGACGCGCTCGGGTGCCTCACCGGGTGGACGGAGGGCTGGGCAGCCGGGCTGCGGCTAGCCGCCCTCTCGCTGCACGGTCACCTCGACCCCGGGCAATTCGTGCAGGAACTTGATAGCGAGTGCAGCGCCATCACTGGTTACCTGACGGAAGAGGTCCTCGACACCCAGCCCCCTTCGGTCCGCGACATGCTTCTCCGCACCAGCATCCTGGACTGTATCAGCGCGGACCTCGCCAGTGAGCTGGCCGGCGACCCGCAAGCGGCAGAAACCCTGCCGGCCCTGGCCCGGGCAAACGCGTTCGTCCGGCCGGTCGGCGGCGGGTGGTATCGCTACCATCCGCTGTTCGCCGCGGTATTGCGCCGCACGCTCCGGATCGAGTGCCGTGGGAAACTGCCCGACTTGTATCGACGTGCTGCCTGGTGGTATCAGCGCAACGGGCGACTGAACGAGGCCGTGCGGTACGCAGCCGAATCCGGTGACTGGCAGCTCGCAGCCAGGCTTGCCGTGGATGAATTCGCCGTGGGCCGGCTCATCGAATCATGGGACGATAAGCCCCTTTCCGCGGCATTTCTGCGTATGCCGCGCGATTCGGCATGGACGCAACCGCAGCCCTGGCTTGTGCTGGCCGCGACGGGCCTGTCCGGCGCCTCAGCCGACGCCAGCATCACCTCACTCGCCGCCGCGGAGAGTATTCTCCAGCGCCTTCCCGCTGACGACGAAATCCCGGCCCGGCTGGCAGCGGCGCTGGTTCGGATGGCGCTTTGCCGCCGCACGGGGGACCTCAAGGCAGCCGCTGCCGCGACCGAGCAGGCGGAGTCCTTGCTTGTACGGCTGCCAGGAGAAGTGCACGCCCGGCATCAGCAGGTTCGCGTGCAGGTGCTGTCGGGCCGCGGTGCGCTGGAACTCTGGGCGGGCCATCTCGACGCGGCGGCCGCCGCCTTCCAGGCGGGCGTTGAGATCTCCGGTCTGGACACGGCTTACCAGCGTGCCGATTGTCACGAGCATCTCACCCTCCTGGCGGCCCTTAGCGGGCGCCTGAGCCGTGCCGTCGCCCATGCCGACGAGGCTACCGAGGCGCTGAGCCGCGGCCCCGGCGATCTAACAGGGCACATCACTGCGGCCGCGAGTGTCGGTCTGGCCTCCGTATATCTACAGCGGGGCGACATGCAGGAGGCGCATGCCCAGCTGAAACTGGCCGAGGCTAACCTTCGGATCCGCCCCGACAAGCTGGTTAGAGCGGTAGCCTGCACGGTCGCGGCGCAGCGCCACCTGGCGGAAGGCCGTGCCGCAGCCGCATCGGAGATGATCGGCCGTGCACGTCGGGACTGGTCGTCGCCTCCCGGCTGGCTCGAGCTCATGCTGACGATACTGGAGTCACAGGCCTGCCTGGCGGCTGGCGACATACCGGCTGCCGTCGCCGCCGCGCGGCGCGCCGATCCGGAGTCCGTACCTGACGCCGCCGCGGCACTCGCCAATGCGTGGCTGGCCTCAGGAGATCATGAGGCGGCTCGGCGCGTGCTGGACACCGTGGCTGAGAGCCTTACCGAGGAGCAGATCGGCCTGGCGGGATGGCTGGCCGACGCCCGGCTTAGCTACCGCACCGGTGACAGCGAGCGCGGTCGTCAGTCACTGGAACGTGCACTGCGGCTGGCCAAGCCAGAGCAGATAGGGCTTCCGTTCGTCATGGAGCGAGCCTGGATACGGCAGTTGCTGCGGCGCGACTCCGAGCTGGCCGATGCTTATCGCGACATACTCGAGCCTGGTCTGGCGGGCCCAGCTGCGGCCTCGGCCCCGAAAGACCACTCCGCGGACGGTCAGGCGACGCCATTGGTGATCGAGCGACTTAGCGAGCGCGAGCGGGAAGTGCTCGTGCACTTGTCGGGAATGCTGAGCACCGCCGAGATAGCTACCGAGATGTACCTCTCGGTTAACACTGTCAAGACCCACCTCAGGAGCATCTACCGCAAGCTATCCGTGGCTCACCGTAGCGAGGCGGTCCGCCGCGCCCGGCGGCTCGAGCTGATCTGATCCCGAGGAGTCCTGTACAGGGCTCGTCACCATCAGCTGACCAGCAGGTAGATGCTCTTACCGGTCAGCGGAAACGGCTCCAGGGTGATCCCGAGCCCGATGAGAAGCAGGTCGAGTAGTATGGCTCCTCCGCCCCCAATGTCCGGGTAGCACGGCCGTCACACATCGCTCTGCGGTTACCTGCCCGGATGGCACCGCGTCGACCAGCGATTGGTAGTAATGCTCGTACGCATCCGACAATGCCGTGGCAGGCCAGCCGGTGCCTCACCCCGGCGGGATGAGGCACCCTCCCCGGTAGTCGGGGTTATTCTCGGAGTGCCGGAGAGGCGATAGCGGGCTCGCATGGTTTCTCGTTCCGCCGACCGGATCCCTCATCCGCTCAGTGCACGACTGCTCGCGAAGGGCATCCCACAGTGGCAATAGAAGGGAATGCACCCGAACGGCCAACGGCATCATCGGCTGATGATGGCTCCAGCCGGCCTGCGGCGCCCGGGACCGGCGGCGGGTCAGCCCCGCGGCAGCGGCACCTCACGCGGGCGCAGATCGAGCGGTTTATCCAGGCTGTCAGGGACAGTGACCGGGCGGTCGTGGACGAAATGATCCTGCGGCTGAGCCGCTCCCGCCCCTGGCTCGCTCCCCTCGCCCTCATCGTCGGCGCCTTCGCGATGCTCTTCGACGGGGTGAAGCTGCTGTTCACCAACTGGCGGCTGACCCTGATCCAGGTGCTGCCCGCGATGTGGATCTGGGCCGCCATGTACGACCTGAAAGCTCACCTGAAAGCTCACGTGGTGCACGGCACGACGTCATTTCGTGAACTGACCGGGCCGACGGTCGTCATCCCGCTCGTGCTCGGCATTGCCGTGATCACCGCGGCGTGCTTCTACCTGAATGCCGTGTTCGCGTTCGCGATCGTCCAGCCTGGCCGCCCGCTGATCCGGCCTGCCTTTACCCAGGCGCGGCATCACCTGCCCATCGTGCTGGGATCAGGTATGGTCGTCGGCATCCTTCTGGGCCTGTCGACGGTGGTCGTCGTCCGATGGGGGGTGTTCTGGTTCGGGTTTTCCCTCAGCATCGTCGTCGGCATCATGATGCTCTGTTACGTCGCCGTGCCGGCCCGGCTCATCGGCATGAAGACCACCGCTTCGAAACGCGACAAGCTGGCCGCCACCGCGGTCGGCGGGGCTATCGGAGCGGTGATCTGCACACCCCCTTACGTCCTAGGCCGCGTCGGGCTGCTCATGCTCGGGTCGAATACGCTCTTCATTCTCGGCGTCATCCTCCTCACTATCGGGCTAACGCTGCAGGCAGGCGCGACAGGGGCGGTAAAGACGGTCAAGATGAGCGCCAAGCTTGTCTCCGGGCACCTAGCGGCTGGTGGTCAAGATCCGCCCGACGACGACGCAACCCACCTAGGCGAGAACCAGCATTGAGGCGGCTGACAGCGCAAACTGGCTGACGCGTGACCCGAACGAGGATCGTCCGCCGTGCGCCCCGACAGTGCAGCGCACTCACCACAGCAAGACCAGTTCGCGCCAGCACGATGGCCTTGGCCAACGCGAAAGTGCCATGTGCCTGAGCGCGCGGTCCGGTTCCGGCTTAGGTACCGAGCAGCTTGGCCTTGGCGGCAGTAAATTCGTCGTCGGTCAGAACGCCTTGCTGATGCAGCGTCGCAAGCTGGTTCAGCTGGTCAAACATGGGTGAGGATGCTGCCGGGGGCGGGGCCGGGGCCTGCTGATATGGCGCCTGCTGGTATGGCGCCGGTCGCGCCTGTTGCTGTTCGAGATCGTCGATGCGCTGGTTCTGCTCCTCTTCCTGCTGTTGCTGCTCCGCCGAGCGCCGGGCCACGCTCTTGCCTGCCATGTACGCGCCACCGCCCACCACGGCCGCACGCATCAACGGGCGTCGCCTGAACATCGCTGCCTCCTTGTTGTCGCTATGACAGGTCGGGTATTAGGTCCCATCCGGTAGCGTCAGGCCGAGAGCGAGCATGAGCTCGGGTGCGGCTGCCACCAGCTTCGGTCCGCCGATCTGCGGTGCGATAGCGATCAGCACCCCTACCAGGTCCTCCGGCGTAGCCCCGGCCGCTAGGGCGTTGCCTACCTGCCAGAGGTACGAGGCCGGGGGGGCATCCAGTGCCATGATGGCGGCGAGCTTGACAAGGGCGTAGCTACGTTCGTCGAGGCCGCTCCTTTCCCGGAATTCTGAACGCACTTCCAGGCCCGCGGCCAGAAGGTCAGGGTCGCCTATGGCCAAGGCGCCCAGCAGGTCTCTGGTGGCCTCGTCGACATCTACCTTGGTTGGCATGTTCACGGTCGGAATCCTTTCGGTCTAATGCCAGATGGGAAGCCGCACCACCGCTGGCTCAACCATGGCGTCAATTGAGCGGACATCGCGTCACCCGCGGCGGATGATGCGGTCTAGATGCGGGCCGGCCAGAGGGCACGCGGTCAGGCCTGACTCGGGGTCTCAGACTCCGCGGCCGGCCTTGCGATCAGCTCGATCAGGCCGAGAACAACCAGCAAGAGGACGACGAGCAGAATGACCACCAGCGCCGTGGGCTGACCCCAGAAGACGAATATCAGGACGAAGAGGGCTACCGCCCCGATGCGGAGGCTCCTGCGGTGTGCATACGTCCACTGGCCGAACGGGCCGGTGGACACGCCCCTGCGCTCGCCGAAGTGCCGGATCCAGTCCACGCCCGATTTCAGTGCCGAACGGGTCTGGACCGCCGTGTGCCAGGGTCCGGTGAAGAACGCCCCGGCGGCGACGACCAGCCCCACCGCCAGTACGACACGGAGCCCCTCCTTGATGAAGTGAACAAATGCGTCGAACGTGGCAGCGGCGACATCGGCGGGCAGCACGTTGCTGGGGACGCTGCTGAGGTAGATACTGCGGGCGATCAGCAAGCCGATGGCAAGGACCAGCATGGACGCGACAAGGCCGAGCCCTGCTGCGACCAGGGCAAGCCGGCGCCCCCGCGCGACGTAGACCCCGGCGCCGATAAGGACCAGCGCCAGGATGGGCAGCACGATCTTGAGGGTAGTGATCAGCCGGTAGAGCGACTGAGCCTTCCCGAGGTCCTTCGCTTGGAACAGCGCCAGGGTCGGGGTGACCGGCGGGATGCTGCTCGCCAGCTTGAACCCGTGCGCCACCAGGTCCTCCTTGGCCACGGCGATCAAGGGACCGAGGTTGAGCACGATCTGGCCGTTGCTCGTGCTGATGGCACCGCCGCCCCGCCCGGAGAGCACCTGGACCAGCGCCTGGTGCGCCACGGTATTGACCTGCACCCAGGCCGTGGCGAAGGCCTGGCTGGATACAACCGAGTGCACGGTGCTGTGGATGAAGCCGGTTACCGAGCTGGCGATCTGCGGGCCGAATTGGCTGAGCAGCGAGCCGATCTTGGGCAGCCCCCTGCTGTTGAGCTGGGCGGCGGCCTGATCGACGGTGCCGGTTATGTTGATCCTGCTGGTTATCTGGTTCGTGATCTGGTCGGTCAGGTAGTTCTGCATGGCCGGGTCGTGGACCAGCGGCTCCACGGTCGCCACCCACCGGCCGGTGTTGGAGACCTCGTTGCCCGCCCAGACACCGAGCACGGCGACCGGAGCAAGCACGCAGCCGAGAACGATGAGCACAGTGGCAGTAAAGGCTCGCCAGCTGAAGCGCCGCCGATGAGCCGCGCCATTCCCCTGGCGGTGGAGCTCAGCTGTCTCAGCGCGGAGGCGTTCCAGCTCAGCTCGCTCGTCCGGGCTGAGTTCCTGGCCCTCGGTAGCCGGACTAGGTTCACCGCCGATGGCAGACAAGGTCACCTCCGCCGTATTTGGTTCATGACATCCGGCTGAGCATGTGCTCGCCGACGTCCGTTTCGCGGGTAAGGAAGTCGCCTCGTTCGAGCAGCAGTATGCGCTTACCGGACAATGCCAGCGTGTGGGCTAGCGTGCCTCCACTAGCACCGCTGTCCACGATGATCATGTCATAGTGCTCAGCCACGAACCTATCGTCGAAGCATCGGGCACGCGGGGCATCACCCGTTAGAGGTGATCGCGGTCAGGGCGAGCGGCTGCGCCAGATCGCCCGCTGGGTGCTGAGGCCCGATGATCGCGTTGTACTCGGGACCCCGGCGCAGGCTCACCGCGACGTCCCTGAGCGAGCCACGGAGCCTGACGAGATTCTGACGTCGCTGCTCATGGGGTTATAGGTCACGACGGCCTCCTCGCCACTAAGCCGCCGCGGTGGAGCCGTGCCCGGGGACATCGTCTGGCCCGGCCCACGCGTCAGCGATATCGGTGCTGACCAGCATGCTCGCCTCTGCCGGATAAGGACGCCTCCCCCCGCCAGGGTGAGCGGATCATGCCCAGGCTAGCGACGAGCCCGGTTAGTTGCAGGCTTGGCACACACAAACCAGATTCGATCCGCACCGTCTTCATCGGCTGGCTTGCCGTCACCGCCAATAGTCTCTATGTTGATAAACTGCGGGCGCAGGGCTTCTCGTATGCTATCAACCGGAAATGACTTCGTCGCTATGGTTTCCGTGAGCAGCCTGTACTTGCCGTCAGCCTGAAGTTCAAATACTTCGATGTGCCACTTGAATACCATCTCCGCAGCCATGCGCACTCTTATCAGGAGATAGTTGTCGCCGAACTGCTGTACTATCTTCGGGATGCTCGCCATCATCATCAGATGGCTTACAGTAGCGATGTCGAAGACGAACAAGCCACCATAGGTCAGGTGTTCGTAAACGCAGTCGAAAAAGCTCCTCCAGGCTGGGAAAATGAGCAGGTGATTGACGCCCTGATAGGCGCAAACGACGGCATCAAATTTAACGCCTAGCCTAAAGCCGGCCATGTCGGCAAGATATAGCGGGGTTCCCCCGGGCAGCTTCTCACGGGCAACAGCCAGCATGCCGGGCGATATATCCAGGCCACTCACCTCGTATTTTTCTGCTAGTAGCGCGGTAATTCCGCCAGTTCCGCATGCGACGTCAAGCAGCGTCGCAACCCCGCTATGACGCTGCTCGATAACGTCGCGAACAAACGATCCCTCCGTTGCGGAATCGCCCGTCACAGCGTCATAATACGGAGCAAGCAAATCATAATCTTCCATTGCCTGAACCGCCATAATCCTGGCCTGCTGAACATACATCTCGACTGGTTCTACGCTTGTCCTGCGGGCAGGCCATCACTCGCGGCGGGTGATGGCCTCGGCTGCCCGCGTACAGCATTGGCATGCGGAGCGAGCGCCCGCCCGACGCCGCGCCCATGTCACAACCGTTTGGTTCAGATCAGCTGAAGCTGGCGGGCCCGGCGGACCGCTTCGCTGCGGTGAGCCGCCGACAGTTTGCGGTAAATGTTCCTGAGGTGAGTCTTGACGGTGTTGACGGAGATGTACATCTCGCTGGCGACCTCGGCCGTGTTCAGCATGCCTGACACATGCACCAGTACCTCCCGCTCGCGTTCGGTGAGCGGCTCGATCACCAGAACCGGGGCCTGATCCGGGGCCTGATCCGGGGCCTTCAGGGGAGCCGGAAGCTGCTCGTGTCCGAGGGTCGGGGCGAGCAGGCGTCGGTGGGTGCCGGCCAGTTCCGGGTCACGCCGTAGCACCTGCCCGAGCCAGCCACGCTCGACCACGAAGGGGAGCCTGAGCTGCTCACGTTCAGCCAGCCGCAGCGCGGATGCCAGTGACCGGCGACCGCGCGCGCCGTCGCCGCTGGCGTAGCTGAGCCTGGCGTCCACAAGCCACGCCTGCAGCCGTACACGGTCCGGCGCCCCGCCATTAGCCGCGAGCACAGGAGCGAGCGCGTGCTGTGCGTTGCCGCCGTCTCCGGCGGCCGCCCAGGCATGCGCGAGGGTGACCGCACCCTCCAGCGAAGTGCCGCTGCCGGCGTGTTCGGCTGCGGCTAGCGCAGCCTGGATGTCGCCGGACACGGCGCATGCGCGCGACTCGAGCAGGCTCAGCTGCTGGTCCAGCCAGGCCGGGACGGTCCAGCCGGACCGGGCCCGGGTGATGATCTGCGCGGCCACCTCGGCGCGTCCCTCGGCCAGGGCCCCGCCCGCCGCGACCAGGTAAGCCACCGCCCCGGTCAGCTTGTCCGGCGTTACCCCCAGGGCAGCGTCCGCCTGCTTGATCCAGCCGCGTGTCTCGCGAAGCTCATGGCGCTGCAGGTGCACCAAGGCCAGCGCGACGAGCGGCGCGGGGTCGGGGTCCTGGCCCGGCGGTCGCTGGTCCCCTGCCATGTCGGCCGCCTGGCCGGCCAGTTCCTCGGCGTGGCCCAGCCGACCCCGCAGAGCCTCCACCAGGGCCAGCTGCCCGGTCCAGTCGGCGTGATCGTCATCGCCGTCGGAGGCCGCCCTGGCCGGCCCGGCCTCCAGGACACGGGCCGCCTCGTCCAGATGGCCGGACCATAGCTCGACGGCCCCGCGGCCGGACAGCACACGCCGGGACAAGTCAGGATGCCGGGCCAGCATTCCGCCCGGGATCCTGCTGAGCATGAGCTCAGCGTGGCTGGCAGCCGACGCCGCCGCCCTCAGATCCCCGGTCCGAAGGGAAGCGGTGAGCCCGATGACCGCGGCGGCCAGCCGGCACGCGGCCTGCTGATCAGCGGGAAAACGTTCCAGCAGGTCTTCGGCGGCATCCAGCGCGGCCGCACACGATTCAAGCCGACCAGCAGAGAGCGCAATCGCAGCCGAGACCAGGTGCGGCTGTGGCTCGGTCCAGGTCTGGCCGGCCGGCATGCCAACGAACTCCCCGGCCAGGCATCGGCCACCCTGCGGCTCGATGATCTGGCCGATCGCGAGCTCATCGATGACCATGCCGGCGGCGAGCTGCCAGTCACCCGCCTGCGAGGCGTGCCGCACTGCTTCGGTCAGCAGGCCGTTCCGCTCATACCACCGGGCAGCTCGCTGATGCAGGACCGGTACTCGGTCCGGATGCTCGTGGCGCAGCTTCAGCCGCAGCATCTCGGCGAGCAACGTGTGGTACCGGTACCACCCCGACCCGATCGGCTGGACAAAGGCATTCGTGCGTACCAAGGCCATCAGGATTCCCGCCGCCTGCTCATCACCGGTCAGGTCAACGGCGGCATCGGCGCTGACATGCTCCAGGATGCTCGTGCTCAGCAGCACCTCGCGGACCTCAGGTGACTGGACGTTGAGCACCTCGTCCACGAGATAGCCGATCAAGGCACTGTCCTCGGCGATAAGCTCCTTGACGAACTGGCCAGGATCGGGATGCGTGTCCAGCGAAATCGCGGCCAGCCGGAGCCCGGCCGCCCAGCCCTCGGTCCGCTCGGTCAGGCTCTCCAGCGACTCCGCCGACAGCACGCCGCCGTGCTGGGCCAGCAACAGAGCGGCCTCCTCGGCACTGAACGCGAGGTCCTTGGCCCGGATCTCGGTCAGCTGCCCAGCCAGCCGGTACCGGTGCAGCGGCAGCAGCGGATCCATTCGCGAGGCGACCACCAGGCGCAGGCCGGATCCCACATTTCGCAGCACGAACTCGAGCCCCTTTAGTACCCCGGGCTCGTTCAGCGTGTGGAGGTCGTCAAGGACCAGGGTCACCGGAGGGTCCTGGGCGGCGAGCGCTGCCGTCAACCGCAGCAAGAAGCCGTCTTCACCCGTTCCCTGCGGGAGAGCCTGCAGGGTTCTCGGAATGGCAACGCCGGACCGGCGCAGCGCCGCAACGACATAGGACCAGAAGACACCCGGCCGGTTGTCGAACTCATCCAGGCAGACCCAGGCCACCGTTCCGGGTTCCGCCCCTGCCCACAAGGCCAGCGCCATCGTCTTGCCCGCACCTGGCGGGCCGGTAACAACCGTCAGCGGACACCACCGCGCACCCTCGGCGACCAGCTTCGTGATCCGCGGGCGCTGCACCGCCCAGTCCGGCACAGCCGGCGCCGTGATCTTAGCCGCCAGGATAGGGTCGCCCACGGACACTGCTGACCGTCTGCCGCGGGTCGACACCTGGTTGGCGACATGGGCAGCCATCGATACCTCCAGCGCTCCCGTCCTCAGCCGACTGGCGACCTGGTGGCCCCGGCCGTCGTGCAGGGCGTTTCGCCCCCTATGTCCACCCAACGCCAGCCGATCCGGCTGCGCATCATACGATTGGCATGAAAACGTGCCTATCGTCGTCAAGTGCCGATGCTCTGGGGGACGGAATTCCCAGCTAGTACCGCATCCGCGACGTTTGTTCGTGCAATTGCACCGTGGTGGGGCGCGGCCTGTGCCCGCCGGGCAGGCAGAAGCAATCGCTGGCTACCTCGGCCGCCGCCGTGCTCGTGCCCGATACGCGCGGAGGGCCATCAGTGATCGTCTGGATCTTCCAGCGCCGCCCTTATGTCATACCCAAGCGCGGTCGCCACATCGGGAGCGGCGCAGACGACCCGGCCGAGCCCTACCACTGGCGCGATCGCCAGCAGCACGTCAGCGATCTCGTCGTCGGTCGCGCCCGCGGCCATGGCCCGGGTGGTGCTCCATTCCAGGCAGACCTCCGGTGACCCGGTAGCCACCGACGCGGCTAGCTGCAGCAGCGAGATGGTCTTGGCATCCAGAGCCAGTGTCCTTGCCGGGGTAAGCCCGAGCCCGGCCTGGTCGCCGACGAAAGCTTCATCGACCATCGCCAACCTGCGCAGGGTCTCCTGGAATCTCGCCGTGTCGCTCATAAGCCTCCGCTCGCCCGCTGCCCACCAGTTCACCTCGCGCCCGGGCAGGGCTGAATCATCCGCGCGGAATGAAAGACCGGTCGTCACCCCTCGAGGAGGCCGAGCTCCCGGGGACCGGGCGACCGCCTCGCTGCGTGAGGAGGAACCCAGCTTCCGGTAGATCGACATCGCCTGCGACCTGACGGTGTGAGCCGCAGGCAAACCTGGCGCACTGCCTGAGTGGCCCCTGACTCACCGGCACTGACGCCGTGGTTTCGGCGCGTTATCCGAGGGAAGGCCCAACCGGCGCGCACGGCCCAAAGGCTCTGATCGAGAGGCCTTCGGCTCTTGGGCGGTACCCGGCGTAGCCTTACGTTCTGGGAACGCGGCGTTCTCCCAGCGTCAGCCTGGGCGAGCCTGCAGCTCCGGACCGAATTGTCATCTTTACGCGCGCACCAGGGGCGAAGTAGCGTCAGAGGTGCCCTAAGCAGCACCGAGGAGGCATGGATAATGACCGCACAGGAAACGGCGTGGCAAGCCGCGGAATCAGCGGCGGCGGCGCTGGCTCCCGACGCCGACGTGCTCGCCTCGGTGGATGCGGCGGGGCTGGGCGCCTCCACGTTCGCGGTGCTGCGGCGCGCCGCCGTGAAACCTACGGCCACGGCCTCCGCGGCCATGCGCTACTGGACCAGCATGGCGATGGCCGGGCCGGTCGCCGCAGCCCGCTGGATGGGCATGGAAGCGCCCCCGCCGGTCCCCGTCCCGGAGGGCGACAAGCGGTTCGCGGACCGGACGTGGACCGACAATCCGGCCTTCTTCGCCGTCCGTCAGGCACACCTGGCCGCGTCGCGGCTGGTCAACGACCTGCTTGAGGTCGGCGCGGGGAACGCCACGGACGACGCCAAGGCCGCGCTCGCGACCAGCTTCCTGATGGATGCGCTCGCGCCGACGAACTCCCTGCTGACCAACCCGGCCGCGCTCAAGCGAGCGTTCGAGACCGGGGGGGCCAGCCTGGTCGCCGGGGCCAGCCACTTCGTCGACGACGTGCTGAACAACGGCGGCCGGCCGCGCCAGGTCGACGCCCGGCCGTTCCGGGTCGGCGATAACCTCGCCGCCACCCCGGGCAAGGTCGTGTTCAAGAACGACCTGATGGAGCTTATCCAGTACGCGCCGCAGACATCCGAGGTCCGCGCGGTCCCGGTGCTGGCCAGCCCCCCGTGGATCAACAAGTACTACGTCATGGACCTGGCGCCCGGCCGCAGCTTCCTGGAGTGGGCGGTACAGCACGAGCGGACCGTGTTCGCGATCTCCTACCGCAACCCGGAAGCCTCCATGGGCGGCACCACTCTCGACGACTACCTCATCCACGGCCCGCGGGAAGCGTTCGACGTCATCGCCGAGATCACCGGCGCGCCCAAGATCGACATCATCGGCCTGTGCCTCGGCGGCGCGCTGACCGCCATGCTGGCGGCCTATCTCACCGAGAAGGGCGATGACCGGATCGGCTCGATCACGCTGCTCAACACCCTGCTCGACTACAGCGAGCCCGGCCTCCTTGGTGCCTTCACCGACGAGAAGACGGTGCGGCGGCTGGAGCGGCAGATGGCGCAGAAGGTCGTCCTGGAGGGGAGCCAGATGGCGGGCACCTTCGACATGCTGCGCGCCAACGACCTGATCTTCAACTACGTGGTCTCTAACTGGCTGATGGGGCAGGAGCCGCCGGCGTTCGACATCCTGGCCTGGAACGGCGACAGCACCCGCATGCCGGCCGCGATGCACTCGTTCTACCTGCGTTCGCTTTACATGCGCAACGAGTTGGCCGGGGGTGAGATGGAACTGGCCGGCCAGCAGCTGTCGCTGGCCGACGTGAAGAACGATACATACGTGGTGGGCGCGATCAACGATCACATCGTGCCCTGGCACGGGTCCTACAAGACCGGCGGGCTGATGGGCGGCAACGTTCGGTACGTGCTGTCCAGCGGCGGGCATATCGCCGGCATCGTCAACCCTCCCGGCCCGAAGGCCTGGTACGAGGCGGCCGACTACGCCGGCTCCGACCCGGAAGCCTGGCGCCGCTCCAACAACAAGCACCGCGGCTCGTGGTGGGAGGACTGGACGGCCTGGTCCGACACCCGCGCGGGCGAGCGCATCAAGCCCCAAACCTGGGTAGCAGGCAGCACCCGGTCGGCGCGGACGCTCCAGGGGAGTACGTGTTCGGCTGACGCGGCCTGCCGACGACACCAAACGGAGGTAACACCATGGCTGATATGAACGGGCAGGTCGCACTGGTCACCGGCGGAACGCGCGGCATCGGGCTGGCCATCTGTGAGCGGCTGATGGACCGAGGGGTCAAGGTCGCAGCCGGCTACGCCAGCAACCACGACCATGCCCAGCAGTTCGCCGACAAGTACGCCGAGCACGGCGTGAGCATCCACCAGGGCAACATCGGCTCTAACGAGGACTGCGTGCGGGTCATAGGCGAGGTCCTGGACCAGCATGGACATCTGGACATCCTGGTCAACAACGCCGGCATCACGGTGGACAAGACGGTGCGGAAGATGACCCCCGAGGAGTGGGACCACGTCATCCACGTCAACCTGTCCGGGGCGTTCTACCTGTCCAAGGCCATCCTGCAGCACATGCTCGACCGCGGCTACGGCCGGATCATCAACATCTCCTCGGTGATCGGATCGGCCGGCGGGTTCGGCCAGGCCAACTACGCATCCGCCAAGTCCGGCCTGTTCGGGCTGACAATGAGCCTGGCCCTGGAGACCGCCAGCAAGGGCCTTACCGTCAACGCGGTCACGCCCGGGTACATCACCACCGAGATGACCGCGGCAGTGCCCGCCAACGTGATGGACAAGCTCGTCGAACGCATCCCGGTGGGCCGGCTCGGCGAGCCGAACGAGGTCGCCCGGGTGGTGGAGTTCCTCGCCGACCCCGAATCGGCCTACATCACTGGCCAGGTGTACCCCGTCAACGGCGGCCTGTACATGTAGGCATCCTTGGCCTTTGGTCCTTGCCTGGTGAGCCTGGCCTTGGCCTGGTATGAAGGACGGGATGACTGAGGCAGGGGCCGGGGGCGCGGCCGACTTCGCCAAGCGGATGCTCCACATGATGAACGAAGCCGCCCTGGCTTTGATGGTGAGCGTGGGCCACCGCACGGAACTGTTCGACGTCATGGCCGCGATGCCCGCGGCCACGAGCGCGGAGATCGCCTCGAGTGCGGGGCTCGACGAGCGGTACGTCCGGGAATGGCTGGCGGTGATGACCACCGGCCGGATCGTCGAGCATGATGGCGCGATCGGGTCCTTCTGGCTGCCGGCCGATCACGCCGCCTGGCTCACCAGGGCCGGCGGCCCGAACAACATCGCGGTAGGAATGCAGTACATCGGGCTGCTGGCACTGGTCGAAGACCAGATCGTCGACTGCTTCCGCCACGGCGGCGGCGTTCCGTACTCAGCGTTCCCGAAGTTCCAGGCGGTCATGGCCGAGGACAGTGGCGCCGGTTACGACGCCAGCCTGATCGACGTGATGTTGCCGCTTGTGCCCGGTCTGGTCGACCGGCTCCGGCAGGGCATCGACGTCGCGGACGTGGGGTGCGGTTCCGGTCATGCCGCTAACCTGATGGCCGAGGCGTTCCCGCGCTCGCGGTTCATCGGCTTCGACTTCTCCGACGGCGGAATCGCCGCAGCGCGCGCCGAGACCGACCGCAAGGCACTCACCAATGTGCGCTTCGAGAAGCGTGACGCCGCTCATCTCGGCGAAATCGCCCGATTCGACTTCATCACCAGCTTCGACGCCGTGCATGACCAGGCCCGGCCGGACCTGATGCTCGCTGGGATCGCCCAGGCCCTGCGCCCGGACGGGGTCTACCTGTGCGTCGACACCTCCGCTTCCAGCAAGCTCGCCGAGAACGTGGATCACCCGCTCGGACCGTTTCTGTACACCGTCTCGTGCATGCACTGCATGACGGTGTCGCTGGCCGACGGCGGCATGGGCCTCGGCGCGATGTGGGGCGAGCAGACCGCCCGGCAGATGCTCAGTGAGGCGGGCTTCGGCTCTATCGAGGCCGTCCGCGTCGAGGGCGATATCGTCAACGCCTACATCATCGCCACTAAGGGCTGAGCATCGTTCTCTGATGCGTAGCCGCCTGATCAGCGGCGGCGGGTAAGGGTATCTGCCGGTCCCGGGCCAGCACCGGGTGAAGAACCACCACAGGACCAGCGCGATACCCGAGCCGACCGCCACGCCCTCGAACGTATCGGTCGGCCAGTGCGCAGCTCCTCCGGGCCGACTAGATCGCGTATTCGGTGGGGGTGGTGGTGTAGGTGCGGCCGGATGGGGTCCGCCAGATCAGGACGCCGGGTTCGGGTTGTTCGAGCCACCAACCCTCGGCCTGTTTGCAGCGGTGGTGGTGCCGACAGAGCGGGTCGCGCTGGCACTCATAGGTCCCATCGGCGAACTCACGGCACGGCATCTCCCGTCCAGCTCGAACGTGGCCCACCCGCCGTTGATCGCGATACGCCACCGCCATCCCGGGAGTCGGCCACCGGCACCGCCATTTGTATACATATAAGATGAGCAGATCTGATAGTATGTATTCATGATCGCGGTGACTGCCACTCAAGCGGCACGGAGCTTCGCCAACATCCTCGATGCCGTCGAGCACGGCGAGACTGTGGTCATCACCCGCGACGGGGTGCCGGTCGGTCGGCTCGTCCCGGAACGCCGCACATCAGCGGACCGGCTCAAGGCCGCCCTGCGCGACAACCCTGCGGACGCCGGGTTCGCGGATGATCTTGAGCGCGTGCACGATGACCTGCGGTCCGCTTTCAGCGATGAGGTACGCGGATGGCCAGGCGAGTAATCCTCGACACCGGCGTCCTCATCGCGATCGAGCGCGGCAGGCTCGACGTGGACACGGTCCTCGGCCTTGATGACGCCGCCATCGCGGCGATTACCGCGATGGAACTCCTGGTCGGCGTCGAGCGCGCGGATACCGCGCACCGCCAGGCGCGCGCTGTCCGCGTGGAGGCGATCTTGTCCAGCCTCCCCGTCGAGCCATACAACGTGGGCATCGCCCGCGTGCATGCGCGCCTGGCGGTAGCAGCGATGGCGAAAGGACGGCCGAGATCCGCAAACGACATGATGATCGCCGCCACGGCGGCCGCAACCAGCCGGATCCTGCTGACCACTGACGCCAGCGCGGGCTTCGACCAGCTCACAGGCGTCCGAACCGAACTACTTAAGCTTCCCTGACCGGCAGGGGACTCGCGCGGATCTTTGCATGGTGCGGCCTCGGCGCCTGACGTGGCACTGTCGGTCTGGGTCCTGCGGGAGTTCCACGTGCAGGCCACCCGCGCCAGTCGGCCGGACCCATCACCCGCCAGCAGGCCGTCTGGTCATCAATCCGTTCCGCTGAGTCCGCCGCATCTGTGTCATTAACGCTTGCACGGCGGACCTTGCCGACGTTGGCATTCACCGCCGCTGAGCTGGGTGAACGTCCTTGCGCCCCTAGCCTTGGCCGGGCTGGGAGCCACAGCGAGGCAGTCCCCGAGGCGCAGTCCGGCGAGGCGCCGCAGGCAGTGAAAACGTGATCCACATAAAATGTGTTACTGTGAAAATGTGAAGAACATTACGGTCTCTGTTCCCGATGACGTCTACCGCAATGCCCGGGTGGCCGCCGCGCAGCGTGACACCTCGGTGAGCGCGCTGGTCGTTGCCTTCCTCGAGCAACTGTCCGGACGGATGGATGAGTTCGCCAGGCTTGAGGCGCTGCAGCGCGAGGTCCAAGCCGGGATCCGCCAGTTCCGCGCCAGCGGTCGGTTGAGCCGCGACGAGGTGCACGATCGTGCGGTTCGTTGACACCAACATCCTGCTCTACACGATCTCCCGCGATCCGGCTGAGCAGGACAAGGCCAAGCGCGCCAACGACATCCTAGCAGAGCGCGACCCGGCGCTGTCAGTGCAGGTACTTCAGGAGTTCTATGTCCAGGCGACACGCGCGAGCCGCCCGGACGCCAACAGTCACCAGCAGGCGGTCCTGCTCATCAAATCGTTCCGGCGCTTCCCCGTGCAGGACATCACGAGCGGGATCATGATGGCTGCCCTGGACGCCCGCCAGCGCTTCCAGCTCTCGTACTGGGACGCCGCGATCATCGAGGCATCCCGCGCGATGGGCTGCACGCAAGTCCTGTCCGAAGACCTCAACGACGGCCAGGACTATGACGGCGTCCGGGTCGCTAATCCGTTCCGGTGAGAAAAACCGAACAACCTGTGTGATTATCGATTTCACGGCGGCTTGCATCAACGGCCTCGCCCGACGCGATGCTTGCAGGGCTGCGCCCACCGGTCATCCTGGACGAATGGCAGGAGGTACCGGAACTGCTCGGCGCCGTCAAGCGCTCAATGGATGAGGATCCCTCACCCGGCCGCTACATCCTGACCGGCTCCGTCCGCGCGGAACTGGAGAACCAGGTCTGGCCAGGCACTGGCCGCCTTCTGCAGGTCCCCATGTACGGAATGTCGGTCCGCGAGCTCCGGGGACGCGCCAGCCTGCCGCCGTTCATCGACCGGGTCATAGACGGCGGGCCGGATACGGTCACTGCACCAGACGACGCGCTCAGCGTGCGTGACTACCTGGATCTGATGCTCGCCGGGAGCTTCCCCGAGCCGTCACTGCGGATGCCGGCTGCCGCCCGGCGGCGGTGGTTCGTCGGCTACGTCGAGCAGATGATCACTCGCGACGTGCCCGCGGTGGCACCCCGCCGGGACCCGGAACTCCTGCGCCGGTACCTATCCGTCCTAGCGGTGAACACCGCTGGCATCGCGGCCGAGTCAACGCTGTGGTCCGCTGCCGGGATCAACGCCAAGACCGCCCAGGCCTACCAGGCGCTCTTCCAGCGGATGTTCGTCCTGGACCTGGTCCCCGCCTGGTTCTCCAACCGGATTAAGAGGCTCGTCAAAGCCCCCAAGCGCTACCTGGTCGACCCGGCGCTCGTCACGGCCGTGCTCGGACTCGGCAGGGACGCTATCCTGTACGGCCCCGAGATGCTGGGCCGCCTCCTCGACATCTTCGTCGCCGCGCAGTTGCGCGCGGAACTCGCCGCAAGCAGCAACGACCCGCGTCTGTACCACCTGCGCGAAGAGCAAGGGCGCAGGGAAGTGGATCTGCTTATCGAGACAGCCAGCGGGCAGCTGATTGGCATCGAGGTCAAGGCCGCCGCCACCGTCACGGCCTCTGACGCACGCCACCTGGCCTGGCTCCGCGACCAGACCGGCGACGCATTCGCTGCCGGCATCGTCCTGCACACCGGCCCGCATGCCTTCCCCGTCAGCGACCGAATCGTCGCCGCACCCGTATCCACACTCTGGTCATAGCTAGAAGAGCGCTCGGCAGCTGCCAGCTCCCGGCCCGGACGTACCGGGCAGCCGGTGCGACTCCGATCATGAACGTGACACCGAAAAACAGTAGTACCGGGGGCGCGCCGTTGCACCGCACGAGAGTTGGACATATGCCGCGCTTGCCGTGTCGAGCACATACATCTCGATGGTCTGCTCATAGCTGTCCGAATCTAGCCGGTCACAGTCAGCCCGGGCCCTGACAGACAGGGCATCACGCGTGTCAGGGCAGTATTAGAAGGGTGTCCGCCGAGATGCATGGGTCGGAATGCTGCGAGCACTGCGCAGAGATACCACGGTTGCGCGAAGAGGTCGCGGCGCTTCGGGCACGCCTGAATGCGCTGACCACTCTGCCGCTAAGCGCCAGCGACCCCTTGCCGCTGCAGGCTGAACTCGACGTGGCCGCGAAAACACCGCCGCGGCAGATGCCGCTGTTCGGCCCGGTCCACGGGCCTCCCCTGTCCCGGGTAGATCACGAGTCAAGCTTGCAGGCCAAGGTGGGCCTGTACCGGGCCCTCTTCGCGGGACGCAGCGATGTGTACGCCTACCGCTGGGAGAACACCGCGGAGGGCACCAAGGGCTGGGCGCCGAAACGGCGGCCCGGCACCACCCGCGACAACCCGGAGTACCTGCCGCTTACCGATGAGGTCATCTCCGCGCACCTGACTAAGGAAAACCCGGCCGCCTGCGGG
>Ga0074046_10000730_pt1 | contig 30297 bp, 26 predicted proteins | sample BogForMeECP23OM3_FD_94441 | JGI IMG/M metagenome (GOLD analysis project Ga0074046, IMG submission 94441) | Bog forest soil microbial communities from Calvert Island, British Columbia, Canada - Bog Forest MetaG ECP23OM3 | ecosystem: Environmental > Terrestrial > Soil > Wetlands ... | reverse complement strand
CCATGCCCAAGGCCGAGCTGCACCTGCACCTTGAGGGTTCCATTCGGCCAGCGGTTGCCGCAACACTGGCCGCGCGCCACGGCTTGACCATCACCGAAGATGAGGTTCGCCAGCGATACGCGTACACAGACTTCAGTGCATTTATTGAAGCGTTCAAGTGGGTGACGTCGTTTGTGCGGGAGCCGGCCGACTTCGCGCTGCTTGCAACAGATTTGGCCGAGCAACTTCAGGCCCAGAATGTGGTCTACGCTGAGGTCACGCTCTCTGTGGGTGTGATGTTGCTGCGTAAACAGAACCCGCAAGCCAATTTCGAAGCTATTCTCGCTGCGGCCGAACCATTCGAGAAAAAGGGCCTGCGACTCAACTGGATCTTCGACGCCGTTCGGCAGTTTGGGGCTTCTCTCGCGATGCAGGTTATCGACTGGGCGCGGCTGTGCAACTCTTCGCGTATCGTCGCCTTTGGCATTGGCGGCGATGAACTAAGCCTTCCGGCGCACGAGTTTCAGAGCGTTTACAAGCATGCCTCGCATTGTGGCCTGCACCGACTGATTCATGCCGGAGAGATTGGAGGACCTGATAAGATCCGGGAAGCTGTCGAGTTGTTGGGTGTGGAACGCGTAGGCCACGGCATCGGCGCCATTCACGATCCCGCGCTCATGGATTTGCTGGTTGCTCGCCGGGTGGTTCTAGAGGTTTGTCCGACGAGCAATCTGCGGACCGGCGCACTGGCCCGGCAACTTGGCCACGATACTGCATCGCTGCGCCAGCACCCGCTTCCTGCGGTTCTCCGCCACGGAATTCCGGTGGTGCTGTCGACAGATGATCCGGCGATGTTCCACACCACGCTCACCGGGGAGTACCATCAGGCCTACAAAATGGGCCTGAGCGAGGCGGAACTAAGAGACCTTGTAGGGAAGAGTTTCGCATTTTCATTTCTATCGCCGCAAGAACGCGCGGACCTGACCTTGCGGCCAGCGTGAAGCCAGAGCCGTAAATGTTATACTGACGACCATGAAAGCTCATGTTTGGGTAATGCCAAAACGCACAGTGCTTGATCCACAAGGACAGACCATTCAACACGCGCTCTCTGGCCTGGGTTATTCGCAGGTGGCCGACGTTCGCCAGGGCAAGTTCTTCGTCTTGAACCTCAACGGCTGGGACCGTGACGAAGCGCAAAAACAACTGGAACGCATTTCTAAAGAAGTGCTCGCCAATCCGGTGATTGAAGAATATCGGTTCGAAATTGTGGAATAGGCCCAAATGATGGTTTTGCCCGTGCTTCCTCGCCGAAACCGCACTTCACGAATACGAACAACACATGTCTTGGTTGTGGCTCTGCTGTTCCTTTTTGGCTGCAAGCAGAACATCCAGGTCGATGACCCGGAACTCCAGCCCATCCAGGCAATGTTGGAGAAAAATGTGCCAATCGGTACTCCAGAAAACGCGGTCAGCCAGTTCCTTTCGATGCGCGGTTATCCGACGGAGGCTTCCGAGAAGCCGGGCACGCTCATTGCCATCATTCGCCACATCGACACGGAAAAACTGCGACCGGTGACGGCACGCGTGACTTTTTATTTTGACGCGAATGGTAAGCTCAATACTTATGAGATCGTGCGTACCATGAACGCACCCCTTCCTCAGTAACTTGTCCGCCGTTTGGACGCTCGTTTTTCATGCTTGATCATATGCCCGTGTTAATCTGATTTCCTGTAAACAGGAGTGCGTTCGTATGTGTGGCATCGTTGGCTATATCGGCTCAAAGAAGGTCGTCCCCGTTATCATTGAAGGACTCCGCAAGCTCGAATACCGGGGCTATGACTCCGCCGGGATCGCCGTGGTGGATGCCGCCGGGAAACTGCATCTGCGCCGTGCTCCCGGGAAGCTTCGTAACCTGGAAGAAGTAATCCAGAGTTCGCCGATTGAAGGAACCTACGGGATCGGCCATACACGTTGGGCAACCCATGGCCGTCCCACCGAAGAGAACGCACATCCTCATCGCGATTGCACGGGGCAGTATGTCGTCGTGCATAACGGCATCATCGAAAATTATCTGGAACTGAAGGAAAAGCTGCAGAAAGAGGGCCACAAGTTCGTTACCGAAACGGATACGGAGATCGTGGCGCATCTGGTGGAAAAATACGCAAAAGATTTGCCGTTCGAAGAAGCCGTGCGCAAAACTTTGAAGGACCTAAGGGGCATTTATTCGCTGGTGTTTCTCTCGGCTAAGGACCCTCAGAAGCTCGTGGCCGCCCGAATCGGACCGCCGTCCGTGATTGGCCTGGGAGACGGCGAATACTTCGTGGCCAGCGACATTCCTGCACTGCTGCAGCACACGCGCAACATTTTCTTTCTCGCGGATGGCGATGTCGCTGTGCTGACGAGAGATGGGGTTCGCGTTACAGATCTCGATGGCAAGCCGGTGGAGCGGCCCGCCCACCAGGTCACCTGGGACGCGATCATGGCGGAAAAGGGCGGCTACAAGCATTTCATGCAAAAGGAGATTTTCGAACAGCCGCGCGCCATACGGGACACACTTCTGGGCCGCATATCCCAAGACAACGGCAAGGTGTTTCTGGACGACATGCAAATCTCGGAGCAGCAGTTTTGGAGTTTCCAGAATGTACGCATCGTCGCTTGCGGCACCAGTTGGCATGCGGGACTAGCCGGGAAATTCATGATCGAGCGCCTGGCACGTATTCCGGTGGAAGTCGATTACGGCAGCGAATTTCGCTATCGCGACCCTATTCTCGATTCGAAGACGCTGACCGTTTGCATCAGCCAATCCGGGGAGACCGCAGATACCTTGGCCGCGCAACGCGAAGCGAAGCAAAAAGGCTCTCCGACGCTGGCAATCTGCAACGTCAAGGGTTCCATGATTACCCGCGAGGCCGCGGGAACGATTCTCACGCATGCTGGCCCGGAAATCGGCGTAGCCTCTACAAAAGCGTTTACCGCACAGATTGCGGCGCTGCTACTGCTTGCCTCATATCTCGGACAGATTCGCAACAAGCTTTCGCCAAACGACGCGCGCAAGCTGATGCTGGAGTTCATTCAGATTCCGCACAAGGTCGAAACAATTTTGCAGGCGGACTCAACGGGCCTATATGAATTCCTGGCTCGCCAGTTCTTTCGGCAATCCGATTTTCTCTATCTTGGCCGAGGCATCCACTATCCTATCGCGCTCGAAGGCGCTCTGAAACTGAAGGAGATTTCCTATATTCACGCCGAGGGCTATCCCTCCGGGGAAATGAAGCATGGCCCCAATGCCTTGATTGACGAGAATCTGCCCGTGGTCGTTTTGGCCACGCGCGACGAATCCGACCCGGCGTCCATGACGCTGTACGAGAAGAGCGTCTCCAACATTAAAGAGGTAAAAGCGCGCGACGGTATCGTGATTTCCATCGTAACGCAGGGCGACCGTCTGGCGCGCGAAGCCTCCGACCACTTGATTGAACTGCCACCAACTTCCGATCTGCTTTCAGTGCTACTGGAGATTGTTCCGCTGCAGCTTTTGGCCTACCACATCGCCGTTCGGCGGGGCTGCGACGTCGACCAACCGCGCAACCTCGCGAAGTCCGTCACTGTCGAATAGCCTGATCAGCACAACGTTGTCCGGTTATCTTTGCGAATGGCTGTGGTCCGGCACTAGAATCGAGCTGACACACCGCGAAACTTACAATAATGGGCGACGCTTACAGGGGGAGCTTATGAAGGCGATGCACACCCGTTGCGGCTTTGTCATTGTCATGTGTTTGCTGGTCAGTCGTCCTGTTCTGCTGGCCCAGACCACGCTGCAACGAGCAATCGCCATCACCATTGATGATCTACCTGCCGGTGCGGCAAATTCCATGACCGGCGGCGAGATCGTCGAGATGACCACCAAGCTGCTGGGCACACTGCGGGAACAGAAAGTGCCTGCTGTCGGCTTCGTCAACGAACAAAAACTGTACAAGCTGGGTGAAGTGGATGATCGGATCAAAGCCCTTAATCTGTGGTTGGATGATGGCTTCGACTTGGGAAACCATACGTTTGCTCACACCTCGCTGAACCGAGTTACGTTGCAGGCCTGGGAAGAGGAAGTGCTTCGCGGAGAAACCGTCACGCGCCTATTACTGGCGCAGCACAAAATGAAGCTGCGCTACTTACGGCATCCGTATCTCGATGCGGGACGCGATCTACAGACACGCCGCGAGGCGGAGGCGTTTCTGTCTTCCCGTGGTTACCAGGTTGCCCCTGTCACGATGGATGCGTGGGACTGGATGTACGCGGGGGTCTATGAGGACGCCCGCAAACGAACGGACGTGGCCCTCCAGCAGCAACTCGTAAGCTCCTACCTTTCCTACACCACGACGGTTTTCGATTATTACGAGAAGTTGTCCAAGAATCTGTTTGGGTATGAGCCGAAGCAGGTGTTGCTGCTGCATGCGAACTGGCTCGAGGCGGATCACATCGGCGAGCTTATCGACCTGCTACGCAAGCGCGGGTATCAGTTTGTCACGCTAGAAGACGCCCTCGGCGACTCCGTTTACAGCACTCCCGACGAGTATGTTGGCGAAGGCACGGGATGGCTGGATCATTGGGCTATCACGCGTGGGCAACCTCCGCTAAATGAGCCGGTATTCCCCCAATGGGTGATCGACAAGTCGCGCGAACTGCATCACCAACCGACGGCGTCTACTCCCTATTGAAAGCGGCTTCCCGTTGTTAGCAGCAGCGCAAATCGGCACGTTGGGCTAATATAGGTTTATGCGGCTCGGTCCCTGGTTTTTCCCGTTTGCCCTCCTTCTGCTTTTCGCTCTCGCACCCCACGCGTATCCACAAACCGCAAGATTGAAGGAAATACACGCCGAGGGAATGAAGACCTTCACGGAGGCCCAAGTTGCCTCGCTTTCCGGCCTGCAAACCGGCGCCGAGGTAGGCCGGAAGGAATTGCAGGACGCCGCGGATCTCTTATTGCGCAGCGGTCTTTTTGGCAAAGTGAGCTACAAATTTGATACTCACAACAATGACGTTTCGCTGACATTTCATGTGGAAGAGAATCCGCGTTTGCCAGTGGCTTACGATAATTTTCCGTGGTTCGGCGATGAGGAACTGACGGCGGCGGTTCGCAATGACCTGCCGTTCTACGATGGCACGCTGCCTGAAGGCGGTACGGTGGTGGAGCTGGCGGGCAATTCGCTGGCAGCGTTTTTAGCGGCTCATGGGCTCAAGGCGGAAATCCAGCACTTTGTGCTGGCCAATCCACTGATCGATAGCTCGCAGCAAGAATTCCAGGTGACGGGAGTTACGCAAACGATCGCGAGCGTGGAATTCAGCGATCCGGCGTTAAAGGATAATCTCGCCGTCCAGCAGCATCTTTCTGACGTTCGAGGCAAGCCTTACTCCCGCCTGACAATTGATGTTTTCCTAGCCGAGGCCATTCGCCCGATCTACCTGGAGCAGGGTTATCTTCGTGCGAAGGTCGGGCCGGCGGAGGTTCGGCTTTCTGGAGACCCAAACAAAAAGTTCCCTGAAGCGATCCCGGTTTATGTGCCCTGTGCCCCAGGCGCGGTTTACCACTGGAAGGATTCAGAGTGGCAGGGAAATAAGGTACTGTCTTCCGAAACGCTCAAGCACTCACTGCGGTTAAATCCTGGAGACGTGGCGAACGGCATGACAATTGAAGGGGGGTGGGACCGCGTGCGCGAAGAATATGCTCATATCGGCTATCTGGACGCCAAGGTCGAGCCTACGGCGAATTACGACGATCAAGCTCACGCCGTCAGTTATACCGTGGCGATTAGCGAAGGCAAACAGTATCGCTACCACGAGATGAACATCACAGGCATGTCGCTGGCTGGTGAACGGATGATTCGAGATGCCTGGCCCCTGAAACCTGGAGATGTGATGGACAAGACCGCGTTCGAGCAATTCCTGCTGCGGCTAGAATCTCATCGCGAAACCATTTTCAAGGATCTCCCGGTGCACTATGACACGGTCGGTCACTGGCTGCAGACAGACCCGGACAAGGGCACGGCCGACGCACTGCTCGACTTCAAATAAGCCCTCTCAGGATAGGGTCGTTACCCGGTATCGCCGCGGAATCGGCCTGGGATATACTCAATTCGGATATGAATACGCTGGTACAGATTCAGACGGGGGAGCCCTCGGCCCAAGTGGCCGCGGACAAGGAACAGATTCTGTTCGCCAAACTGGCCGGTCTGCCCTCCCTGATCGTGGCGCTGTCTGGCGGGATTGACTCCGTCTACCTGGCATGGGCGGCACATCAGGCGCTGGGTGAACGCGCTCTGTCGGTAACAGCGATCTCAGCCAGCTATTCCGCGTTCGACCGGGAGCAGGTGGAGAGCTTCCTGCGGGTCAGCGGTGCGCGCCATGAGTTCATCGAGACCCATGAACTGGAAAACCCTGCTTACCGGGTGAATGACACCGACCGTTGTTACTATTGCAAGGACGAACTGTTTTCTGTGCTGGATACCCTCGCCTCGCAACGGCAGTTCGCTGCCGTGGCTTACGGGGTCAACGCCGATGACACCTTCGATTTCCGGCCGGGACAAAGAGCCGCGGCCGAACATCGGGTGCTCACCCCTTTGCTGGACGCACAACTGCATAAGCCGGAAATTCGCTTCCTGGCCCAGCGCGCTGGATTGCCTATGTGGGACCGCCCTGCGTCGGCATGTCTGGCTTCCCGCCTGCCCTATGGCACCGAAGTGACCGAAGAGCGACTGTCCTTGGTAGAACGAGGCGAGGCGGCCCTGCGAAAGCTGGGCTTCCGCCAGTTCCGCGTGCGTCTCCATGACAAATTGGGACGCGTGGAGGTGGCACCGGACGAACTGCCCCGTGCCCTCAAGCCGGAGATGGTTTCCGCCATTGCCGCCGCCCTGAAAGCCGCTGGGTTTGCCTATGTGACGCTGGATCTGGAGGGCTACCGCCAAGGCTCCCTGAACGAAACCCTCAGCCACCCCGCGGGAACATAATTGCTCCAGTTTGCGTATCTTGCGGTAGGAGGGCGAATGGAGCCTATGGATTCCCTGACTATGACAACCCACCGCGCCTGGTTTCCGGGCGTTCTACTGCTCTGCGGCGCACTGGCGCTTTCACCGGCACGCGCCACGGCTGCGGATACGTTTGAGCGCACCCTGAGCGTCTCTGGGCCTGTGCGCCTGGAACTGAGCAATGGCTCAGGCAATGTGGATATTCGGGGCAGTGCCGACGGTAAAGTGCACATCTTCGGTAAAGTGACAGCCGGGTGGTCGATGTTCGGCAGTTCGGAAAAGTCCATTCAAGACGTCGCTGCAAATCCCCCGATCGAGCAACGGGACAACGTCGTCCGCATCGGCAAGAACAACTATTCCCTGAAGAACATTTCCATCGAGTACAAAATTGAAGTTCCCCGCGATACCGAAATCGACGCCGGTGTAGCGTCTGGCGGGATAACTATCGACAACGTGCGCGGCCCTGTCAAGGCTTCTTCGGCATCTGGCTATGTACACGTTTACGGTGTAGAGCGAGACACCCAGATCTCTGCTGCGAGTGGGTCGATTGAGGCCTCGGGTATTGGGGGAATTGTGAGCGTTAAGAGCGCGTCCGGCGATATCGTGTTGACCGACATCAAAGGCGATGTGAGCGTCAGCGCTGCCTCGGGTTCCATTCGCGCCACTAACCCGGGCGGCCGTGTGGAGGCTTCCTCGGCCAGCGGCTCCATCGAGGTCAAGGGGGCCAAAAACGACCTGAAGGTACACGCTATCTCTGGTTCGGTCAACGTTGCCGGCGACCCCAGCGCAAACCGCTATTGGGACCTGAAGTCCGTTTCCGGGTCGATTGATATTCACGTGCCACCTAACGCCAGCTTCTTGCTGACCGCCGGAACTACTTCCGGGGATATCAGGACCAACATTCCCGTTATCCTGGAAGAACAAGGGAAGCATTCGCTACGCGCGCATATCGGCTCTTCTTCGGGACGCATCGAAGTTCACACTGTGTCTGGCGGTGTTGACGTACAAGGCTCCTAACTTGGCCAACCGCGGCACCTGTTACTCGTACGAATCGCTGCAAAACTGCGTTCACCCCGGTACAATAAGCTTGTGCTTGTCTTCCGCCCAATCCTTCGAAGGTTCTTTCTACCGATTTGCCTGGCCCTGGTAGCGCCGCTAGGTGGTATGGGCCAGCAGGCTCCTAAGCCTTCGCCGGACACACCTCCACCAAATTCTGGTGCATCAGAAAAACGCCCGCAGCAACAAGACCTCCCCGAGAGGCAGGAGCTGCAGAAGGCGATTGACGCATCGGCAAACGATCGCGCGGCACTGGTAAGGAACCTTGAGGAGTTCCTGAAGAAATATCCGCAATCGTCGCAACGGCCCCAGATTTATCGTGCGCTGGTCGAATCGAGCCTTCAGCTGCGGGATTTTCCCCGGGCCGTGGATTATTCCGAACGGCTGGTTTCGCTGAATCCCGAGGATATCTCCAATACCGTTCTCACGATTCAGCTTCTCAACCGTTACGGGGACGTGCCCGGGTATCGCCGGGCGGTTTTTTATTGCAGCCGGGTTCTGGACTATGTCGATCACACGCCTCAATCCGACAAGTCTCCCCGCGTGTCTCCAGAAGATTGGGAAACATCCAAGAAACGAGATAAGTCTTCCCTGCTTCTCATCCGCGGAGAGCTCTATCAGAAACTGAACGACAACACGAACGCACAAAAAGACTTTGAAGCCAGTTACACGCTGATTCCGAATGCCGCCGCCGCGGAAAAGCTTGGCACCTTGGCAGAAACGAACAAGGACCTGAACTCGGCGATTCAGGAGTATGCCCGCGCCTTCGCCCTGACAGATGGAAGCAATGGAGCGAGTTCTCGCGCCGACCTGCGCAAAAAGATCGGCAATGTGTGGAGGTTGGCGCACGGCTCGGAAGACGGCCTCGGAGACTACTTGCTGCACGCCTTCGATGCCAGCAATGCCGCAGCCTCGCCAGCCAAACCCGCGCGAAATGTCGCTGGGAAGGAACCATACGATTTCGTGCTGCGGAAGGTCAGCGACGGCAGCCCGGTTCGCCTTGCGGATGCGAAAGGCAAGATTGTGGTCCTGAGTTTCTGGGCGACATGGTGCGGGCCTTGCCGCGAACTGGAGCCCCAATTCGAGAGGGTCGCGGCGCGCTATGCGACTAAACCGGATGTGCTGTTTTATGCGTTGAACTGTGACGACGACGAGTCGCTGGTAGCACCTTTTCTGGCGGAAGAAAAACCCAAGACACCTGCCTTGTTTGCCGACGGCCTGGAGCGTCTACTGCGCGTCGAGTCATTTCCTACTACGGTAATCCTGGACCGCACCGGCAAGATTGCCTTTCGCGAAAACGGATTCGATCCCGATGGCTTTGAAAAATCGTTGGCGGACGCCATCGAGCGCACTGTCCAGCCCACAAGCGAAGCATCCCCGTCCGCTGCGCTCAAACCTTAGTTCCCTGCCGGGAGGGCTTGCGGATTCTTCTCCGCTATTTCCTTTGCAGCAGAGATCGTATTGATGTGAATCTGCACGGTGTCTTCGACCCGCCAGGCGTAGCCGCCGGCCAGGGTAGTCACCACCGGAATCTTTCGCTGCCGCGCCTCTTGAAATACCCCTTTATCGCGCTGCTTTAGCCCGTCCATCGAAATATTCAGGCCGCCTAATTGATCTTCGCGGTACGGGTCAGCACCGCCGATGTAAAAGACCATTTCGGGTTGGAATGTATCCAATGCGTGCCGGACGGCGGGCAACAAGGCATCCAGGTATTCCTTGTCACTGACGCCATCTTCCATGTTGAGGTCGAGAGTAGACGCGGGTTTGTGCGCGGGGTAGTTATTCAGTTGATGGATGGAGAGGGTGAAGACCGAGTTGTCACGCGAGAAAATCGCCGCGGTACCGTTGCCATGATGCACGTCCGTGTCGATGACCATGGCTTTGCGAATCGCTCCATCGTGTTGCAACCGCCGGATGGCCACGGCCACATCGTGAATTGCGCAGAAGCCCTCTCCGTGGCCCGGATAGGCATGGTGGAAGCCTCCACCCAGATTGCAGCCGAAGCCGTCGCGCAGCGCGGCTTGTGCTGCGGCAATCGAGCCACCAGCGGCCAACCAAAACGCATGCACCAGTTCCGGCGAGTAGGGTACTTCCAGTTTCATCTCCTCGCTGCGCGTCAACGTGCCGGTCTTCAGCTTGTGCACCCAGTCGGGCGTGTGTACCCGGAGAATGTCCGCGTCCGTTGCCGCATCCGGGCAGACGAAATCCGACTTCGCGGCAATGCCGTCGGCCAACAGCTTCTCGGCAATCAGCTTAAATTTTTGGGAGGGGAAAACGTGCGTCCCCAGATGGAGGTCGTATCCGTCGTGATACACAAGCTTAAAAGGCAGCATAGGTCTCTCCAGAAGCACCAAAGCAATGCAGGGCCTGAATATTATTGCATTCTGCCCATGGGCCTAAACCGCCTCGGTCCTGAGCTGCGCGCTTCTCGCATCCGTGTCATGGACCGATGCTATAGGGAGGCAATGGACATCACCTCTTTGATATGGCATCATTCTTCCATGAGAACTACACTTTCCTTAGATGATGACATCGTGCCTGATGTCAAGCGTTACGCCGAAAGCCGATCGCTAGCCCTCGGCAAGGCCGTCTCCGAACTCGTCCGCCGCGCATTGAGGACTCCAATACCTACTCGCATCGATCCCGTCACTGGAATTCGGGTATTCGACTTGCCCCCCGATTCTCCAAGAATAACTTCCAAGATGGTTCGAGAATTGGACGCCGAGCACTAATGACGGGCTACTTGTTGGACGCAAACGTGTTAATCGCGTTGATGTTCCCGAACCATGAAAGCCACCAGCACGCACGGGCTTGGTTCCAACGTAACTCTCACGAAGGCTGGGTGACTTGTCCCTTCACGGAAGCGGCATTCGTCCGGATCGTTTCCAACGCGGCCGTTTTCCCCGAAGCCGTGGAGTTGCAACAAGCCGTCGCCCTTCTGGAAGAGAATCTTCAGGACGCCCGCCACCGTTTCTGGGCCGATGATGTAAGTGTCGCGAAGGCGGTCCAGCCGTTTTTCAAACGATTGAAAGGCCATAAGCAAGTCACCGACGCTTACTTGTTGGGATTGGCCCTGCACAAAAAGGGTAGACTTGTTTCTCTCGATCGGGGGATTTTAGACTTACTACCTGCAAAAGGTATGGAGAGGGATTTGGTGGTGCTTATCTGACCCGGCCTTTGGCCCACGGGTGCCGCATTTTAATACTCTCGTTCGAGGATAAAATCCGGAAGAGTCAGCAATGCCCTGCCGTACTCAGCATCGCCACCGCCATTGATGCACTCCTTGGCGCGACGCACGTAATCGAAAGCCAGGTTTCGCGTGCGGTCCAGCGCACCTGAGTCACGAACCAAAGCTACCAGCGTTTCCGGTTGCACCGAATTAAATTCTTTCTCGTCGAGTACACGGGCGACTAGCTCCCGCGCTTGCCGGTGACCGTTCTCCATGGCATAGATGAGCGGGAGCGTCACCTTGCCTTCCTTCAAATCGCTCAGGACCGGCTTGCCAAGTTGCTCGCTGGAAGCGGTAAAGTCCAAAAGGTCATCCACCAACTGAAATGCCAAACCTGCGTAGCGGCCATACTCTGCCAGCGCTTCTTCATGCTTCGCATCGAAGCCGCCAAGGACCGCTCCCAGCCTGGCGCATCCGCTAAACAGGCAAGCCGTCTTATGGGTCGCCAACCTCAGCGCATCACCTTCGGTGACGTCCATGCGGCCAATTTTGGCCAACTGGATCAATTCGCCTTCCACCATCTTCTGCGTCAAGTCGATCAGGATGTCGAGGACATGGAAATTGCGTTCCTCGAGGGCAATCTGGAAAGACTGCATGTAGAGCCAGTCGCCGGCCAAGACGCTGCGATGATTCCCCCACCGGGCATTCGCGGAAGGTCGGCCACGTCGCGTATCGGCGCTATCGATGACATCGTCATGGATTAAGGTGGCGCTGTGCAATAACTCCACTACTGCGGCCAGTTTGATCGCGCTGCGCCGGCTCACGGTCGTCCCAGCCGCATAACCGTGGCACAAAAGCAACAACGCGGGGCGCAGCCGTTTCCCTCCCCCGCCCAGCAAATAGCTTGTGATTTCTGAAACCGGCTGGTACGCGGAAGCGCTTTGCCGTGACAGTTCCAACTCGACCTGGACCAGGTCTTCGCGCACAAGCTCAAAGATTTCTTTCACCGTGAGTAACGCTATGGCCGTTCTCCTGACCCGCTACCCTGGTTTAGCGGGACGCCACAACCGGGGACGCGCTCGGCTGGGCGAGATGGAAGAAACGCCGGAAATTCTCGGCCGTCATCGCGGCAGTTTCTTCGGTCCCTAAGTTTCTCACATTCGCAAGGGCCTTGGCCACCTCTGCCACGTAGGCGGGCTCATTTCGCTTGCCGCGTATGGGTTGTGGCGCAAGGTACGGAGAGTCCGTTTCAATCAGAATGTTTTCCAGCGGCAAAGCTTTCGCAACGTCGCGAATGTTCTGTGCTTTTGGAAAGGTCAAATTACCTGTAAAGGAAACCAGGAAACCCATCTCCAGGCCGCGCCGGGCATCGTCAAGAGTGCTGGTAAAGCAGTGCAGAATGCCTCCGAAACCCGTAGGCTTCCATGCCTCTTCCAAGATGTCGAGACAGTCAGACCAGGCATCACGGCAATGGATGATGATGGGCAACTTCGCGGCGTGCGCCAGTTCCATCTGTTCGCGGAACACGCGCTGCTGCACGTCACGGGGCGAGTGCTCGTAGAAATAGTCCAATCCGATTTCGCCCCAGGCGATCACCTTGGGGTGCTTCGCTAGCATTGCCAAGGCCTCCAGATGCGCTGGGGCGACTTCTTTGGCTTCGTGAGGATGAATGCCGACAGTGGTGTAGATCCAGTCATGCGCTTCGGCGTAGGGGAGGGCCGCGTCAAGTTTTTCCGGGCCCGGCCCCGTTCCTATGGCGAGAATTGTCCTTACACCCGCAGCTCGCGCGCGAACAAGCATTGCATCGCGATCATCCGCGAACTGGTGATCATCAATGTGGGCGTGGGAGTCGATCAGCTCCATGGGTGATTGAAGTTTAGTTCCCAATTACCAGTGCTCGCTTCGTGCTCGCTTCCCGATCAACTCCGGAACTCCGGATATTTGTTATCTGATTACTGATTTCGCTGCGCACAGCGACAATCCTATCGTCGTTGCTACTTCAGCCGCGCGCCGACTTCTACATCCTCGTGAAAACCTGCTAGTACGGGCCGGCCTTCGGGCCCCACGGATGCCGCGACAATCATGCCGTTGGATTCAACCCCGCGAAGCTTCCGAGGCGCGAGATTGACCACCACGACCACTTTTCGGCCAATCAGCGACTCCGGTTCGTAGAACTGGGCGATGCCGGCGCAGATTTGACGAATCTCAGAACCGATGTCCACGGTGAGCTTGAGCAGCTTATCGGCACCCACTATGCGTTCCGCGGTCTTCACTTGTCCCACGCGCATCTCAACTTTGGCAAACTCCTCAATACCAATTTTCTCGGCCGGTGCGGCCGCGGGTACTGGCAGTGCTCCTGCAGTTGGTGTGCTGGTTGCCGGAGCCGTTGCAGGCGTCGGTGCTTGCGTTGGATTCAATTCTTCGTTAGCCATCGCCTCGATCCTCTCTATTGCTTCCGTTTTCTCCACGCGTGGGAACAGCGCCTGGAACTTTCCTAAAGTCAGTCCCGGCGCCAATTGCCCCCAACGCAAACCATCGAGTTGCATTGCGCCGATTGCGGTAGATTGGCCCAGCAGTCGCCACACTCTGGTTGTACTGTCTGGCAGCACGGGATGCGCCAGCGCGGTGACAATCCGCAACAACTCGGCCGTGGTCCACAGGATAGTCGCTTTGCGCGACTCTTCATCGGGCGAGTTCCCAAGCGCCCAAGGCTGCTCGGTGGTCAGATATTTGTCCGCAGCCGCAATGACGCTCCAAATGGCTTCCAGAGCACGGGCAAACTCGAACTTGTCATACCGCTCGAGGACTTCTCCAATGGCGCTCTGCGCTTCTTTGGCCAACGCATCGTCTTGTGGCAAACGCGTTCCCGGCTTCGGCACTTCTCCGGCAAAGTTCTTTTCCAGCATTGCGGCCGTCCGACTAGCCAGATTGCCAAGGCCGTTCGCCAGGTCGCTGTTGTAACGGGTGACCAGCGCGTCGTAACTGAAATTGCCGTCCTGCCCGAACACAACTTCGCGCAAGAGGAAATAGCGCAGGGCGTCCATTCCTAACATGTTGGCAATGGGACGCGGCAGCACCACATTTCCCTTGGACTTGCTCATCTTTGCCGCGTCCATCAGGAACCATCCGTGCGCCCACACCTGCTTCGGCAACGGCAGCATCGCGGCCATCAGGAACGCCGGCCAATACACGGTGTGGAAACGAATGATGTCTTTCCCGACCAGATGAACATCCGTCGGCCACATGCCGCGGCGCTCGAAATCCGGTCCGCCCACCGCGCTCAAGTAGGCGGTCAACGCGTCGAACCACACATAAAACACGTGAGGTTCCTCGCCCGGGACGGGAATTCCCCAGCGAATCGTGGTGCGCGTGATGCTCAGATCTTTGAGGCCACCTTCGACGAAGCTGATAATCTCGTTCTTGCGGGTTTCCGGTTGAATGAAGTCCGGAACTTTCTTGTAGAAATCGAGCAACGGTTTCTGGAACGCCGAGAGTTTGAAGAAATAATTCTCCTCGGTCACCGTTTCCGTGGGGCGCCCACAATCCGGGCAGGGATCTCCGGGCTTCGCGTCATTCACATAGGCATTGTCGTAGATGCAGTATTGCCCGGTGTAGTGGCCCTTGTAGACGTAGCCATTCTCCTTGCAGAGCTTAAATAGCCACTGCACGGTGCGCACGTGGGACAGGTCCGTAGTGCGCACAAATTCATCGGCGGTCAGGCCCAATTCATCCCATAAGCTGCGCCAGGCGTCCGCCATACGCGCGACAAATTCGGATTCTGGAATACCGGCTTTCTTCGCGGCACGCTCGACGTTTACGCCATGCTCGTCGGTGCCTGTGGTCATCACCACGTCGTAGCCACGCATTTTCTTGTAACGTCGCAGGACATCCGCTACCACCGTGGTGTAGGTATGACCGATGTGGGGAAGGCCGTTCGTGTAATAGATCGGCGTGGTTATATAGAATTTTTCTTTTCTCTCAGCCATTCTTTGTACTCGATATCCCGTGGGGCTGCCGTCCGCGACAGTCCGCAAATGATTCGTTCTCCTCAGAAGCGGACGGCCTCAGAAGGCCCGTCACTACAACTTACCTTTTGTATTGCTCTTCGAAGCGCAGCATCGCCTGCTCCATCACTTCATGCAGAGGCACATTTTTCTCCTCTGCCAGTTTACGGCAATCGTCAAATTCCGGGGCTGCGTGTCGGACAATACCGTCAGCACGGGCCACTTTGATGCGCACGTCTCCAAATCGGGTAGTTACGTTCACAAACTCGCGAGGGAGAGCCCGCCGCTCGACCAGATGACTCCGCACGCCGAGCGTGCTCGTCTCCGCAAAAAGCATCTGCTGAAATTTGCCCTCATCCTCGGGCTTGCACAGGATGGTCACGAGCGTGCCAGGCCGGCTCTTTTTCATTTGGACCGCCGTGGCAAATACGTCGAGCGCTCCTGCGGCGAGAGCCTTTTCCAGCAGGTAGCCAAAAATCTGAGGACTCATGTCGTCGAGATTCGCTTCCAGCACGCGAATGGTGCCACCGTGGTCGTCGATGGCTTTATCAGCGATATCGCCCACCATAATTCGCAGGACATTCGGCTGGCTTTCCAGGTCGGTGGTGCCGGCTCCATAACCGATCGCGGAGACCTTCATCGCCGGTTGCGGGCCAAAGGCGTCGCATAACGTCGCCACAATCGCGGCACCCGTTGGCGTCACTAATTCCTTTAGCACCCCGTTCGAATACGTTGGCTTGCCCATGAGCAGGCGCGCTGTTGCGGGCGCGGGCACCGGCAGAATACCGTGGGCCATCTTCGCAGTTCCTCCACCTACGTTCAGCGCGGAACAGGCGAACTTTTCGAACCCCAGTTCCTCGAAGCCAATGCAGGCTCCCACGATGTCGACGATGGCATCCACGGCGCCGACTTCGTGAAAATGGATTTTCTCAAGCGGGACGTCGTGAACCGCGGCTTCCGCCTCGCCGAGCTTCGTAAAGATAGCGCTCGCACGTGCCTTCACACGCTGATCCAGGTTCGACTGTTTCAGAATGTCCAGGATCGTCGTCAGTGAACGGTGGGTCTGGGTCTCTTGCGTCTTCACCCTTACATGTGTGGCAGCCATCCCGTTCTTCCACACTTTTTCGGACGAGACTTCCCAGCCGGGCACAGGCAAGCCCTGCAGTTTGTTGCGCAGTACGTCCACCGAACAGCCGGCATCGACCAACGCTCCAAGCGTCATGTCACCGCTAATCCCGCTAAAGCAATCAAAATAGACTGCTTTCATTCGATTCTCTCTTGAAGGCGCACTTCGATACTATCGGCCCCAATTCCAGCCGTCAAACCTATGATCTACTCCGAGACGGGGTCGGCCCGGAGCAAATTCACACGGTTGGGTGTGCCCTATTTTTTTGTCTAGTTGCCGGTCTCCTGCGCGATTTCCCACAACGCGCCAAATCCTGCGCCGCCACCATACCGAATAATCTCGGTTCCGCATTGCTGCGAATTGATGCTGGTATACTGGGGAATTCCAGGTTTGATCCGGAACAGACTGAGGCACCGTGTATCTGACGATTCGCAACCGGCTTCGCGACGCGCTCGCCGCGTTTATCCACAAAACCTATGGAGTCGGGATCTCCGTTGTCCTGGAGAAGCCCCCAAAACTCGAAATGGGTGAAGCCGCATCGCCGGTGTGTTTCGAACTGGCCAAACGGCTGAAGAAAGCTCCGCGTGTGATTGCTCAGGAAATAGCCGCGGGATTACCCAAACTGGAAGGAATCGATCGGGTCGAGGTCGCGGGTGGCGGTTACCTCAACGCGTTCTTCGATCGAGCCGCGCTTTGGAACGAGGTGCAAGCCGAACCGTCGGGCAGGTGGATCGCAACACTACCGCAACACAAGAAGGTCATCGTCGAGCACACCAGCATCAATCCCAACAAAGCGGCACACATCGGCCATTTGCGGAACGCTGTGCTCGGCGACACGATGGTGCGCCTGTTGCAGCAGGCCGGGCATGAGGTGGTTGTCCAGAACTACATCGACAACACCGGCGTTCAAGTCGCTGACGTGGTTATCGCGTTTCAGCACATGGAAAAGAGAGCTCTGGCTGAAGTAAAAACGCTCGCCCGAGAGCCTCGCTTCGATTACCTCTGCTGGGACCTCTATGCCAAGGCCACACAATTTTTCGAGGAAGACAAAGCCCGTGCAGGGAGACTTCGCGGCGAAACATTGCAGGCCATCGAAGCAGGAACGGGCGAAACCGCCGAAATGGCTGCTGTGATCGGCGATACGATCGTGGGCTATCACCTTCGCACTATGGCGCGGCTGGGTATTTATTACGAGTTACTTGCCCGTGAGAGCGAGATTCTGCACCTGCACTTCTGGGACGCTGCGTTCGAAAAACTCAAAGCCAGTGGCGCGATCCAGTTTGCAACGATCGGCAAGAACGCGGGCTGTTGGATCATGCCGTGGGGGAAGGAGACAAAAGAGGTCAAGGAAGTAAATGAGTTGAAGGAATCGGACCCGGGAACCCGATCGCCGACCTCCACTTCGGAGGAAGACGATCAAGCCAAGATCATCGTTCGCTCCAACGGCACCGTGACGTACGTTGGCAAAGACATTGCCTACCAGCTTTGGAAATTTGGATTGCTGGGCAAGGATTTCCATTATCGCCTTTGGCCGGATCCCCCACAGGGACACGCCGTTTGGGTGACCACGACCGGGCCTAGCGACGGTAGGGCTCCCAGCTTTGGGGGAGCAACAGCCGTCTATAACGTCATCGATACACGCCAGTCCTATTTACAGGACGTTGTCGCAGAGGCCTTACGAGCTCTCGGCCATCCCTGGGAAGCCGATAACTCCCACCATTTCGATTACGAGATCGTCGCGCTCACACCGCGTTGCGCCGCGGAGATGGGTTACGAAATTACGGCCGAGGAAGCAAAGTCGTACGTGGAAGTCAGCGGGCGCAAGGGTTTGGGTGTTAAGGCCGACGATCTGATTACGCGCATGCTACAAGCGGCAGAAGCGCGCGTTCAGCAAAAACAATCGGAGATGGCGAGCGAAGAACTGGCAAAGACGGCGAATGCCTTGGCGGTTGGCGCGCTGCGGTTCCTCCTGCTGAAATACACGCGCAACACGATTATTGCGTTCGATTTTGAGGATGCTCTGAAAGCCGAGGGCGAGACCGGGCCCTATTGCCAATACGCCGTCGTCCGTATTCGTGGGATCCGCCGTAAAGGCACGGAGTCCCTAGGCGCTCGCGCGACGATCAGCAATGATTCTTTGAAGAAGTTTCTGGATGGTCCGGAAGGTGCGGATCTTTGGGAGTTGGTGCTATTGAATGGTTCGTTGGATTACTCCGTGGACGCCGCCATCGGTTCGCAAGAGCCGGCGTTTGTCGCGAAGTACGCGTTTCAGTTAGCTCAGGCTTTCAACAACTTTTACCACAAGCATCACATTCTCTCTGAACCCGACGAACAAAAGCGCGCTTTCCTTCTCGGACTCACTGAACTGGTCGAACGCCGGCTAGTCCAGTCCCTTGGCCTGCTCGGCATCGAGACACCAGAAAAGATGTAGTCGCGCCCGGCGCCGTTCTGCCTTGGGGTGGAAGAACCATGTGTAGCAGCAGCTTTACGCCGCTGTGCATGGGGATAAACCCGCTGCTACTCAGGTCAGCAAGAAGAACGAAGAATATTGCTACAGCGATGTGATCAATTGCACCAGGGTGCGGAGGCCAACACCGGTTGGGCCCTTCGCAAGCCACGGTTTGGTTTCATCGTTCCACGCGGTACCGGCGATATCCAGATGTATCCACGGCGTATCGCCGGCAAATTCGCGAATGAACCATGCACCGGTAATCGAGCCGCCACCCTTCCCGCTTCCGATGTTCTGAATATCGGCAAAGCTGCCCTTGATGAACTCGCGATATTCTTCATCCATCGGCAATTGCCACATTTTCTCGCCGGCTTCCTTCGCGCTGGCCAGTAGTTTGTCGGTCCATGCCTGGTCGGAACCGAACACGCCCACATTCACGCTCGCCAGCGCCACCACGATGGCGCCAGTCAACGTGGCCGCATCCACAAGGTGTGTCGCGCCGAGTTGCTTTGCATAGTGGACGCCGTCAGCGAGGATTAAGCGTCCCTCGGCATCAGTGTTCAGCACCTCGATAGTCTTCCCGGACATCGCCGTCTGGATGTCTCCCGGTTTTTGCGCCTTTCCGCCCGGCATATTTTCCGTGGCTGGGACGACGCAAATCACCTTCACATTGGGCTTTAACGCGGCAAGAGCGCGCATGATGCCGAGCATGGTCGCGCCGCCGGCCATGTCGTACTTCATTTTCTCCATGCCATCTGCGGGCTTAATCGATATGCCACCGGTATCAAACGTGACGGCTTTACCGACCAGGCCAACGACCGGCGCACCGGGCTTTGCGTTCGGCGGATTGTAGGTGATTACAATCATGCGAGGTGGCTCGACGCTGCCTTGGGCCACACTCAACAGCGCGCCCATCTTCAGGTCCGCGATCTTTTTCTCATCCAACACTTCCGCGGTTAGGCCAACTTCTTTGGCCATAGCCTCGGCTTTTTCGGCCAAGATTTTAGGTGTCAACTTGTTGGAAGGCTCATTCACCAGATCGCGAGTAAAATTCTGTGCTTCGCCGATAATGTGGCCCCGGGCAATGCCCTTTTCTCCAGCAGCTTTTTCCGCGTCTGTGTAGCCACCAACCCCGACGCGGTCAATGAACTTGTCTTTCTTTCTATCGGTCTTGTATTTGTCCGTTTCAAAATCCGCGGTGAGCAGACCTTCCGCGATGGCCTGGGCGCTCTCCTCATTAGCAGCGCCTTCCCGAACCGCAAATACGAAATTGTGAACCGATCGAGTCTTCAAATAGCGTAGGGCCACGCCCGCAACTTTCCGGAGCATTGCGGTGTTGAGTTGCTCACGCTTCCCTGCCCCGATGATGAGCAGTCGCGCTGCTTTCAGGCCTGCGGGAGCATGGACCAGCGTAGTTTCCAGCGATTTGCCGGTCAGTTCCCCGCTCTTGTTCAAGCGGGCGAGCAAGCCGCCTGTCAGTTGGTCCAGTTCAGCGGCGCGGCCTTGCGGACCGTCGTTGTCGTCGAACGCATAAGTGACAAGCGCTTCGGTCTCGATTGCGGCAAAGGGTTTCACTTCTAGGGTGATTTGCATGGTGTCTCTATCGCCTCCGGTTGCGATACATAGCTTGTTCCGCTTCCCTGCGAGCCTCTTTGGTACGCTCGTCCTGGCGGCGGTCCCACGACTTCTTGCCCTGCGCCAAGGCGATTTCAACCTTGGCGATGCCGTCGCGAAAATAAATTCGCAGGGGAATGACGGTCAATCCTTTCGATTCCGTGCGACCCGAGAATTTGTGGATCTCACGTCTGTGCAGCAGCAGCTTACGTTCGCCGAGTGGTTCATGGTTCCAGGGGCCGCCGGGCATGTACTGCGCAATGTGAGCATTGACCAGAAACGCTCCGCTTGGCTTGAAGTCCACGTAGGCGTCCCGAATATTGGCTTTTCCTTCGCGCAGCGCTTTTACTTCTGTCCCATGCAACACCAGCCCCGCTTCCAGCTTCTCAAGAATATGGTAATTGTAGGACGCGGCTCGGTTCTGCGCGACGATTTGCTCCCGCGGCTTTTTCGGGTCCTTGCCCTTCTCCGTTGTTTTGTTTGGCTTGGTGGTCACAATCTCTCATTTTACCTGATGCTGCGTCTAAAGACAGGGGACGGCCTTCGGCCACGCCTCCCAGCCCGCTGCCCACGATCCGGAATCTCGCAGGACACTTGGTTAGGTACGCCGGTCTTTAGAACAGTAGGAACAACAGAGGGGATACTGGCACATGGGACGGTTTCTGTATCGCGGTGCTTCTCGGTGGTCTGCTTGCCGCACCAATAATCCCGATGCTAGACTGCAAAGGCAAGGAAAGACGGAGTTTGCTCCCTGCAACGTTCCCGGAGAGTGTATGCGCCGCTGGAGTTACGTACTCATCTGCATTCTGGTCGGAGTGGCTCTTGCTGGCTGCCCTAAGAACGGCAATAAAGACTACAAAGCTGGGCAAAAAGCCGTTGATCTGAAGGATTACGATGCGGCGGTCGAATACTACGGGAAGGCTCTCGCAAGTGACCCACACAACGCTTTTTACCGCATTAAACTGAACGAAGCCCGCTTTGAGGCCGGCGGACTACACGTTCGTCAAGGGCTTAAGCTTCGGGAAAAGGGCGATTTGCAAGGCGCCATTTCCGAATTCCAACGCGCCCAAGTCTTGGACCCATCCAGCATCATTGCCGATCAGGAACTTAAGAAAACACTGGACATGCTGGCCGATCAGGTTCGCGCCAACGAACAACAGGGAGAGCAACCCCTGGTTGAAAATGGCCAGCCTGCTCTTGCCTCTGCGCCTCCCGAATTGAAGCCACTTTCCCGCGCGCCGATCAACATCAAAATGTCCAACGACGCCAAAATCGTCTTTGACACCATTGGGAAGCTCGCGGGCTTGACGGTGATTTATGACCCCGATCTCCAGGCGCGCCGCATCCCGGTGGACTTTAACAACGTCACCTTGGAACAGGCGCTCGACATCACCTGCATGGAGAGCAAGACCTTCTGGAAGCCGATCACGGAAAACATCATCATGGTTATTCCGGACCAAACCCAGAAGCGCAGGGACTACGATGAGCAGGTGGTACGTACCTTTTATCTCAGCAACGTGGCCATCGCACAGGATCTTACTGAAATCACCACCGGCCTCCGGCAGCTATTGGACTTGAAGCGCATTCAGCAGGTGAACGCGCAAAACGCCATCATCGTCCGCGATACCCCCGACAAGCTCGCGCTGATCGAAAAGATCATCCGAGATATCGACAAGGCCAAACCGGAAGTCATCGTCCAAGTCGAAATTCTGCAGGCAAGCACGGATGTCATGAGGAACCTTGGGATCCTGCCGCCGCAGAGCACCACGGTCACCCTCAACCCGAACAACTCCACAACCAGTTCCAGTTCCAGCACTTCCGGTACCTCGACAAGTGGCAACAACACGATCAACTTAAGCCAGTTGACGCATTTGAACCAAGGCGACGTGGTGCTGACCATACCCAGCGCCACCGCCAATTTCCTGCTGACGGATTCGTCGACGAAAATTATTCAGAACCCCGAGATTCGCTCTACGGATGGCCAGCAGGCAAAATTGAATATTGGCGAACGTGTTCCCGTGGCTACCGGGAGCTTCCAAGCCGGCGTGGGAGTCGGCACCTCGGCTGTGAACCCGCTGGTCAACACCCAGTTCCAATACATCGATGTCGGCGTGAACATTGACGTCACGCCGCACATTCACGCGAATCGCGAAGTTAGCATGAAACTGCAAGTCGAAGTATCTTCCGTGGCCAGCTATGCCACGATTGGCGGCATCCAGCAGCCGGTGATTGCTCAGAACAAAACGCAACAAGAAATCCGCCTGAAGGAAGGCGAAGTCAGTATCCTGGCGGGATTGATCCAACGCATTGACACAAAGACCTTAAATGGATGGCCATGGTTAGCCAATGTTCCGATCATGCGGTATTTGTTTTCTGTCGAGAACGCCGACCGGCAGAGCAGCGAAGTATTGATCGTTCTGAGTCCGCGCATTGTGCGCATGCCGGAATGGACCAAGGCCAATCTGCGCGCGCTGTATTCCGGCACGGAAACTTTCCCCGCAATCCGAAAAGAACTCGACGTCAAATCACCTACAGCCAATCCTTCTCCTTCTCTTGCTCCCGCTCCGGCGGGAGTGACGCCACCACCGGGAGCCGCAGTCAACCCGCAGGTACCAGTGGCGGTGCCAGCAAGCGTAACACCAGCGCCTGCTGCTGGAGTCACGCCACCGCAGGTGAATGGGCCGAGAATCCGGTTCGAGCCCGCCTCGCTGAATCTCAGTCCCGGTCAAACCTCCACGGTGGGTATTGCGGTGGACAACGTTTCTGACCTGTTCTCTGTGCCGCTCATGATCCAGTACAATCCCGCGGTGATCAGCATTGAAGAGGCTCGCCATGGCAGCTTCCTTTCGGGCGGTACTCAAGATATTGCTATCGTGCAGCGCGTCGACAAGGAACACGGCCAGGCGATCATCTCCGCTACTCGGCAACCGAACACTCCAGGCGTGAGTGGAAGCGGCACGCTCCTTGGAATCGTGATAAAAGCGATCGGCCCTGGAACTTCGAATCTTTCTATCGTCCAAGTCAACGCCAAGGACTCCCAGCAGAAGTCCATTCCCCTGGTGACCAGTGAAGCGACGGTTCGTGTTCAATAGGCCGTTTGTCCGGAGGAAAGTATCCTTGCCTATCAGTTATACAAATCGCCGCCGCCCTGCCGAAGCGGGCATGACGCTTCTTGAACTCATCATTGCCTGCGCCATCCTGCTGATTCTTTCGTCCGCGGCGCTTCCGCTCGCTCGTTGGACTGCTTACCGCGAGCGCGAAAAGGAACTGCGCCGCGATTTGCTCGACATTCGCCAAGCCATTGACCGCTACAAAGACCTGGCTGACCGCGGCCAAATCCGCGTGGATAACATGACCGGCGGCTACCCACCGGACCTTGAAACCCTCGTCAAGGGCGTTCCGCTGGCGGGCGCCGGGGCGGGCGCTCAAGGAAAGAAAATTCGTTTTCTGCGGCGCATCCCGATTGATCCATTGACGAAGGAGGCCAATTGGGGATTACGTTCCGTCGAGGATGATCCGGACTCCACTAGTTGGGATGGAAAAAATGTATTCGATGTTTATTCCCGGTCCACCGCCACAGCCATGGACGGTACGAAATACTCGGATTGGTGAACTAATGCACAGACGTAGATTTATTCCGTTGCCGTGGTCGGTTCGCTCCCGACGCTTGCGTTCTGCAACGACGCGTGTACAACGCGGGTTCACGCTCATCGAGTTGATGATCGTCATTTCCATCATCATCATTCTGATTGGCATGGCCGCTGGCATGTATACCAAGACGGTGCTGCACGCGCGGGAATCAGTCCTGAAGAAAGATCTGCAGACGATGCGCGAGGCCATCGATAATTACACGCTCGACAAACAGCAGGCACCGCAATCCTTGCAGGACCTCGTCGACGCTCGGTACCTCCGCCAGATTCCTGTCGACCCGATCAATCAACAGACCGACTGGGTGCTTCACTACAGTGACACCGTGCTCTCGACCGACCAAACCACCACGGGCGTGGACGACGTGCACTCTGGCTCAGATCAAGTGGGTAGCGACGGCACTCCGTACAACACTTGGTGATTCTTTTCCTCAGCCCCGCAAGAAATCCGTGAACAGTTTATCTTCCAATGACGGCAGATAATGCTCGCTGCAATGCTCGCTGCAATTTGACGGAATAGCTACGCTCCGCTATAGTGAATATGCGGGGTGGAGCAGCCTGGTAGCTCGTCGGGCTCATAACCCGAAGGTCGTCAGTTCAAATCTGACCCCCGCAACCAATTTGTTGTTTGTTTTCAAGGGCTTTCGGATCTCCACCGGAAGCCCTTTCATTTTGGGCAAGTTAAGGGCGCAGCCTCCCAAAGAAAACCATTGGGATGCTCCTGACAACACCGTCGCAGCGATGCCCAGGACAACAAGGACGATGCCAAACTTTACTGCGCCTTGGTGTAACTGCGCACTCCTGGCGTTGGGAGATTTCTCTTCTAAAGTCCGGAAGAATCCAATCGTGCCGAGACCAAAAGTTGCCATTGTGATCGTTGTTCTGATCCACACGAGCGTAGTACGGTCCAGCGCAAGCTGTGTGCGGTACCTTGCCATTCCCGTCCGGTCACGCGCCAAATCCACTCGTGGGTCAGCGGTGTTTGGTTGTTGCTGACTCGTTGTTCTTGCGATCCTCCTCAGCTCCTTCGACTAGGTCACACCTAAGAGTTCACGGAAGCATCATCGCGGGGGACGCCAAGCCCTTGTCGATCCTCTTTAGATGCCTCCAACCGCTCCTCACTGCCTGCGAACGAACGAGCGACGGTGGCTTTCAATCGTGCGTCCCAGTATCTAAGGGCAGGACGGCGTTCTTCCGGAACAGTATTCTTGAGATCGGTAATCAGCGCATTCATCCGCCGCATGACCTGCACACTGGTAGCACCGCACGCGCAAATCTCATCAAATGCAAGTCTCAGCAGGTCGTCCCAGGAAGGGATCGGAATCACGAGCCTCAACTTGCCTTCGCTATCCCGAAAGGTTCCAATCTCCAGTTGACGCCGGCCCAGACGGAGCAACAGATCTTCGATCTGATCAAGCGCCCGCACTGCGGTTGTGGGATCGTTGATTGCAGGCGACAACGCCTTAATGGCGATGTCCACCAGGAGCCGGATGGCATACTTCGGATCTTGTTCAAAAGTACGTTCATCTCCAGTTTCAACTCCATTCCACAACTTCCGTTCATCAATATGTTGCTTCGTGCCATAGACGCGCAGGAGAGGGGTTAATCCCACGACCGTATCGCCAACCGCGACCATCACTTCGATGACTCCATCCGACGCTTTCGCCAGACCAACCAAGGCAGCGGCCAGTTTTCACCTATTTGGGACGACATCCGCGATGAGCCTGTCCAACTCTCGGCTTCTCACAACGCGTTTCCGGCCCGTGGCCTCCGGATTAACTTCCAACCCCGGCACGGGAGTACTCGTGTTTCGCTTGAGTCGGTGGCAATGAACCGAGTCTCAGCAGAGCTAAAAGGATAGAACACCAATAATAGCGGCAGCCAACACGAGCAGTGCCGGATTGACTTTGTACCTGAGCAAGATCAAAAGCGTGCCAACGGCGATGGCTGCAGTATCGAAACCTGTAACGGCACCTCGGGCAAACGTAAAGCAACCTGCTAACAATAAGCCGATCGAAACGGGGGCAAGGCCGTCTTGAATAGAGTTACGCCAGGGCCAACTCACGAGACGGTTCCAGAGTCGCCCAACCAGGAGTGTCAGGAGTGAGGTGGGGCCAAAGAATGCGAAAACCGCGACGATTGCACCGAGAATTCCCGCTGCCCACTCGCCAATCGAGACGATCATCATCATGTTGGGACCGGGCGCCATTTGCCCAACGCTATACAGATGGACGAGCTGTGGAAACGTAAGCCAGTGGTGTACTTCGACGGTGAGGATCTTCATTTCCGGAAACGCGGCCATACCTCCGCCGACTGTTAACAGCGAGAGATACGCAAACACTCGAAAAACGGCAGGGAGTTCTTTCACGATGAGGCGCTCCGCTTCCGCTCAACGCCCGGGCGATACCAGAACGTCGCGATGATGCCAACGACGAGAAGTACGGTGAGCACTGAGAAGTGCAGACGATTCACTCCGATGATAGTTGCCAGAACAAAGACAGCGTCAGCCACGTGCTCGAGTGATTTTTTGCCGAGCTGCACAGCAGTCGCCAGGATAAGGCCAACCGCTGCGGCCGCCACACCTTTGAGAGCCGCGGTTGCTAAAGGATGGTCACCGTGCTGGCGATATACCATTCCCACTGCAAACATAAGCAGTCCGCCTGGGAGACACATACCGACGATCCCCGCGAGGGCGCCCGAAAGTCCACGGAGTTTGTCGCCCACGAGAATTGCCATGTTTGTTGAATTCAATCCAGGAAGGGACTGGCTGATGGAGAGCAGTTCGACGAAGGACTTGTCGTCGAGCCAGCCGCGCTTGGTGATGAGTCCATTCCTAAGGTAGGCCACCACGCCGCCGCCGAAGCTTGTAGCACCTATCAGCAGAAATTCCAGAAAAATCTGAAGGACGGTAGCAGGAGAAGCTACCGGACTGGATGTCGGCATCATTTGAGTTGTGGAGGTGTTCGTAATTTCATTCATGGCTTTGCGGCGTATTTCCTTTCAGACGGTAGACCATTCCTGTCTTGGTGCAACCCAAAGCAATCCATTTTTTTGCAGCTTGCTGGAGTGCAAGAAAGTACTGTTCCACGCGCTTCCTGGCGTTGTCGTGGACGTCTTCACGACGTTCGAATTTGACCTGGAACGCGAACTCTCCGACGAGAGGTTTGTGCTCGCCGCGTGTGCGCCACAAAGCTATATCGCACTTGCCCACCTGTCCCTTATGAAAGTCAATTTGGCCGAGCGGAAGGAGAACCTCCTCCACGATGCCCTCGTTCACCAGCCCAACGCGCTCGTCGGGCGACTTCTTAAGGTATGCAAGCGCCGGAAAGATAGTCGCTATGGTCTTCATCGCCATACGGTCTTCCTGGTCAATCTGGCTCAGGCCAAACTGGCAATTATGCGAGTACAAAACGCGATAGCCACCAAGTCTGTCTTTCAAAGGCAACGCTTCCGACTTGAATTTGATCTTGTACTTGCCTGAGATCTTCGGGCGTACATCCATCGCCGCCGCGACTTTCTCTTCGGGATGCCGGAACTTAAACACAATTTCTGGGTCGCCTTCCGGGAATCCGTCAACATAAGTGACACGCCTGCGGAGGATGAAGGCATTGTTGTAGAGTCGGAAATCCGGAGTGTCGAAGAAGATGATCTCGCGAATCTTCGGCCTCTGGCCGGCCTCCGCGCCTGGAATGAAATCGACCTTTTCGATCTGTTTTGTCGTTTTAGCCACTATTTTACCGAACTCGCGAAAACTCTCCACGGATGCAAACGGCTCGGGCTTTAAGATCAGTTTCGCTTCCAGATACTGAATGTTGTCGTGCGGATGCCCGTCACTGTAGGTTTGTTTTGTGGATGATTCTTTCGTAGCCGTCTTTGATTTTTCTTCGGGTTTTGCCATGTGGATTAACTCCGTAGCAATTTTGACTGCACGATCAGCGGCCCGGCAATGCCAGCATGCCGATGGACCAAGCCCCAGAAGCTTGTGTTCTTGCCGCGGCCGCATTCGTCGAGGCATTCAGGGGCACTTCGGCAAGAATCTCAGTCCCTTGCATGAGTACCGACCTTACCGAGAGCCTTCCCCCAACAAGTCGAATCCTCTCGTGCATCGCGATGATTCCAATACCAGCGCACGGGTTGCTACGGGCAGTATCAAAACCCCTGCCATCATCACTGATGCAAAGACTCACGCCACTCGCGTTCCCACCGAGTTCAACGTGCGTGCTCTTTGCCCGGCTATGTTTGACGACGTTGTTAAGCGCTTCCTGGGCAATGCGAAATAGACAAAGGGCAACATCGTTCGGAATCTCGAGAGGAAGGTTGCACTCGATGAATTGAACTTCAATTTTGTGTTTCCCGCTGATTTCCCTGCAAAGGCCACCTAAAGCCGACACTAGGCCTACGTGATCCAGCCTACTCGAGTGCAGTTGACGAGACAGCGCATGCAGATCGGATGACAATTCCTTGGTTCCCTTCAGCATCTCCAGGACGTGAGCACGTTTTTCCACGTCTGACTTAGGAAGCGTTTTCAATAGTTGTCCGAGGCCGATGCCAAGGAGTGCCAGTCGCTGGCTGAAATCGTCGTGTAGCTCCCTGGCGATGCGGGCGCGTTCTTCTTCCTGGGCATGTATCAGCCGACCACCTAGGCTGTGGAGGAAATCTTCGGACAACTTCCGTTCGGTAATGTCGATGCAAGAACCAATATAACCGCAGAACGTCCCATCGCATTCAAACCTGGGCACGCCATGGTCAATAACCCAGTGATACTCTCCATCGTAGTGTCGCAGGCGGTATTCCATCTCGAAGCCAACCCGTGCATCAAACGAGGCCGTGTAAACTGCCATACAACGCTCCAGGTCATCCGGATGCACTCCTGAGGCCCACCCATTCCCGAGCTCTTGTTCCAGGGTGCGGCCCGTGAACTTCAGCCAGCCCAGATTGAAAAAAGTGCAAAGTTTGTCCGCTCCGGACATCCAGATCAACACAGGAGCACTGTCGGCCACCAACCGGAAGCGTTTCTCGCTTTCGCGGCGAATCTCTTCCTGTTGCTTCTGCTCCGTCACGTCGAACGATATACCCATTAAAAGGGACGGTTTGCGGAAACTGGACGAGATCAAGTGCCAAAGGCGAAATCTCGTTCTCCTGAAAACTCCTGCTTGCACTCCGAAATCTACCCGACTCCTCTTATGCCGGGAGCTCGCCGAAGTAGTGCTTTGTGAGGGCAAGTGCTGCCTCTCACCTTGCAAGGGAGTTCTATTGACTCTGCGCGGTCCGTTTTCCAAATAGAATTGCATAAAACTCATCCTCACCCAAAACTCGCCCTAATTCTCGAAATGCAAAGAAAGGAATAAACACGCAGAAAACCAAGAAGGCGCGGGCGAGCACATCTACAGCCTTGGCGTCAGAGAATTGGCCGATAAGTTCATGCCCATGGACGAGTCGAACTACCAATTGCTCCAGGACATGAAATGCCGCCACAAGCAAGGTGTACAAGAAAGCCTTCATCACCGCTATAGGCAACAATGGCCTGCCTTCTTGATTCTTTCCAAGATGAAACGCTTCTCCGATCAGAATGACCTTGGCAAATACCAAGGCTTTGAGGAGGGCATCCCCGTAATTGAGGTAAACTGAATGATAGTCTTTTAGCAACGTCATGCTGTAGGTAGTGAGCGTGCAAAAGAAGAAAGCCAGGTACGCAAAGATGGTGATTAATTGCTTGAATTCGTACCTAGCTTTTTCCTTGAAGCCGTTCTTGGGCTCTTCCGTAGTCATCTGGCCACCTCATGTCGGCTGAATTGCTACAAAGTCAGGACGTTAAGACACAAAAACACCAATGATCCCCGCAACTTGCCGCGCGGACGAAACGGCATTATGAAATCGTGGGTTTGATGGTGCTATGCAGTTTTCATCAGCGTTGCCGCCCAGGCAAAATCTCCAGGTCTGCCGTGAGCCTCTTTGGGAGACCTTAAGCGTGGCTGGGTGGAGCGGAAACGGTCGATTTGAAGATATAGCGGTATCAGACCGGTGCAGCACTGGCGTCTTGCACTGGCTGCGCCACTAGAATGAGATTCTTCTAAAAGCTCCATTCAGGTGAAATTTGGCCATTTTTTCCGAGCGTGAGCCAAGGTGCGGATTCCGGACGATGTCGATCAGTGTTCCGGGGCATGCCGATCACCCGTTCCGGGATGATGGCGATCATGATTCCGGGATGATGCCGATCACTTGTTCCGGGGTGATCCCGAT